>Ga0102953_1001314_pt1 | contig 15989 bp, 15 predicted proteins | sample SalPon2A_C_D2_MG_FD_78509 | JGI IMG/M metagenome (GOLD analysis project Ga0102953, IMG submission 78509) | Soil microbial communities from South San Francisco under conditions of wetland restoration - Salt Pond MetaG R2A_C_D2_MG | ecosystem: Environmental > Terrestrial > Soil > Wetlands | place... | reverse complement strand
CCGCGCGATGGCGGCGCGCTCGCCCTCCGCGAGCGTGCCGTCGACGCCCACCCGGAGCCGTGGACGCTCGACCGTTCCGAGCGCGCGGACCGTCACCAGCCGCGGGTCGGCCCCGGGCGCCGGTCGCCATGCCTGACGGAAGCCGCCCGCCTGCAGCCGGCGCGTCACCGCGCTGGCGGGGAAGTGCGCCAGCGCCGCCAGGGTGTGGTCGAACGCGAGCGGTGGAGCGGGGGAGAGGGCGAAGCTCGGCACGCTGCGTCCGGTGGCGGTCCGCCTCAGAAGCGCTCGATGACGCTGAGGCCTTGCTGGGCGAAGCTGCCCATGGCGGCGAGCTCGGCGCCGGCGTCCTCCAGGCCGACGCGGCGGCCGATCAGCCTGGACACCTCGAGCCGGGCGCTGGCGACGAAGGCGAGCAGCTCCGGGTAGCGGCTGCTCGCCATGCCGTGCACGCCGGACACCACCAGCTCGCGCTTGATGACGTCCAGCATGGGCATCGCCGGGTGGGCATCGTCTGCCAGCAGCAGCCCGGCCTGCACGTGGCGCCCGCGGCGCCTCAGGCTGCGGACGCCCTGAGCCGCCGTCGCGGGAGTGCCCACGGCGTCGATGCTGACGTGCGCGCCGCCCCCGGTGAGGTCGCGGATGGCCTCGACCGGGTCGGCAGCGCCCGCGTCGACCGCGTCATGCGCGCCCAGCTCCCGGGCGCGCTGCAGCTTGCGCGTGTCGATGTCGACGGCGATGACGCGCGCGCCCAGCGCCGAGGCGATCATCACGGCCGACAGCCCCACCCCGCCGCAGCCGAACACCGCCAGGGTCTCGCCCGGCGCCAGCGCCGCCTTGTCGACCAGGGCGGCGAACGACGTCATGAAGCGGCACCCCAGGCTGGCCGCCGCCGTGAAGCCGAGGCCCTCCGGGAGGCGCACCAGGTTGACGTCGGCGTGCGGCACGAAGACCAGGGCGGCGAAGGAGCCGGGGCCGTCGAAGCCCGGCTGGTACTCGTGATGGCACAGGTTCTGGTGGCCGCCGCGGCAGGCTTCGCAGCGGCCGCAGCCACAGCAGAACGGAGCGGTCACGCGCTCGCCCAGCGCGTGGCTGCGCACCTGCGGGCCCAAGGCCGTCACCACGCCGGCGAACTCGTGACCGGGCACGTGGGGCGGGCGCACGGAGGGGTCGTGGCCCATCCAGGCGTGCCAGTCGCTGCGGCACACGCCGGTCGCGCGGACCTCCACCACGGCGCCGTCCGGGCCGGGCTGCGGGTCGGGGACGTCGGTGATGGCAAGCGGGCCGCCGTAGGCCCGGTACTGCGCGGCTCTCATGGGCGCTCCTCCGGGGGCCGGGGCGCGTCCCCGGCACCGGCGTCCAGCCTACGACGGCAGCCCCTAGCGCCGGTCGCCGCCCGTGCCGCAGCCGAGCGGCCGTAGCCCCGTCCCCGCCGTATACTGTGGCCGCTGTGCAGGTCTCGGACGCCACCCTCGAGAAGCTCTCCTTCGATCGCGTGCGCGCGGCGCTCGCCGAGCGAGCGGCGACCCGTCTCGGCGCCGAGCGGGCGTGGGCGGTGGCGCCGACGCTCGGGCCGGAGGCGGCGGAGACGGCGCTGACGCGCACCGCCGAGGTGGTGGCGGGGGGCGACCTGTCGCTCGGTGGCGTGGAGGACATCCGGCCGCTGCTGGCCCGGGTCCGGGAGGGGAACCTCCTGGAGGGTCCGGAGATCCTCTCCATCGCCTACACCCTCGACGCCGCGTCGACGTTGCGCCGGGGCCTGCAGGGCGGGGAGCGTCCGGCGCTGGCCGCGCTGGCGGCACGGATCGGCAGCTTCGACGGCGCATTGCGCGTGGTTCGCGAGCAGCTGGACACCGACGGCAACGTCCGGGACGACGCCACGCCCAAGCTGGCCGACATCCGGCGCCGCCTCAACCCGCTGCGAGGGCGCATCCGCGACCGCCTGACCCGCCTCCTGGAGAGCCATGCCGCCAGCGTGCAGGACCCGATCATCACGCTGCGGCGCGACCGTTACGTGATCCCCATCCGGGCGTCGGCGCAGAGCAGCGTGCCCGGCATCGCCGTGGACCGCAGCGATTCCGGCGCCACGGTCTTCGTGGAGCCGGCGTCGGTGGTGCCGCTCAACAACGAGCTGGCGCTGCTCGAGATGGAGGAGCGCGACGAGGTCCGCCGCATCCTGCAGGCCCTCGGCCGGCGTCTGGCCGATGAGCCGGGAGTCGACGAGACGCTGGAGGTGGTGGCCGAGCTGGACCTCGCCAACGCCAGCGCCAGGCTGGCGCTGGACTGGCGCCTGGCGCGCCCGTCGGCCGGCGACGCCGGCGAGGTCTCGCTGCCCGCGGCCCGCCATCCGCTCATCGAGGGGTGCGTGCCGAACACCATCGAGCTGGGGCGGGCGCAGCGGTTGCTGGTCGTCACCGGGCCCAACGCCGGCGGCAAGACGGTGTTGCTGAAGACCCTTGGGCTGGCCGCGCTGATGGCGGGCAGCGGCCTGTTCGTGGCCGCCGGCGAGATCGGGGCGGACGGCGCCGTCCGCGGCCGCGGGCCGCGCCTTCCCCGCTTCGAGACGCTCCTGAGCGACATCGGCGACGAGCAGAGCATCGAAGCCAGCCTCAGCACCTACGCGGGACACCTGAGGAACCTCAAGCGCATCGTGGAGCGCTCCGGCGAGGCGACCCTGGTGCTGGTGGACGAGCTCGGGTCCGGCACCGACCCGGACGAGGGGGCTGCGCTCTCGCAGGCCATCCTGGAGGCGGTGCTGGCGAGCCGTGCGCGCGGCCTGGTGACCACCCACCTGGCGCCCCTCAAGGTCTTCGCCTCCGAGGCCGAGGGCGTCAGCAACGCGGCCATGCGCTTCGACGTGGACCGCCTCGAGCCGAGCTACGAGCTGGTGGTCGGTCAGCCGGGGCGGTCCTACGCGCTGGCGATCGCGGAGCGGCTGGGGCTGGGGTCGGCGCTGCTGTCGCGGGCCGCGGAGCTCCTCGGGCCCGCGGGGGAACGCCTGGAGTCCTTGCTGGAGACGCTCGAGGGGCAGAGGGCGGCATTGCAGGCGGAGCTCGACGACGCTCGGGACGCCGGCGAGCGGGCCCGGAGCGAGGCGGAGGTGCTGCGAGGGGAGATCGCCCGCCTGCGCGAGCGGGAGGAGGCGCTCCTGGCCGAAGCGGCCGAGCGTGCCGACAGCATGCTGCAGGACACGCTCCAGCAAGCGGCGCGGCTCCGCCGCACCGCTACGCACGAGCCGGAGCAACGGTCGCAAGCGCTGGAGGCCATCCAGGCGTTGCGCCGCGAGGCCCGGAGCCGGGCCAGAGCGGCGGAGCCCCGGCCCGAGCAGCCGGGGCTGCAGCCGGGCGCGCACGTGCACGTCGCGCAGTACAACGCCGAGGGCCCCATCCTCGAGGACCGCGGCGACACCGTGGTGGTGCAGTTGGGGCTGCTCAAGGTGGAGGTGCCGCGCCGGGAGGTGCGGCCCGTGGCCCCGAAGCAGCGGCAGCCGGCCGCTTCCCCGCGCGCTGGCGGAGCTCCGGCGCCGGCCGCGCCCGGCGGTCACTTCGACAGCGAGCTCAACATCCGTGGCGAGCGGGTCGAGGCGAGCCTGGAGAAGGTGCGCGACTTCGTGGCGGAGGCGCACGCCCTCAAGGTGGCCACGGTGCGCATCCTGCACGGCAAGGGGACCGGCGCTCTGCGGGACGCCGTGCGCAGCTACCTCAAGAGCGACAAGCGCGTGGAGCGCTTCGAGGACGCCGTGCCGTACGAGGGCGGGCACGGCGTGACGGTGGCCTACCTGCGGGTTTGAGCGCCCCGCCGTCGGGGCGCCGCGCGCGTGCCATACTGCCGGTCATGCCCGCTCCCGACCCCGGCACCGATGCCGCCAGCCCGGGCGACAGCTCGAGCCTTCCCCCCGCCGTCGTGTTCGATCTGGACGGCACCCTGGTCGACTCCCTGCCCGACATCGTGACGAGCTTCCGGCTGGCGTTCATCGCGGCGGGGCTCCCCGCCCCCCGCGAGGCAGAGGTCCGCGACGCCATCGGCGAGCCCCTTGACGCGATGTACGCGCGCTTCGTCCCGACCGGACGCGTCGACGAGCTGTGCGGGCGCTACCGCAGCCACTACGCCGAGCACCTGGCGGACTCCTCGCGGCCCTTCCCCGGCGTTCCGGCACTGCTGGAAGAGCTGGGCCGGCGCGGTTACCGGCGAGCCGTCGCCAGCACCAAGCGCACCGTCACCGCCCGGCGCCTGGTCGAGCGCACGGGCCTCACGTCGCTCCTCGACCACGTCGAGGGCACGGATGCGGCACCCTACAAGCCCGCGCCGGACGTGGTGCTCCGAGCGCTGGCTGCCGTGGGCGGACGCGGCACGTGGATGGTCGGAGATACCGTGGGCGACGTGGAGGCGGGCCGTGCCGCGGGCCTGGCCACGTATGCCGTGAGCTGGGGGACGCACGACGCGGCGCGGCTCGGCCGGGCCCAACCCAGCGAGCTGCAGCCGGATCTGAGCAGGTTGCTGGAGCTCTGTCCACCGCAGCGCTGAGCCGGCCGGCTTTCACGCTCGGCGCGGGTACCTGCCGGTAGCATGGGCCATGGACAACCTGGAGAAGCAGTACGTCATCGATGCGCTGGCGGAGGACTCGTGGCGCATGTTCCGCATCATGGGCGAGTTCGTGCAGGGCTTCGAGGAGATGGCGGACGTGGGCAAGGCGGTGACCATCTTCGGGTCCGCCCGCGTGGGCGAGGACGCCGAGACGTACGCCAAGGCGCGGACGCTGGCCGCCGAGCTGGCGCGATCCGGCTACGCCATCATCACCGGTGGCGGGCCCGGCATCATGGCGGCCGCGAATCGCGGCGCCATCGAGGCCGAGGCGCGCAGCATCGGCCTGAACATCGACCTGCCGCACGAGCAGAAGCCCAACCCTTACCAGACCGACAGCTTGCAGTTCAAATACTTCTTCGTGCGCAAGGTGATGCTGGTCAAGTACTCGACCGCGTTCGTGGTGTTCCCCGGCGGCTTCGGCACCATCGACGAGCTCTTCGAGTCGCTGACGCTCATCCAGACCCGCAAGATCAAGCCGTTCCCGGTCTACCTCATCGGCGTGGAGTACTGGCGAGGGCTGCTGCAGTGGTTGCAGGGCACGCTGCAGCGCCAGGGCACCATCTCCGAGCACGACCTGCACCTCTTCAAGGTGGTCGACGACGTGAGCACCATCGCCGACGAGATCGACGACTACTACCGCAGCGAGCACCACGGCGGGTTCAACCTTCCCTGGTGAGCCTCAGGTCCGCGTATCGTCGGCCGCACATAATACTTGACACGAAGGCGCTCAGATTTCTATACTTCGAAGCGTGAGAGGCGCCGGTGGGGCGTGTGGACCTCCCGGTGCCGACGAGACCCATGCAAGGAGGAGACACCATGGCACTGGTTCGCAACACGCGTACCCTTCCCGTGCGTCGCTTCGCCCTCGATCCCTTCGAAGAGTTCGACCGCATGCTCGACGAGTTCGGCGGCCCCTTCCGGCGGACGGGTGAGATGGTCGGTTACCCCATCGACCTGTTCGAGACCGACAGTGACCTGGTGCTGGAGATGGCGATCCCGGGCGTCCGCTCGGAGGATCTCGACATCAGCATCGAGGGCCGGCAGCTCAGCATCCGGGGGAAGCTCCCCGAGGCCGCCGAGGACGGGCGTCGCTACTGGTTGCAGAGCATCCCTCGCGGCGACATGAGCCGGACCGTGAAGCTGCCGGCGGCGGTGGAGGTCGACAAGATCGAGGCCCAGGTGGCCGACGGCATGCTGCAGCTCACCATGCCCAAGCTCGCCGAGGCCAAGGTGCACAAGATCGCCATCCACTGAGCCTGAAGCGGTAGGCGGAGGCGCGTCGGGCCGACGCGCCGGCGCGAGAGGCGACCGCGGATCGAGGCGGTCGCCTCTCGCGTGGCTGCCATGACAGCCGGGCTGGCGGCCGGATATGGTGGGGGCTCATGGCGGCGTGGCGGCGCGAACTGCGTGATCTGTCCCTGCTGGCCGCGCCGCTGGTGCTGGCGCAGCTGGCCCAGAACGGCATGAGCGTGGTCGACACGCTCATGGTGGGACGCCTCGGCCCCCAGCAGTTGGCCGGCATCGCGCTGGGCGGCACGCTGTTCACGCTGATGCTGATCGTGTGCATGGGCGTGCTGTACGCCGTGGGCCCGATGGTGGCGCACGCCCACGGCGGCTCCCGCCCCGAGGAGGCGGCGCGCGCGACCCGGCAAGGCTTCTGGCTGGCGCTGGCGCTTTCCGTTCCGGGCGTGGTCGTCTTCGTGCTGGCGCGCCCTCTCCTCCTCCTCACGGGCCAGGAGCCGGCGGTGGCCGCGGCCAGCGGAGGATACCTGCGGGCCATGGCCTGGGGGTTCCCGTTCGCGCTCGTCCTCACCGCCCTGCGGGGGTTCCTGGAGGGCCACGGCGACACCCGGCCGATCCTGCTGGTGGCCGCCCTGGGCGTCGCCCTGAACGTCTTCGCGAACGACGTGCTGATGTTCGGTCGCCTGGGGTTCCCGCGGCTGGGGCTGGTGGGCACGGGCTACGCCACGGCGGTGGTGTACGCCGTCATGGCGTCGCTCGTGGCGGCCTATCTGCGTTGGCGCTACCCGCGGTACCGGCTGTTCGCCGGCCTCCGGCGGCCGGACCCTGCCATGCTGCGGGAGCTCTTCCGCGTGGGCTGGCCCATCAGCCTCACGCTCGGCTTCGAGGTGGGGCTGTTCGCGCTGACGGCGTTGCTGATGGGCCGTTTCGGAGATGCCGCCCTGGCCGGACATCAGATCGCTTTGCAGAGCGCTTCCACCACCTTCATGGTGCCGCTGGGCGTGAGCATCGCCACCGGCGTGCGCGTGGGACAGGCGGCGGGCCGCGGCGAGCAAGCGGGCGTGGCGCGCTCAGGCTTCACCGGCATCGCCCTGAGCGTGCTGTTCATGGCGTTCGCGGGCGCGCTGTTCAAGCTGGCGCCCGACGTCGTGATCGGCCTCTACCTGCCGGTCGACGCGCCGGCCAACGCCGCGGTGGTGGCGTACGCACGTCGCTTCCTGGCGATCGCGGCGATCTTCCAGGTCTTCGATGGGACCCAGGTGACCGCCTCCGGAGCGCTGCGCGGCCTGAAGGACACGCGGGCCCCGATGCTGCTCACGTTGGTGGCCTACTGGCTGGTGGCGGTGCCGGTGGGGGTGGTCCTCGCCTTCCCGGCCGGGTTCGGTCCCGCCGGCCTGTGGTTCGGGCTGGTCGTCGGGCTGGCCACGGCCGCCGTGCTGCTGGTGGGGCGATTGGCGTTGCAGGTGCGGTGGCGCCGCCGTGCGCCGGGGCTCCCCGCCGCCGGCCTGCGGTAGACTGCGCTTTCGGAGCCCGCCGGCTCCCTGCCGTCACGAGCGGCCGGGGCCGTGTGCGGGCCCGCAGCCCGGTCATGCGCTTCCCCGCCCTGGAACACTACCTGCGCGCACCCAGTCTCGAGACCCGGCGCGCCGCCGCCGTGCTGCGGGCGGTCTATGCCGCCATGTTCCTCGGTCAGATGGTGATCGCGCTGGGCCTCGCCGTGGTGGTGCGCCTCGCCGTTCACGTCCACACCCGGCCCAGCCCGCTGCTCGGCTGGGTGCTGGTGGGGCTGTCCTGCCTGGAGCTTCCGCTGGGCGTGCTGCTGGCCGGGCTGGCCGGCCGCGGCGAGGACCGCCGCCGCGCGCTGTCCGCGGCGCTGCTCGGCGCGGTGATCCTCTCCACGCCGGCCTGGTTCGCCGCCCTCGCGCTGGCGACGGGGCAGACGGGGACGCCGGTGCTGCTGCTGTGGGGCCTGCTGGCGCTCTTCTACGCGATCGGGGTGGGCGGCGTCGGGCGGCTGGCGGCACAGGCCGCCCAGGGCCCGCCCTCCGCTCCCTCCTGACGCCGGCCGCACGCTACCCGGAGCCGACCTCGGTCTCGCTCAGGGCGAACCACTCCCGCCAGTCCCAGGAGCTCTTCAAGACCTCGGCGAGCTGGAACGTCTCCGTGCTGGCGATGTCCGGGCAGCGCTTCGGTAGCTCCTCCGTGACGAAGGCATGGAGCGCCTTCACGCTGCTGTGCACGGTCTGGATGACGATGTCCGCCTGGCCGAAGGACGTGCCCACGAAGCGCACGTAGGGCAGCCTTGCCAGGGTGCCGGCCGTGCGCGAGACCGTTCCCGGCCGCACCCGCACCAGGATGATGGCGGCGGCCTCCACCCCCAGCTGCAGCGGGTCGCCGACGGCCGTGATGTGGATGAGGCGTCGCTCCTGCAGCCGGCCCACGCGCGAGCGCACCGTGCTCTCGGCCACGCCCAGGTCGCGCGCGATATCGCGGAAGGGCCGACGGCCGTCGTCCTCCAGCGCGACGATGATCGCTTTGTCCAGCGCGTCGAGCTGCATGATCCCTCCTCGTGCGCGGGCCAGGCCGCGTGTGGGGACGCATTCAGCATAAACATGCCCCATCGAGGTTGACAATGCGTAGGAATCTAGCTTTACTTAGGGCACCATGCGCAATGTCTTCTAGGCGCGCGCCGTGTGAGGCGTGCGGTCGGTCGCATGGCGACCGGAGAGAGGACGCGGGAGGGAGGTCGACGGCCGGTAGGTCGCGAGGCGCCGAAGAGGAGCACGTCCTCATACCGCCATGGGCGGTCGTGACGCGAAGGAGTGAGCCGTGGGCAAGGATCGCAAGGACCCCGACGCCGCCGAGTGGGCGTCGGCCGACATGACCGGGGGCGACGACGAGTCGTTCCAGCGCGAGATCGAAGAAGCCAAGCAGTACGACCCGGACGACCCGCTGTTCGGCCTCACGGTCGAAGATCTCAGCGGCCCGCGGCTCAGCCGCCGTGCGGTGCTCCGCTTGATGGCGGCGGCCGGCGTGCTGTCCACGGTGCGCCTGGCGCCCGGCCTGGGCGGGCTCGCCCACGCGCAGGGCGCCTCCGGCGGCCACCTCAAGGCGGGGTGGGCCGGCACCGGCGAGATCACGACCCTGGACCCGGCGCAGATCGACCAGGTGCTCGAGTTCCAGATCGCGTCCAACGTCCTGAGCGGACTGACGCACATCAACCCCAAGCTGGTGGCCGAGGGCGATCTGGCCGAGGACTGGACCGTGACGCCCGACGGTCTGCACTACACCTTCAAGCTGCGGCAGGGTGTGACCTTCCACAACGGCGACCCGTTCACCGCCGATGACGTGATCTTCACCTACAACCGCTCCAAGGACCCCAAGCAGTCCATCCAGGCGACCGTTCTGGCGGGCGTGGACAGCGTCGACAAGGTCGACGACCACACCGTGCGCTTCAACCTCAAGGCGCCCCAGGCGTCGTTCCTGGTGAAGGTGACCGAGCGCGCCAGCGGCCGCGCCCTGGCCATCGTCAACCAGCGCGCCCTGAAGGAGATGGGCGCCGCCGCCTACGGGCTCAAGCCCGTGGGCACCGGCCCCTTCATGGTCACGGCGCATCAGCTCGGCCAGGGGGTCGAGCTGGCGAAGTTCGACAAGTACTACGACCCGTCCAGGCCGAAGCTGGACCGCGTGACGATCACGCCCATCTCCGAACCCGAGGCGCTGGCGGCCGCCATCGAGGCGGGGGACATCCAGCTGATCGGCGGGAACCCGCCCGCGGCCGAGCTCATCGACCGCTTCGTCGCCAACAAGGACCTCGTCGTCAGCCAGATCCCGGGGCCGGGCTTCCAGTCGGTATGGATCAACCCCTGGCGCGAGCCGTTCAAGGTCACCGACTTCAACCCGCCGTACTCCGAGCTGGTCAGGCAGAAGGGCTTCATGGTGCGCCTCGCCATCGCCAAGGCGCTCGACCGCAAGGACTACATCAAGCGGGCGCAGTTCGGCCGCGGCGTGCCCGCCTTCGGCAGCATCAACCCCGCCATGCGCTACTTCTACGACGACGCCATCGACTCCACCAGCGAGCAGCGCTTCGACCTCGCGGCCGCGCAGAAGCTGCTGGCCGACGCCGGCTTCCCTGGGGGCAAGGGCTTCCGGACGCTGAAGCTGACCACCACGGCGGCGGGCAAGCGCGAGTCGTTGATCATCGCCGACATCCTCAAGCGCAACCTCGGCATCAACGTCGAGCTCGACATCCAGGACTTCTCCGTGCTGATCGATCACTTCGACGCCAACGACTACGACATCCTGCGTGTCGGCTCGGGCGGCGACTACGACCCGGACGACGGGCTGGTCGACTGGATGATGACCAGCTCGAAGTTCAACGGTCCCAACCGCGACAAGGCCACGCAGACGTTCGGCTACTTCTCGGACAAGGAGGTCGACAAGCTGACCGACGAGGAGCGCATTCAGCCCGACCTCCCGAAGCGCAAGGCGCTGGTGCAGCAAGCGAACAAGCTCACCTCCGACAAGGTGGCCTCGGCCTTCCTGTACCACCCGCTCGACATCCTGGTCTACCGCAAGCAGGTCGCCTTCCCGGCGGTGAGCCGAATCCCGGGTCTGGTGGACCTGGACCGGGTGACCATCGCCTAGCCTCCGGGCCTGACGGCGCCGGTCGCCGCCGGCGGGATGATGCCGGCGGCGACCCCGGCCGTCGCGCCCATCTCGCCGGCGGCCGCGCGCCGCCTGAGGTATCGTTTCGTGACGAGTTATCTTCTGAAGCGGGTTCTGGCCGCGATCCTCGTGATGTGGGCCGTCGCCACGCTGGTGTTCTTCATGCTGCGGGCGGTCCCCGGCGATCCCGTCCAGGCCATGCTCTTCGACACCGCGGACGCGCACGCGGTGGCCGTCCTGCGCCACAAGTACGGCCTGGACCGCCCCGTCTACGTGCAGTACGGCCTGTGGCTGTGGAACATCGGCCATGGCGACTTCGGAGCCTCGATCTACGGCAGCCGCGAGCCGGTGCGCCAGATCATCTCCCAGGCGCTCCCGCGCACCATGTCGTTGGCCCTGCTGGCCTTCGTGATCGCCATGGCCATCGCCGTTCCGGCCGGGATCGTGTCGGCCGTGCGCAGGAACAGCCCGCTCGATCACGGCTTCACGCTGCTGGCGTTCCTGGGGCTGTCCATGCCCGACTTCTGGCTGGGCATCGTGTTGATCATCATCTTCGCGGCGCACCTGCGATGGCTGCCGGCCATCGGGTACGCGCCCCCGAGCGACGGCTTCGTGCCGTGGCTGAGGCACCTCATCCTTCCGGCGACGGCCATCGGCACCGCGTTCTCCGCGATCCTCGCGCGCATGATCCGCTCCTCCATGCTCGAGGTCCTCAGCGCGGACTTCATCACCGTCGCCCGTTCCAAGGGCTTGGTCGAGCGCCAGGTGGTGATGAAGCACGCCTTGCGCAACGCCCTCATCCCGGTGATAACCGTCACCGGGATCGCCTTCGCGTTGCTCATGGCGGGGGCGGTGGTGGTCGAGAACGTGTTCTCCATCAAGGGGATCGGCCGGGTGTTGATCCAGGGCATCCTCAACCGCGACTACCCGGTGGTCCAGGGAGCCATCCTGGTGGTGTCCGCCATCTTCGTCATGACCAATCTCGTGGTCGACGTCCTGTACACGGTCATCGATCCGCGGATCCGTTTGAGGTGAGTCGCGTGGCCGAACCCATCCCCGTCTCGGAGGTCTCCGCGCGCGTCCTCCAGCGCAGACGCCGCCGCCCGCGCTGGCTGAAGGCGCTGCTGGCCGACCGGCGCGCGTCGATCGGCCTGGTCGTGCTGATCGTCCTGGTCCTGGCCGCCGTACTGGCTCCCTACGTGTCGCCCGCGAACCCGGACAGCATGTCCTTCACCATGCTCGAGGCGCCGAGCTGGCACCACCCGTTCGGCACCGACGACCTGGGACGCGACCTGCTGAGCCGCGTGATCTACGGAGCGCGGGTATCGCTGTTCGTCGGCGTGGCCACGGTGGCGTCGTCGATGCTGCTGGGCGTCGTGATGGGCGTCCTGGCCGGCTACTACGGCGGCTGGCTCGACACCATCATCATGCGCTACATCGATCTGCAGTGGGCGTTCCCCAACTTCATCATCGCCGTGTACCTGGTCGCGGTGTTCGGAGCGGGCCTGAGCAACGTGATCATCGCGATCGCCCTGGCCTTCCTGGACGACTTCGCGCGCATCGCGCGCGGCATGGTGCTGACCATCCGCGAGCTGGACTACGTCGAGGGCGCCAGGGCGCTGGGCGCGTCGGACCTGCGGCTGATGCTGCGTCACATCCTCCCCAACTCCATGGCGCCCCTCATCGTGCAGGCGACGGTGAGCGTGTCCTACGCCATCCTCGCCGAGGCGGGCCTCAGCTTCCTGGGGCTGGGCGTCAAGGCGTCCACGCCGACCTGGGGCCTGATCCTGAGCGATGGCAGGAGCTTCATCACCCGCGCCTGGTGGCTGGGGATCTTCCCGGGCGTGGCGATCATGGTGACCGTGCTCAGCATCAACTTCTTCGGCGACTACCTGCGCGACCTGCTCGACGTGCGCGAGACCAGCACGGAGAAGAGCTGATGACCGGGGCGGCAGCGGCCTCGGGCGTGGGCCGGCTCGCGCCCGCCCGTCGCGGGACCGTCCCCCCGGCGTTCCCCGATGGCGGCGCGGAACCCCGCCGGGGACGGTAGACTCGGCAGCATGCAGCTCCTCCGACTGTTGTGGTCGTTCACCAAGGTCGGTCTGGTGGGCTTCGGTGGCGGACCTGCGATGATCCCGCTCATCCAGGAGGAGGTCGTCGCGGCCCAGCACTGGCTCACCAAGGACGAGTTCCTGGACGCGTTCGCCTTCGGCAGCTCGCTTCCCGGGCCCCTCGCCACCAAGCTGGCCGGCTACGTCGGCTTCAAGGTGGCCGGCTGGCCCGGCGCGCTCATGGGGCTCCTCGGCATGGCCGTGCCCACCATCCTGGCGATGATCGCGCTGGGCGCGCTGTACATGCGGTACCGCCACACCCCGGCCATCGAGCACTTCCTTCGCGGGGTGCGCCCCGTGGTGGTGGCGCTGCTGGCGCTGGTGGTGTGGGAGTTCGCGCCTCGCGCCTTCGGCATGCCCCCCCAGTGGCTGCGGAACTGGGCGCTGTGGCTGCTCGCCGTCGGCGCGTTCGTCCTGTCCCTCCGCTTCAACGTCCACCCCGCGCTGCTGATCGTCGCGGGCGGCCTGCTGGGCGTCTTCGTGATCCACTGACCCCGATCCCGGCGGGCGGGGGAGGACGCCCGGCGGTCGCGGTGGGGCTTCGTGATGCACGGCGCAGGCCGACCCCGTACCCGGACGGTACACTGCCCCACCGCGGCCACGGGTCGTGCATCACGTGGGGCTGGGTCGCTGGAAGGAGGCCGCCATGACAGCAGCCAAGAGTGGCGACAAGGTGCGAGTGCACTACACCGGACGCCTGGACGACGGCACCGTGTTCGATTCGTCGGAGGGGCGCGATCCGCTGGAGTTCACGGTCGGCGCCGGCGAGGTCATCAAGGGTTTCGACGACGCCGTGGAGGGCATGCGTGTCGGTGAGGCGTGCAACACGCGCGTGGAGGCCGGCGACGCCTACGGCGAGCGCCGCGACGACCTGCTGCTCGACCTGCCCAAGGAGCAGGTGCCGGAAGGGCTCGAGGTCGCCCCCGGCATGCGGCTGGAGCTGCGGCAGCCCGACGGGCAGGCGGTGCCCGTGACGGTCGCCGACGTGGGGGCCGAGAGCGTCACCCTCGACGCGAACCATCCGCTGGCCGGGCAGGACCTGAACTTCGAGCTCGAGCTGGTGGAGATCGCCGGGGGCTAGAGGCTGGGGACGGGAGGGACGTCCGGCTCAGTAGCGCAACACGGTGCTGCGGGCGTCCTGGAGGACGTGCGACATGTCGAGCGCCTTGGCGGTGCCGAGGACCACGCAGTCCTCCGGGGTCTCCGCCACCGCTACCGGGATGTTGGTGACGCGCCTCAGGTAGGCGTCGAGGTTGCGGAGCTTGGCGCCGCCGCCGGTCATCACGATGCCGCGCTCGATGACGTCGGACACCAGCTCCGGCGGAGCCTGCTCGAGCACCTTGCGCACCCCCGCCGAGATCTTGTCGAGCGAGCTGCTGAGGCTGCGGACCACGTCCTCGGTGGTGATGCCGATGCTCTTGGGCATGCCGTCGATCAGGTCGCGGCCGCGGACCTCCATGCTGCGGTCGTCGTCCTCGTTGACCACCACCGCCGCGCCCACGGTCCGCTTGATCTCCTCGGCGGTGCGGTCGCCGATGAGCAGGTTGTGCTGCGCCTTGATGAACGCCATCAGGTCGCGGTCGAAGGTGTTGCCGGCGATGCGCAGGCTCTCGGACACGACGATGCCGCCCATGCTGATGATGGCGATGTCGGTGGTGCCGCCGCCGATGTCGATGACCATCGAGCCCACCGGATCGGCGATGTTGATGCCCGCCCCGATGGCGCCCGCCACCGGCTCCTCGATGAGGAAGGCGCGGCGTGCCCCGATCTCGTTGACGGCCTGCAGGACGGCGCGCTTCTCCACCTCGGTGATGCCGCTCGGGATGCAGACCATGATGTTCGGCCGGAGCAGGCGGTTGGCGCCTGTGAGCACCTTGGAGATGAACGCCTTGAGCATCTTCTCGGTGAGGGTGTAGTCGGCGATGACGCCGTCGGCCATGGGCCTGACGGCGGTGATGTTGCCGGGCGTGCGGCCGAGCATGCGGTAGGCGTCCTCGCCGACCGCCTTGACGTCGGTGGTGCCCTTGACGACCGCGATCACGGCGGGCTCCCTGAGCATCACGCCCCGGCCCTTGACGTGGATGCGGACGTTGGTGGTCCCGAGATCAACCCCGATCATGGCGCTACGCTATCAGGTCTGTGCGGGGCGCGTAGCGAGCGATCCCCCACTTGCGTCCGGTGGCGTGTCCCGGCGCCATGCTGCGGCATCGCTGTGACGCTGGCGGCGCAGGCGCGCCGGGCACGTTAGCATTGGCCCCAAGGAGGCCCCCATGAAGGCGATCGTGGTTGGCGAGTCGGGCGAGCTCGCGTTCGAGGACGTCCCGGATCCGCGTCTCCGGCCCGGCGAGGTCATGGTGGACGTGCACGCCACGGCGCTCAACCGCGCGGACCTGTCGCAGCGCACTGGCCACTACCCGCCCCCGCCCGGGGAGAGCGAGATCCTCGGGTTGGAGATGGCGGGCGTGGTGAGCGAGGTTCCCGACGGCATCCGCGGCGTCCGACCGGGGGACCGGGTGTGCGCCCTGTTGCCGGGGGGCGGCTACGCCGAGCGCGCAGCGGTCCCGGCCGGCATGTTGATGCCGGTTCCCGAGGGGTGGAGCTTCGCTCAGGCCGCGGCGCTGCCCGAGGCCGCCTTCACTGCCTTCCTCAACCTGTTCCTGGAGGCCGGCTTGCGCGCCGGCGAGCGGGTGCTCATCCATGGCGGCGCGAGCGGGGTCGGGACCGCCGCCATCCGGCAGGCCGTGCTGGCGGGCGCCTCGGTGCTCACGACCGCCGGCAGCGCGTCGAAGGTGAGCGTGTGTCGCGAGCTCGGCGCCGAGCTCGCCGTGAACTACCGCGAGCGCGACTTCGCCGAGGCGGTGCGCGCGCACACCGGCGGGGAGGGCGTCGACGTCATCCTGGACATGGTGGGGGAGGCCTACTTCGACCGCAACTTCGACCTGCTGCAGCTCGGCGGTCGCATGGTGTTCATCGCCGCCCTGAGCGGCCGAACGGCGTCCTTCGACATCCGCCAGCTCATGGCCAAGCGGGCCATGATCAAGGGCTCGACGTTGCGGGCCCGGCCGCTGGAGGAGAAGGTGCGCATCCGCGGGGCGTTCGAGGAGCGCTTCGGGCAGGCTCTGTCCGAGGGGCGGCTCGACCCCGTCATCGACACGGTGATGGACATCCGCGAGGCGGGCGACGCCCAGGCGCGCATGGCCGGCAACGAGAACGTGGGCAAGATCGTGCTGCTGGTGCGCGAAGGCGCCGACCGCTCGGAGTGAGCGGCTTCGGCCCGCGCTGAGGCAGAGATGACCTCGAGGGCAACCCCGCCCGGGGGGCATCGGAATCGAGGCGACCCTCGAGGGTCGCCCTCACGCTAGCAGGGGCGTCCCCCCACGGGCCGGG
>Ga0102953_1001311_pt1 | contig 16001 bp, 15 predicted proteins | sample SalPon2A_C_D2_MG_FD_78509 | JGI IMG/M metagenome (GOLD analysis project Ga0102953, IMG submission 78509) | Soil microbial communities from South San Francisco under conditions of wetland restoration - Salt Pond MetaG R2A_C_D2_MG | ecosystem: Environmental > Terrestrial > Soil > Wetlands | place... | reverse complement strand
AGTCGAAGCCGAGGCTGACGGCGTTGAGCCGGGTGATGACGTACGCCAGGCCCACCCCCAGCACCAGGCCGACGACGGCGCCCGCCACGCTCAGCCCGGCCGACTCGTAGAGCGCCAGCCGGCGGACGTCCCCGCGGGTCATGCAGATGGTGCGGAGTAGCGCGTACTCGCGCGTGCGCTCCACGACCGACGCCATGAAGGTGTTGTAGGCCATGAAGCCGCCGAGCGCCAGCAGCGTCACCGCCAGCACCGACAGGCCCGACTGCAGGGTGTCGACGATGCCCGAGGCCACGTTGCCGGACACCGCCGGATAGGTCACCGTCAGGCTCTCGGGGAGCGACGACAGGCGTGCTTCCAGGCGCGTGCGCACGTCCTCGACGGGAACGGACGGATCCACCATGACCTCGATGTGCGACGCCCGGCCCGACAGGTGGAGGATCTGACGGAGGTCCTCGATATCGATGATGCCCACGCGGCCGCCGTTGGTGCTCGCCACCCCGAAGCGGTCGTCCAGCAACCCCGTCACCTTCAGGGGCACGTCTCCGAAGCTGGTGGCGAACTTGACGGTGTCGCCGACGTGGATGCCACGCTCGTTGGCGAAGCCCTGCGCGATGGCCACGCCGTGCGAGCCGCTGGCGGGCAAGGAGCCCTCGGCCATCCGGGCCGGCACGTCGGAGGGAACGCTGGTGACGCGGCCGCTGAGCTGGAAGCCGGTGTCGACCCCCGGGATGATCGATCTCTGGTAGTTCTCGAGGTTGCGAACCGGCTCGGCGCGGGTGTTGAGCACCGGGTAAGCGGCCTTCACGCCCGGCGTGGCGCGCACCGCACGCAGCGCCGGACCGTCCTCGAACACGGCACGGCCGCTCGGTCCGGGCGTGACCAGCAGGTCCGCCTTGCCGGCAGCCGCCTGGAGCGCGCTGCGCACGTTCCCCTCGACGTTGGCGCCGACGGAGAGGGTCGTCAGCACCGCGGCGACGCCGATGCCGACGCCGAGGACCGTCGCCAGGCTGCGCCAGCGGTGACGAAGCAGGTTCCGAAGGGCCAACCGCGGCAACATCGTCACGAGCTTCAGTGTACAGGGGCGGACGTGCCGCCCGGAGGCCCGTCGCACGCCGGCGTGCCGGCCGGAGTACCGGTGCGGCCCGGCGCCTCGGCTCCCCTAGGTGCGGTCACCGCTCGCCAGGCGGGCTCCGGCCTGCGCGGCCGGTCGGGCGGTGCGAGCGGGGGACATGGGCCGGGCCCGGAGGTCGTCGATGGCGCGCAGGTAGAACTCCTCCGTGGCGTCCAGCGCGGCCCCGACCGACAGCACGCTGCGCGCCCGGTCGAAGGCGCGAGAGCCCAGCCTCACGCGCAAGCCCGGGTCGTCCAGCAGGCTGACGATGTTCTCGGCGAGATCGTCCGCGTCGGGCGGATGATGCAGCAGGCCGGCCGCTCCGTCGTCCAGCATGTCGCGCATGCCGCTCGTGCTCGAGCCGATGATCGCCTTGCCGTAGTTCATCGCCTCCAGGCACGTGTAGGGCAGCACGTCGAAACGGGACGGGAACACGCACACCGTGGCCCGCCGGTAGAAGCTCGCGAGCTCGTCCTGCTGCACCTTGCCCAGGAACTCCACGCTGTGGCGCACGCTGTCGGGCAGCAGCGACTCCAGGTAGGCCCGATAGCTGGCGTACCCATGGCACGGGCCGGTGTCGCCGCCGAGGAGCTGGAAGCGAGTGTCGGGGTGCCGGCGCAGGACGTGGGGGACGGCGCGCATCAGCGTGTCGACGCCTTTCCAGCCGGTCAACCGCCCCACGAACAGCACGACCGGCGGACCGGCCGGGTCGGGCGTCGGCGCCGCGGCCCCCAGGGTGCTGAGGTTCGGGTTCGGGAAGACGTGCACGTGACGGCCGCGGGCGTGCAGGGCGTCGAGGAACGGCGCCACCATGGTCGCGGAAGGTGAGCTGAGATGCGTGGCGTGCCGGGCCTGCCGGCGTTCCTGTGTGGCCACCACCGCGGTGACCCACCCCGGAACGTTGCGCTCGACGCGCTCGCTGTAGGTCATGGGGGTGTGCAGCCGGACCACGAAGGGAACGCCGGGGTGGCGCGCGGGGTCGTACCAGGCGGCCTCTCCCAGGTGATCGGCGGCTTCGACGAGGTCGTACCCGTGACGGGCGACCAGGTCGTGGATTCGGTTCGCCAGGCGGCGTCGGTACCGGATCTCGCCGGCCAGGCCGCGCACCCCCAGGGCCGCCATGGCGAAGGTGTTGGACTGGTCCTTCGGCAGCTCCGCTCGGGTAGGCACGACGTACTCCACGGTCACGCCTTCGATCGTGTCGACGGCATTGCGCTCCGTCCCGCGGGTCAGCACGCGGACCCGGTGACCCCGAGCGGCGAGCCCTTCGGCGACCGCCTTCGTGTAGGAGCCGATGCCCGAGCTGAACGGTTGCGGAGGATATTCGATGGTAGCGAGCAGGATGTGCAGGGAACGGGTCATGGAAACGCCCCAATGCTACCAGGATGCAGCGGGGAGGGCTCCACAGCCGCCACGCCCGCACGGGCCTCAGGGCCGGTGCCGCTGGGACGTGCCTGCGCCGGGGGCGCCGGGAGCTCCCATCGAACGGCGGGCGAGGAGATAGCCTCCCAGCATGGGGCCGATGAGGAAGATCGAGTAGTAGGTGATGACGCGCCACACCAGCACCACCGCCGGCACGGAGGAGCCGCCGCCGCGAGCGACGAGCAGGTAGGAGATGCCCAGCTCGAACAGACCGCTCCCGCCCGGCGTGGGGATGAAGGTCGCCATCACGTTGATGATGGTGAGGGCGGCGGCGATGCCCCACAAGGTGACGTCGATCGCCAGCCCCTTGGCCAGCCAGTACAGGATCGAGTAGTAGAAGATGCCGGCCAGCAGGCTGTAGAGCTGGACCAGCAGGTAGAAGCCGACGGGAGCGCTGGCGAAGAGACGGTTGGCTTCGAGCATGACGTCGATGAAGCGCAGCCCCTTGCGGCGCCAGCGGATCAGCGGGCCGCGAAGGACGGTGCGCGCCAGCGGCTCCAGCCAGGCCAGCCGGAACTGCACCACGTACGCCACCGCGGCGGCGACGACCAGCGCGGCGAACCCCAGCGCCAGCCATACCGGGGTCCGCGGGTACAGCTTGTCCTGGTAGAGGATCGCCAACGCGATCGGCGTGGTCCAGCTGTGGAACAGCGCGTCCGCCCCGAACACCGCCATCCCCACCGCCCAGGCGCGCCCGCTCCGTTCCCCGTGATGCTGCAGCGTGAGCGCGATCGCCGGCATGTTGCCGCTGCCCCCCGGCGTGACGGTGGCGCTGAACATCCCCAGCACGTGGGCCCGTATGGCGTGGTGCAGGCGCAGCTCGAAGCCCAGCCTGCGACACAGCAGCTGCAGCCGCAGCCCCGAGAACAGGAACGCGACGCCGAGGCCCGCGATGCCTGCTAGCACCGCGATGATCGGCATCCGGCGTACCGCGAGCAGGTCCCCCACGGAGCCGACGCGGAACACCACCCACGCCAGGCCGGCCGCGCTGAAGACCAGCGAGATCGCCAGGGAGCGCCACACGGTCTTCATCGCGAGCCCACCGTGGTGCCGGATGCACCGCCCGGTCGGGGCCGGCGCTCGAGCGCCGTCACGCCAGCTCCCACGTGCCCAGGGGCGCGGGCGGCTCGCGACTCTCGGCGTAGTGCAGGAGGTAGCGGCCGATGCCGTCGGCCATGCGGTCGAACCCCAGGGCGCCGATGCGAGCCTCGATGTCGAGGCGGAGGCCAGCGTCCTGCTGGAGCCTCATCACCTCCACGGCGATGTCCCGGGCGCGGGGGACGAGCTTCCCCAAGCCCCGGCTCTCCACGAACTCCGCGACCCGGCGCTCGTTGAGGCCGGCGTAGGCCGTGAGCAGTAGCGGCCTTCCCACGGCCAGCGTCTCCATGACGCTGGCCGGGCCGGCCTTGCCCACGAAGACGTCCGCGGCGGCGACGTACCGTTCCATGTCCTCCACGAAGCCCCGCACGTGCACGCCCGTGGTGCCGGCGGCCGCCGCCTCGAGCTCACGCGCCAGCCGCAGGTTGCGCCCGGCGATGATCACGGTCTGCGCGCCGGTCCCGGCGAGCGCCCCCACCACGTCGGCGGGGTTGCCGGCCACGCCTTCGGCTCCCAGGCTCACCAGGCACGTGAACCGCGGCTCGAGCCCCAGGCCGCGGCGCGCATCGGCCCGCTCGGGCGCGTGCCGGAACCGCCGCTGAACGGGGTAGCCCACGATGTCGATCAGCGTGTCCGGCACGCCCAGGCGCACCAGGTCGTCACGGGCGGCGCGGGACGCGGCGAGCGCGCGCTCGACCCGCGGCTCGGCCCACAGCGCGTTGGCGTCGAGCGGCTCGGTCAGGTAGCTGAGCACGGGCGTGCGCAGTCCGTAGCGACGCTGTGCGCGCGTGAGCGCCGTCGCCAGCCAGCCGTGGTTGCCGACCACCAGGTCGGGCGCCAGCTCCCCGAGCGTGGTCGCCAGCCTTCGCGCGAAGTCGTCGAGGAAGACCCGTTGCCAGGCGACGACGGCGCCGGGGACGGCGTCGATGATGCGCTGCCCGCTGCGTACCGTCCGGGGGTAGCGCAGCATCCACCGCCAGGTGCTCTTGTGCTGCGCGTCCATGCGCTGGGGCCCGAACTCGGCCATCACGTCGCTGACGCGCGCCGTGACCCGCCCCTGACTCAGCTCCTCGACGCTCTCGGCCATGGCCCGGGCGGTCGCCACGTGGCCGCCGCCGGCGGCGATGGTCGCGAAGAAGATGCTGGAGGGACGAGACACACTGCGTTCCTGTTCGGACTCCGGCCGCGCGCGCAGCGGAGGTCGCTCGGGGGATTGTCCCATGCCCGCCCACTCCCCGGTGGCGCGGGACGTGAGGCGGCGGACACGGCGCGGCGGGTCATCCGGTACCGAGGAACGTCGCTCCACGCGACCTCCCGCTGCAGCCGTCGGCCGCCCGTCCCCGGCGCGTCGGAGCCGGCGGCCGCTCGGTGCCACGCGTTTCAGTCTACAGGGCGGGCTGGGCGTCCGCGAACCGCCCCACCGCGCGCGGCGCTTGTCGCCGGCGCGTGCGACTCGCGCGAGAGGCAGCGGGCAGCCGGTGATAGACTTTCGCAATGCCACTGGTTTGGACGCTCGTCGGGCTGGCGGGCTTCGCTATCAGCACATTCCTGGGAGCCATGGTGGTGTTCGTGAGGCGCTGTCCTCGACCACTCGGCCATGCGCCGGAGCAGGACCGCGACCGGGCCGCGGCGCTGCTCTCGATCGTGATCCCGGCCCGCAACGAGGCGGCCATGCTGGAGGGCTGCGTACGCTCGGCCCTGGCTCAGGACTATCCGAACCTCGAGGTGGTCGTGGTCGATGACGCCAGCGACGACGGCACCGGCGAGATCGCTGCCAGGCTGGCGGCCGAGGACCCGCGCTGTCGCGTCGTCGCCGGACGGCCGCTGTCGGCGGGCTGGCTGGGGAAGCCGAATGCCGTTGACCACGGCGTGCAGCACGCCAGCGGAGATTTCCTGCTGTTCATCGACGCCGACGTGCGTCTCGCGCCGGAGGCGGCGACCGCCGCGATGGAGGAGATGCGGCGTCGCGGCCTGGCGTTCCTGTCGCTGTGGCCCTACCACACCCTGGAAGGGCCGATGACGAGCCTGGTGCAGAGTGTGATGGTCAGCCTGGCCCTCTTCGCCGACGTCATGCAGCGCGTCGGCGGACGCCCGTTCCCGGTGGCTCTGGGCGCGTGGGGGCCGTTCATCCTGGTGAACGCGGCCGACTACCGTGACGTCGGCGGTCACGCCGCCGTGCGCTCGAGCGTCAACGAGGACCACGTGCTCGGTCGGAACTTCCGCAAGGCGGGGAAGGCCACGGCCATGCTGGACGGCACCCGGCTGGTCAGCGTGACCATGTACTGGCGGCTGGCGCAGCTGTGGCGGGGGTGGTCCAAGAACCTCCACGCCAACCTGCGCTCGAGTCACCTCCTGACCCTGGGAGCGGCGCTGCTGGCGCTCTTCGTCACCTCGGGGCCGACGGCGGCCTTCGTCCTGGCTGCGGTGGAGGGCTCGGCGCCGGGGATGGCGGTGGCCGGCGCCCTCCTCGTGATGCAGGCGGCCGTCGGGGCGCTCGCCACCCGCCACGTCAGGATCCTGCCGCTGCTGGCGCTGTCGCCGATCGGCGGCGTGGTGGCGGCCGCCCTCTACCTGGCGTCCTCGCTCAACGCCGCCACCGGTCGCGCCGTCACCTGGAAGGGACGGGCGCTGCCGGTCGACTAGGGCGGCGAGCGCACCGCCACGCCTTCACGCGTGTACCGGGGTCGCCTGCGTGGGGCGCGGCGTCAGATCGGCGCGAGCGCCCCGACCGTCCTTCGCAGCCCCTCCTGCCAGCTGACGGCCGGCCGGTAGCCCAGTTCCTCCACGGCGTGTCGGATGTTGAAGTGCACGTCGCGCGCCATCAGTCCCGCGCGGTAGCGGGTCATCGGCGGCTCGTTGCGTGGGAACAGCGCGCCCCAGGTGGCCTCCAGCCCGGAGGCGAGCGCCTTGGTCGGGGTGCGCGGCAGTCGCAGGCGCGGCGGGCGCTCGCCCAGCAGGCGGGCGAGCTCGGTGAGCACCTCGCGCCAGGTGGGCATGCCCTCGTCGGCGATGAGGTAGACGCGCCCGGAGGCTTCCGGCCGCTCTACGCTCAGCCTCACCCCCAGCGCCAGGTTCTCGGCGTAAGCGGTGTTGATGACGCTCTCGCCGCTGCCCACCATGGGGAGCAGGCCCTGCTCCAGGGCGCGCGCGACGCGCCGGATGTTGGGGTCGCGCGGGCCGAAGGGCCACAGGCCGGGCCTCACCACCACGGCCTCCAGGTCGGGCGTCTCGAAGACCAGGTCCTCGGCCATGATCTTGGAGTGGGCATAGGCGTCCCGCACGTTGTCGCGTGGCCGGGTTCGAGGGTCGGCGTTGCGGAAGCCGCTGTAGCGGTGCACGGCCACGCTGGAGATCAGCACGAAGCGCCGCGCTCCGGACGTGGCCGCCTCCCGCAGCAGCTGGCGCGTGCCGACCACGTTGGTGCGGTAGAAGGCCTCCCACGGACCCCAGTCCGCTACCCGCGCCGCGGCGTGGACCACGACCTCGACGCCCACGCACAACCCGGACACCGCGCCCTCGCGGCTGAGGTCGGCGCGCTGCACCTCGAGGCCGCCGTGGAGTGCCACGCCGGCCAGGTTGCCGGTATCGCCCCAGGGGGAGACGAGTGCCCGCACCTGGTGGCCCGCCGTCAACAGGGCTTCGGTGATGTGGCTTCCGAGGAAGCCGTGGGCGCCAGTGACCAGAACCTTCATAACAGTCGCCGCCGTCCAAGCCTACCAGGATGGCGGCCGTCACCGCCCTTGCCGTCGGGGCGAGCCGCAGCGAGGCGCGACGGCTCAGCCGTTCATCGCGGCAGCAGGGCGCCCTGGTGGGCCAGCACGAAGAGGTCCAGCGACAGCCCGATCGACAGGTGGATGATGGTGGAGGACACGATCGAGCGGCTGCGCAACGCGATGATCCCGAACAGCAGGCTGGCGGGGAGCGCGGCGATGACCTCGGTCATGGGCTTGCCGAGGTGGACGAGGGTGGCCGCCATGGTCTGCACCCAGATGCCCTGGGGCGCGCCCCAGGCGTCGGCGACGATCCGTTGCAGGAAGCCGCGGTAGAAGAACTCGAAGGCGACGTAGTAGAGGCCGTAGAGCACGACCCATGCGAGCACCGTGCCGATGCTGCGACCCACCCAGGCGCCCGCCCAGGGGTAGGTCGCCTGCAGCCCGGCGTTGAAGCTGCCCGCGTACATGAGGGGCACGGCGATGATGACGCCGCCGATGGCGGCTCCCAGCCCGAAGCGCAGGTCGCCCGGCCGTAGCCCGACATGCCGCAGGTCGACGCCCAGCAGCGTGAGCAGCAACGCCGGGATGGCCAGCAGCAGCACCAGCGACCAGGCGATGGTGGTGACGGCGCTGGCGAGGTCACGACCCCGGAAGGCGAGAAGGGCCGGCCCGGGGCTCGCCAGGTACCAGAAGCCCATCTGCAGCACCAGGGCCGAGGTCAGCAAGAACCAGAGGCGGGCGTGCTTGCGACTGAACAGCTGCGCCAGGTCGGCGAACACCACGCCGACCGAACGCAGGGGGTTCACAGGGCCTTCTGGTACATGCGGTAGGTCTTGTACAGCTCGCCGCCGGCGGCTTCGATGCCGCGATTCATGGCGACGTTGTCCTCCAGGACCCAGCTGCACTCACCGCCGGTCCAGCCGAGCTTCCGTCCTCGCCGTACCGACTCGGCGATGAGCAGGATCTCGAACCCCTTGTGGCGATGCTCCTTGAGCACCCCCAGGATGGCCAGGCGCCCCTGATCGATGATCTTCTTGCGGTTGAGCAGCTGGATGATGCCGAAGGGGAGCAGGCGACCGTTGGTCCTGGCGAGCACCTGATTGAGGTCGGGGATGGTGATCGACAGGCCCACGGTATCGCCCTTGTACTCGAGGAACAGCGCCACCTCCGGCTCCATGATCATCTTCAGGTCGTTGGCGAGGTAGTCGAACTCGGCGTCGGTGCCGCGCACCTGCCCCCAGTTCTCCTCCCAGGCCTCGGTGTAGAGCTTCTTGAGGAGGCCCACCTCGCGTTTGAACTGCTTCATGTCGGCCGGGCGCACCGTGACGTCGTAGCGCTTGCGCACGCGGTCGGCGATGCGCTCGAGGCGTTCGGTGGCGCCGTCGCGGATGTCGATGCGCCAGGCGTAGAGGTCCTTGATCTTGTCGAACCCCGCCGCTTCGGTGAAGCGCGGGTACGTCGGCGGGTTCTGCGGCATCATGATGTACGGCTTGGTGTCGTAGGCATCGATCTGGAAGCCGGCGCCGTCGTCCATGGTGGGGTTGACGGGGCCCCTCAAGGCGTTCCGACCGTTGGCGCGCGCTTCCTTCTCGACCGTGCCGAAGAGCGCCTGAGCGACCTCCTCGTCCTCGGCCTCGAAGAAACCGAAGAAGGCCAGGTTCTCCCCGAACTGCTCGTTGTGGGCGTCGTTCTCGATGTACCCGATGCGCCCGACCAGCTTGCCCTCCCGTCGCGCCAGGTACAGGCTCACGCGGCCGTGCTCGAAGAACGGGTTCTTCTTGGGGCTCAGCTTGTCGATCTCGCCCATCCGCAAGGGGGGAACGAAGGTCGGGTCGCCGCGGTACTTGTCGTAGACGTAATCAACGAAGCGGCCCAGATCGCGCTTCGTGGCGACCTTGAAGGTCTCGACCATTCCGATCACCTCGTATTCGGCTGTCAGATTACACCAAGGTCCCTGCCGACCGTCTCGAATGCCGCCAGCAAGCGGTCGAGCTGCTCGTCGGTATGGTTGGCGTTGACGCTGGTGCGGATGATGGAGTGCCCGGGGGGCACGCCCGGCGGCAGCGCCGGCGTGGTGAAGACGCCCGCGTCCCACAGCCCTTTCCAGAAGGCCAGCGCGCGCTCGTCCTCGCCCACCAGCACGGGCACGATGGGCGTGATGGAGCCGAGCGTGTCGAAGCCGAGAGACTGCATGCCTTCCCGGAAGTGGTTCACGTTCCGCCACAGCCGCTCCCGGGGCTCGTCCTCGCGCTCCATGATGTCCAGCGCCGTGAGCGCCGCCGCCATCTGCATGGCGGGGAGCGCGGCCGTGAAGATGAAGGGGCGGGCATGGTGCTTGACGAACTGGACGACCTTGCGGTCGCCGGCCATGAAGCCGCCTACGCTGGCGAACGACTTGGAGAAGGTGCCGACGATGACGTCGACCTCGTCCTCCAGGTCGAAGTGCTCGCCCGTGCCCCTGCCGCTCTTGCCGAGCACGCCCGTGGCGTGCGCGTCGTCGACGATCAGCCGGGCGCCGTAGCGGCGCTTCACCTCGACCAGCTTCGGCAGGTCCACGATGTGGCCGCTCATGGAGAAGACCCCGTCGGTCACCACGATGCGGCCGCCGGGCTTGTCCGCGTCTGCGCGGAGCAGGCGGTCCAGATGGTCGAGGTCGTTGTGGTCGTACTTGCGCAGCGTCGCGAAGGAGAGCCGGGCGCCGTCGTAGAGCGAAGCATGGTTCTCGCGGTCGTAGTAGAGGATATCGTGACGCCCTGCGAGCGCGCTCACGACCGACAGGCACCCGAGGTACCCGGCGCTGAAGGTGAGCGCCGCTTCCTTGCGGACGAACGAGGCCAGTCGGTGCTCCAGGGTCTCGTGGAGCGTCAGCGTGCCGGTCAGGAAGCGTGACCCCGTGCAGCTCGTGCCGAAGTCTTCCAGGGCCGCGCGCGCCGCCTCCTTGAGGCGGTCGTCCTGGGTGAGCCCGAGGTAATCGTTGGAGCCGGTGATCACCATCTCACGGCCGTTGGCCCGGACGGTGCCCCCGTGTTGCGCCGCGATGGGCTTGAAGTAGGGATGGAGCCCGGAAGCCTCGGCCAGCTCGGCGCGGTCGAAGCTGAAAGCTTTGGCGAAGGCGTCGCGGGCAGGTTCCGGTCGCTCTTCGGTGCCGTCCGTGCGTGCGGCGTTCTGGCGGGTGTCAACGGCCTCTGACAAGTCGTCCTCCATCGCGGCTGCGAGCGAATTGCGACACTATAGCATCACGTCGTGCGTCCGCTCGGAGCGCGTACACGTGCTCGTCACACCCTACGCAATGCGCCTCGCAGGCGCAAGCGAGGTTTCCACGTCGGCTACCGCGGCCCTCGCCGAGTGGCCGGCGGCACCCGCCGGCACCGCGCGACACGTGTGACCCAACCTCTGGCCCGGGTTCCGGCCAGCGGGCTATACTTGCGTCGTGGAGGTCACAATCCATTCGTTGCGCACGGGTTTAGGAGCGGAAGGATGAGCGCATTGGACCTGACGTCCCCTGGTGCCTTGACGCGTCCCGCAGAGACCACGGACGCGAACCTCGTCCACCGGCTGTACCTGAAGACTCCCAGTTACTTCGACATCATCTCCATCCCCGTCCCCACGCTGGCAGAGGTCAAGACCGACCTCGAAACGGCTGCACGCGACCCGCGTCGTTTCACGGAGCTGGTGCTGGCTCCCTCGCGCCGGCAGACGGCCGTGCCGCCGGACCAGGCGCTGATCGACCCGCGCAGCGGCCGGCAGGTGGTCGGGTACCTCGACTACAAGCTCGACTACCCCGTTGCCGGGGATGCCACCGTCAACCTGCTCCTCGTGGAGGGCGACGTGCAGGGCCGCGGCATCGGCAGCAGTTGCGTCCGGGATCTGGAGCGGCGCCTCCGGGGCCGTGTGAAGCGAGTGCTCGCCAGCATCTACGGCCAGAACCCGCGGGCCAGGCGCTTCTGGGAAAGGCTCGGCTACGCCTTCGCCGTCGACGCCAAGCCCATCCTCGACTGGTACGCCAAGAAGCTCGCCTGATCGGCTGAGTCCCCGGCCCCGCGAACGCCCGGTGGCGCTCCCCTGGGGCGGGCCGTGGGCCGGCGGCGACAGCGCGCACGTCGCCGGGCGGCGCCCGGTCCGGCTGCCCGCGCCTCCAGGCGGTGTATCCTTGCCGCCATGAAGCACGTCGTGAGCGTGTCGCTGGGTTCCTCGACCCGCGACACCGATCAGGTGGTGACCATCCTCGGCGAGGAGGTCCATCTCGAGCGTCGCGGCACGCAGGGCGACTTCGACGCGGCCGCGCGACTCATCGCCGAGCTCGACGGTGAGGTGGATGCCATCGGCCTGGGCGGCATCGACCTGTTCCTCCCCGTCGGCGCACGGCGCTACTATTTCCGCGACGCGCGCCGGCTGGCGGCGGCGGCGTCGCGGACGCCGGTGGTGTGCGGCGCGGGCCTCAAGAACAGCCTGGAGCGCGCCATGGTGCGCTCGCTCGCCGAGCGCGGCTCCTGGCAGGGTCGCAAGGTGCTGATGGTGTCGGCCCTCGACCGCTTCGGCATGGCAGCGGAGCTGGCGGGGCAGGGCGCGCAGGTGCTGTTCGGCGACTTCATCTTCTCGCTGGGCCTGCCCATCCCGCTCTACCGCCTGGGCACGCTGCACGCGCTGGCCACGGTGCTGCTGCCGGTGTTCGTGCGGCTGCCGTTCCGCTGGCTCTACCCGGTCGGGTCGACGCAGGAGACGTCCGAGACGACCGAGCGCTTCGCCCGCTACTACCGTTGGGCCGAGGTCATCGCGGGGGACTGGCACTACATCCGCCGCTACGCGCCGGCGTCGATGGCCGGCAAGGTGGTGCTCACCAACACCACGACGCCGAGCGACGTGGCGTTCCTGAAGGAACGCGGGGTGGAGACGCTGATCACCACCACGCCGCGCTTCGGCGGCCGCAGCGTGGGCACCAATCTGCTCGAGGCGGCCTTCGTCGCCATCGCCGGGGGCACGGGCGAGCTGTCTGCGGATCGGTACCGTGCCATGATCGACGAGGCGGGCCTGGCGCCGACGGTGCTCGAGCTTCGCGACTGACGGCACCCGGCGGGGAGCCCCTTCCCTGACGCTTGCCACGGAAGGGTGCGCGTGGGCGGGTGCTACACTATGCAGCGTCTTGAAGTTCCGCGAGCGCGTGCCGTGTCTCACGTCCTGGCGCGCGCCGTGATGCGTCGGAGGCTTGTGGATGATCAGTGTGACGGACCTGCGCAATGGCACCAAGGTCGAGATGGACGGCGGCCTCTGGGAGTGCCTCGACTATCAGCACCAGAAGATCGGCCGGGGCGGAGCCAAGGTGGTCGGCAAGTTCCGCAGCCTCGAGACCGGTTCCATCGTCGAGAGGACGTTCAACGCCACCGAGAAGCTGCAGGACATCTTCATCGACTATCGGCAGATGCAGTTCCTGTTCGCCGACGGCGAACAGTACACCTTCATGGACATGGAGACGTTCGAGCAGCCGCTGCTCAGCCGGGAGCAGATCGGCGAGGCCGCGCGTTTCCTCAAGCCGAACCTGGAGGTAACGGTGGACTATTACCAGGGCAGGCCGCTCAAGGTCACGCTGCCCAACGTGGTCGAGCTGGAGATCATCCAGACGGACCCCGGCGTGCGGGGCGACACCGTGTCGGGGGGCACCAAGCCCGCCGCCCTCGAGTCGGGAGCCACCGTCAACGTGCCCCTGTTCATCGAGCAGGGCGAGGTGATCCGCGTCGACACCCGCAGCGGCGAGTACCTGGGGCGGGCCTGATGGACGTCAAGGACATCAAGCGACTGCTCGACGCGCTGGCCGCGTCGGAGGTGCGCGAGTTCAGCTACGAGACCGAGGAGTACAAGCTCAACGTCAAGCGCGGCCCGGAGCCGGTGCAGTGGCAGGCGGTCGCTACGGCCCCGGCTGCGCCGGCGACGCAGCCGCCCCAGACGCAGCCTCCCGCGTCCGCCGAGGCGACGGCGGGCGCTGCGGTCGCCCCCGAGGGTCCCGAGGAGTCGGGTCCCCCGTCGCACTGGTTCGAGGTCACGGCGCCGATCGTGGGCACGTTCTATGCGTCGCCCGCTCCCGATGCGCCCGCGTACGTCAAGGCGGGCGACAGGGTCGAGCCCGGCACCGTTCTCTGCATCATCGAGGCGATGAAGCTGATGAACGAGATCGAGGCGGAGACCTCCGGCGTGGTGCGTGACGTTCTGGTGCGCAACGAGGAGCCCGTCGAATACGGTCAGGTGCTCTTCCGCATCGAGCCGAGCTGAGGCTGGGTCGAGGCGCCCGTGTTCAAGAAGATCCTCATCGCCAACCGCGGCGAGATCGCTTTGCGCGTCCTCCGGGCCGCGCGCGAGCTCGGCATCCAGACGGTCGTGGTGTACTCGCAGGCCGACGAGAACTCTCTACCCGTGCTGCTCGCGGACGAGGCCATCTGTATCGGCCCGGCGCAGGCGGCCGGTAGCTACCTCAACGTTCGCAACCTGCTGTCGGCCGCCCTGGTCACGGGCGCCGAGGCCATCCACCCCGGCTACGGCTTCCTGGCGGAGAACGCGGAGTTCGCCGAGAAGTGCGAGGAGCACAACCTCGTGTTCGTCGGTCCCCGAGCCGAGAACATCCAGCGTATCGGGGACAAGGCGGCCGCCCGGAGGCTGGCCGAGGAAGCGGGTGTGCCCATCACGCCCGGGTCGGAGCCGCTGAAGGACCTCGACGCCGCCCGGTCCTTCGCCGACCGTATCGGGTTCCCCCTCATCCTCAAGGCATCGGCCGGCGGTGGCGGCCGCGGCATGCGCGTGGTGCACAGCCATCACGACCTCGAGCGCCAGTTCGTCAACGCCCAGGAAGAGGCGCGCGCGGCCTTCGGCAACCCCGAGCTGTACATGGAGAAGTACCTCGAGGAACCGAAGCACATCGAGGTGCAGGTGTTCGGCGACGGCCAGGGGGAGGTCATCCACTTCTTCGAGCGCGATTGCTCCATCCAGCGCCGCTACCAGAAGATGCTGGAGGAGGCGCCCAGCATCGTCGACGACGACCTGCGGCAGCGCATCACCGAAGCCGCCGTGAAGCTGGCGCGGCACATCGACTACCGCGGGGCCGGCACCTGCGAGTTCCTCGTCGATCGCGAAGGCAACTTCTACTTCAGCGAGATGAACACCCGCATCCAGGTGGAGCACCCGACCACGGAGATGGTCACGCGCTTCGACCTCGTCCAGGAGCAGTTCCGGGTAGCGGCGGGCATGGGACTGTCGCTCAAGCAGGAGGACGTGCGCCTGGAAGGGCATGCCATCGAGGTGCGCGTGACCGCCGAAGACCCGGACCACGACTTCCGGCCCTCGGCCGGCACCATCAGCGACGTCCACTGGCCGGGCGGCCCCGGCATCCGGGTGGACTCGCATGTCTACGCCGGATATCGCATCCCACCGCACTACGACAGCCTCATCGCCAAGATCATCGCCTGGGCGCCGACGCGCCAGGAGACCATCGCGCGGATGGAGCGGGCGCTCAGGGAGACCGTCATCGAGGGGGTGCGCACGACCGTGCCCTTCCATCTCAAGGTGCTCGACAACGCCTTCTTCCGGCGGGGTGCGGTGTACACGAACTTCATCGCCAGGAGGATGTCGCCGTGACCGAGGGCATCGACCTCGAGATCTCTCCGGACGTGCTGTACGGCATCGCTCAGCTCGCGCTGGACGAGATCGAGGGCCTGCGGGCCATCCAGCCGCCGCCGCGCGTGGGCGAGTTCCTGAGCGGGCGGCGTGCCAAGGGCATCCGTATCGACCGCGAGGGATCCGACGTCTTCGTCGACCTGCGTGTGGCGGTGGCCTACGGGGTGGAGATCCCGACGGTAGCCACCAAGGCGCAGCGCTCCGTGCGTGAGGCGGTGGCGTCGATGACGGGGCTGAAGGTCGTCAGCGTCGCCGTGAACGTGGAGAGCGTGGACGCTCCCGAGGAGCCGCCAGGTGGCTAGACGCAGGGCCCGCGAACTCGCCTTCCGTACCCTGTTCCAATCCGAGCGTGGCGGCTCCCCGTTGCTGGAGGTCTGGCACCAGGTGCGTGAGGATGCGGCGGAGGAGCCGGAGCCGGAAGCCGATGCCGCCTACGGGGAAGCCCTCGATGCCCCCTCGCTCGCATTCGCGGGTCAGCTGGTGACCGCCTTCGATCAACACCGTGAGGAGATCGACAGGGAGCTCGCCGAGCTCGTCACCGGCTGGAGCTTCGGGCAGATGGCGCAGACCGATCTGAACATCCTGCGGCTGGCCACGACGGAGATGCGGTTCGCATCCTCGGGGCCTCCCGAGGTCGCCATCGAGATGGCCGTGCGGCTGGCCAAGAAGTTCGGCGGCGAGGAGTCCGGACGTTTCGTCAATGGCGTGCTGGCCAAGCTCTACCGGCGGCTGGCGTCGGAGCGCGCCTGAGGCGGACGGGAACGAGGCGAGGTAGGCAGTGACTGCGATCAGGCTCGACGGCAAGGTGGTCTCCTCGGCGGTAGCGGACGCGCTCGTGACGCGGGTTGCGGCGCTCCCGTTCACGCCCAAGCTCGTCTTCGTGCGGGTCGGTGAGGATCCGGCGAGCGCCTATTACGTGCGGTCGAAGGAGCGCATGGCGCGGCGCGTGGGCGTGGTCTCCGAGACGCACGTTCTGCCGGACGCCACCGGCCAGGCCGAGT
>Ga0102953_1001310_pt1 | contig 16002 bp, 16 predicted proteins | sample SalPon2A_C_D2_MG_FD_78509 | JGI IMG/M metagenome (GOLD analysis project Ga0102953, IMG submission 78509) | Soil microbial communities from South San Francisco under conditions of wetland restoration - Salt Pond MetaG R2A_C_D2_MG | ecosystem: Environmental > Terrestrial > Soil > Wetlands | place... | reverse complement strand
GGATTGGAAATGACCCAGAACAGCCAGCGACTGAACTGGACCCGCGAAGAAGTTGATGATCGTTTACATTTAATTATGCGTGAAATTCACGATACCTGCGTAAAATATGGCAAAAATGGCAAACGCATTAATTATGTGAAAGGAGCCAATGTAGGAGGATTTGTCAAAGTAGCTGATGCTATGCTGGCACAAGGAGTTGTGTAGCCCGAGAATAGGTCGGTGAGACAGTTTGTTATTTCAAACAAGTGTTCTTTGTTATGTTGAAAATGGCTGAATTATCAATTAGATAATATTGGGATTAAGGTAAAATAAATGAAATTGATTTTCTTTGACCCAAATTTTTGAAATGTTGATAGATACGCATTCTCATATTTATTCAGAAGATTTTATTGATGACATCGACGAGGTCATTACAAGGGCCTACGATAATGATGTTCGAAAGATCATTCTGCCGAATATTGATAGTTCGTCCGTTCGCAAAATGCTGGACCTTGCCGATCAATATCCTCAAATATGTTTTCCACTGATGGGTTTGCACCCAACATCGGTTGGTGAAGATTATCAGGAAGAATTGGAGTTGGTGGAGTTTTGGTTAAAAAAACGTAAGTTTTATGGCATTGGCGAAATTGGGATCGACCTGTATTGGGAAAGTACCTATTTGAATGAGCAGGTGATTACTTTTCGCCACCAGGTTCAGTTGGCCAAGAAATATAAGTTGCCTATCGTCGTGCATGTTCGCGAATCCTTTGACCAGGTTTATGAAGTTGTACAGGAATTGAAGGATGATGATCTGCAGGGAGTATTTCATAGCTTTACCGGTACACTGGAACAGGCGCAAAAGGTTCTTGACCTCGATTTTAAGATCGGTGTTGGAGGAATTGTCACCTTTAAGAATAGTGGCCTCGACAAGGTAATGTCTCAAATTGATCCCAAAAACCTGATTTTGGAAACCGACGCACCTTATTTGACCCCAGTTCCGTATCGTGGAAAACGTAATGAAAGTTCGTACTTAATTCATGTGGCCCGTAAAATTGCCGAGCTGCATGATACATCAGTTAATGATATTGCGAAAATCACGTCTGAAAATGCCCTAAAACTTTTCGGAATTTAGTTGGGTATTTGTGTACATTTGTTGGGTTAAAAATAGTTTAGGTGAATAATAAATCCATACTATTAATTTATACCGGTGGAACCATTGGGATGGTTCAGAAAGACGGTAAAGGGGCATTAAGTCCGGTTAAGTTTGATCAAATTGCGGATGAAGTTCCAGAGTTGAGGCGGCTAGGTTGCCACCTGGAATCCATTACCTTTAATCCACCCATTGATTCTTCAGACATGTCTCCTCGTGTTTGGGCGAGGCTGGCTAAAGCCATCAAGCGAAATTACAGCAAGTACGATGGATTTGTCATTCTGCATGGAACTGATACCATGGCCTACACCGCTTCGGCATTGAGCTACATGTTGGAAAACCTTGATAAGCCGGTTGTTATGACAGGCTCACAGCTTCCGATTGGTATATTACGAACTGATGGAAAGGAAAACCTGATCACAGCCATTGAAATTGCAGCTTCTTATGAAAATGGAGATGCTGTTGTGCCTGAGGTTTGTGTTTACTTCGACAACAAACTCTACCGGGGAAATCGTGTGATCAAACGCCATTCCGATCATTTTAGCGCATTCGATTCCGTCAATTACCCAATTTTGGCCAAAGCGGGGGTAGATATCAAATTTTTTCACGACAATATTTATCACCCGGTTAACAAAGGCATCCTGAAGGTTAGCTCTAATTTTGATGAACATGTGGTTATAGTTAAGGTTTTTCCGGGATTGAATCAGGAGATTTTTGAGCAGGTCATTGGAATGGAGAGTTTGAAGGGGGTTGTTCTGGAAACATTTGGTTCTGGCAATGTACCTACACTAAATTGGTTTTTGCGAGCCGTGAAAAAGGCGATTCGCAGGAAGGTCGTATTTATCAATGTGTCGCAATGTCACGGGGGATCTGTCAAGATGGGGCAGTATCAAACCAGTCGCGAGTTGATGAAGGTAGGAGTTGTGAGCGGGAAAGATATGACAACAGAAGCAGCGGTTACCAAACTCATGTTCTTGCTTGGACAGGGCCTGAGCCATGACGAAATTAAGTTACATTTGCACAAAAACCTAAGCGGGGAAATAAGTGAATAGCTTATTTTTTTTTCATATTTTTTTTGTATTTTGCAGCCCTGAAAAATCTGGTGCCAGAAAACATTGGAGAGGTGCAGGAGTGGCTGAACTGGCACGCCTGGAAAGCGTGTGTACCCCTAAAGGGTACCGAGGGTTCGAATCCCTCTCTCTCCGCGGAGATTTTTGTTCTTTAACGCGTTGACTGCTAAAAACAATGTTTTTGAACTTAAATACGTTTAAATAAGAAATTTGAAGAAAACAAATAGTATATAAAAATTAAAAAATTTAGGAGATTTACTAATTAAAATTAAAACCAATGATGAAAAAACTATTTGCGTTTATAGCAGTTCTTGGGATGCTTTATTTCGGAGCGTCAACAAATGTCGTTGCTCAGGATCAAACTGAGGGAGCAACAACTGAAGTAGCGGCTGACTCTACTGCAACTACAACGAATGCTGCTTCTACTGATGTCGCAGCCGATAATGAAGAGCAAGCTGCAGCAAAAGCTGAAGCCGGACAGTCGTTACACAGTGCATTGAAACAAAAATTCATTGAAGGTAACCCTACTTTCATGTCTTTTGTATTGATTTCATTGATCCTTGGGTTGGCCATGGCTCTTGAAAGAGTGATTTACTTGAACCTTTCAACTACAAACACCAAAAAATTATTGGCTAAAGTTGAAGAAGCACTTGACAACGGTGGTATTGAAGCAGCAAAAGAAGTTTGCCGTAACACTCGCGGACCTGTGGCAAGTATTTTCTACCAAGGTCTGGATCGCTCTCACGAAGGATTAGATGTTGTGGAAAAAACAGTTGTTTCTTACGGTAGTGTTCAGGCTGGTTTGTTAGAAAAAGGATTGAGCTGGATTTCATTGTTCATCGCGCTTGCTCCGATGCTTGGATTCCTTGGAACAGTAATCGGTATGATCGCCGCGTTCGACGCTATCCAGGTTGCCGGTGATATCAGCCCGTCTTTGGTAGCTGGTGGTATTAAAGTGGCCTTGATTACAACTGTAGGTGGTTTGATCGTTGCGATTATCCTGCAGATTTTCTACAACTATTGTGTTTCTAAAATCGACAGTATCGTTAGCAATATGGAAGATGCTTCTATTACACTGATCGATATTTTGGTAAAACACAACCTTAAAAAATAATTGAACTTATGAAGCTAGATAAAGTATTAACCATCGTATTGTGGGTACTTCTAGCAGTTTCAGCGGTTTTGATTATCTCAATGATGGGGAACATCTCTGAGAACGACGCTGATCCTACTATGGGGGCCTGGATCAATACAAATATAACCTGGTCGTACATCCTGTTGGGAGCTAGTTTGGTTATTGCAGTTGTGTTTGCAATTATCCACACTGTTACCGACAAAGATGCTGCGAAGAAAGGATTGATTGCCATCGTTTTTGCGGGTGTTGTATTAGCTATTGCCTATGCTTTAGCATCAGATGCAATTCCACAATTTCACGGTGTGCAAAAATTTGTACAAGACGGAACGTTGACTGCATCCGTTTCAAAATGGATCGGAACAACGTTGTATGCAACCTATATATTGTTGTTCCTGGCAATTCTAGCAATTGCGGGATCTGCAGTAACTCGTATTTTTAAATAATTCATTGTGTGGACTAACACAGGAAAAAATTAAATTATGGCAAGAAAGATTCCAGAAATACCTTCAGCATCATTAGCTGATATTGCTTTTATGTTGCTTATCTTTTTCCTGGTAACCACCACGATGGATGTAGACAGCGGTTTGGAACGTAAACTTCCACCGATGCCGCCTGAAGAACAACAAGATACGCCTCCTATTAAAGAGCGTAACGTGTTCATTGTTTTGGTAAATGCTAGAAATCAGTTGTTGGTTGAAGGTGAATTGACAAACGTCGATGACCTTCGCGAAAAAGCCAAAGAATTTATGGCTAACCCGAACGATGATCCAAAACTTCCTGAGAAAACCATGAAAAACGTTGATTTCTTTGGAAATGTTGAAGTTACGAAAGGCGTAATCTCGTTGCAGAACGACGTCGGTACCCAATACGGAACCTATATTGCTGTACAGAACGAGTTGGTTGGTGCCATTAATGACCTAAGAAATGAGCTTGCCAAAAGTAAATTTGGCAAACCATTTGAAAGTTTGGATAAAGATCAACAAGATGCTATTAAAGAGATTTATCCATCCAGGATATCTGAAGCTGAACCTAAAAAAGTTGGAGGGAAATAAATGTCAAAATTTAGAAAAGATGACAAAAAAGAATTACCACCGATTTCAACAGCCTCGCTACCTGATATCGTATTCATGTTGTTGTTCTTTTTCATGGTTAGTACAACCATGCGGGAAGTGACACTGAAAGTGAAAATTCATACACCGGAAGCAACAGAATTATCGAAATTAGAAAAGAAATCATTGGTAAGCTATATTTACGTTGGGACACCTCTACCAGCATACCAAAGGGTGTTTGGTTCGGAACCCCGTATTCAGCTAAACGATCAATTTGCTAAAGTGTCCGACATTCCGGATTTCATTACAGCTGAGCGTGAAGCCAGGGACGAAGCAGAAGTTCCTTTTATGGTGACCTCTCTTAAAGTGGATCAATATACTAAAATGGGAATTGTGTCAGATATAAAGCAAGAACTGCGTAAAATTTCTGCACTGCACATTAACTATTCTGCCCGGCAGAAAACTAAACGATAGTTTTTTTAATAATTATATTTGAAGAAGGAGAACTACCTAGTCCTCCTTCTTTTTTATTTCTAAAAACCTGATAAATTATGGCTACACTAAAATTCGACGAAGTGCCCTACGAAGTTGTTCGTGAGGGATTAAACCGGAAATTGATTCATACCAACAATTTAATGACTGTTTTAATTGATTTCACAGATGGTCCCTGGGATGAGCCGGAACCCAAGCATAGCCATCCTCATGAACAAACATCTTATATCGCTGATGGAAGAATTATTTTCTTTTGTGATGGCGAGGAACCCAAGGAATTGACTGCTGGCGATATGTTTGCTGCTCCTTCAGGCGTTCCACACACCATTCAGTTGTTGTCGAAATCAGCCCGTTTGGTAGATAGTTTTAACCCGATTCGAGAAGATTTTCTAAAGAAATAAAGAAAGGGAGCATTTAGCTCCCTTTCTTGTTACTGTATATTTGTATCTTCTATTGATTCACTTTCAAATTTAAGAGCAGGTTGAGCTCTTTAAGTTGAGCGTCTGCAATTGCAGAAGGGGCATCGTTCATCACGTCGCGTCCCGCATTGTTTTTTGGGAAGGCAATCACATCGCGAATACTATCAAGCCCTGCAAACAGCGATACCAAACGGTCGAAACCGAATGCGATACCAGCATGTGGTGGAGCACCGTATTTAAACGCACTCATCAGGAATCCAAACTGAGCTTCTGCTTCTTCTTTGGTGAAACCAAGCAAGTTAAACATTTTAGACTGCAATTCTGAATTGAAAATACGAACAGATCCACCACCGATTTCAACGCCGTTGATCACTAGGTCATAAGCATTGGCTCGGACGTTGCCCGGATCAGTTTCCAACATCGGAATATCCTCAGGCTTTGGTGACGTAAATGGATGATGCATGGCGTAGAAACGTTGCGTTTCATCGTCCCATTCCAACAGGGGGAAGTCAACTACCCAAAGCGGCTTGAAGGTGTTTTTATCACGTAATCCCAGCTGATTTCCCGTTTCAAGGCGTAATTCTCCGAGAGCTGTCAGCATATGGTCTTTCTCACCTGAAAGTACCAAAATGAGGTCGCCTGGTTTTGCACCAAAGGCATCGGCCCATTTCTGTAATTCATCAGCGCTATAAAATTTGTCAACCGATGATTTAAACGTACCATCGTTGTTGCATTTCACGTAAACCAACCCTTTGGCACCAATCTGTGGACGTTTGACCCAGTTGGTGAGGGCATCGAGCTGTTTACGGCTATATTCCGCGCAACCCTCAGCACAAATGCCACCGATAAATTCAGCATCATCGAACACTTTGAATCCTTTGCCTTTTACCAATTCAGATAAATCATGGATCAACATTTCAAAGCGAATGTCTGGTTTGTCTGATCCGTATTTAGTCATCGCTTCGTGATATGGCATCCGTGGAAATTCGTCGACTTCAACCTGTTTGATTGATTTTAGCAAATATTTGGTCAATCCTTCGAAGGTATTAAGTACATCTTCTTGTTTCACAAACGACATCTCGCAATCAATTTGGGTAAATTCTGGTTGACGGTCAGCACGAAGGTCTTCATCGCGGAAACATTTTACAATCTGGTAGTACCGATCGAAGCCGGCAACCATCAACAACTGTTTGAACACCTGTGGCGATTGAGGAAGCGCATAAAATTCACCCGGATTCAGCCTTGAAGGGACAACAAAATCGCGTGCTCCTTCCGGCGTCGATTTCATCAGCACAGGTGTTTCTGCCTCGATAAAATCCTGGTCATTCAGGTAGGAGCGGACGGCATGTGCCATTTTTGCGCGAAGGATCAAATTGTCACGTACGGGACGGCGACGCAAGTCCAGATACCGGTATTTCATACGAATATCGTCACCGCCATCACTTTCATCTTCAATTGTGAAAGGAGGAACAGCCGATGGGCTTAACACATACAATGTTTTAACATCAATTTCAATTTCCCCGGTGGGGATATTGTTGTTTTTGCTGCTACGTTCGCGGACAACACCGATGGCTTGAACGACAAATTCACGGCCTAATTTCTTGAGTTGGTCCGTTATATCTTTGGATGAATTTTCATCAAAAACCAATTGTGTAATGCCGTAACGATCGCGAAGGTCAACAAAAGTCATTCCTCCCAATTCACGTTTGCGTTGCACCCAGCCGGACAGCGTTACTTCTTTGCCTTGATCTGACAGGCGTAATTCACCACAGGTGTGTGTTCGATACATAATTCCTTTCGTTTTTGTTTGACTGCAAAAATAAGATGTTTTTAGGAATTTAGTTTGTAGGTTTGTCATTAATTACAAGACGATTTCAGATATGCAGCCTTTTGATGATACTTACTTTATGAAGAAAGCTTTCCAGGAAGCACAATTGGCTTATGAAAAAGGGGAAGTACCAGTTGGAGCTGTCGTGGTGGCGAACAATCGCATTATTGCACGAGCTCATAATTTGACAGAAACTTTAAATGATGTGACAGCTCATGCAGAAATGCAGGCCGTTACTGCTGCGGAAAACTTACTCGGTGGAAAATATCTAAATGAGTGCACGTTGTACGTAACACTGGAGCCATGTGTGATGTGTGCCGGTGCTTTGGGATGGACCCAGCTTGGCAAATTGGTTTATGCTGCCAGGGACGAGAGACGAGGATTTTCAAAATTTGCACCAAAAGCTCTTCATCCGAAAACTGAAATAGTCGCAGGTGTAATGGCTGACGACTGTGGTGATTTGATGACTGCATTCTTTCAGGAACGTCGTTGATTATTGACTTTCAATGTGAAACGAAAAAGAGCCTCCAACCGTGGTTGAAAGCTCTTTGTATTTTGGATGATGTTTCAGATTAACTTCCGAAGTCATCATATAGTACGTTTTCGTCGGGGACACCCAAATCATAAAGCATTTTCTGAACGGCATCGTTCATCATTGGGGGACCACACAAGTAGTAATCAATTTCTTCAGGTTCCTCATGTTTTGAAAGGTACATGTCGTGAATGACTTGGTGGATAAATCCAGTTGCACCCTCCCACTTGTCTTCCGGTTGCGGATCTGACAACGCCAGGTGGAAGGAAAAATTCGGGAATCGCTCTTCAATATCTTTAAATTGATCATAGTAGAACACTTCTCTCCAGGAACGGGCACCATACCAGAACGTAATCTTCTTATCCGATTCTTTCAACGTATGGAACAGGTGGAACAAGTGAGAACGCATTGGAGCCATACCAGCACCACCACCGATAAACATCATTTCATTGTCATTGTCTTTCAGGAAGAATTCGCCATAAGGTCCTGAAATCGTTACTTTATCGCCTGGTTTCAACGAGAAGATGTACGATGAACAGATACCTGGGTTCACTTTCTGAAAGCCTCCGTTGACACGGTCAAAAGGAGGTGTTGCAATACGGATATTCAACATCACAATATTTCCCTCTGCTGGGTGGTTTGCCATAGAATAAGCACGGAATGTTGGTTCAGGGTTCTTCATTTTTAGATCAAACAAGCCAAATTTTTCCCATTCGGGTTTGAATTTGTCATCCACCTCAATGTCTTTAAAATCAACATCAATTTTAGGGACGTCAATCTGAATATAACCACCTGATTTGAAATCGAGGTTTTCACCTTTCGGTAATCTAACGACAAATTCCTTGATGTAGGTCGCCACGTTCTTGTTAGAAACAACTTCGCACTCCCACTTTTTGATTCCCATAATCTCCTGAGGAATCTTCAGTTTCAGGTCTTCTTTTACTTTCACCTGGCAAGCCAAACGCCAATTGTCGTTTTGCTCTTTACGGGTGAAATAGCCAGTTTCAGTAGGAAGAATAGAACCTCCTCCGTCAACTACCTGGCAACGGCACATGGCACACGTACCTCCACCACCACAGGCTGAGGGCAAGAAAATTTTGTTGCTCCCAAGGGTAGAAAGTAAGGTGTTCCCCGGATCCGATTCCAGAACGGTATCGCCTTCGTTAATATCGATTTTTACAACTCCCGACGGAGTTAGTTTCTTTTTCGCATACAGCAAGATCGAAACCAGCAAAATTGTAATCAGTAGGAACACTGCGACGCTGGAAAGTACGACTGTTGTTTGAGTTGCTAGAAATATCATTGTTCTGTAGTTATTTGGTCTATCATTAAAGTTTTATTCCCATGAATCCCATGAAAGCCATTCCCATCAATCCGGTAATGATGAAGGTAACTCCCAATCCACGAAGCGGAGCAGGAACATTGGAATATTCAATCTTTTCACGAATGGCTGCAATACCAATAATTGCCAGGAACCAGCCAACACCTGAGCCAAGTCCGTAAACTGTAGCGTCACCAATATTTGGGAATTCGCGTTGTTCCATGAACAATGAACCTCCAAGGATCGCACAGTTTACAGCGATCAATGGCAAGAAAATACCTAGCTGTGTATATAATACGGGAGCAAATTTTTCAACAATCATTTCTACCAACTGTACCATAGAAGCGATAACAGCGATAAACATGATAAAGCTCAAAAAGCTCAGGTCAACATTGGCAAAGCTGTCTCCTAACCAGGATAAAGCACCTTGTTTCAATACATAATTATCCAACAGGTAATCCACCGGAACTGTAATTCCTAATACAAAGGTTACAGCAATTCCGAGGCCCATGGCAGTTTTAACGGATTTGGAAACCGCCAAAAAGGAGCACATGCCCAGGAAGTAGGCAAATACCATGTTGTCAATAAAGATGGACTTTATAAATAAATTTATTAAATGTTCCATAATTCGTTTCTTTTTAGCGGTTTAGTCTTCAATCAATTTGCGGTTACGACTCCGTTGAACCCAAATAATTACACCAACTGTTACCAGTGCCATTGGAGGTAAAATCATCATACCGTTGTTGGAGTAAAATCCGCCATTGGCAATATACCAGCTTTGAGGAATCACATGAAATCCCCAGATGCTTCCTGCTCCAAAAAGCTCGCGGAAGAAACCAACGATGACCAGGATAGCCCCATAGCCGGCACCATTACCTATCCCATCGAGGAAAGCAGGCCATGGTTTGTTTCCAAGCGCGAAGGCTTCTAAACGTCCCATGATGATACAGTTTGTAATAATCAATCCCACGAAAACCGAGAGCTGCTTGCTCACATCATAAACGAAGGCTTTAAGCAACTGGTCAACGAGAATTACCAAGGCAGCAATAACAACCAACTGAACAATGATTCGAATTCGGTTTGGGATGGTATTCCTTAGTAAGGAAATAATGACGTTTGAAAATCCGGTAACAATCATCACGGATATCGACATAACTACAGCTGGTTTCAAGTGAGCTGTTACAGCCAGAGCAGAACAGATTCCCAGTACCTGCACAGTGATCGGGTTGCTGCTGTTAAGCGGGTCGCTCAGCAACTTCAGATTTTTCTTTGAAAATAACGGTTCTTTATCACTCATTTCCTTCTAAATTTTTCTGTTTTTTGAAAAAGGCGTTGTATTTACCAAGGTCAACTTTTAACATTTTCTGAAGACCTTTTGAGGTAATCGTACCTCCGGAAATTGCATCAACCTTATGGTTCTCAGGGGCTGTTTCGTTTGATTTTGCAACCGTAATTGAAACAAATTTTCCTTGCGCATCATAGATTTGTTTGCCTTTGAATTGAGCCTGAAATGCTTTTGTTGCAATTTCAGCACCTAATCCCGGAGTTTCACCCTGGTGGTCGAAAGAAGCTCCATAGATGGTGTTCATGTCTGAATCAAACGATACATACCCCCAAATTGGGCCCCACAGTCCGGTACCACGCATGGGAACAATGAATTTGATTCCATTATCGAGTTTACATTCAAAAACAGGCAATAACTGCTTGTCTGCAGGTTGCTCGTGTTCTTCTTTTAAGTCAACCGTAAATGCATCGCCATCTACTGTTTCTCCTTTCGTATTGACCACGAAGCTTTTGATAACCTTCTCGGCGTAAACCTTTTCAGCGTTTAGTGCAGTTGTTTGTACGTTGACCGAAGCAAGAATATTTTGCTTCTTCTCAATTTCAATATTTCTATTCTGAAATGGCTTTAGGTTGAGCGCAGCCAATGAAAGGATTGCTGCAACCAGAATCACCATTACTGATGCATATATAAATGTGTAAACGTTACTGTTCTTATCCATTTCGATCTTCCTTTATTGATTAGGCACTCTGTGGAGCACGTTTTAAACGACGTTTTATATTTCCCTGGACGACATAGTGGTCAATCAACGGTGCAAACGTATTCATCAGCAGGATGGCAAGCATCATACCTTCAGGATAAGCCGGGTTCAATACACGGATCAGGATGGCTAGCACACCAATGAGAAATCCGTAGATCCATTTCCCTTTCGTGGTTTGAGCTGCAGATACAGGATCTGTCGCCATGAAAATTGCACCAAAGGCAAATCCTCCAATGATTAATTGTTGCCAGAAGGGAATCGCCATAAAAGGATTAACAGCAAAAATATTGAGCAAAATTCCCATAAATGAACCTCCAAGAACGGTTGCCAGCATGATTCGCCAACTCCCGATTCCGGTGATGATCAAAATAGCAGCTCCAATTAAGATAGCCAGCGTTGACGTTTCTCCGATTGATCCGGGAATCAAACCGACAAAAGCATGCCATGCATTAATGGAAGTGTGGCCCGCTACACCCTCAGCCATTGGGGTCGCACCAGTAAAGCCATCGGCCATTTTCTGAACGCCGTCTGCTGAAATCCAAACAGAGTCGCCAGACATTTCGGCCGGGTAGGCAAAGAACAGGAAGGCCCGTGCAACCAGTGCCGGGTTCCAGATGTTCATCCCTGTACCACCGAAAATCTCTTTTCCAAAGATGACTGAGAACGCAGTTGCAACACCCACCATCCAAAGTGGTGTATTAATTGGCATTACCATCGGAATCAGAATACCTGTAACTAAAAATCCTTCGTTCACTTCGTGCCCCCTAAACTGGGCAAAAATAAATTCGATACTTAATCCAACAACGTAGGAGACAATAATAACAGGGAGTACTTTCAACAAACCGAAAAGGAACATGCTCCAAAATCCGGTTGTTGCCAATTGCCCAAGTGCACCGTAGTGTTGGTAACCAATATTGTACATACCCATCAGTAACGCTGGGATCACGGAGAGAACCACGAGTCCCATGGTTCTTTTCATGTCAATGTAATCGTGGATGTGCGTTCCTGATTTGGAGGTATCTTTCTGTACAAAGGCTAATGTAAAGAAAGCATCATGCGTTGAATGCAACCAATGATACTTCGCGCCTTTCTGCACGTATGGTTTCGTTTTTTCAAAAAAGTTTCTTAACGCTTTCATTGAATATTATATTTTATTTCAAGCAAGAATATCGTTTATCCCAATTCTTTAATCATCGAATTAATTCCTTCACGCAAAATATCTTGTACTTTAATTTTTGAAGTACAGGCATATTCGCAAAGTGCTAAGTCTTCTTCGATCACTTCATAAATGCCGAGTTGTTCCATCTTGTCGATGTTGTTAACCAGGATGGCTTTCAACAAGTAGACAGGAAGAACATCCATTGGGAGGAATTTCTCATACTGTCCGGAAATAACGAAAGCACGTTCCCCGCCATTCAAATTAGCATCCAATACATATTCTTTTTTAGGAAATAGTTTGGCGAAGAATGCTTTACTGGCAGAAAATTTGTCAACTCCGGGAGCCGCCCAGCCCATAAATTCGTAGTCGTCACCTTCAGGAATTACGGTGATTTGCTGATCAAAGTATCCCAGGTAATTATCGGCGTCAACTTTTGCTCCTGTCAGAACATTGCCACTGATAACCCGCTCGTGGGTCTCGGTCTTTGTTCTTCCTTTCAGTAGACTGTCAAGCTGAGTGCCGTGAATCGTTTTGTAATATTTTGGTGCTTTAACTTCAGAACCAGCCAGGGCAATTATTTTGCTGAGGTCAAGTTTACCAGTTTCAAACAAGCGACCAATGTATATAATAGCTTGTGGATTGATTGTCCAGATGGTATCTTGTTTGCCAATGGGGCAAACTTTGCTGATCTGGATTCCAACATTCCCTGCAGGATGTGGCCCTTCGAACGTATTTGTTTCGATGTTTTTCAACGATGCAAAAACGCCGGAAGATTGCTCTGGCGAAAGACCGACATAAACCTGGCCATCCGTTAATTTAGCTAATGCGTTAATTCCCGTCTGAAGAGCCGATTTTTCCTTGGAAAATAAAAACTCGTAATCAGGAGCCAATGGGGCAGAATCAAATGCTGAAATTACGATGTGCTTGGGCACTACGTTTGGTTTTGCAATAATGCCATATGGCCTTTGTTTGATAAATGGCCACAAGCCACTACTCAGAAGTTGCTCGCGAATTTCATCGCGTGACAGTTTGGATGGATCAGCCTTGGTAAATTCTACAAATTCCTTTTTACCATCAGGTTCAACTACAATCTCTAAAATCTTACGACGCTCTCCCCGGTTTACTGCACTAACAGTTCCACTGGTGGGTGAGGTAAATAAAATTTCAGGATTGTACTTGTCGAAGAATAGGGCTTCGCCAGCTTTGATCTGGGTATCTGCTTTCACACTTAATTTAGGAGTTAAGCCGGGGAAATCGGTCGGCTTAAGGGCTACTGTTTTAGGTGCGGGAGCATCCTCCAGAACCGCCTCTGCAGCTCCTTTCAACCGGATATTAAATCCGCGTTTCAGTTTAAAATGCTTTGACATTGTAATCCCTTGTTGTAGTTATTATTTTAAGGTGGCAAAAGTACATATTTAAAAAACTTTTCACAATCTTTGTTTTAGTTTATTAACAGTTTTGAAATATTTATAGACGTTTGATCGTTAACTGGTTTGAGTGAATTCACACGCAACTGATTTCAGACCAAAGAAATGTTCAATTCCAACCAAATAAAAGTGTAACAAATGTGTCTTTTTTGCCGGCTGATTATCATAACTTCCTGCGTTATCTTTACATTAAATTCTTACGCTCAAAACGATAGTGAGTATTATTACAGAAACGCAGTCTTTAATGAAAAAATTAAAAGTGTACAGGCCTACCGTGAAGGCTTTGAGTTGAGTCATCCTGTTTATGAGTTGGGATCGAATGCCAACTTGATTTTCAAGTTTGATGATCTGGATGGCGAAACAAAAAACTATTATTACACCATTATTCATTGCGATGCCAATTGGAATGAATCATACATTATGCAGGATGAATACCTGGATGGTTTTTTTGATAACCCGGTAGATGATTATGCGCCGAGTTTTAACACCACCATGTCCTATGTGAATTACATGATTCGTATTCCGAATGATAAAGTGAAAATTAAACTCTCTGGTAATTATGCATTGGTGGTTTACGAAGGGCAAGACCGTCAGAATGTGGTTTTTACCCGGCGGTTTCAAGTGCTTGATCCCAAAGTTGGGGTGACCGCTCGCGTGAAGAAAGCAACGTTTGATCCGTTCCAGGGAGACAACCAGGAGGTGGATTTTTCGGTGCAACACCCCAATATGCAGATTGATGATCCAATGAGTGAAGTGAAAGTAGTGGTGATGAAAAACCGTCGCTGGGATGACGCGATCACCAACTTGAAGCCGCGGTTTATCCGCGATGGAGAATTGGATTATAATTACGACCAGGGGAATGTTTTTCCCGGTGGAAATGAATACCGGTATTTTGATATTCGTACCAGGCGATATAATGGTGAAAACGTGCAATCCACCAGTTTTCACCGGCCTTATTACCATGTTACTTTAATCCCGGATGAAGTGCGTGCCAATCAAAAGTACGTGAAATTCAAGGAAATGGATGGAAATTATGTGGTTGAAAGCCAGGATCGTGTTCAGGATTATAACACCGAATGCGACTATTTCTTTGTGCATTTTACTCTTCGGATGGATGCCCAGCTGGTTGGTGGTTCGGTGCATGTGATGGGAGCGTTGACTGACAGGAACATCAACAAAAGCAATGAGATGACCTGGAATTATGATGCTGCAGCTTATGAGTTGACTTTGTTGTTGAAGCAAGGGTATTATAATTACCAGTACGTTTATGTACCACAAGGTTCATCGAAACCAGATGCCACAGTGATTGAAGGGAGTCATTATGAAACGGAAAATGAATTTGAGATTTTCGTGTACTACAAAGGAATTTCCGGGCGTTACTATCAATTGGTGGGGTACCAGCAGGTAAAAACAGATTTCTAGCGAACGATACTCAGCGCTCCTTCCCCATTTTTAAATGGAATACTAAAATAAAAGGTTGATCCTTTTTCGATTTCAGAATCAACTTCGATGGTTCCGCCAAGCAACAGGCTGTAGTGTTGTGCAATGGCCAGCCCCAATCCGGTGCCCTCGTATTTGCGAGTTGTTCGGTTGTCGATTTGATGGAAACGCTCGAAGATGCGCTTGATGTGCTCTTCATCAATACCAATACCGGTATCTTTTACAAAGAACATCAGTTTTGCTTTTCCTTTTAATTTATAGCCAAACTCAATTTCACCCTCATTGGTAAATTTTACTGCGTTATCCAGTAGCTTCTTCAAAATCTCGGTCAACAGGTATTGATCTGTGGTCACTCCAAATTTTGGGTTGGCATTTTGGTTGCTCAGTTTTAGCCGGATTGGTTTGGAGGTGAGGTCGAAACTATATTCCCGGTATAGTTCCACCATCAAATCGTTAATTTTACAGAAGCCTTCTTTTACAGTGACCTGTTTACTCTCAATTTTTGACAGGCTGATCATGTCATTGATCATATCCATCAACAATTTCCCATTACTGATGATGATGTCGATGAACCGATTTTTTTCTTCCAAATCAAAATCCGATGAACCGATCATTTTTGAAAAACCGATGATGGCATTCATTGGTGTTCGAATTTCGTGTGAAATATTTGCCAGGAAGGCTGATTTCAATTGGTCAGCTTCTTCGGCTTTTAGCTTGGCTTCTTCCAGTCGGATCTCCGCAATTTTCCGCTTGGTAATGTCGCGGGCAATTGAAATTACAGAGTGGTCATCAAGCTTGGCAATCCGCATCTCGAACATCGCAGTTCCTTTTTCAACTTCCAGCGCATATTCAATGGTTTCAATGGTGTCTCGGCTAATTGCGTCCTGTACACATTGAAAAATTTTACGCGACATCTTTTCAGAAAAACCAACTTCGAAAATGGAATTACCAACGATATC
>Ga0102953_1001308_pt1 | contig 16012 bp, 6 predicted proteins | sample SalPon2A_C_D2_MG_FD_78509 | JGI IMG/M metagenome (GOLD analysis project Ga0102953, IMG submission 78509) | Soil microbial communities from South San Francisco under conditions of wetland restoration - Salt Pond MetaG R2A_C_D2_MG | ecosystem: Environmental > Terrestrial > Soil > Wetlands | place... | reverse complement strand
TACACGGTATGTATGACGGAGGCGGTGGTGCCGGACTGCGTGACTACTGGGATTTAATGTGGAAGAATCCACGTGCTGCCGGTGGTTTCCTTTGGGTGTTTGCCGATGAAGGCGTTGCCCGCACCGATGAAAACGGCAAAATTGACACCCATGGTTCATCAGCACCCGACGGTGTTTTGGGGCCCTACCATGAAAAAGAGGGTAGCTTTTTTGCCATCAAAGAAGTTTGGTCTCCTGTCCAGTTATTCGACAAAGACATTACGCAAGCATTTGACGGGACCTTCAAGGTTGAAAACCAATATTTCTACACCAATTTGAACGAGTGTTCCTTCAGTTGGAGGCTGGCAAAAATGGCGCTGCCGAATGATGACTCAGTAGTGAAAGAAGTCTCGGGAACGGCAGAAGCTCCGGATGTTGCTCCGGGTCACTGGGAACTGCTGAACGTGAACCTGCCCAACGATTGGAAATCATACGATGTGTTGTACATCACCGCGAAAGACAAATATGGCCAGGAATTGTACACCTGGAGCAAACCGATTTCATTGCCCAAAGATGTGGTGAAAGAACTGGAAGCAAAAAGTGGTGCATCACAACCAGTAACTTACTCAGAGAAAGATTCGCTGCTCATTGTCCGAGCGGGAGGTGTCGAATTCACCATCAGTAAGAACAGCGGCTATTTGCTGAAAATCGTGAATGCCAAAGGTGAAATTCCATTTACTAACGGGCCCTTGCTGTGCGCCGGTGAAGTGGTTCACAAATCGGTGGAACCAAAGATGGACGGTGATACTTTGAACGTTCGCTACACATTTGATGTGCTCAAATCCCGCATGAAGCAATTCACCTGGACATTCTATCCGTCGGGATGGGCGAAGCTCAATATGTATTATGTGCCTTTTAAATATGATGTTGATTTTGATTACATGGGGGTCAGTTTCAACTATCCAGAAAGGCTAGTGAGAGGTGTAGAATGGTTGGGTCGTGGTCCCTACCGTGTTTGGAAAAACCGCACGCAGGGTGTTGAATTGGGCGTTCATCAAAAAGATTACAACAACACAATCACGGGTGTTCCCCCATTCGTTTACCCGGAATTCAAAGGGTATCATTCCAACTTGTATTGGGCAAAAATTGAATCCAAAGAACAATCGTTTTTGGTGGCGACCTCATCTGAAGATGTGTACCTACGCTTGTACACGCCAGCCCAGCCTGAGAAAGTTTTTGAACGTGTGGCGCCTGCTTTTCCTCCGGGGGATATTTCATTTTTGCAGGCGATTCCACCCATCGGAACCAAATCGAATGATCCCTGGAATATGGGACCATCAGGCAAAAAGAACATGTTCTTCGATTACGGGCCTTATGACGACTGGCACAAACGCAGCAAAATCATGACGTTGTTCTTTAACTTTTCTGCAAACCAGTAGGAAGAAGGTGAGAAGGTGAGACGGCGTGAAAGTGAGAATGGGAGAAAGTATGCAATTGGAAGAAAAGTGGGTGAGAATATAAGACAGTATGAGAGTGAGAATACCCGTAATACGAAACTTTAAACTCGAAACAAAACACCATGAAACAAAATCTGAATCGAAAATACAGCCTGTTGGCATTGATCCTGATGCTGGCCTTTTCAGCTTCGGCAGCAGAAATTTGGGTGGCTCCAGATGGCAATGATGCCAACCAGGGAACGGAACAACACCCGTTTGCCAGTCTCATTGCTGCGCAACAAAAAGCACGTGAATTACGTCAGGCGAATGATCCTTCCATTAAAGATGGTATTCAGGTCATTCTTAAGGCTGGAACTTACCAATTGGGAAAGCCCTTGGTATTCAGTCCTGAAGATTCAGGAAGCAAAGAATCGCCAACTACCTTTCTTGCTGAAAAAGGAGCGAAAGTCGTCATTAGCGGCGGTGTGAAAGTTACAGGTTGGCAACAGTTTAAAGGCAACATTTACAAAGCCCATCTAGACAGGGACACCAAGCTCCGAAGCTTATTTGTCAATGGGAAACGGATGCACATGGCCGAAACAGACCAACCCGTAAAAGCGCTTGGCAACTGGGGAAGATTTCAGATTAAGGGAAATGAACCCTGGGCTTTTGGAGCAGGATCAGCCATTGATGGAATTAAATTTCCTTCCGAAGAAATTCAAAACTATCAGAATCCGGAAGATATCGAACTGATACAGTTCAATATTTGGACAGAAAAAATTCTCTGTGCCCGGGATATCGAGCAATTTGGAGACACGACAGTCATTAAGTTACAACAACCCTACGGTGCCATTGCCACAACCATGGCCTGGGCAGGTGCAATCAATTATGATCGGGATTTTGTGATTCGTAATGCTTTCGAATTGCTGGATTCACCGGGAGAATTTTACTTCAACCGAAAAACACAAACGCTTTATTACTATAAAAGTGATGGCGAAGACATGGCACAGGCCAATGTGATTGCGCCAACATCAGATGGTTTGATTCATATTAAAGGCGAATCAACTTCTGATCGCGTAAAATACATTCAATTTAATGGATTCACTTTTTCATACGATTCCTGGAACCTGATGGATGTTGCTGGTTCGCGCGGATTTGCAGGCATCCAAAGTCTGGGACTCGCAGTCAAATACATTCCCGGTGGAAATTGGCATCCTTCAGAATACAACAGCACTGACGTTCCGCGGGGAGCGATTCAGGTTGAAAATGCGGAGAACATCGAATTTGTCCGTAATCGATTCGAACGCGTCAGTTCTGCGGTGGCGATTAATTTAGTGAACGACGTGAAAAATAGCCGGGTTGAAGGGAACTATTTCAACGACTTGCTTGGTAATGCGGTGAGTGTTGGTTACCCGCAGCACTACAAAATCGGCGATAATGGCAAACCCGCTGAAAGTGCCGAGAGCATGACAGTGGCCCCAAAGCCTTCAAAGGAAACGAGCGCTGCGGTTGGTGTCAATCTGGTGAGCGGTGTCAAAAATGGCCAGATTGAGGAAACATCTTATAACAACCTGCCTGGCGGAAATGTGGATAAAAGTATGGTGCAGCACTACAAAGCAGGCGTTGAGGGACTTTGTGAAAATATAACGGTAGCAAACAACTACATCCGTAATGTCAGCCTTGATTTCAGACAGGTTGAAGCGATCACATCATTTTTTGTGGCCAACACAAAAATTGAGCACAACAACATTAAAGGAACACCCTACGGTGCCATTACTTGTGGTTGGTGGTGGGGAAATTCGGGGATTCCGGCTTCCAAAGTAGCCAAAAACAACAGTGTTAGTTTCAATAAAGCAGGTGATACCCACCAGGTGCTTGACGACGGAGGTATCATCTATTTGTTGGGCGAACAGCCGGGCACAAAGATTGAAGGCAATTATCTTTTCCATGGGCCAAGATGCATTTATCCTGATGACGGTTCAGCCTACCTGACCATTACAAAGAATGTCATCGATAACAACAGCTACAAATGGATGTGGCTTCACATTTGGACGAGCAGGTGTCACGACATCGTTGCTCGCGACAACTACGTGATCAACAATCTCTTGATGGATAATGGAACGAACGATATTGTTGAAGATACGCACTCATTTCGCGATGCCGGGAAATTTTCAGGCAAAGCACTGAAGATCATCGCCAAGGCCGGTATTGAAGATCAATACAAAGATATTGTACCGAAAACGGAACCGGAAAAGATTTCTATTTATCCGAAGGATTTTAAGCAGAAAGATGTCTTCAACTAATGTGACCAGTCGCAGTTGGGAGGAAGAGGGCGTGAGTGTGAGAGGGTGTGAAAAGTCGCAGTGTTCAGTCTCAGTAAACAGAATGCGACAGAGGGTTGCAAGGAAGCAAGAGCTAATTATGAAACATCAACACCCTGAAGGGTGGAATAACAATAGCCCTGGGAAAACGACCGAAGGGAGTGCCACCCCGGGGATGGAAAGCAAACAAGCGAAAAGGCGCATCTAGAAAAGTGATAAAGTTGCATGCGCCGCAAAAGGAATCGTTGCTATTGAGAATAAAAGGGAATGCATTCTGATCATGAAAATATAACATGAGTATCCGCATGCATACCTAAAAGCAAAATGAAGTATTGAAAATCAATTCGTTTGCCCCAAGCCCTGAAGGGAGCGAATTGATTTTCCCTGCTCCCTTTAAGGGCCGGGGCAAACAGGGAGAATCCCAGTCTGACGCCTGGCAGGAATTTGCGAACGAGGTGAAAATGCGGATAACCATAAATATAAATTGAAAACGAACATATAGATGAATAAAAAGAACGTACTCATATTTTTCTCAGGCATTTTAATGGTGGGGTTACTGGCCTCTTGCAACCAAACGCACAAAAAAGCAAGCGTGAAGCAGGAAAAGACAATCGGCAAATACCGTGTTGCCATTGAACTGATTCTAACTGATTCCACACAGGAAGAGGCGCTTTTAAATGGTCTCAACGGAATTGCATTGGATCGCTACAAGTGGAAAAATCATATCGTGTTGTTTGGAGACGCTTCCGATACGACGGGCATTAGCCAATTCATTCGACAAACCGGAATCAGCTTGAAAATGAAACATTACGATACGCCAATGTATGCATTTGACCGGGCGGAACGTTGCGGCGATTCCACGGTGGTCAAACCTTGGAAGGACTACCTGCTGACTGCCAATTTGGTCGCCGATACTACCATGCAACGGGAATACATGCATTACCATGAAACCCAGTTTGCAGAATGGCCGGAAGTGGCACAGGGCTTTTGCAATGCTGATTTCCAGCAGCTGTTGGTATTCAAAAATGGAAGGCAGTTGTTGCTGGTAATTTCCATTCCACCGGATAAAACGCTTGATGAGCTGAATCCTAAAACCGAAGAAAACAATCCTCGCGTGGTGGAGTGGAACAAGATCATGGCCAAGTACCAGGAGGGAATTGAAGGTACAAAGCCCGGCGAAACCTGGGTATTTCTGGATAAAGTAGAGGGTGCATCAGGGGATGAATGAGTGGAATAAAATGAAAGCGTATTTGCTACGCGGAAAATTCCACCTGGTAGTATTGCTATTGTAGAAAAGACAGAACCTTCATCTTGACAAATACTGCGTAGCGGTTAATCAATTTGGTCAACTTAGAAAAGAAAATGAATTTTGTCTGAATGCTATTGAAAGACAATAAATTAAGAACTTAACCAATAAAACTATAATGAATCACAGGCTATTGAGAAACAGTGTTTTTATTACCATTTTTCTTCTCATTTTTTTTGGTTGTTCATCGAAAAAAGGAAGTGTTATTATCGTTTCTCAACAGGGCAGTCCCCGGGAATCGTTTGGTGTTGAACAATTGAGCGCTCAACTAAAAAATGTTGGCTACACGGTAGAGGTGTCCAAATCGGATACGGACATCAAAAAGAAAAAAATAATCATACAGTCGGTAGCAACTGATACCACAAAAAATTCGGAAGCACCGAAATTGTCGGAAGAAGGCTACTCGATCAAGACAGACGGGAACACGATTTACGTCAGTGCAACTGGCCCTACCGGCCAATTATATGGCTGTTTGTACTTAAAAGATCAGGTAAAAAAGGAAAACAAATTACCCCAAAACGTTGATATTTCGGATCAACCGGATATGGTGATGCGTGGAACCTGTATTGGCTTGCAAAAGACCAACTATTTGCCGGGGCGTGGCGTTTACGAATATCCGTATACTGAAAAGAATTTTCCATGGTTTTACAACAAAAAGCTTTGGATCAAGTATCTCGACATGATGGTTGAAAACCGTTACAACTCGCTTTATTTGTGGAACGGTCATCCATTTGCGTCGTTGGTGCGGTTGAAAGACTATCCGTACGCAGTTGAGGTGGATTCAGCGACTTTCAAAAAGAACGAGGAAATGTTTGCATTTCTGACCAAAGAGGCTGACAAACGCGGAATCTGGGTCATCCAAATGTTCTACAATATTATTGTTTCCAAGCCTTTTGCAGAGCACAACCACTTGAAAACGCAGGATCGCAGTCGGCCGATTATCCCGATCATTGCCGATTACACACGTAAATCGATTACTGCTTTTATTGAAAAATATCCGCATGTGGGTTTGCTGGTCACCCTTGGTGAGGCGATGAACACGATTGACGATGACGTGGAATGGTTCACCAAAACGATTATTCCAGGGGTGAAAGACGGGCTCGATTCATTGGGCATCAAAAATGAACCGCCCATTGTCCTTCGTGCTCATGATACCGATGCCAAACGGGTGATGGAAGCTGCTTTGCCGATTTACAGAAACCTGTACACGATGGCGAAATACAACGGCGAATCGCTGACGACTTACCAACCTCGTGACCAGTGGGTTTCTATTCCAAAGGCATTGAGCGAACTGGGTTCAGTGCAAATTGCCAATGTCCACATTTTGGCCAACTTAGAACCTTTCCGCTACGGTGCTCCCGACTTCATTCGGAAAAGTGCAAATGCTATGATCAACCTGACTGGTGCCAAAGGGCTGCATTTATATCCACAAGCGTCCTATTGGGACTGGCCCTACACAGCGGATAAAACTGATCCGCGGTTGCTGGAGATGGATCGCGATTGGATTTGGTATAAAGCCTGGGGACGTTACGCCTGGAAAGCGGATCGGGACACGACAACCGAAAATCAATATTGGACAAATCAATTGGGCGATTTCTATGGTTGTGGAAAAGAAGGGGAGGGTATTTTGACAGCCTATAATCAGGCTGGCGAAATTGCCCCTAAATTATTGCGCACTTTTGGTATCTCTGATGGAAACCGCCAGACATTGTTGCTGGGTATGTTCATGGGGCAGTTGGTTAATCCGAACAAATACCATGTTTATCCGAGTTTCCGGTCGTCGAGCGGCCCGGTGAAAGAGGATTTATTGATTTATGCCGAGCGCGAATGGAAGGGCGAGAAACATGTGGGTGAAACACCTCCGCAGATCATTCAGCAGGTTATCGAGGAAGGTGACGCTGCAGTTCAGGCAATAGACAAAGCTGAAGCCTCCGTTACCAAGAACAAAGCTGAATTTGAGCGCCTGAAAAACGACATGCATTGCTACAACGCTTTTGCCAATTTCTTTGATCAGAAAGTAAAGGCTGCCATGCTTGTTTTGAAATACAAATATTCGAATGATGTAAAAGATTTGGAGCAGGCTGTGCCTTATTTGGAGCAAAGTCTGGACTACTACAAGCAGTTGGTCAATCTGACGAAAGACACGTATTTGTATGCCAACAGTATGCAAACTGCTCAGCGCCGTATTCCTGTTTCCGGACGCGACGGGAAAAACAAAACATGGACGGAGTTGCTTCCGCAGTATCAGCAGGAATTTGATAATTTCAAACGTAACCTGAACATGCTGAAATCCAAAGGCGGGGATGTCATGAAAAAGGCGAAGGTTCTCGAGCCGGCAAATGTCACCATTCTGAATAAAGGGGTGAAACGAATTCCGTTGGAAAAAGGACAAATGATCTACAGCGATAACAAGCGTTCAAAAATTGAAGGAGTCGCTAATGAGTTGAAAAAATTGTTGGCTATTCAATTTTCAGATGAAAAACAAGGAGATGAAGGCACAACATTGAAGTTCAAATCGGACAAGCCGGTGAAAGTGCTGGTGGGCTATTTCAATACCAATTCGTATTCAGTATTGCGCCCGCCAACATTGGAAAACAACGCGAATGCTAATGATCGCGGGCAGGCGGACATCAAAATTGCCAATGCGTTGTTGATCCCGGGAATGTATCCGATCAACGTATATACGTACAAATATGAAGCAGGCGAAAATGAACTAAAGCTAGGCAAAGGCCGTGTGCTGATCCTCGGATTTATCGATGGCAGTGAAACCATTCCGGTACACGATGCAGGAATGACCAAAGATGAAAATGGCCCGGCAGTCGATTGGCTGTTCTATTAGAAAGCGCGGCAAATTGAACATACAACAATGTTCCTGAAAGGGACAAATAATAATCGCCTGGGGTAAACGACTCCGAGTCATCGGGGAACAACACCCCGGCTATAAGAATGAAATAAGCTATCCGACCGCGGAAGCAGTCAATCTGTGTATATTCTTTTTTGCGGTCGAAACGGAGAAAATAAATAAATAGATAGAGAACTTTGAAATCTGACTAGAAGGAGTAAAATATGGACAGAAACAAAAAAATATTACTGGCAATATTCCTTAATCTGTTGTTAATCAGTTGTGTTTTAGCGCAATCGAATGACAATTTAAAACTTTGGTACACACAACCTACAAACACATTCAACGAAGCATTACCCATTGGGAATGGCCGGTTGGGAGCCATGGTTTTCGGGCAACCATCGAAAGAACGATTGCAGTTAAATGAATCAACCATTTGGTCGGGCGGCCCCAATAACAACACGAATCCTAAAATTAAGGAGGTGCTGCCAAAAATTACCAAGTTGTTTTTTGCAGGCAAATACCTGGAGGCTCAAAAGCTAGCCGATTCAAAAGTTGTTTCACCGAACAGCGGCATGAAATACCAGATTCTGGGGAATCTCTGGATCGATTTTCCGGGTCAGGAAAACTATACCAATTATCGGCGCGATCTTGACATTGAACGGGCGGTGGCCTCGGTTCAGTATGATGTGGACAGTGTTCATTATAAGCGGGAGATGTTTGCATCTTTCACCGACCACGTTATTATCGTGCATTTGACCGCTAGTCAGCCAGGTAAAATCTCTTGTACGTTGAGTATGGATTGTCCGTTGCGGAGTAAAATTGGCGCAGGTGCAGCGACAATCAACCTTTCAGGAATTACCGACGATCATGAAGGGCAGCTTGGACGCGTGCGTTTTGTTGCCCGGGTTAAATCGGTGAACAATGGCGGCAGAATTTCGGTTGAGGATAAGCATGTGATTATTAAAAATGCGAACAGCGCAACCATTTATATTTCCGTAGGAACCAATTTTAAAAATTATCACGACATCAGTGCCGATGCTGCTGCCAAGGCGGACTCTTTGTTGCAAAAGGCCCAAACGGTCGACTATCAAACGGCATTGGAGAATCACAAGAAATTTTATCAGCATGAATTCAATCGCGTAAAGCTTGACCTCGGTTTAACAAAAGCGGCCAGCCGGCCAACCGATGAGCGTCTGGCTGCTTTTAAAGGAGGAGATGATCCGGCGCTGGTTTCACTCTATTTTCAGTATGGTCGTTATTTGCTGATTTCAAGCTCGCAGCCGGGAACGCAGCCAGCTAACCTGCAGGGCATTTGGAACGATAAAGTTTCGCCTCCGTGGGACAGTAAGTACACGACCAATATCAATGCTGAAATGAATTATTGGCCAGCTGAAAATACGAACCTGACGGAGCTTCACAAACCATTTTTCAGTATGGTTCACGATCTTTCGCAGCATGGGCAGGAAACCGCACGCGCAATATACGGTGCTCGTGGTTGGGTGCTTCATCACAATACCGACATCTGGCGGATTACCGGGCCGGTCGATCATGCGCGTTCCGGATTGTGGCCAACGGGTGGGGCCTGGGTTTGTCAACAATTGTGGGAGCATTACCTGTATACGGGCGACAAACAATTTCTGGCCGATGTTTATCCGGAGATGAAAAGTGCGGCTCAGTTTTTTCTTGATATTTTACAGAAAGAGCCATCGCATGGCTGGTTGGTCGTTTCACCATCGCTTTCGCCGGAGCATGAATACATCAAAGGGGCAAGCGTTTGTGCCGGCGCCACGATGGACAACCAACTGCTGTTCGACCTTTTTTCGAATACCATGCGAGCTGCCACTATTTTAGGGGAAGATCAGGCTTTTTCGGATACCTTGAAAGAAACCCGTGCTCAGTTGCCACCCATGCAAATTGGTCAATACAACCAGTTGCAGGAATGGCTAAAAGATTGGGATGATCCGAATGATCATCACCGGCATGTTTCGCACTTGTATGGTTTGTTCCCGAGTAACCAGATTTCGCCACATCGAACCCCTCGATTATTTGAGGCCGCCAAACAATCTCTGATTTACCGGGGCGATGAATCAACAGGCTGGTCAATGGGGTGGAAAGTGAATTTGTGGGCACGTTTGTTGGATGGCAATCATGCCTATAAGTTGATCAACGATCAATTGTCGCCAGCTATCAAACCCAATGGGAAGGTGGCAGGGGGCTCCTTTCTGAACTTACTGGATGCGCATCCCCCGTTTCAAATTGATGGCAACTTTGGCTGTGCTGCCGGCATTGCTGAAATGCTGATGCAGAGTTACGATGGTTTCATCTATGTGTTGCCGGCCTTGCCTGATCGCTGGAAAAATGGCGAAGTGAGCGGACTCGTGGCTCGCGGTGGATTTGTAATGGACATCGCCTGGAAAAATGGAAAGGTGAGCAAATTGACGGTGCATTCAAGGTTGGGTGGCAACTGTCGTTTGCGTTTGTTGCAACCCATCGAGTCGGTGGATGGCAGCAAGTTGAAAAAAGCTCGTGGCGACAATCCCAATCCGTATTATGTGATCAATCAGGTGAAAGAACCCTTGATTTCATCCAAAGCGCATCCACAAAAACCAAAACTGAAAAAGACCTACGAATATGATTTCGCAACTGAGGCTGGAAAAGATTACACCTTTGTTTTGAAATGATAAAATGAAAATTGGAGAAAGCGATTAAGTCACCCAATTCCAAAGGTGGCGTCATCCCGAACTTGTTTCGGGATGACATCTTTACTTGGACCAAATGAAATAGAGAGAAAATGTACAAGAACACCGATACGGAAATGTTTCAATATAGAAAATACTACGCCATAGCAGTTCTTTTACTCATCTTTTTGGTTGCCTGTCAGCAATCAGGGGAAAAAGTACGGCAGGATATTTCACTCGATTCGTCCTGGCAGACGGCAGAAAATGACACGGATCAATCGGCTTTCCGCGGTTTTCAGAAAAGCGGTTTTGACGATCAAACATGGGAAACGGTTGATGTTCCGCACAACTGGGACGACTATGGTGGTTACCGCCGACTGAAACACGGCAACAGACATGGCTATGCCTGGTATCGGAAAACATTCACCTTGCAACATCCTCAAGTAGGGAAAAAGTATTTTTTGTGGTTTGAAGGAGTGGGATCGTATGCCACTGTTTGGCTTAACGGCGATTCCATTGGGTATCATGCCGGAGGTCGGACATCCTTCACGCTTGACGCAACCAAAGCCATTCATTTGGATGGTGAAAATGTGCTTGCTGTTCGAGCTGATCATCCGGCCAATATCCGCGATTTACCGTGGGTTTGTGGTGGTTGTAGTCCCGAGTGGGGTTTCTCAGAAGGAAGCCAGCCCATGGGCATTTTTCGCCCGGTTCATCTGATTGTGACAGCTCCGGTTCGAGTGCAACCATTTGGTGTGCATATCTGGAATGATAACCATATTTCGGCGAAATCAGCCAGCTTAAATTTGACGACGGAAGTCAAAAACTACGAGTCGCAGGAAAAGACAATTCGCGTGGTGAATGAATTGAAAGATGCGAATGGAAATTCCATAAAAAAGACAGAGTCAACTTCAACTTTAGCTGTCGATCAGATTGATACAATTACACAACAATTTTTAAATATCGAAAATCCACACCTCTGGTCGCTGGACGATCCGTATTTGTACACCGTGGAAACCTCAGTTTACGAAAACGATCAATTGGTTGATCAAACGGAAACGCAATATGGTATCCGCTGGATCGAGTGGGACATCCATCAGAAGGGGGCCACGGATCGCTTTTACTTGAACGGGAAACCGGTCTTCATCAATGGAACGGCGGAATATGAACACCTGCTGGGACAAAGTCATGCGTTCTCTAAGCAGCAGATTGATGCACGAATCGCGCAGGTTCGGGCTGCTGGTTTTAACGCATTCCGCGATGCACACCAACCGCACAATTTGCACTACAAACAATTGATTGACAGTTTAGGCTTATTGTGGTGGCCGCAGATGGCTGCCCACATTTGGTTTGATACGCCGGAGTTCCGGGCCAATTTCAAACAATTACTGACCGACTGGATTCGTGAGCGGCGGAACAGCCCGTCGGTGATTTTGTGGGGACTGGAAAACGAAAGTACCCTACCGACCGATTTTGCCAAAGAATGCGCAGACTTGATTCGCAAGCTGGATCCGACCGCTTCATCACAACGGTTGATTACCACCTGCAACGGCGGAACCGGAACAGATTGGAATGTGATTCAAAATTGGTCCGGAACTTACGGTGGTGATCCATACAACTACGACAAAGAATTGTCGCGCCAATTACTGAATGGTGAATATGGAGCCTGGCGGAGCATCGATTTTCATACCGAAGGAGGTTTTGATCAGAACGGGCCGCTTAGCGAAGACCGGTTCAGTTTGTTGATGGAGACGAAAGTACGCCTGGCGGAAGCCGCGCGTGACAGTGTTTGTGGTCAATTTTTCTGGCTGCTGGCATCTCACGATAATCCGGGCCGTGTGCAGAGCGGTGAAGGTCTGCGTGATCTCGATCGGGTGGGGCCTGTCAATTACAAAGGTGCCTTCACGATTTGGGATGAGCCATTGGATGTTTTCTACATGTTTCGTTCCAATTACGTTTCGCCAAAAACCCACCCAATGGTTTATATAGTGTCACATACCTGGCCCGATCGTTGGGTGAAGGCGGGGATTAAAAATGGCATCAACGTTTTCTCCAATTGTGATGAGGTGGAGCTTTTCAATGGCGTTCGTGAGCATTCGTTTGGACGGAAAAAACGTGGTGGAATCGGAACCCATTTCACCTGGAACAATGTGGATGTCGAAAATAATGTATTGTACGCCGTGGGTTATGTTGATGACAAGGAAGTGGCGCATGACTACATCGTTTTGAACCATTTGCCCAAAGCTGATAAACTGGAATCGTTGTCCGGTGATATCCAGCCGCTGACGCAAGATACAAATCGTAATTATGTGTACCGGGTGAACTGTGGAGGCTCGGAGTACAAAGACAGCCAAGGAAATGTCTGGATGGCTGATCGACATCAGACGAGCGATGATACTTGGGGCTCGCGTTCTTGGACGGACGATTATAAAGGACTTCCGGCATTTTATGCCAGCCAGCGACAAACCCACGATCCGATTGCCGGGACATTAGACTGGCCATTGATCCAGACATTCCGATATGGGCGACACAAGTTGAATTTTAATTTTCCGGTGTCAGACGGACTGTATCAGGTTGACTTGTATTTTAACGAGCCCTGGTATGGAACTGGTGGTGGTCTCGACTGTACCGGATGGCGTCTGTTTGATGTAGCCGTAAATGATGATGTGAAAATCCATAATCTTGATATCTGGAAAGAAGTTGGGCACGATCATCTATTGAAAAAGACTTTGAAGGTCCATGTGACTGGTGGAAAACTGAAAATATCATTCCCGAAAGTGAATGCATCTCAGGCAGTCATTTCGGCGATTGCTATTTCGATAGATAAGAAAGATATAAAACCGGCTCCTTCGCCAGCACACCTGATTCAACCTGTTGATAATACTGGCAACTGGAAGGTGAAAACCTGGATGAATACGGGAGATAATTGTTACAGCGATGCCGTTGATCAGTTTGTTTCATTGCCGTCAAAACTTTACGGAACAGAGTGGATCCAAACATCGAAAGCATCCAAAAACAATCAATTGACTTTCCGGCTGAATGCTGACGCGGATGTTTATGTGGCTGTCCCCGATTCAACTCAGGAAATTTCTGGATACACGAAAAGCAGTCAGACTATGCAAACTAGTTTGAATGGCGGTACGAAATACACGGTTTGGCAGCAGCGATTTAAAGGGGGTGCGATTGTGAAAATACTTTTGTCGCCTGCAATGGCCTGGCAACATCCTACTCCAATTGTTGCAGCAGTACCCGTCACCAAGTTGGATGCGTCAATCGACTTGCGGCCAACGATCCGTTTTGGCGCGGATGACGCGAATGGGATTGGCCGGACGAAGGCAATGAATTTTGCAAAGAAGGAGAGCCAACTCGTTCCCGGAAAAAGTGATGCTGTGGAGTGGAAGTTTTCTGTTGGCTTGGCATCCAAATACGGGCTTGAAATTCGCTATTTCAATCCAACAGGGAAAACGCTGACGGCAGAAATGACAATTCGCTCTTTGGACGGAACATTGGTTTGGCAAGGGCCGATGCAGTTTAGGTATTATGGTGATAAATGGCAAAGTCTGCGGACAGATACCCAAACAACTATCAATGCCGGAACGTATCACTTGCGATTGACCTTGAAAGAGAAAGGCCCGTTGTATTTTAATTTTCTGAAAATTCAATAAAGACAAAATTTGAATCTAAACAGATTTCGAAATTTAGAAAGCATGAAACGCTTGCAAGAAAAATCTATCTCAGGGATTAATTGAGGCAGATTTATTTATTGATCTGATCGTTTGTACTTTCCGGGACTGACACCGATCCGTTGCGAAAAGATTGAGGTAAAATGCTGGAGCGAGGAGAATCCACAAGCAAAAGCAATGTCTGATAAACTCGTATCGTCATTTCTCATTAAATCAATTGCTTTTTCAATTTTAAGATTTATGATGTAGCTATTGGGTGGATAACCTGTTAGTTCTTTGACTTCGTTAGTGAATTTTGTTTTTCCCATTCCAAATTGATGAGCTAAATCATCAATGATCCATTTTTTATTGAAATCAGCATTTATGAGCTGGTTAAGTTTTCCAATGAAATTATCATCCTGCTCATTTTTTTGTCGTTGGAGTGAGAGGTGCCTGTGAAGGTCGATGAAAAGGTTTTCGATGATATTGCTAACCATAATTTCAAAGCCACTTTGTTGGTTGGTCAATTCTTTCTTTAGTTCTACAAAATACTTTTTAAATATTTTCGCTTTTTCAATGACGATGGCGTTTTCGCTGACCAACATGGAGCCTAAACTTTCCTGGAACGCGTTCGATAGTTTCGTCCATGTCCCTAAATTTAACTGAGTTTTTGGTGAATATTTCTCTGGTTTGACAACAATCCAGGTTATTTCTCCGATATCCATTTTTCCTTTTGGACTCCCATTCAATTGCCAGGGAGCTGTTATTGATAGGTTGTCGGGCAGGAGCTCAATTTCCTGACCTTCTACCACCCACTTGTATTTCCCGCTGTTCACAAAATGAATCTCGATACCATCATTTAGGTGAGGGTACATGGTTGCATCCATTCTTACTTTGGAAAATTTCATGCTACCGTATTGTCTGATGTGTGGGAGACGTTCTAACGGCCCAGGATTGTCCTGGTGCCACCAAATCCCTTGATTGACAGGTTTGTTTTTCTTATTGGGCGTCCTTGTTTCGGTTTCTTTTTCCATCATGAAAAAAATTAGAAATTAACTCCAGTTTGCTTCATGCCTTTCGGCAACGATTTCAAAAATAGTCAAAAGAATTTATAGAATCGACCGCCGTTTGAAAATAGCATTTATTTTTTATTAAAATTGTGATATTTGATATCAGCTTGATCTGAATATTGATCTGACCTTTAATAGCATAGAATTGATTGAGCAAATTCTAGAAAGCTGCTGGCAGCTAGCCGCTTTTGGGTAAAAGATATTAATCGAATTATTAAACATGAAACAGACCAATTACCAGCTTATTGATTTTTTAGATGTTGATCCGGAACTGAACGGCAGCGAATTGTTGTGGAAAGCTGGTGCACCCAAAAATATTTGGCAGGATGGAACGGACGTGGTTCTGGAAGTGCCTTTTCAACAACAATTGCCCAGTGTGGACATCAACCCGGACACAAACGTTGATCCGGTGAATTACCAGTTGCGGTTGCGGGCGTATGGAGACAAAATTCTTCGTGTAGCAAGTTCGTTTGCCGATGATGAAATGATGTCGGATTCACCCATGTTGGAAATGGCTGCTGATTTGGAAGTGGTGCCGCTTCAGGTTGAAAAAGGCGAAGAAGAATGGTTGGTGAAAGATCCGGATGGACAGTTGAGGGCGAAGCTGAATCGCAAACCCATTGCGATTGATCATTGGAGCGATTTGTTGCCAACTCCCCGTGAAACCATTGATTTGACTTTCTATCCTGACAGTGAAAAGGAAATCAAGATCAGC
>Ga0102953_1001307_pt1 | contig 16013 bp, 17 predicted proteins | sample SalPon2A_C_D2_MG_FD_78509 | JGI IMG/M metagenome (GOLD analysis project Ga0102953, IMG submission 78509) | Soil microbial communities from South San Francisco under conditions of wetland restoration - Salt Pond MetaG R2A_C_D2_MG | ecosystem: Environmental > Terrestrial > Soil > Wetlands | place... | reverse complement strand
GAGCGCCAGGGCGAGTGCCAGCAGATGAAACTCAAACCCCTCCCCCGCCTGTTGCCCGGACCAGTTCATGAAGAATCCGTTGGGGAGATGGACCATGAAGATGGCTCCGGTCATGACACTGGCCACACCGAGCGCTGCAATTCGCGTCAGAAACCCGACGATCAGGCCGAGTGCGCCGAGAAACTCGGCGGCGATGACCAGCAGGGCAAAGATCAGTGGCACACCCATGGTCTCGGTGAAAAAATCGAGTGTTCCGGACAGGCCGTAGCCGCCGAACCAGCCGAACACCTTTTGCGCCCCATGCGGGAAAAAGACGATGCCCAGCATGACCCGCATCACCAGCGGAGCGACATCATCTCGGGTCGACAACAATTTTCCGAACATGAGTGGTCTCCTTTCGTCGCGAACTTGGAAAACCGTTACTTTTCTTTATCTTACACCCACACACGGCTGTACAACAGGACGCCGCCCTCGTCCCCCAACTCCCGCCTCGCCGAGACCAAAACCACGACTGACCGCCCCCGGCCAAAATCCTCTATGTAACAAGCACTTGGAACCGTCACCCCCTTGACATATCTCACCTGAACTGGGAAAATATGAGTGTACATTAATGGGTTGCCACTTGCGGAAGACACCCTGTTTGCCACCAGGCGAGGAGGTGAGACAAGCCATGTTACCGATCCGTTGGGACCCGATGAGGGACCTGAGTTCGCTGCACCGGGAGATGGATGAACTGTTCCGGCGGACGTTTGGCTCCTTCATGCACGAGAAAGAGACCGAAGGAGAAGGCGGCCGGATGATGACGCCCCTGGTCGATACTTTCGTCAAGGGGAGCACCTATCACATCAAGGCGGAACTGCCCGGCGTCTCCAAAGAGGACATCGACCTCAGCATCGACGGCAACGCTCTGACCCTGAAAGGGGAGCGAAAGCTGGATAAGGAAACCAAGCAAGAGAATTATTATCTGCGTGAAACGCGGTACGGCTCATTCGTTCGCAGGTTCGACCTGCCGGACGGCGCCAACATCGACGATATTCACGCATCGTTCGACAACGGCATCCTCGAAATCACCTTCCCCATCGATAAAAAAGCTATCGGTGGCCGCAAGGTACTCATCGAGGGAGCGGGGTCGAAGAAGACAGCACGGAAGGTTCACTAGCGAAATAGACGGTTAAAGCAACAGGGGCGTGGTTCCGCAGGTAGCTTTGAAGGTCGGCACCCAGAATGGGTGCCGATTTTTTTGGTGACAAGCAAGGTCGTCCCCTTGGGCCGGTCTTTTTGTGCTCTGGATCACGGCCCTCTTAACAGTGACGGCGAAGGAGACACGGAAAGACCTGGCCCCCTCCACATCCATTCAAAAGGGCGGCCTCATTGGCCGCCCTTTTGAATGCTGTCAACTGCCTCGACATACCATCCGCAGACTTTTTTGCCAGGATCAGCCGAGGTCGAAACGGTCCAGATTCATGACCTTGCTCCAGGCCGCCACGAAGTCTTGAATAAACTTCTCTTGTGAGTCTGCACTTCCGTAGACTTCGGCCAGGGCGCGGAGTTCGGAATTTGAACCGAAGATCAGATCGACCCGGGTGCCGGTCCACTTGAGTTCGCCCGTCGCACGATCATGACCCTCGAACAGGTCACCGGCTTGCGAGACCGCCTTCCACGTCGTGCCCATGTCGAGCAGATTGACGAAGAAATCGTTGCTCAGAGTCTCTGGCCGTTTGGTGAAGACGCCACGCTGTGACTGTCCGAAGTTGGCATTCATAACACGCAGGCCACCAATCAGCACCGTCATCTCGGGAGCGGTCAGGGTCAGCAGCTGCGCCCGATCAACCAGCAGCTCCTCTGCCGAGACGCTGTAGGTGGTTTTGAGGTAGTTGCGGAACCCGTCTGCGACCGGTTCGAGGGCGGCGAATGACCCCACGTCGGTCTGCTCCTGCGAGGCATCCGTGCGTCCCGGCGTGAAGGGCACGCTCACCTCGAAACCGGCCTTCTGGGCCGCCTGCTCGACGCCCGCGCAGCCGCCCAGGACAATCAAGTCGGCGAGGGCAACCAGCTTCCCGCCTGACTGCGCGCTGTTGAACTCCTTCTGGATTTCTTCAAGGGTCTGCAGCACTGAGGCCAACTGCTCAGGCTGATTCACTTCCCAATCCTTCTGCGGGGCGAGACGGATGCGCGCCCCGTTCGCACCGCCGCGCTTGTCGGAGCCGCGGAAGGTGGCTGCCGACGCCCAGGCGGTCGAGACCAGTTGCGGGACGGAGAGCCCCGCAGCGAGGATCTTGCCCTTGAGGGCGGCGCTGTCCTGTGCATCGATCAGCTCATGATCGACCGCGGGCACCGGGTCTTGCCAGATGAGCTCTTCTGCGGGAACCTCCGGGCCGAGATAGCGCACCAGCGGACCCATGTCGCGGTGGGTCAGTTTGAACCAGGCGCGGGCGAAGGCATCCGCGAACTCATCCGGATTCTCGTGGAACCGTTTCGCGATCGGCCCATAGATCGGATCCATCCGCATCGCGAGGTCCGCAGTGGTCATCATCGGCGCGTGCCGTTTGGACGGATCCTGGGCATCCGGAACCGTGTCCGCTGCGGCCGGATCGGTCGGTATCCACTGGTGCGCACCGGCAGGGCTTTTGACCAGATTCCAGTCGTAGGCGAACAGGGTGTCGAAATAGCCCATGTCCCATTGGGTCGGGGTCGAATTCCAGGCCCCTTCAATGCCGCTGGTGATCGCATCGCCGCCTTTGCCGCTGCCGAAACTGCTCTTCCAGCCGAGACCCTGCTCTTCGAGGCCGGCACCTTCAGGCTCGGGACCCAGATGTGAATCGGGGGCGGCGCCGTGACATTTGCCGAAGGTGTGCCCGCCGGCGACGAGCGCGACGGTCTCCTCGTCGTTCATCGCCATGCGGCCAAAGGTCTCGCGGATGTCGCGGCCGGAAGCGATCACATTCGGTTCGCCATCCGGCCCTTCCGGGTTCACGTAGATCAGGCCCATCTGCACGGCGGCGAGCGGCTTCTCCAGGTCCCGGTCGCCGGAGTAGCGCTGGTCGTCCAGCCACACGGTCTCGGTTCCCCAATAGATATCCTCTTCCGGTTCCCAGATGTCTTCGCGGCCGCCGCCAAAGCCGAAGGTCTTGAAGCCCATCGACTCCAGAGCGCAGTTCCCGGCGAGAATCATCAGGTCGGCCCAGGAGATTTTCCTGCCGTACTTCTGCTTGATCGGCCAGAGCAGGCGGCGCGCCTTGTCGAGGTTGGCGTTGTCCGGCCAGCTGTTGATGGGCGCAAAGCGCTGGTTGCCGGACCCCGCTCCGCCGCGGCCGTCCCCGGTGCGGTAGGTGCCGGCGCTGTGCCACGCCATGCGGATGAAGAGCCCCCCGTAGTGACCGTAGTCGGCCGGCCACCAATCCTGTGAGTTGGTCATCAACGCAAAGAGATCCTGCTTCACGGCCGCAAGGTTCAGGCTCTTGAACTCCTTAGCGTAGTCGAATGCCTCGCCCAGCGGATTGGAGAAGGGGGAATGCTGGTGAAGGAGATGAAGGTTCAACCGGTTCGGCCACCAGTCCCGGTTCGAGGTGCCACTCCCGGCGACCTGCTTGCTCATTTTGCCCGTGACCGGGCATCTGCTCTCGTCACTCATAAGCCTGTCTCCTCATTTCTCCGGGTGAATTTGAATGCAACAGAAGTCATTAAACCATTATCACGCCTTATTGAGTTGTCAATATTTAATAATAATCATTATCGTTAGCAAGTCAAAAAAAGGGGTTATTTCTGCTGGCAGGTCGGACAGATCCCGAAAAATTCCAGCTGGTGCGACAAAACCAGGTAGCCTGAACTCTGCGCGACCTCGGACTTTAACTGCTCCAGCAGAGTGACTTCCGGATCTATGATCCTCTTGCAGCGCGTACAGATCAGGTGAGGATGGGGATAGGGCTTGAGACCATCGTAACGGTTGCGGTCATCGGCAAAGTTGATCTCGAGGATTTCGCCGATCTCCTTCAACAGGGCGACGGTCTTGTAAACCGTCGCCAGGCTGGTGGTCGGAAAGTCGGCCCGGACCTGCTCGTAGACCCGCTCGACGCTCGGGTGTTCGTCACTGCTCAGAAAAATCTTGAGGATCGCGACCCGCTGCGGGGTGATGCGGCAGGCGCGCTGTCGCAGTTTGCCGATGATGTCGTCGAGACGTTGTTGCGGGCTCAGCATAAACACCAGGCTCCATGGGTGGAATACAGGAGAACGATTCTCTACAAACAATCACAGACTTAAGAGAGGATGTCAAGCGAGCCGTTTGTCTGGTACGCGCCCGAACGGTCTGGAAATTATCCGTCGCCCGGGCCGGCGACCGCGGAGGATTGCACCTGATGCGTTCGAATGGCATTATGAGAATTGTATCAGAGGAGCTTGTCATGGCTTACGATGAACACCTGGCCGACCGCGTACGGCAGATTCTGGCCGAGCAACAGGTTCACAGCGAAGAGAAGCAGATGATGGGCGGGCTCTGCTTCATGATCAACGACAAGATGTGCGCCGGGGTCGTCGCTGAGACGCTGATGGCACGCATCGACCCGGAGCTTTATCAGCAGGCGTTGACCCGTCCAGGCGCGCGGGAGATGGATTTCACCGGCCGGCTGATGAAAGGCTTCATCTTCGTCGATCCGGAAGGGATCGATGCCGACGAGGACCTGCTGAGCTGGCTGCAGCTCTGCCTCGATTACAATCCGCGCGCCAGATCGCACAAGCGGAAATCCAAACAGAAAGGTGCAACCCGATGAGCACGACCTATCAAGGCAGCTGCCATTGCGGCGGCATCCGCTTCCAAGCGACCGGCGAACTGGAGCAGGTGATGGAGTGCAACTGCTCGATCTGCCGGCGCAAGGGGGCAAAGCTGTGGTTCGTGCCGCGCACCCAGTTCAAGCTGCTCAGCGAGCGGAACAAACTGGCAACCTACACCTTCAACACCCAGCGCATCCAGCACCACTTCTGCCCGACCTGCGGCATCGCACCCTTCGGCGAGGGAACCGATCCCAAGGGGAACGAGATGGCGGCCATCAACGTGCGTTGCCTCGAAGGCATCGACATCGACGCCCTGCCGGTGCAGCGTTTCGACGGCGCCAGCCTGTAGAGAGTGGCCGGAAGCCGAAGGACGCCAGGAAACTTTTGACCGAAAACCGGATATGGGTTAGGTTGGTGCTCGTCAGGGGCTAACGCGGGGTTTGGAACGGGCCGCAAACTATCTGAACAATGCGGTCAAATCTACTCTGCCGTTGGCCCCGATCCCTGAGCAGTCTTTTTGTCGGCTCTGGGTGGTTCAATTTTCAAGAAGGGAAATCTGCGAACAAGATGACTGATATTTACTTCTGTGGGTATTGCAAAAACCCCATCGAAAAGACGGCAAAAAACTGTCCTCACTGCTCTGCCGCCCTCACTGTCATTCGCTGCCCAGCATGTAAATTCGTGGGAAATCAGGAAGATTTTAAATGGGATCGCTGCCCGAAATGCGGGGCGAGGAGACTCCTGCTCGAATAGAGGGAACCTTGAGGTGGCCGAGGCGAATACCGATACCCTCATGTGTCGAGCCTGCCCCGGTGGCCATTCAAGATTGCAATCCCAGCTTTTCCTGCAATAATGCATCTTATCCTCCCCCAAGGATTCGATATGATTGCGTATCGTATCATCATCGTTGATGACGAACCCTGCATCCGGGATTCGATCGTCATGTATCTTGAAAATTTCGGTTTCGAGGTTGTTACCGCCGAAGACCCGACAGTATGCGAAGCCTTGGCTCAAAACCATATGTGTGTTCAGGAACAGGCCTGCGGTGACATCATCCTGGTTGATCAGCACATGCCGAACATGACCGGAATCGAGTTCATCGAAAGGCGGGTGAAGAGAGGCTGCAAAGGCGTCCTCACGCAGACCGCCCTGATGTCGGGATATCTCTCAGAATGCGAACGGGAGAAGCTTGACAGCCTCGGATGCCATTACTTCGAGAAACCGGTTGCCCTGAAAACCATCAAGGCGTGGATTGAAAAAGTCCTTCAGACCGAGAACCCCTGCCTTCATTGATGCACATAACCGCCTGCGGTTTTTTTTCGCACCTGCGGACTCCAAATCCCTCCAGGCTTCGACCTGCCGTAAAACGCTCAGTCCCAGTCAATCCCCGCAGGGAATACATACCTTGAACTGAAGGAGTTGTTCTGTTTCAGGGAAGTTAGAGGACATAGGTAATAAAGAACAAGGGGATATCAACTACGAATCACCCGTTCAAATCAGGCTGGAGCGTAGTTCGCAAGTCGCATTGGATATCGAAACACGACATGAGTGGTGATTTTGTTTTGTCGGGACGACCAAGAAAGTCAATAAGTCAAGCCTGACTCATTACTCACCTACTTATCCTTGTCCAGCTTGTTGAATTTCGAGCCCTTGACCGAAACGTCGGCCATCAGCCCCTTGACCCCGAAAACGAAACCGACGATGGGGTCCTTGAGGGTATTGGTGTCGATGCGTTCTCCGGCCCCGACGCTCAGCAGCGCCACGTTGCCGTCGACCCCGGCTTCCCAACCGTCGCTGGCACGAAAGTTTTTCAAAGCCTCATCGGTCATGAAGGCAATGATGATGTCTTTGGATTGCGCCCCGATCTGCAGCCCGAAAGATCCAGCGATGATATTGTAATAATCGACGGTCTTGCCGCCGATCTGCAGCGCTCCCTCGCCGTATTCGCCCCCGAAGACGAAGCCCGCCTTGACGACGCCGGGCAGGATGAGCATACCCTTGGCGGATCCGGCGAACTCCCTGGCGCCTTTGACCTCCTTGAAAAAACGCTCCAGGGTTACCTCGACGCTGACGTCGATTTCCTTCTCAGTTGCGGCACGGGCCGATTTGATACCGGAAAGTCCACAGGTCAGCAACATCCCGATACCGAGCAGGATGGCACTCATTTTCAGTAAGCGACTTTTCAACATGGCATCAATCTCCTTTTTCTGCGTCATAATTCAAATATACCCGAAACGGGATTTTCAGGTAGCAGCGCACCGGTGGACAAAAGTAAATGGGCCATTGTCAGTAGGCGTTGACAGGCAAATTCCCATAAATTCGCTTTCTCCATTAAGCTAGTCTTGGGAAAAGAGAAAAGGCCGCTGCATCTCCAGCAACCTTGGCAAGTGGCCCGTTTTCGAATCAGGGCATCCGCGTCAGAACAAAGAGGGTAGCCTTTGACATATCACCCCTCCCCCGCCCAAAAATCTTCAATCCGGTCCATCTCCTCCTCGCTGAAGCCGAAATAGTGCGCAATCTCATGCCAGAGGGTTTCGCGCACCACCTGGCCGAGCGGCAGCCCGCTTGCCGCCGTCTCTTTTTCTATGGCCCCCTGGTAGAGCGTGATCAGCTCGGGCCCGTGAGCGATCTGGTCAAAGCTCCGCTCGCTGAGCGGGGTGCCGCTGAAGAATCCGAGCAGTTCGGCGGGATCGTCAAAGCCGAGCTCGGCCAGCAGCTCGGCATCGGCCCAGTCCTCGACGATAAAGACCAGGTTGTGCAACCGCCCGGCGTACTCCGCCGGCAAGGTCAAAAGGGTCGCATCGACCAGCTGCTCGAAAGCTGCGCGCGTCATTCCTCCTCCCCCAGATCCTGCTCGTACTCGCGCCAGGGGAACTCCATCTGCAGCAACGGCCTGGGCGTGACCATGTCGGGGATCCGCAGCAGCGTGGTGCCGGGCGGCGGTTCCAGCTCCTGGTAGAGCCGCTCGCTACAACGGTTGTAACTCTTGGAGAGGTGCATCGGCAGAAACCAGGGGGGACGCAGCAGCTCCAGCAATCGGTTGACATCGTCGCTGCAGAGGTGCCGGGTGCTGCGGGCCTTGTCCCGGTCGTCGCGCAGAAAGGTCGTCTCGCAGAGCAGCAGTGTCACCCCCTGCAGCAGCCCGCCGATCCGGGACAGGTTGGCCTCGGTGAAGCCGACATCGCTGATGTAGCCAAGTGACGCCGGTTGCTGCTCTTCGAACAGCTCGGCACAGAAGGCTCGGACATCGCTGACCTCGGACTCCTCGGGGCCCGCCGCTCCCTGGCGCAGGACCGGCAGCGGCTCGTCGAGCTGCTCCTGGCGGAAGTAGCGTCGCTTGAGCTGGCGGATCCACGGCCCCTTGACGAGCCCACGCCGCTGCAAGAAGGCCCCGGCGACGGAGAAGCCCGGCCGTTCGCTGATGCGAAAGATTAGCGAAGGGACCAGGTGATCGCAGAGCTCCGCCTCGACCTTGAGCAGCCGGTTCTCGAAAATCACCCGGTCGCCGCGTGGACGATTCTCCAGCAGGCTGCGGCGAAAGCCCTCCGGGCCGGAGAGCAGGTGCGACTCGATCCGCTCCTCGAGAATCTCGTGCACCCGGTAGCTCCCCCAGTCCGCCTCGCAGAGGTTCCAGTCGTAGCCGGCCAGTTTGGACTCGAGCTTGGCGGCGATCCCGGCCGGGCCGTAAAGCTGGACGGTCTTCGGTGCCACGTAGATGTGCCGGGTCAGAGTGTCGATCCCCATCCAGTGATCCATGTGGGTGTGGCTGACGAAGATCGCCTCGATGGCGGTCAGGGTGCGCTTGGCGAGGTGGGTCAACTGGCCGCAGTCGAACAGCAGGTTGCTGCCCAGCGGGCGCTGGCGGATCAGCAGCAGCGGGTCGTCGAACAGCCCGGAGCAGAAGGCCGGCTCGAGATTGCGGAATGGAAAACGCGGGGCCATGGGAATAGTTTACCCGCAAAGCCCGTGGTTGGCAGGTGTTCGCTCGATCTAACCGGGCAGAGAATGACCTTCACTCATCGGGCATGCCCGGGTAAAATTCCTGCCTGCAGTCAGGACACATGCCGTGGGTGAAATCTGCCTCGGAATGGGCATGGATATAGGCTTCCACCTGGGTCCAGGTTCCCGATTCATCGCGGATCTTCTTGCAGGATGCACAGATCGGCAGGATCCCCCGCAGGACTTTCAGTTCGGAATGGGCGGTCTCCAACAAGGTCAACGACTCCTTAAGTTTTACCTTGGAGGCCACCAGGGCACTTTCAAGCCAGTGGCTGTTGAGCAGCAGATAACAGATTCCAAGGGTTGCCTCCAGCAAAAACGCCGCCATGAAATACGGGTCGTTTATCATGAGACCACTCATCAGCTCCTTGAGGTCGAGTGAGGGTTTCAGATACAGAAAGATGCCGCGCCACAGCAGCAGGCCGGCATAGGTCATATGAACCAGTCCACAGGTCACAAAGAGGCCTCGGTTCGAAGTTTGTCGGTGCAGCAAAAAAAACCAACCGGCTAGGACAAAGCAGGGAAAAATGAAGAGGGAGAGCAGCAACGCCCTCATTCTCAGGTTGTCATCGACCAGGTGGAAATAGCTGTCGAGCAGGACCAGCGTCGGGATCGCCAGATAAGCCAACGGAGAAAGGGCGCTGCCGCGCAGGAAGCGTAGTGAACCGGCCAGCCGCAGTAACCCGACCGCGATAAAACATCCGTTGACCAAAATAATGCTGGGCCAGGCCGGCAGCAGCCCACGCACCAACAGCGCCAGATAGCCCGCAGCGAGCAGAAAATAAGCGGCCTGCCAGCAGCGAAAGCCCGGGCAAGTTTTCTGGCGAAGGCTGTAGAGCAGATAAAAGACCCCCAGAAGCAGGCCAATCAGGCCGTTACAAATGATCAGGGTGTAGACATCCAGTCTCATCTTTAGTTCCCCCCGAGACAACTCCGGAGCTACTTACCCCCCTCCGGAACCATTACCAAAGACAAGGGGCAGACCTGGATAGCTGAAAAATGTTTAGAACCACCCAAAGACAAAAGTCGTTCCCCGCTGGTGCCCGGCCAGAACGACTCTTTTTAAAGCTTTACCCCAAACCGTTCCATCGGGCCTCCAATCTTCTCATTGGAGAACTATATCCCGACGCTGTCATAAATCAATCTTAGCAGTCCCATTCAGAGTCTGCACCCATCCAACATTTTAAGCACTGCCAGCCGGCGGGGAAGTCCAATACCTAGAGGCCGGCCAGACCTAGCCCTTCACCCCATTGTTACGCAGGGGCAGTGCTGCGGGTTGCGCGGCCCGATCGCCGCCAGCTCGAGGCCGATCCAGTTGTGCACCTGCTGCACCTCGAAGCCGGCCAGCCGCTGGTTGCCGACCTGCAGCAGCGGCCGGACGATCAGCAGCGGCTCGGCGATCATCATCGTCAGCGCCAGCTGTGGAGCCACACTGGCCGGGACGATCTCGCCACTTTTGACCCTGGGATGGCTCGGGTTGAACCATTCGCTCACCGGCCGCGTCCCGAAAAAGCGTTGCAACCGCTCGGCCGTCCAGGCCTCGGTCAGCAGGTTGCGCACCTCCAACTCGTGCCCGGAGGCGATCAGGATCTCCTTCTGTTTTTCATTCCCCTTGCAACCGGGCTTTTCCCAGAACAGAACATGGGCCATCTGCATCTCCTGAAGTTAATCCACCTTTAACGACGGTCTCACGCGACGCCGCGACGCCGCAATTTCAAACACCTACAAAATCTTATGGTTATTCCGTATTTCTGTCAGTACATAGTTTTTCGTCGCGTCGTTGCGTGAATCAGGGTCTTAAGAATGCGTCTACCTGGAAAACCGCTCGTCGGAGCGCACCGTGGCAACGCGACCCGCCGAAGTCTCGAGCCAGCCGGTGCGCACCGCGCCGACCGGCTGGTCGAACGCCGGCACGTAAGGCTTGATGTCGAACAACGGGGTACCGTCGAGCATGTCGACACTGGCTACCTGCAGGGTCGTGCCGGCGATCCGGACCAGCTGCAGCAGTGACAAGCCGAGCGGATTGGGCCGGGTCGGCGCCCGGGTGGCGAAGATGCCGTGCGGGGCCTGGTCGAGAAACGGCGTCACAGTCAGGCACGAGCCGGCGACCCGGTGAAAGCCGTAGATGACCAGGATATGCGAGAACCCCGCGAGATCCTTGAGCCCCTCGGCCAGTTCAACATTCAACTCGATACTGCCGGCTGCGGGGCCGGCACCGGCCGGCTGGATCGGCATATCCTTGACCGACCGGTACGGGGTGTGGATGACCCCGATCTGTTTCAACTGCATGAGAATCCTCTCCAAAAACCAAATTTCATCACGTCGTCACAAAGACCACGAAGCAAAGCAAATCATCTATATTCAGGGGTAAACCCGATTCAATAGACCCGACGAAACGCGGTCGCTTTGAACAATGCGTAGACCTTTTGCCCGACCTGCAGATCGAGCTCGCGAGCCGCCTGCTCGACCACCTGACTGATCAGGCTCCTACCGCCGCCGCAATCGAGCTCGACGCCGACCTGCCCCTGGTGCTGGAACAGTTTGCCGACCCGGCAGTGCAGCAGGTTGCGGGCGCTGATCGCCTGCGGATGTTCGCTGCAGAGCAAGATATCCTTGGAGGAGAGGCTGTAGGCGCCGCCAGCCTCCGGGGTCTCATCGACCAGGGTCAGGGTCTGCTCGCCCCAGGCAAAGTTGCAGAGCCCGTCCTGCCTGCGCAGATTCTGCGCTTCGACCAGGTTGAGGTAACCGGCGCTGCTACCGAGGCTCTGGCGAGCGATCTCTTCAGGATGCGAACGCCCGGTCAGGAGTCCTTTTTCGAGCAGCAGCACTTCGTCGGTCAGCAGCCGCAGCTCCTGCAGCGAGTGACTGATCAACAGGTACGGAGTGCCGAACTCGCGGCGCACCGCCAGCAGAAACGGGATGATCTGTCCCTTGAGCCGATCGTCGAGGGCCGAGAGCGGCTCGTCGAGCAGCAGCAGCTGCGGGTTGCAGAGCAACGCCCGTCCCAGCGCGACCCGCTGCCGCTCGCCGCCGGAAAGTTCCGGGGCCTTGCGGTTCAGCAGCTCGTCAAGTCCGAGCACGCCGATCACCTTGTCCGGATCGATGCGCCGCTCCCGGGCCGGGAGCCGGCGATAGCCGAACAACAGGTTTTCCCGCACGTTCAGGTGCGGGAACAGCAGCCCCTGCTGAAAGACCAGGCCGATCCGGCGCTGCTGCGGCGGCAGGAAGGTCCTGCTTGACGAGCTGAACAGCAACCGTTCGCCGAGGCGGATGGTCCCGCAGTCGGGACACAGGGTTCCGGCCAGCAGGTTGAAAAGGGTCGACTTGCCGCTCCCCGAGGGGCCGTAGAGCCCAAGACTGCCGCTTTGCGAAGCGAATTCGGCCGCCAGGCAGAAATTCCCCTGGCGTTTTTCCACCGAAACGAACAGGCTCATGTCGCCTCGCTTCTGCGGCCGCGCGCCAGCCGTTCGCTCACCAGCAGCACCAGCAGTGACAGGGCGATCGAGGCGACGCACAGACCGAGCGCCAGGCGTTCGCCGCCGGGGACGCTGCCGTAATCGTAGATCGCCAGCGGCACCGTCTGGGTCAGGCCGGGGATGTTGCCGGCGATCATGATCGTCGCACCGAACTCGCCGAGGCAGCGGGCGAACATCAGCGACGCGCCGGCCAGCAACGAGCGCCGCGAGAGCGGCAGCACCACGTTGCAGAGGGTGTCAATCCGTCCGGCGCCGAGGCTGTTGCTGGCCAGCAGCAGTTGCGGGTCGATCGCCTCGAGGCCGATGCGGATCGAGCGGACCAGCAGCGGAAAACCGACCACCAGCGCCGCCAGCACCGCAGCGTACCAGGTGAACAGGACCCGCACGCCAAACCTTTCCAGCAGCGGACCGATCCCGGCCTCGCCGAGTCCGAGCAGCAGCAGGTAACCGACCACCACCGGCGGCAACACCAACGGCAGGTTGACCAGCCCCTCGAGCAGGGCCCGGCCGCGAAAGCGCCCGTAACTGAGCAGACAGGCGACCAGAAAGCCGGCGGGGAGCGCCAGCAGCGTCGCCAGCCCGGCAACCCGCGCCGAAAGCATCAGCGCCTGAAAGTCGTTCGAGGTCAAGGTCAACATCGTCATGCTCCGGTGTCCAGCAGGGGAAGCAAACCGTATCTCTCCAGCAGCGCGGCCCCTTCCGGCCCGCTCAGCAATTCGAACAGCGCCAGCGCCGCCGGTTTGGCCGTTCCCTTGCGGGTCACGGCAAGCGGATAAGTGATGGCCGGCTGCAGTGTCTCCGGCGGTGTCAGCAGGACGGTCGCCCGACGCAGCAGCCGGGCATCACTGGCATAGACGATGGCCGCGTCGACCACCCCCTGCTCAGCATAGAGCAGCGCCTGGCGGACATCCTTGGCCAGCACCAACTGCTGGCCCTGCACCAGCCCGTCAAAGAGGCCGGCCTTCTGCAACAGCTTGCAGGCATAGCGTCCGGCCGGCACGCTCGTCGGGCTGCCGATGGAAATTCTGCGTAGCTGCGTCAGCGCCGCAAGGTCGGCGAGCGGCGCCCCCCGCCCGACCACAACCAGCCGGTTGGACGCCCAGGGGCGTGGGGCGTCCGCGGCAACAAAACCCTGCTCGACCAGCGCGTCCATCCACTGCGGATTGGCCGAAAGAAACAGGTCGGCCGGCGCACCGGCGGCGATCTGCCGCGCCAGGGTTCCTGACGAGGCGGTATTGACCAGCACCCGGTGCTCCGGGTGCAGCTGCTCGAACTCGGCCGCCGTCTCGGTCGCCAGTTCGCGCAGGCTCGCCGCCGCGGCCAGCTGGATGGTTGCGGCGCTGACGCTGAGCGGGAGCAGAACAAGTATAACGAGCAGCAGGTGACGCATGATTGAACAACTTTCCGGGGAGCGACTCAGTGAAGGGCACTCCGATCTTTAGAAAACATCTTAAAATACGGGGGTTGCGCACCCCGTCGACACCCTACTCTTTTATTGTGCGACAAAAGAGTAGGCAGAAAAAGCACCCGATGCCTTGCCCTGCCCTGCAGGGTTCCCGGCTGCGAAAGATGAAAACCGGCAGGACGAAAACTCGGCTAACGCCTCAGACAATCCGTCCTGCTGATCGGTTTTAATCCATTCGCCTCCGACAGCGGCGAACGGGAATCAGGCAGATCAGAACAAAAACAAAACCAACAATCTTGAACCAGAGATTACTTACATTCCCTCATCTTCGCTAACCAGCTGGCTCAAAAGTGCCCGGATGCAAGGCCCCCGCAGACCGAGAAGTGCGGTGAAGCGCAAGCTACTCCGCAGCGCCGAGGTCAAGGGAAACGCAGCAGACGGGTGCTTTTCAGACACCTCAGCTCGCATAAGACGCGAGCAGATCCAAATCGATATCCTGCCCCACGACCCCCGCCGCATCGGCCCGGCACTGCTTGCAATGGCGCGCCTGCGAAAGGATCAACTCGGCCTGATTGCGGACCATCTCCATGGTGCTCTCGGAGGGACGTTCGACATCCTTGAACAGCCCGACCGGGATCACCGGCATGATGTTCATCATCTGCGCGCCGAGATTGCGTACTTCGACGGCCAAATCGAGGGTTTCGTGGTCGTTGACGCCGGGGATATAGACGTGGTTGATCTTGATCATCAGCCCGGCCTTGGCCGCGGCCTCCAGGCCGACCAGCTGACGCTCGAGGAGAATCGCCGCGGCGGTCTCGCCGTCGAAGCGTTGTCCGCCGTGCTGGATCCACTCGTAGACCTTGGCGCCGGTGGTCGGGGTCAGGGCGTTGATGGTGATGGTCAGGCTGTGGACGTCGGCCTCGAGGATCTGCGGCAGTTTCTCCTGCAGCAGCAGGCCGTTGGTCGACAGACAAAGGGTCATCTCCGGGAAGGCCGCGCGCACCAGCTTGAAAGTCTCGAAGGTCTTGGGGTTGGCCAGCGGATCGCCGGGGCCGGCGATGCCGACCACCTTGAGCCGGGCGCCGTCCTGCTTCTCCATGTGCCGCTTGACCAGCCGGACCCGCTCGACCGACTGTTCCGGGGTCAGTACCCGGCTGGTGACGCCGGGACGACTCTCGTTGGCACAATCGAACTTGCGCTCGCAGAAGCCGCACTTGATATTGCAGCCGGGCGCCACCGGCAGGTGGATACGCCCCGCCTTGCTGTGGTCACCGCCGAAACAGGGGTGGTCGGTTTCGGTCTTCATCTTCATCATCGGGCAGCCTGTGGCCATGGTCCTGCTCCTTTCGATCCTGGACGAAAAAAGCGCCTGCGAAATTCATCGCAAGCGCCTTTGCTTTCTCTTGAATAGAAAAGCCCCGGAGAAATCTCCAGGGCTTCGTTGCCAAATGGAATCGACACTCCGGCGTGTCGCAAAATCGATTGTCGATTTAAATTATAGCATCGGCTGTGCCAATATCGAACTCTCTCCTAATATTTCCCCAACCCCGCCCTGAGCCTGCCTCCCGAGCGGGTTAAAAAACTTGGCAGCCGGCACCCTCCGGCCAAGCTGCCCATGCCCTAGGCAATTGCACTCTGGAAAGCGTAAAAATACATCAGAAGGGGGCTCAACGGAGACTCGCAGGCACCGAGCATGATACAACCCATCCAGTTTGCCGTTGGCAAAGCAAGAAGCTCTCTCCATTTAGCCCCTGCTCGGTGTCTCGGGGGTCAGGCGAATTTACATTCCTTGCGGGTGTCGCAGCCCCCTTCGCAGACCGCGTCATGCACGGTCGCCAGGGCCGCCTCTATCGGGCCGCTAACGCTGACCGCCCGGATGCCGGCCTTGGCCAGTTCCTGTTTCGGCAGCTCACCGATCATGGCCGTGGCCACCGCCCGGCATCCTGCCAGCGCCTCGACAATGGCGTCGAACTGCCGGTGGCGAAACGGGTGGTCCGGGTCAAATGAACAATATTTTTCAACTTCGACCTCGCGAACCTGTTGCGAGCCGGTCCTGCTGTATTTGTAGATGCGAAACTTCTCGGCGTGACCGAAATGCTGGTCGACTTCAGTGCCGGATTTGGATGCGACGGCGATAAGCATGACAAACTCCTCAATACTTTGACTGGTGACGAGTGACCGGTGACTGACTAGAGCGTTTTCAATCCAGTGACAAGTCACCAGTCACTCGTCACTGAACTTTCAGACTTCCATGGTGGCGAAGCTGAAACATTTCTTCGGGCAGGTCACCCCGCAACCGGCGCAGCCGATGCAGTTATCCGCCTCGACAATCGACATGACCATGCGGGTCGAATAGCTTTCTTCATCTT
>Ga0102953_1001306_pt1 | contig 16014 bp, 10 predicted proteins | sample SalPon2A_C_D2_MG_FD_78509 | JGI IMG/M metagenome (GOLD analysis project Ga0102953, IMG submission 78509) | Soil microbial communities from South San Francisco under conditions of wetland restoration - Salt Pond MetaG R2A_C_D2_MG | ecosystem: Environmental > Terrestrial > Soil > Wetlands | place... | reverse complement strand
TAAGCCTGAATATTTCATCAACATTTAAAAAGACAGGCATGTACTTTTCCTGCCTCGGCCGAGAAACCCCTATCAATGGATTATGATCAACCTTTTTTTCTCTGACCAGAAAAATATAAAAAGTTTGCAGAGCAGAGAGTTTTCTGGCAACCGATGAGCTTTTATTCTTGTTTACCAGAGAATAAATATAGGCGCGCACATCGGCTGCAGTCACCACACTCAGCTGTTTTGGTTTGATAAAGGCAATGAATGCATTGATGTCACGGAGATAATTATCAACCGTGTGGTCTGAATAGGCTTTTTCCACAATAAGCCAACGGGTAAAAACTTCGGTCAACAGCCCGGATTCATTTTGTGACTCTTTTTTCATAAACCAACTAAAATGGTCTGCTTAAAGGCTAATGAGGCCGTTTTTTAATTTGCCTATTCAGGCATATTCCTTTAGTATATCGACCTTATATCCATTTGGAACCGCCCTTCAACCTCCACCGGTTATGCAATAACCATAAATAAACGGTCACCAGAGAATGGGTGGCTTCAACCAATGGCAAAATCACTGTACATAAATACATCAAAATTAACTACAGAACAATTATGGCAAAAAAATCTTTTGAAGAGAACCTTAAAAGCCTCGAACAAATTACTCAAGAACTTGAAAGTGGGGACTTAAGTCTGGATGTCTCTTTGAAAAAATTTGATGAAGGCATAAAACTGGCTGAACTCTGCAACGAAAAACTTGATGAAGCACAAAAGAAAATAGATGTTCTGCTTAAGAAAAACGGTACACTGTCCTCCCAGTCATTTGATGAATTCTCTAAAAACAACTCATGAATTTTAAGTCATATTTATCTGAGAAACGCGGCGTTATTGAAAATGCCCTGGCGACCTGTATGCTGAAGTCTCAGGGTGAACTGGCCAGACACATTGAATCAATGAACTACAGTCTTGAGGCCGGCGGCAAACGTGTGCGTCCTATTTTATGCCTTGCCGCAGTTGAGGCTTTGGGTGAAACCATTGAGCCATATCTGCCGATTTGCTGCGCCCTGGAGTGCATTCACACCTACTCTCTTATCCATGATGACCTGCCGGCCATGGATGATGATAATCTGCGCCGTGGTAAACCCACTAACCATATGATTTATGGGGAAGCTGGCGCTATTCTTGCGGGCGACGGTTTACTCACCTATGCCTTTGAACTTCTGTCAAAGCCTGAACTGTCGTCGGTCATTAGCGATGCGAACCGATTGCAGATAATCCAAATCATTGCCCGTGCCATTGGTCCATTGGGTATGGTTGGGGGTCAGGCGCTGGACATTGACGCTGAAAAACAAAAGGTGTCCTTTGAAACTCTCCAGATGATTCATCGTTGCAAAACAGGGGCTTTAATCACTGCCTCAGTCCAAACAGGGGCAATGCTCGCCCGGGCAAGCACTGAGCAATTTTTATCCCTGACCGAATATGGCAATAAAATTGGTTTAGCTTTCCAAATTGTTGATGATCTATTAAATGTTGTAGGCACTACCGAAGATCTTGGTAAAACAGCAGGATCCGACGCCACCAGAAACAAGGCCACTTACCCTGCTTTTTTGGGAGTTGAAAAAACCCGCAACATGGCCGAAGATACCGTTGAAGCAGCAAAGATCGCCCTTAAAAACTTCGATGATAAGGCAGATCCGCTCCGGAATCTTGCTGATTATATCTATAACCGAACACACTGAACGCCATTCATTTTGAGAAGCCTTCAGTTCTTATGAGATGCACTATGACCACCCCTTCAACATTTTTACAGACCATCAACTCACCCGCAGATTTACGGAAACTAGAAACCGGAGAACTGAAAATTCTGGCCGGCGAACTTCGCAATGAAATCATCAAAACAGTATCAACTGTTGGCGGACATTTGGCCCCATGCCTCGGCGTTGTTGAACTCACAATCGCCATACACTACGTATTTGACACCCCCACAGACAAGCTGATCTGGGATGTTGGTCATCAATGTTATGCCCATAAGCTTCTTACCGGTAGACGTGACCGCTTCGGCACCATACGCCAGTATAAAGGATTAAGCGGTTTTCCAAAAAGGTCGGAAAGCCCCTATGATTCCTTTGATACCGGGCACAGCAGCACATCTATTTCGGCAGGTTTGGGAATGGCCTGCGGACGTGACCTTAACGAAACACAGGAAAAAATTATTTCTGTTATCGGCGATGGTTCCATGACAGGGGGAATGTCTTTTGAGGCGCTTAACCAGGCCGGCCACCTCGGCAAAAACATGATTGTCATCTTAAATGACAACGAAATGTCCATTTCACCAAACGTAGGCGCCTTGTCCAGCTTTTTAAGTCGAAAAATGACAGGCCGCACGGTGACTAGAATGCGGCGGGAAATGGAGCATTTCTTTAAATCATTTTCCAATGTTGGTGAAAATATTCTGCACCTGCTGAAAAAAAGTGAAGGCAGCTTTAAAGGTTTTTTCACACCAGGAATGCTGTTTGAAGCCTTACGTTTCGATTATGTCGGCCCGATACCTGGCCACGATTTAGAGTCCCTTATTGAAACCCTCCAGAATGTCAAGGATTTTGGTAAAGGCCCGACCCTGATCCATGTTATCACCACTAAAGGCAAAGGCTATAAACCTGCCGAAGATAACCCCGGTGACTACCATGGCGTTGGACCTTTTGATCTCTCCAATGGCCGTCCACTGCCAAATGGCTCGCCTATTCCTTCCTACACGAAGGTATTTGGTGATACAATCTGTGCCCTTGCCGAAAAGGACCGTAAAATTGTTGCCATTTCTGCGGCAATGCCAGCAGGCACAGGTCTTACAAAATTTGCTGAAAAATTTCCTGACCGTTTTTTTGATGTCGGAATCGCAGAACAACATGCCGTTACATTTGCCGCTGGACTCGCTTCGCAGGAAGTCCATCCGGTTGTTGCGATCTATTCAACTTTTTTACAACGTTCACTGGACCAAATCATTCATGATGTCTGCCTGCCTAACCTGCCGGTCACTTTTATGCTTGATCGCGGCGGAGTTGTAGGAGATGACGGTCCAACCCATCATGGTGTTTTCGATTTAAGTTTTTTGCGCATGATACCTAACATGGTGTTAATGGCACCCAAGGATGAAAATGAACTTCGCCATATGCTTCACACGGCCATTTTGCACCACGGCCCCGTCGCTGTTCGATATCCCCGCGGCAACGGTGTTGGCTGCAAGTTGGACGAGTGTCTTAAAAAACTGGAGATCGGTAAAGGTGAGCTGCTGCGGGAAGGAAAAGACATTCTTTTACTGCCCATCGGCAACTGCGTCTATCCCGCAATTGAGGCGGCTGCGGGCCTGGAAAAAGTCGGCGTTGATGCTGCAGTAATCAATCCGAGGTTCATTGCACCACTTGATGAAGAACTTATCCTGTCATGGGCCCAAAAAACCGGCCGGCTGGTAACAGTCGAGGAGAATGTAAAAAAAGGGGGCTTTGGCAGCGGTGTGCTCGAAATGCTTGCCATTCGAGGTGTTTCAGGCATACAAACAACAATACTTGGCCTGCCTGACCGTTTTATGGAACATGCCACCCAGGAAATCCTTCGGAAACAGGCCCATATCGACTCCCCCGCAATTATTCAAACGGCACTTGATATGGTCACCGAAGAACAATAAATCATTCGACTTGTTAAGGGGTAGATCAGTCTTTTTTTTGTGACCATACACTCTTTATTTCATGACAACCAATTCAAAAAACGATTCATCAGGACTGAAAACCTCTATCTGGGCTTTCAGCACCTACTTTGCTGAAGGTTTTCCTTACACAATCATCAGAACACTATCTTCTTTTTATTTCCGAGCCCAGGGAATGAGCTTAGAGGCCCTAGGTGTCACCTCCGTTTTCGGACTCCCCTGGGTATTGAAATTTCTTTGGGGTCCTTTCCTTGATACCTTTGGAACCAAACGAAAATGGCTGCTTTTAACCGAGTCCATACTCTGCTTTATGTTCGTTATCACTGCCGCTATAACCCCCTTAAACCATGCGGTATCATTTATATCCGTGCTTTTTTTTGCTGGCAGTTTCCTGGCCGCTACTCACGATATTGCAATCGATGGTTTTTATATGGAAGCCTTAGATCAGATCGATCAGGCAAAATTTCTGGGGTATCGGGTCATGGCCTACCGAATTGCTATGATGACCGGCACAGGAGTCATTGCAACCGTTGGCGCCGTATACAACTGGACCCTTGCCTTCTTTCTGGCAACCGTCATTATGACAGCTCTCCTCATTATAAATGGTTGTATCCTTCCAAAGACAGAAATTGAGAACCTCCCATTTAGGTTTCCTTCATTGCAGTTTCTCAAAACCAACGCTTTTAAAATCCTCTGTGCTGCAATTATAATTCTTCTCATACGAGAATTGGCCAACTCAAACGCTTACTCTACACTGCAGCAAAATAATCTCCTTCTAAAAAAACTCACGTTTCCTGTCCTGATCAGCATCGGGCTGTTCTTTTCTCTCATTATTGTCTGGCTCTCACGAAAAAAACTGCACCGCTTAATCGTCAATAATCCGGATAGTTTCTATGCCAGAAGTTTCCTCTCCTTCATAGACCGGGATAGAATCGGCCTCATTCTGGGCTTTATCATTTGTATCCGCTCTGGTGAATACATGCTGTCGACCATGTACTCCCCTTTTATTGTGGATCTGGGTTTGAAAATGCATTATGGCTGGATTTCAGCCGGCGTTGGGCTGCCATGCTCTATCGCCGGAGCAATCATTGGCGGCTGGTGTATAGCAAAATATTCATTGCCAAAAATGATCTGGCCCTTCCTGCTTCTACAGAATGTCACAAATCTGGTTTACATGGTGCTGGCCTTAAAGCTCTCCCCACTTATTGCAGCAAATACCGGCGGTGAAATCACCCAGGCTGCTAGTTCTTATCAAATTGCCGCTGTGGCAGCGGTGCATGCATTCGACCAGTTCTCCGGAGGCCTCGGCACCGCTGTGCTGATGACATTTCTTATGCGAATCTGCCTGCCAGAGCACAAAGCATCACATTATGCCATCGGCACCGGACTCATGAGTATAAGTGGCTTATATGCCGGAGTGGCTAGCGGGTTTCTGACCTCCTGGATTGGCTATGGATATTTCTTTGGGATCAGTTTTATCGTCTCCATTCCGGGTATGATCTTCGCTGCCCTTGTTCCTCATCAACCCAGCTCTAACCAAGAGTAACAGACGACAGAAAAACGATGACGGGCCAATTTCCACACACTGCACCAGCCAGTCAGTCAGTACGTCTGGTCCGGACACAAAAAAACCGGTAGAGGAAATACCCTGCTACCGGTTTTTACATAAGTTTTGAGTAAGCGACAAAAAAACTATTTCACCATTTTCTCATCAAGCGCTTTACGCACGGTTTCGCTGATGTCGAGGGTTTCGTCGGCATAAAGCAGACCATTACTACGAGACTTTTCGAAGACCAACGTCAACCCTTCATTTTTCCCAACCTCAGTAATAACCGCCTGCAGTTCTTTGAAAATCGGATCAAGAACCTTTTTTTCGAGTTGCTTCATTTCATACTGAGCATCTTCAACCTTCAGTTGATATTCACGAAGGTTCTTCTGATAATCGCGCTCTTTTTCAGTTCGCACCTCTTCACTCCAGACAGTCCCTTTTTTTTCAATCTCTTGAGCTTGGGCCTGTAACGATTCCTGTTCACTACGAAATTTGGGCTCCAGCTCATTTTTTTTGGCCTCCAGAACCTTGCGGGCTTCCTGTCCTACTTTAGCGGTGTCGATAATCTCCTGAATACTGATAACGCCAACTTTAATTTCTTTAGCCGCAACAGACAAAGGCATTAAAAATAGGGCTGTGCACAACAGCACTGGCAATAAAATTCTTAACGATGTTTTCATGAACGACTCCTTGTCAATTTTTCCTTATATTTTTTTATTATCTCTGACAGCAAGTTATTGGATCAATAAAACCCAAAGCATAGACCAAGGCAATAAAAAACCGCGAAAAACTGAGAATTGCCAATTTCTCGCGGTTAAATTAAAAAATGTTTGAATAAAGCCCAGCCTGACCTTTATTTCTGAACGAAATCAGCCCTCCTGTTCTGTGACCAGGCTAATTCGTCATGACCATGATTCAATGGCTTTTCTTCACCATAACTGATAGTGCTGACTCTACCTTCGGAAACGCCTAAATTCAGCAGATATTTTTTGGCACTGAGTGCCCGTCGCTCACCCAGGGCCATATTGTATTCATTGGTCCCTCTTTCATCGCAATTACCTTCAACAACAATTCTAACTCCCCGATTGTCTTTCAGGTATGCAGCATTTTTTTCAACCCGGCTTTTTTGATCAGCTCTAACATTTGATTTATCAAAATCGTAATAGATAGGCAGCATTGGACCCGTCGTTCTCCCTTCTAAAACAGTTAAGGAAGAGGTCGCCGGTTCTGCCGTTGCATCAAGAGATTCCTCAGTCCCCATACCCATACCCGTTGAGGATGATGCATCCTGATCTGCTTGTTGTCCGGTCTGGCTCTCCTCCATTACCGGCGCAGATTCCATACCACCACCGGTGCTCACTGTTTTCTGACTGCATCCTACAGCAAATAAGGAGATTGTTAGTACAAGCGAAGCAAAAGAAGCAAATTTAAGATACCTTTTAACCATTTTATCCTCCAACATAGAAGTATTCTGCAGTGTTTTCAAACCCAGAGTTATATATATATTTATAAAATGTATTTTTCATAGACTATAGAAAACTCATTGAAAACACAACGTTTTTTTACAAAAAAAAAAGTTTTTTGCTCTAAATCCTGTATCATAAGCATTTAACTTGACGGGAAACAACATTTTTTATCGTTATTTCAATATATTATAAAGGCTAATAAAAATCCAAATTGACATCCAACTTTTTTTTTGGAAGTCTATACATCAATACCTCGGGAAGCTATCTAACTGTAACGAATAAATCCCTAAAATATAAAGCCCTTCGATATGACCACTCGTAGAAAAGAAATTCACTCGCAAACAGTACTTGCGGACATGCTGTCAAACAATACGACGGGCACATTTTTCGGTGTTAGTCAGAAAACCCTAGAGACGGTTTGGGATTCTCTGACCGCTGCACATGGTAATTCAGTCACTTATGTCAGCATGGAAATAGGTGCGGAGAATGATGTGTACAACCCGATAAAATCATACCTTCAGAAGGTTAACGTTAACAGCAAAGACCCAAAACTAAAATATTTTACTAATAAATTCATTCATGGCCCCGGGAAAATCCCTACTTACAGCGGTGGACTTGGTGTACTTGCTGGAGACACCTTGAAAAGCTTTGCAGACTGCCGAGTACCAGCTGTCGCAATTTCACTTTTGTATAGAAAAGGATATTTCTCACAATTGGTTGATTCCATGGCTGGACAAATAGCCCATTCGACCCAATGGCAGCCTGAAGAGACCGCAAATCTCTACCAGCTTCATCACCCATCCACACCTGACATTCCTTTGCAAATCGAAATCCCATTTTTCGAAAGACGCGATAAGATGACCCTGGCATACGCCAATGTCTGGCTAAAAATGGAGGTCAATGAAACTCTTGATTATTTTGTGCCTGAGATTCTTCTCGATTACAGCGTTTCTGCTTCTCCGGAATGGATCAAAAGAGCATCCGAACATCTGTACGAAAGTCGGACTGAACGCTCAAAAATAATCCAACGGCGGCTACTGGGCGCCGGCGTTATTCCTGTGATGAATGCCCTCGGCATCACCTCCAAGACAATCCATTTAAATGAACAGCATGGCATTGTCGTCGTCCTGCACCTCATCTCCGATTTCCTCAAGCAGAAACATGGCAGCGAATATCCGATCTTAGCAACAGACCGTGATATTAAAGAAGCTGCCAATGCTGCGGCAAAAAAAGTTGTTTATACCATTCACACCCCGGTCAGAGCCGGTCACGACCGCTTTGCAAAAGACCTGTACGCCGAACTAGGACACTCTTTCTGCCAACGGATTCTCAATCTGCTTGCCGAAGATGATGATAACCCAGCCTTTTTTAATTTTACCAACCTGGCCATGACCGTCAACCGGACAACAAATAGTGTCAGCCGTCTTCACAAAGAGGTTACTCAAAAGCAATTCCCTAGATATTCCGAGAAAATTAAAGCAGTCACAAATGGAATCCATCACCTCACATGGATAAGTCAGGCAAAAGCTGAGCTCTATGACAGCTTCTCCGAATTTGATGGCTGGCGTCAAAACCCAGGTGTATTTGCCCAGGCCCGTTTCTTAATTAATAATCAGAGGTTCAGAACTTACCTTGAGCAAGCCTGGTTTAAAGACACTGAAAACCTTATTGACTACATCAACAGAATGCTCATCATTCACCGCAACCAAATGCATGAAACCTGGATTGATCCACCAAATTTTATTTCACATCTGGACAATGACGAGCGGACTCTCGATCCAAATGTATACACCATTGGCTTTGCAAGAAGATTCTCAACCTACAAACGGGCCGATCTCATTTTTGACAATATTGATACACTGGCTCAACTCCTGGTTAAAAATAATACGCCGGTAAACTTCATCTTTGCCGGGAAAGCACATCCCTCTGATGAACCAGGAAAATACATGATTAAGCTGTTGCTTGACAACCAAAAGGCCCTTTATGAAAAAAGTGAGGGCCTGGCTAAACTCGTTTTTATACCAGGCTATGATATGGCCATTGCCAAATTGATGGTTTCCGGAGTACATGCCTGGCTTAACACCCCAAAACGCCCCCTTGAAGCAAGTGGGACAAGCGGCATGAAAGCCGCCTTAAACGCTGTGCCAAACATCAGCACCGTCGACGGCTGGTGGAACGAAGGATACCATGATGGACAAACTGGATGGAAATTCGGCATAGAGACTAACGTTTCAGGCGCCTGCTTAAGTGAAGACATTGTAGCCTTGCTTTACGAGGAAGACTCCTCCTCATTTTATCGTGTATTCCCCGAAATTCTAAAAACCTATTATGATGAAGACCTTCGTGGAAATTATATTGATAAATGTATTATGAATATTGCCCTAAACGCCCCATTATTTAACACACATCGCCTTGTTGCAGAGTATGCCAAATTATACGGAATCCCCCTGCCGGACTCAATAAAGGAACGCCTGGCAGAGCTGGCTTCCCTGTATAATAGTAATATTGATTAATTTCAGTTGGTTGACTGCTTTACACTTTTATCAGGTAAACCGTTCAATTACCTACCAAATACGCAAAAGTTCAACTCTATGCATAAGCCACCTAATACAGCAATTATCTCCTGTCTGATAACGTTTATGCTTGTGTCGTGTCTCGGGCACACACAAAAACAGGGTGATAATATTACCGAGACTGAGATCCTACCAAAAAATCAGATAACAGGTCTTGCAGCTCTTCAAGAAAATATTTTAACCATTATCAATTCTTCGGACTTAAATAGCAGTACAGTCGGCATCACTATACTTAACCTTGAAACGGGTGAACCTCTGTTTGAACATCATCCCGACAAACTATTTCATCCGGCCTCAACAGCAAAACTTTACACCACAGCGGCAGCCCTTAATTTTCTGGGACCGGCCTACAGATTCTACACTCGTGTTGCTTTGCAACCCGATACAGTTCAAAGTTCTACTGTTGCCGGGGATTTGTGGCTTATTGGCAGTGGCGACCCGACCCTAACTAATTCTGACCTGATGGCCCTGGCCAATACCATCAAAAATCAGGGTATTTCCCAAATCAACGGCAATCTTGTCTGTGACGAGTCTGCCTTTGATGATATTCGTTATGGGAAAGGCTGGATGTGGGATGATCAGCCCTATAGAGATTTTGCTCCTATCGGGGCCTTATCGGTCAATCGCAATACGCTTACAGTATTCATCTCTCCGGGGAGTACGCCTGATGCGCCGGCAAAGTTCAGGGTTGATCCTCCCACAAACTATGCAAAGGTCAACAATCTGGCCATAACCTCGGATCCACAGGCGTCAATCAATTCCTCAAACAAGATAACAGTATTGCGCCGCTGGCAATCCGGGGAAAACATAATCGATATCAACGGCAGAATCCCTCTGGCAGCACCTGAAGAAAGTATCGTGCAAAATATTATCGATCCAGCCGAATATACCTGTACGCTATTTACAAAGGCCCTAAGCCAAAGCGGAATTACCGTCCGGGGAAACACTATTGCAGGCAAAGCCCCTTTAGAAGCTCAAGTCACAACCGAACATGCCTCGGCCCAGCTGAATGAAATAATCATTGGCATGAATAAAAACAGCAATAACCTTGACGCGGAACTTCTTTTAAAGGCTGTTGGCCGTGAAGTAAGCGGCGAACAGGGCTCCGCCGAAAATGGCATTAGGGCAATTGAGAAGTTTTTAACCACATGTGGACTGAGTTGGGATACAATACGAATCGCAGACGGGTCAGGAGTTTCACGCTACAACCTTGTTTCACCTGCAAGCCTGGCCGCTCTGCTTAAAGAGGTCTATAATAATTTTGCAATTCGCCATGAATTTATTGCATCACTGCCAATTGCAGGAATTGACGGCAGCCTAAAGAACAGAATGAAAGGATCTCGTGCTGCAACAATTGTCCATGCCAAGACAGGATTCATGACCGGTGTATCAAGCCTGGCCGGATATACCCAGTCTCTTGACGGCTTGCCAATTGCCTTTGTCATCATGATGGAACATTTCGTCGGCCCACATCTGCCGTTCCAGCTTGCTCAAGACCAGATTTGTGATCTTATCGGCCGCTACACCCACAACAACCATCCTCAATAGCCCACAGAATAAAGGTGATTAAATTTACTTGTTAGAAATGTTCATGAACATATATTATATATCGGCTAATCTTTATAACCCTTTCTGATGCACCCAATCCATAAATGCTTCGGGAGCCATTGGTTTACTGATGTAATAGCCTTGCAGCATATCACAACCCATTGATTTTAAACTGTTGTAGGTTTCTTCGTCTTCAACACCTTCAGCTATAACTTTAAGCCCAAGGTTATGACCCAACTGAATAGTGGCATTTACTATTGATGTATCACTATCATTTGTCAACATTTCCATCACAAATGATTTATCTATTTTTATCTCCCCGACCGGCAACTTTTTGAGATAGGACAAAGATGAATATCCTGTACCAAAATCATCAATTGAAAAGCAAACCCCCATGTTGTGAATTCGCTTCAAAATTTCCAAAGAACGATCAGGGTCAACCATTATCGAGGTTTCGGTAATTTCCATTGTAAGAGATTCCGCCGGAAAATCATATGAGGCCAGCAGTCCCGCAAGTAGTTCAGGAAATTCAGGGTCGAGCAGAGAAAGAGTTGAGATATTTACTGCTATCGAAATCTTCAGTCCACATTTGTGCCATTCTGCACATTGTTTCAGGGATTTCCTGAGCACCCAGGTCGTAAGGTCCTGAATCAAGCCGGTACGCTCAGCCAAAGGAATAAAATCATCAGGGGGCATAAACCCATGATTTTTATGCTGCCAACGAACAAGTGCCTCTACAGCACAAAGTTGATCTGATTCACACGATACCTTGGGCTGGTAATGAAGTACCAGATCATCCTGCTTTATTGCCTCACGAAGCTCGCCCATGAGTGTAAGCCGGTGCGGACTGTGCCCATCTAACTTTTCTGAGTATATAGTAAACCCCAGATTGTCCTGTTTGGCTACATACATAGCGACATCTGCCCTTTGGACAAGGGTATCAACATCTTTCCCATGTTCCGGGAATATTACGGCACCTATACTTGCCTGTACGTCAAGGGTGAGGTTCTCAAGGACAAAAGGATGAGAGAGGGATTTTTTGATTTTCTTTGCCAGTGTTCCCACATCAGATTCTGTACCGACCTTAGGCAACAAAAAACCAAACTCATCCCCACCAATGCGGGCAAGCGTATCAGAATCTCTGAGAGTTCCGGATAGACGCAGTGCCACTTGTTTAAGCAGTAAATCGCCATTGTAATGTCCCAATGTATCATTCACATCTTTAAAACGATCAATATCCAGAATGAGGACGGCCAGGCATTCGCCTTCTCTCCTGGCGGAATTTGTGGCTTGCTGCAGGCGGTCAATGAAAAGGGTTCGATTAGGAAGATTGGTGAGAGAATCATGGGTTGATTCGTGAGCGGCTTTCTGTTCCAGTGCCTGGGTATGCATTCTCAGATCATTGGTCTGATCATGAACCATCGCACTGGCTTCGTAAGAGAGCATCGTAGAAACATATTGTCCCCATAAGGCAAAGATGAAGGGCATTGCATCTAAAAACCAAAGGACCATATTCTCTTTCTGGGCTTTCAAAAAGGTTTCAACGTTAATCTGATGGTAACTAAAGTAACCGGAAAGAACTGTTGCTGTGAAGATGGCAACAACAGCAATTACTGTACCAATTATCGAATGCTTGGATGCCTTTGATTTCAACAATGATGCATTGCTGCTGAGTGTCATCGAAGTCCGTGTCATAAATTCCCCTTCGCTGAAATAAACCAGTCTACAAGAAGATGCTAAAGAACAGCACAGAACATTTCTCCCGGTAAATTACCTGTCATTTATTTTTACGTATCTTTAAGCTTATCATATCTCAATCAAATTCTTCAATTTTTTTATAATTAGGTGAAGACAGGTGTAGTCTACATGCAAAGACAATTTGGGGAAGATGAAGGTGATCATGCCTGAAGAGGTTCTCGACAAGGACAAGAGGAAAAACGTAAAAAAAAAGGGATCAGTTATTTCTAACTGATCCCTTGGTATTGCTGGCGGGGCCGACCGGGCTCGAACCGGCGACATCTTGCGTGACAGGCAAGCACTCTAACCAAACTGAGCTACGGCCCCTGATATATGGTGGGCGATACAAGGCTTGAACTTGTGACCCTCGGCTTGTAAGGCCGATGCTCTCCCAGCTGAGCTAATCGCCCGTAAAAGGTTGAGATTATTTAACAAGCACTCAACATTAAGTCAAGATTTTTATCTCATTAAGATAAAAAATCTATATCTTAAAATCTATGAGCCACTGAAAAACGACACTTGTACAGATACTATTTTTTTTATCAATGTGCAATATTTACAGTTTGTTCAGGCAACTGTCCTGAAGCAAGTATATCGGGGCAATAAAGTCCGCTAGGGCACTCTTTAAACAGTTGTTGCCCCTCTTCAAGAACTAAAGCCTTAAGTAGAACATCATCAACATGTTCAACAAGCTCAATCTGGAGGCTTTTTACAATTTTTTCAGGCACATCTTTGAGATTCCGTTCATTTTCCTTGGGGATAAGTACCTGCGTAATATTTCCCCGCCTGGCTGCGAGCAACTTTTCGGTCAGGCCGCCAATCGGCAGGATACGCCCGCGCAGTGTAACTTCACCGGTCATAGCAATTTCTCGGCGTACTGGGATCTGCAACAAGGCTGAAACAATGGACGTTGTCATTGTTATTCCGGCAGAAGGCCCATCTTTGGGAATCGCACCTTCCGGTACATGAACATGAATGTCGAGCTTCTGGTAAAAATCAGGCGATAATCCCAGCCGGGTCGATCGAGACCGAACATAGCTCATAGCTGCCTGTGCAGATTCCTGCATAACTTCACCAAGCTTTCCGGTTATGGTCAACTTTCCTGAGCCTGGCATCAACACCACTTCGATCTGCAATAATTCCCCCCCGACTTCGGTCCAGGCAAGTCCTGTAGTCAGTCCAATCGTATTCTTTTCTTCCGCAAGACCAAATCGATAGCGTGGCGTCCCGAGAAAATGCAGTACAGATTTGGCATTGACCCGGTATTTTTTCTTATTTTTTTTCTTTTGCCAATCACGGGCAATTTTTCTGTATATACTGGCAAGACTTCTCTCCAGGTTTCGCACACCCGCCTCGCGGGTATAACGCCGGACTATTTCCATTATCCCGCCATCGGTAAACGTTACTTCTTTTTCCTTAAACCCATTCGACTCCCGTTGTTTTAAAACCAGGTAGCCCTTGGCAATGGAAAGTTTATCTTCTTCGGTATAGCCGTCAAGTTTGATAATCTCCATGCGATCTTGAAGCGGCAAAGGAATAGAGTGCAGATTATTTGCCGTCGTTATAAAAAAGATATCGGAAAGGTCATAATCGAGATCAAGATAATGGTCATTGAAGGCACTGTTCTGCTCGGGATCCAAAACCTCCAGGAGTGCAGATGAAGGGTCTCCCCGAAAATCAGTGCTCATCTTATCAACTTCATCGAGGCAGAAAACAGGGTTGTTCACCTTTGCCCGTTGCAAAGACTGGATGATCTTGCCTGGCATTGCACCAATATACGTCCGTCTATGGCCCCGAATCTCAGCCTCATCACGCACACCACCCAGCGAGAGCCGGACAAATTTGCGGCCCATGGCACGTGCAACCGATTTACATAGTGATGTTTTACCAACACCAGGCGGGCCAACTAAACAAAGGATAGGTCCCTTAATTTTTTTCACTTGGGCCTGGACTGCCAGATATTCAAGAATACGTTCCTTTGCCTTCAACATACCGAAATGGTCCTCATCCATTACCTTTTCAGCCTTAAGAATATCCAGCTTAGCAGACGATTTCTTTTTCCATGGCAGACTTAAGATGGTATCGATATAATTTCTGACAACAGTAGCTTCTGCAGAAGTAGGTGGCATCATCCTAAGCTTCTTTAACTCCTGAGTTGCCTTGTCTCGCGCTGGCTTTGGAAGTCTTTTCTTCTTAACCTCCGCCTCAAGGTCATCAAGTTCAGAAGCGGCATCCTCAGAGCCGTCACCAATTTCTTTTTTGATCACCCGCATCTGCTCGGAGAGGTAATAATCGCGCTGAGTTTTCTCCATTTTCTTTTTAACTTTAAGGCGAATATCACCCTCAATGGAGACTATTTCAATTTCTCTGTTAATGATCTGTAATACAAATTCAAAACGATCCTCAAGAGCAACCTTGTTCAGGATTTCCTGCTTTTCACTTGTGGAAATAGGAAGATGAGAAGCAAGAACATCAATAAATTTTCCTGGGATTTCGATCTTTTTCAGTGAACTGACGACTTCATTGGGTATTTTTTTATTTTTGCCGGTATATTCTTCAAAAGTTGCAAGCAACTCACGCATATAGGCAACAACTTTGTAACCGCCGGAAAGACCTTCCTGAAACTCTTCAACCTGAACAGTGAAAAAATTCTGGTTATGAGGAAATGAGATGATTTTCGCCCTGCGCTTGCCTTCAACAAGCGCTTTAATTGTCCCGTCAGGCAAACGTAACAGCTGCAGCACGTTTGCAATGGTGCCAATGGCGTTGACATCTTTTTCATGGGGTTCGTCAACGCTGGCGTTAAGCTGAGAGGATAGAAATATCTCTGTCCGGTTCGACATGGCACTTTCAAGCGCCTTAATCGATTTACCGCGTCCAACGATAAGGGGTGCCACCATGTAAGGGAATAAGACAATATCCCTCAAAGGCATCATCGGATAAACTTTGTTTTCGGTGTTATTCTCTGACATAAATTTCAACCCCTACCCCAAGGAACCCATGCATAATTACATCAAGATCCCTCACAAGGATCTTAACAGCAACAATCAACACATTTAGTGCCTTACTCTTGAACTTCTGTATAATTAACAAGAAACAGGGAATTAACCTTTGAAATAAAGTAGTTATGCTACTACCAAAGCACTTATCCTAAAAGGTTCTAGATCCATTTCCACTTTAATGGGTGAGAGAATTCAGGCGCTTTTTTTCTCACTCTCATAGAGGACAACGGGGTAATCACCGTTGACAATAACCTGTTCACTAATGACGCACTCAATGACATTGTCCTGGGATGGCAGTTCATACATGATATCAAGCATGGCCTCTTCCATCACCGACCTCAAACCACGGGCTCCTGATTTCCGTTTTATCGCCTCTTTAGCTATTGCCGCGACAGCACCCTCTGTAAATCGCAGGCGAACATTGTCAAACTCAAACAATTTTTCATATTGTTTGGTTAATGCG
>Ga0102953_1001304_pt1 | contig 16016 bp, 13 predicted proteins | sample SalPon2A_C_D2_MG_FD_78509 | JGI IMG/M metagenome (GOLD analysis project Ga0102953, IMG submission 78509) | Soil microbial communities from South San Francisco under conditions of wetland restoration - Salt Pond MetaG R2A_C_D2_MG | ecosystem: Environmental > Terrestrial > Soil > Wetlands | place... | reverse complement strand
GGCTGGGTACTATCGTCCGCTCTACCGCTCGATTCGAAGTTGGCGGCGGAGCTCTCCGCCAATCTGGCCGGGGCGCGGAGAAAGGCTGACACGGAAGGTGTTTCGGATTATGAGGAGGAGATCCTGGGCTATTGACGGGCATGCGGCCGGCGGCCGGGGTGGCCGGTTCTGGGCGGATCGGGCAGAATCGGGATCTGAGCCGCCGCACCCGAGGGTGTAACCGCCGTCACCCGAGCACTGGCTGCTCCCAATGGCGCGCTAGCCCGGTTCGCTCGCGAAACGCCGACGGGCCTATCATTAACTTGATCAGAAAAGAAATCGAGCTGCAATCCTATGACGCCTCCCGAAAGAGATTTTGAATCCAAGTCGCGACAAGTCGACCTGAGCGGGCAATCGATCCTGGTGACAGGCGGAACGGGATCGTTCGGCCGTCATTTTGTTCGCAAGGTCCTTGAACGGCACAATCCTCGTCGCGTGATCGTCTTCTCGCGGGACGAATTCAAACAGTTCGAAATGCGTAACGAGATACCGGAGGATCGCTTTCCGCAAATTCGGTATTTTCTCGGCGACGTCCGGGACCGGGATCGTCTGGAGCTCGCGTTGAATGGGGTCGACATCGTCATTCATACTGCAGCCTTGAAGCATATCCCGGCGGCCGAATATAACCCGTTCGAGTGCATACATACGAATGTCATTGGTGCCGAGAATCTGGTTCATGCGGCCAACCGGACCGGCGTGAAGCGGGTCATAGCGCTGTCGACGGACAAAGCCGCAAATCCCGTCAACCTTTACGGCGCCAGCAAACTGGCCTCGGATAAGATCTTCGCTGCGGCGAGCAATCTTACCGGTAGCCGCGGCCCGCTCTTCTCGGTCGTGAGATACGGAAACGTGATCGGCTCCCGCGGCAGTGTCATCCCGTTCTTTCGGAAGCTCGTGGGAGAAGGGGCAACGGATCTGCCGATTACGGATGAACGAATGACCCGGTTCTGGATCACTTTGGATCAAGGCGTCAATTTTGTCCTCTCGTCGCTCGAAATGATGCGCGGCGGCGAGATATTCGTTCCTAAGATACCGAGCATGCGCATCATTGATTTGGCGGAAGTCTTGGGGCCCGGGTTGCCACACCGTTTCATCGGCGTCCGATCCGGCGAGAAACTCCACGAGTCCATGATAACGGAGGCCGATGCGCGGACAACGGTGGATCTCGGTGACAGATACGTCATCGAGCCGTCGCTCGCCTTCTGGCAGCGGCGTTCGTTCCGTGAGGAAGGGGCCGATCCGGTCGATGAGAGCTTCGAATATTCCAGCGATACCAACACCGAATGGCTGGGCCGGTCGGACCTTCAAGGCCTACTTGAGCGGGCAAAGGTTTGAACGAGGAAACCCGAAATTTTCTTCCCTACGGCCGCCAATGCGTAGAGGAGGATGACATTGAGGCGGTCTGTGCCGTGCTGCGCGGCGACTGGCTGACGACCGGCCCGACCGTGGGCCGATTCGAAGAGAGGTTGGCGGAAACCGTGGGCAGCCGGTGTGCCGTCTCTTGCAGCAGCGGAACCGCGGCGCTCCATCTGGCACTCCTAGCGGCAGGCGTCGGAGACGGCGACGGCGTGATCGTCCCGACCATGACTTTCGTCGCGACGGCAAACGCGGTTCTTTTCGCTGGTGCGGAGGTCATCTTTTCGGACGTTTCCCCCGACACAGGCCTCATGGGAGCTGGCCAGTTGGAGGAGGCGCTGACCCGGGCGGATCGTCGCGGATTGCGAGTCAAGGCCGTCATGCCGGTCCACTTGAATGGGCAGTGTGCCGAGCCCGAGCGGATTCAGGGCCTTGCGGAAAGTCGCGGCGCCAAGATCGTCGCCGACGCCTGCCATGCATTGGGTACGACCTACGCATGGTCCGGTGGCGAAGCCAGGGTCGGCGACGGCCGGCACAGCGACCTCGCCGCGTTTTCCTTCCATCCCGTGAAAGCCATCGCGATGGGCGAGGGCGGCGCTGTCGCAACCGACGACACGGCAATGGCGGAGCGCATGAAACGCTTGCGCAGTCATGGGATCGAAAGAATCCCGGAAAACATGCGGAATCGAGGCGCGGCCTTCGACAACGACGTTCCGAACCCATGGTATCATGAGATGCACGAGCTTGGGTTCAACTATCGGGCGAGCGACATCCATTGTGCGCTGGCGCTGTCCCAGCTCGGAAGGCTCGATCGCTTCGTCGACAGACGGCGGGCCCTGGTCGAAAGATATGAAGTCGAATTGGAAACCGCCGAACTGCCCTTGCGGCCGATAGCGAGAGTGCCGGGCTGCTGCCCGGCATGGCATCTCTTCGCCGTGCTGATCGACTATCAAGCACTCGGCGCGACGCGCCGTGAGGTCATGCAAAGGCTGATGGTGTCAGCGATCGGCAGCCAGGTGCACTATTTCCCGGTCCATCGTCAGCCATATTATCGAGATCGCTATGGTGATCTGAGTCTGCCCGGAGCCGAAAGGTACTATGAAGGAGTCCTCTCTTTGCCCTTGTTCGTGTCCATGGAAGATGCAGATGTCGACAGGGTCGTCGAAGCGCTAAAGCATATTTCGGACTGACCAACCTTCTTTCCAGGTTTTTCTCTCTGGCGGAATTGCGAGAGCATGAAAGCGATATATTGCCTTTCTCGGTTGCCTGAGTGGCTGGAGGTCGCGCAGAATCTGGAGAACGAGCTAGGATGGACGCCATTCTATTGGGTCACGGTTCCAGGCAACCATGAGATGGTTGGGGCACGATTTCCCAAAGTCGTACGACATCTCTCCGGTGACGCGAATCGCGGCCTACCCGCGCCCGGTTATGAGCGTTTAGCTCGGTATCCGCTGGATGAACCACTTTTGCGCGCGCTTTCGGAGCATGAGTCCATAGCCTATGACTTGATGGATCGCATGGATCTCGATGGAAGCTTCCGCCACATAGAACGCCGCCGCGCGTTTCGACGATTGATGGCTTATTGGCTTTCTTTGATCGAGTATGAAAGGCCGGGCCGCGTGGTCTTCAATGCCCCGCCGCATAGTGTTGCCGAATACACGCTTTACGCGGCTTGCTGCGCGCGCAACGTTGCAACGGTTATCTTCCTACCGACGGCGGTGGACGGAATACTACTTGTGGAACGGCGTGTGTTCGACTTGCCTCGAACGCTGACCACCGCTTACCAAAATAACCTTAATGGAGGAATGTCGGCCCTTTCAGAAGAAGGGCGTGCGCATTTCGACCTTCTTAGAAGAACCTATGAAGATGCCGAACCCTGGTATACGAGAGTGACGAGAGCGCGTGACGAAAGAAAGGAATTCAAGAAGCGGCGAATTCTAGAGGACCAGGAATCGGACAAACGTGGGTCCCGTGGCAGTAGAGCCGACGAAAAATCACGCGTCCCAATAAGCCGGGTTTACAAGCGTGCAGGCATGCCGCTTGAGGCACCCCTCATGACGCGGGGGGAATACAACCGATATCTGGAACAAGTCTATCCTATCAAGGCGCGACTCGGAGATGTCTATAGATCCTTGGCTCAGTCACCTCCACTTGACGCGCCATTTGTTTACATGCCGCTCCACTATCAGCCAGAACGGACGACCTGTCCGGATGGCGGCCGGTACAATGACCAATCGCTGAGCATCGCAATCCTATCGGCTAACATGCCGGCAGGGGCATGGCTCTACGTCAAGGAACACCCGTCGCAGTTTTCATATCAAGGTAATGGAGAGCAGGCCCGCACGCCGGAATTCTACCAGGACTTGGCGAGCCTACCCAACGTGAAAATCGTCGATATGGAGATGCCAAGCTTCGACCTAATCGACAATTCCCGAGGGGTCGCTACGATCACCGGCGTGGCTGGCTGGGAGGCCCTTGCCCGCGGCAAGCCGGCACTCGTATTCGGGCATGCTTGGTATCTTCCGTGCAACGGCGTATTCGCCATCGAAAGCAGCGATGATTGTCGCGCTGCGCTCGAGGCCGTCTTCTCTGGAATGACGCCTTCCGAGCGCGATGTCCTGGCTTTTATTGCCGCGCTTGAGGAGGTCGGCGTCCGAGGTTACATAAACCCGAGCGCGGCGCAGGGCGTCGAAATTAGCCCGGAGGAAAATGTTACCGAACTCACGAGGGGAATTTTGGATTTGGAGAGAGAGCGCGCACGCGATGACGAGAAGAAGGTCCGATAGACGCGTGATGACTCGGTACGCGTTGAGCTTTGCTGCCACCCCTGTGAGGGCGCGCTTCGACATGGCAGACCATGCCGACAACTTGGAGAATTGGGCCGGATGGTTGAAGTAGCAGGCCGAAAGATTGGTGGAACTGAGCCGGTCTTCATAACCCTTGAGGCCGGGCCGACCCATGATGGCCTGGAATCGGCACGGCGTTTAGCGGCGCATGTTGCGGCCAGCGGTGCGGATGCGATCAAGTTCCAGATTGTCGATCCGGACCGATTGGTGGCGGACCGGAAGATGCTGTTCAAGTACGAGGTCCTCGTCGACCGCGAGACAGGGGCGACCGAGACCGTCGCGGAGCCGCTCTACGACATACTATGCCGGCGTGCGTTGACTCGTGACGAGTGGCGGGATCTCCGGGATCACTGCCGGGAGCTTGGGCTTGCGTTCTTCGCGACCGCCGGGTTCGTCGACGAGATAGAGTTCTTGGCGGAGATAGAGTGTGACTCTCTGAAGATCGCATCCGCCGACATCGATCATTTCCCACTGATCCACTATGCGGCCAGGACGGGAATGACGATCCAGTTGGACACGGGACACGCGACGATCGGCGAGGTCGAAACGGCGGTGGACCTCATTCGCGCCGAGGGGAACGAGCGGATCGTAATCCATCACTGTCCCTCCGGCTATCCGGCACCGCTAGACGGAATCAACCTGAGGGTCATCGACACCTTGAAGCGCATGTTTCCTTACCCAATCGCGTTCTCGGACCATTCTCCGGGGTGGGATATGGATGTCGCGGCACTGGTCCTCGGCGCCGATCTGGTCGAGAAAACCATCACGGAGGACAGAACGACCCGCAGTATAGAGCACATCATGTCTCTGGAGCCCGGAGATGTGGCCGAATTCGTGCGAACCATGCATGGTGTCGAAACGGCGCTCGGCCATCCGCGCCGAATCATGGACCCGGAGGAACGTCGGGCGCGCCTGGCCAATAGGCGCAGCGTGTTCTTGGCGCGCGATCTGCCGGAAGGCCATTTGATAACCGAGGCAGATCTCGATTTCCGCCGGCCCGGCTTCGGTCTGCGTCCTGCGCAGGTCGACCTAATTGTCGGCCGCAGCCTGCGGCGGGCCAAGAGAGGAGGAGACCCTCTTGCGCTCGCGGATCTGGACTAGCGACTTCGCGGGCCGGTTCTGGGCAGCAGGCCGTGGTTAGCGTCGTCGACTATGGCATTGGGAACCTGGGCTCCGTCCTGAATGCTCTGACGGAGATCGGAGAGGACGCGTCCTTGGCAACCACGCCGGCGGAGATCGGCGCGGCGGGGAAAATTCTGCTGCCGGGTGTTGGGGCATTTTCCGAGGCGATCGAGAACCTGCGACATACCGGCCTCGCTGACGCCCTGGCCGAACATGTCGACCGCGGCAGGCCTCTCCTTGGAATCTGCCTGGGCATGCAGCTGATTTGTCGGCAATCGGCGGAAGATGGCCAACATGAAGGCCTTGGCTTCGTGGACGCGCAGGTACTACGGCTGCCATCCGGTCCGAATCATAAGGTTCCGCATATGGGCTGGAGTACGCTTGAACTGGCAAGGGACTCGGCAATCGCAAGGGGGCTTCAATCCGGCAGTGATGTCTATTTCGTGCACAGCTATTACGTCGAATGCAACGATCCGAGCGACGTGATTGCTCGTTGCATGCATGGCATCTCATTTTGCGCCATCGTCGGGCATGAAAACGTGTACGGTTTGCAGTTTCACCCCGAGAAGAGTCAGGAAATCGGGCTCTCAATCCTCAAGAACTTTGCCGACCTCTAATCCCGGGAACACAAGCGTCATGCCAAAGAAGCGTCTTATTGCGGTTCTCATCGTACGCGACGGCAAGGTCGTACAAAGCATCCGGTTCAAGCATACGAATGTCATACATTCCAATCCGGTACACGCCATCGAAGCATTCAATAAATGGGCTGTCGATGAAATCGTTGTCCTGAACGTGTCTCGCCAGCCGGATGCAAGCGGCCATTTCGCCGAAGTCGTAAGTCGCGTATCGCGCCACTGCTTCGTACCTCTGTCGGTCGGAGGTTGGATCATTGACTCGAGTATTGCAGCTCGTCTTCTGCGCTCCGGTGCCGACAAGCTCGTACTCAATACGGCGTTCCAAGACGACCATGACCTTGTGCATGTGTTGTCTCGCCGTTACGGGCGGCAATGTATTGTCTGCTCAATGGATGTAAAACGAAATGCGGAGGGGGAGACCGAGGTCATGGTGGATCGCGGCCGACGTGCCACCGGAAAGTCGCCATTGGAATGGCTGCGTCACACGGAGGAGCTCGGGGCAGGCGAGATTCTCTTCAATTCCATCGACAATGACGGAGCGCGAAAGGGGTATGATCTGGATACTCTTGAGCTTCTGTGCGCAAAGTCGAATGTGCCCGTCATAGCTTTCGGAGGCGTCCAGACCTGGCACCATCTGATGCAGGGAATCAATGCCGGCGCGGACGCCGTGGCGGCTGCCAATATTTTCCATTACACGGAACAGGCGACGCGCAAGGCCAAGAGCTATCTCGCCGATCACGGCGTCGATGTTCGTGTCGAGGGCCGAAGCCTCGTCTGACGGCGGATGCGATTCGCCGTTATCTCGGTGCCTCTTCGGAGACGTGACTCCAGGACAATGGGGTCCCGCGGCGAATTGGACACGCGGCGCGACGGCCGAGAATCTCGGCCAAGAATTTTGGCGGAAGGCCGTGGCCCGGCCGAATCGAACGCACGGTGTCCTTGCTAAAGGTCTCTCCCTTTTCCATGTCCCGGACCACATAAAGGGAGCGCCGGAACTGCACGTTCTTCGCTTCGCTCGGCTGGCGGTCGTAGGTGGCCGAGCCCAGTGCCATCCACGCCGTGCGGCAGCCTTTGACCAGGGACGCCAATTCGTCCGGCTCCAGGGAAAATGCGGCGTCAGGACCGCCGTCCGATCGCGACAAGGTAAAGTGCTTCTCGACCAACGCGGCCCCAAGGGCGGTCGCGGCAATCGCGACGTCCGTTCCCAGGGTATGATCCGAAAGGCCCGTGAGGCACGAAAAATGCTTGGCAAGATCCGGGATGGTCCGGAGGTTGTAGTCCTGGGGCGGCGCTGGATAGCCGCTGACGCAGTGGAGCAGTGCCAGGTCCTGGCATCCGCTGCTCCGTGCCGCCGCCACTGCCTCGTTGATCTCCTCGAGGTGTGCGAGGCCGGTCGATACGATGAGCGGCTTCCCAGTCGATGCGGCGCGCTCGATCAGCGGGATATCGACGGCCTCGAAGGAGGCGATCTTATAGGCCGGTGCGCCGAGAGCTTCCAGGAAGTCGATTGCGGTCTCGTCAAACGGCGAGCTGAAAACGGTGATCCCTAGTTCCCGCCCCTTCTTAAACAAGGCGCCGTGCCAGTCCCAGGGCGTGCTGGCTTCCTTATAGAGATCGTAGAGCGTATATCCCGCCCAAAGCCCTTCCTTTATTTGGAATTCCGGCGCATCGCAATCGATCGTGATGGTGTCGGCGGTGTAGGTCTGCAGCTTTACGGCATCCGCCCCGGCATCCTTCGCAGCCTTTATGATGGCGAAGGCGCGCTCTAGGGACCCGTTATGGTTCCCCGACATTTCCGCAATGATATAAGGCGCATGATCTGGTCCTATGGGTCGACCCGATATCGAGAATCCTTGCGTGTCCGCGTGCGTCATGCCTTGAGTCTCCGGCGCGCGGGGTTAACAAAGAAGCCGTCATCCCAGATGTACCCGGCCTTGCGGAACAAGGCTTCCGAGGCCTTGTTTCCCGGCAGGACGACAGCCTTTAGATTGTTTTCCGGGACCAGCATGCGGGTTGCGGCAAGGGCGCCGGTGGCGATCCCCCGGCGCTGCTGGTCCGGCGTCACGTAGATCGATATCTCGTACAGTTCGCCCCGTTCGGGGTCCGTTTCGCGATCCAGGCGGACCGCGCCCACCGGACATTCGCCATGGAGCACGATGTTCAAGAGGCAGTCGTTGTCCGCAAGTCGCGCGGCGAGCCAGGCGCGATGCTCTCCCTCCGAGGGTGCCGCCGGGTTCTTTGCATATACGCGCAACCGAGGGTGCCTCTGCCATTCCAGGAGCAATGCGCAATCGCTCTCCGTCGCCGGGCGCAGCATAATAGGCTTGCCGTCTTTCGCAAGAGGCGGATCGACGGCGGCCGTCACTCGGTACAGGCCGCGCCCGTCGCAAAGCGCGGCCGCACGCTTCCCGATTTCCGAGGTCGTGCTTGGCGCAGCGAACAGGACCCAGGCTTCCCTGGCGACATCGGCCTCGCCTATTTCCCCTATGTCGCCGACGTACCGGATCGCTTCCAACCGCTGCAATATGTCCGCTATCGGGTGCTGGTTGGCCGCAGTCGTGATAACCACGGAGGGCACGCCAAGGCAGCAGCGTTCCCACATGCTGGTCCCGATGGACCCGAATGCCATATCCGCGCGCGCCAAGAGATCGGCCATCGTCTCCGGCTGCAGGTCGACCGAGACACTGACCGGAACCCGACAACTCTTCGCAAGATCGAGGACGGCCTGCCTATGCGCTGCAGCCGCTCCCAGGACGACATCCATCTCCAGACGCCGGTCGAGGGTATCGAGCCCTCGAAGGACAAGACTCGTCGCATTTCGCGGATCGCTGCCGCCGAAAGCGACGAGAATTCGCGCCGGACTCTGCCGATCGGAACGTCGGGCCAGCGAGGCAGCGCGCCGTTCCGAGAAGCAGGGCGACAGCAGGGCATAGGCGGGCCCGAGTAAGAGAGTGCATTTCCGTTTCAGAAGCGAGGCATAATCGGAGTGCGCCCGGCAGGGCGTCGGATCCAAGAGAATGTCGGCATCGTGCGGCCGGTCAGCGAGGTCGTCAATGACCAAGATCCGGTCAGCCCAGGGCCGGCAGGCGGTCTCAAAGCGGGCGTCGTGGGAATAGCTGTCCACGACGAGCAGTTGCGCTCCCTCCGGCCAATGCTCAGCCAAAGCAGCAGCCTCGCTCAATCCCGATCGTTCCAGCGTGAGCAAACTATATCCGGAAGACGCGATAGAAGGCACGCTCCGGGCTGTGCCGTGGGCAACTGCAAAAGCAATCCGCCAGCCCGAGGCGGCCAGCCCGCCGGCGAGCGTCAGGGAGCGCATTGCGTGGCCGGTCCCGATATTCGGCGAAGCGTCCACGCGAAACACGGCAAGACGGGAAGTTCCGGTCTTGTTCGATGTCGGCACTTATGCCCTCGATAGCGAACGAAGCCAAGCCTCAGCCTCGCGTAGATCTTCGGCCGTGTCGATATCGAAGGATCGGTCGCGCGGCATGACGTATCCCAAGATCGGCGGATCCGTGTACGAGCGGGTTTGGCGCAATCGGTTGACGTCGAGAACATGGACGGCGCCGTTGGGTCGGTAAGCCCTCGGCATCTCCTGGGATTTCCTGCCGAAGAAATCGGGGAACGCGGGGGTCAAGCGCCCCCCCGAGTCCATGCACATTGCCGCAAAGGGGGTGTGGCTGAATTCGCTAACGGTCATCACCGTCGTTCGATCGGACTCGTGAAAGAGCCTCAACGCCGATCGTATATCTTCGGCGGTGCGAAAGGGGCAGGTCGGGAGCAATATGATCAGCGTGTCGTACCGCTCGTTCTTCATTTCGAGCGAGTCCAGCGCGTGGAGCGCGACCTCCGCGACCCCGGTCGGATCGCGGGCCAGATCTTGCGGCCGAATAAAGGGTACATCGATTCCCACGGCTTGTGCGGCCGCCGCCACGCGCTCATCCTCGGTCGATAAGACGAGGCGCCCTATGACGCCGCTTTCAATGGCTGCCGATGCCGCCCATTCGATGAGGGTCTTCCCGCCCAGGCGCTCGATGTTTTTGAACGGGAATCGCGTCGATCCCCCCTTGGCCGGAATGAGACCGAGGACCGCCTTGCTCGCTGGATCCTCAACCATGAATCTGTGCTTCAACTTGGCCCGGCCGCAGTTCCCACCGTGGCGCCGCGTTCGTATCTGCCCGAGGTCGACAGGCGACCGCCAAAGGCCGATCCATTTTGCCGGACACCGACCGCGGGAAGTGCGGATGCGCGCCTCGACAGCATAAACGCGACGGGCTGGCATCCGATCGTTGTGACAGACGGTATATCACAAGGGGTGCGCCCGGCACTTGCCGCATTGACGGAACATATCGAAACGCAGTCCCTCGGCTCATTTTTTCAGGGATCATCACGATACGGTGGTTGCACCGGAATGAGATTCGTGGCATCCAAATTCCGAGCGCCTCCAGCCTAGCAAGAAAACCTCTTCTTTTTCAAGGCATTGTCGATGCCAGATCCGGCGACAGAAGGGACACCCGCTACGGCCCGGCAACGCCGCCGAGGTCGGCGGTACCGCCGGCGATCCCGGCTCTTCGGGTGCGGGCGAGCGCAGCAATGACAGATTTGGCGTCGAGACAAGACCACCTCTTGTTCGCAGATACGTTGATCGAGATCGAGCGCCGGATCAACGTGAATGAGATAACCTTGGACGGTGTCCATTTGTGGCCGATGATTCGCCTTGAGCTCGGCCGGCCTCTGAAGCGCCCGGATCCTGAGGAGGGGCCGCCGGTGAGACGGTCCGCAGGCGCCGCGTCGAAGGAAGCAGCCGTTCCGGGACAGGGCTTTTTCTCCACCCTGATGGGGCGATTGGGCGGGCGCGTCGGCCTCGGCCGCGCCGAGCCGCCGAAGGGGGCAAAGTTTCCGGCGACGGCGGAGGCGCGCAAGGTTGGCCGCCAGGCTTATCGCGCCCGATTGCGCGAAGAATTGGAGAATGGGCCTGCCTTGCTGGAGGCGCAGCGGGAGCGATGGCGGGCTGCCGGCCCTTTGGACTTCGCCGTCCTTTCCAAGGTTGAGAAATATTATGCGACCAGGGACGGCAAGCGTTACGCGCCGATTACCGACCCGGTCTACGAAGATCTATGCCGACGGGGGCGCACCGTCGCCCTGGCGCAGGAACCGCTTGGCTTTGAGTGCGTTCACGAGCCGCTCCGCTTCGATGTCGAATTGCACATGTTGTTGAACAAGCGCACGCGGACGGAATTTCCCGGCCGTGTTGAGCAGCAGATCGGCGAAATAAACCGGCTTCTGAAAGAAATTGCGCCACAGATCAAATTGGACACGCGACATTTTGTAAATCGGTATGAAAGGAATTTGCGTAAGCGGGCGTTCTTCCACGACATGTTTTCTGTCCTTCGGCCCAAGGTCGTCTTCGAGTCGAGTTATACCGGCTGGACCCCTGCCATCTGGGCTTGCCGTGAACTCGGGATCCAGGTCGTCGACATTCAGCACGGCGGGCAGGGCCCGACCCACTATCCGACAACGCATTGGACCGACGTGCCGCCCGAGGGTTACGCATTTCTGCCGGATTTCTTCTGGGTCTGGGGAGAGCCCATCCGCCGCTTCATCGATCCCTGGTTGCCGGGTGGCAGCATACGGCATGTTCCGGTGGTCGGCGGGAATCGAAAACTGGCTAAATGGAAGCGCGATCGGGCCGAGGGGCACTTGGGCACAAAGGATCTAGCATTCTTGGAACGGCTGGCCGGCCAAGGCAGATTCATCGTTCTCGTCACACTCAGTTATGCGGTCGAGGATATCCTCCCCGATAGTATTGTCGAGGCCATCGGCGCCACACCGGACTGGCTGTGGCTGATACGGTTGCATCCCATCCACAGAGGGACCGATGTCCAGAAGGAAATCAGAGAACGTCTGCGGCGCCACATCGATTCGTCCAACTACGAAATCGACGAGCCTACCGATGTGAGCCTGCACACAGCTCTTGCTGCCTGCGACAGTCACGTGACGCCCTTCTCGACGGCTTGCAGAGAGGCACTGGCCATAGGCGTGCCAACGACAATATGCCATCCCCTGGGCGGCAACTTTTTTGCCGAGGAGATCGAAAGTGGGCTCTACTCCTATGCCGTCTGCGCCGATGAAATGGTAAAGACCATCGACGCGTCGTCTCGCTCGGCCGAAGCTGAAAAAACGGAGGTGCAGATCGAGACACGGGACGAGGCTGTGGACGCCGTCCTGAAACAGGTATTGGCTGCGTGGGAGAGAGACAACCCAGACACCTCCGTCGCGCCAGCGCGTTAGGGAGCATTGACAAGCTACGCGAGGTTTGAGGAGTCGCTCAGGATCGCCGGCAAAATCGGTTGGGCGCCTAGGGCAATAGGCCGGAGACTCCGCGAATGATCTTGAACGCCTCCGCATATGCGAAGCCGGCCTGCATTCCGTGATACTGGGCGAGCAGTTTCAACCCTTCTTTAGACCAAGGGTGCGGGTATTCCTGGAGCTCGTTCCGGTAGCACGAGAAGGCTTCAATCTTCGTGTCGATTTCCTCGCTGATATCGACATAGTAGTTCGAGGGAAACGGCGTGCCGCCCCAGAAGCTCGTGTTGGGCACCTCGCAGCCCACCAGACAGACGGGCTTCCGCTTGGGCCGTCCCACGATCTTCGCGATCTCGCACGCGATCCGATGGTCACGGTTCAAATCGGTCTCGACGTGTGTGACGATAAGGTCGGGGTCGAGGCCAAGCCCGGCGACGGCGTTCGCGAGATCGGCAACCGGAAGGCCGTCGAAGTGCTGGTCCGGAAAACCGAGGAACCGCGGTTGCTCGACCCCCAACACCGCACAGGCTGCGGCCGCATCCGATCGGTTATCCTGTATTTCTTCACGCACCGTGATTCTGCCGTCCGAAAGAACGACGACCTTGACGAGCCAATCGTCCTTTACGAGGCAACGGATGAGGCCGCCGGCTCCGAGCGTCTCGTCGTCCGCGTGAGCCACCAGGATCATGGCGCGTCGGCGTCTCTCGCTAATAGACATCGCTGTCACACTGGGTTAAGTGCCAGTTCGAGGGAGTCATAAGCAGCGCCGCATCGTGCGGCTGGATCGCGAAGACAAAGCGATCATGTGCTTTATCACACTTCAGGCCGAGCGCGTCGAAATCGCCAGAGTAGGGGTGTCCCTCCGGCAGCCACGCGGTTATTCGCTCAGCCCCATTCGCCCGCGCAAAGCCATGGCAAAAATGCAGGGCCCCTCTCACAACGCGACGTGCCTGCTGCGTGACTAGGAGGTCGCATATATGCAGCAGGCGACCCGCGTCCGCGTCATAGAGCTTCAAGACCAGATAACCCGCTCCGTCGCCGATCGAAAACCTGAAATATGTCTGATGCGGACGACGGTATCGCCAGTTCAGATAATCCGCGCTGCGCTGCACGCCGATCTCTATCCCGGACCCCCGCCATATCTCGATGGTGTCCGCCGGGAAGGCTTTTCCCATGGGCGAGATTAGATGCTCTGGGGGATTGGGAACGGAAATCGCTTTGCAAGTTCGCAGCGGAACCCGCATCAATTCAGCCCAGGCCCTTCGTCGGAAACTGCCCTCCGAAAGCTTATTCGGGAAAGTGTAGCCGACCTCGTCGTTCCGCTTGATGTCGTCTACGCATCGCTGCGCCAGCCGATGCAGAAGGCCCCGGCCGCGGTAAGCCGGGTCGGTCATCACGTCCTGCACCATAAAGGCCTTGCGGGTCTCGCCGTGGAGGGAAAACGCCTTTGGACAGGCACAATACAACGACACGATCCTTTGCTCTGCGCGGATCGTGTAGATTCGAGCGTGACCGGCCGGCGCTTCGAAAAACTGCCATCTCAAATGAATGTCATCCCAAAGAATCTGCGGCTGAATCTTGTTTATGAAAGACAAGACATCCGCGCCATCCTGCGGACCGGCCATTTCGACCGTGATGCCGGCGAGGCGCTCATCTTGACGTTCCGCCATGTTACCCGTCACCATCCGACTCTCTCTCCCGCTCCAGATCGGACCAGCCAACGACACGGCCGGTGAAATTCATAGCGCGTAGGTCGCGCTTGATCTGCGGTTCGAACGAAGTCAAGACGAACATCACATCTGGCGCCAGTTCGTTGACGCGCTGCGGTGCGTGCACCTCCAGGCCATGATACGTCGTTCCAATCTTCTTCTTGTCCTTGTCGAATATGCCGACGATCCGCTTCCGGTCGATATCGGTATTCAGGAGCGCGCGCTCGGTCCACCAACTGGCCGAGTAGAAGCCGATCCGCGTGTCTGGGCCCATTTCCTCGACGATAGACAGGAGGTTCTCGTGCTGGCGGCGCACTTTGCGCTCGATGTGCCTGCACATCGCCTCGCCTGTCCCCGTTGCCTGACTCGGCGGCTTCGGCCTGGCGCGGACCCGCAACACTCGGTCGCTGCACGTCGCGAAGGAGCCCGTGATCGACTGCATCAGTCCCATCGCAACATAGCCTGCATTATCGAGCGCTCGTGCGAGAGTCGCCACCGAGAAATAGTTGACGTGTTCGAACAAGAGCGTGTCCGTTCGGTCATCCAGAAAGGAAAAGTCCGGCACCTCTATGAAAAGGGTCCCAGTCTCGCCCAATCGCGGGCGAAGAGCCTTCAGGTAGCCAACCGAGTCGACGATATGCTCCAACACGTGGCGCATCACAATATAATCGAATGATTCTGGCGCATTGGCCGCACTCGAATCTTCGTGTCCCTGGGCCTGGACGAGGGCCACTTTTGCTTCGGCGTTCAATTCGTCGAACCACGTCTCGCACCCGTGAAGAACCTTGAGATGTGAGAGAAAGCGACCCGTGCTGGAGCCGATCTCGAGGACGGTCTTGCCAATCAGTTCGCCGTCTCCTGCCATGAAGGCGGCCTGCTGAGCGTGCACATGCTCCTCGACGATATCCGGCTCGATATGCCTGTACTGAAAGCTTCGCTCATAATATCGAGCCAATGACTCCTCGTCGGGCGGCTCGATCTGAAACAGGAAGCCACAGTCACTGCAGCAAGCAAGACGAATCGTGATCTCGCGATCGAAGGGGCGTATGAAATAGGTTTCGGACAGACCGATCTCGGGGATGTCGCGTCCGTTGCAGACGGGGCATTCCTCGTGCCGAATGAATCGCGGTTTCCAGTTCCCCATCAATTCTTCGCCTCTTTCGAGTTCAGGTGCGCAACCCGAGAGTGATAAACGAGAACCGGTTCGAACACGGACTCCGCGAGCGCATCGAAATACCGCACGATCATGTTGATGCGCGCGCGCCCGCTTCGATTCTGCCCAGTGCAGTGAACCAAGCGATGCTGAAACAGGACAGCGTCGCCCCGGTTCAGTACGCAAGGAACGGTTTCGAACTGTTTGATATCTTCATCCTCGATGAAGAGTTGGGTAAAGCCACGATTCCTCTTTTCGTATTTGCAGGGGAAGGTTTGCGCCATGGCGCCGCGCTTGACGAGCATCGGCCCGTCTTCCAGCCCGATATCCCGAAACAAGGGCGACCAAGTGTGTAGAGCGTGCCTGTAATCCGTCTGGTAGGTCGACTCCTGATGCCAACGGTACTGCAGGCGCGGCACCTTGGGATCGTTGTAGAACATGGTGGGATTGTTGCAGAACAGTCTCGTGGCCGGTGTCTCGCTGACGAGAGATATGGCGTCTATGATTTTCGGCGACATCGCGAGGCGCAGCCCGGCGACGGATGTGCCGATGAAGGTGCCAAGCTTGTAAAACGCGTCGGGATCGTTTTCCTCGAGAAAGGCCAGGTCGTCATAGACGTCGCCGCCCGCAGTGGGTTTGCCACGGGCAAGGTTCCAGGAGCGCGCCGTATCGGAAACCAGCGACTCGAGCTCCTCGATCATGGACAAACCATAGGCGCTCCGCAGAATGACGAAGCCATCTTGGGAGAACGCTCTGCGAATCTGGTCGGTATCCGTGACCATGAATGTATTCCGCCCCGCAGCGAGCGCGGCGTCTTGTCCTGACCCCATCTCAGTCCCCGACATGTTTG
>Ga0102953_1001303_pt1 | contig 16016 bp, 13 predicted proteins | sample SalPon2A_C_D2_MG_FD_78509 | JGI IMG/M metagenome (GOLD analysis project Ga0102953, IMG submission 78509) | Soil microbial communities from South San Francisco under conditions of wetland restoration - Salt Pond MetaG R2A_C_D2_MG | ecosystem: Environmental > Terrestrial > Soil > Wetlands | place... | reverse complement strand
CGGTCCAGCGCCGCAAGCTGGGTGCCCAGCAGGTCCAGCCTCTCCAGTTGCCCGTCCACTTCCCAGCGATCAGTTCGGGCCAATTCAACTTCTTTCAGGAACGACCGTCCTTTCACTCCAAAGGGCGAACCGAACGGTGAACGAATCCCGTTGCGGTTCAGCACCCCGTGAATCGAGTTCTTGGCCCGCGTCGCCCACTGCACGGTGTGCACCCGATATCGCAACAGTTGCCGCTCCTCGCGCACCGGCCGCGGGGCAATCCACGCCTCGGCCAGAAATCCCGTCCGCAGCAGCTCCGCCAACACCCGCGAATCCAGCCGGTCGTGCTTGATCCTCGCCGAGGCGATCGCCCGCGTCTTCAGGGCATGCACCAGGTGCAACTCCAGGCCCAGCGGCTCCATCACGTTCAGAAAGTAGTACCAGTTCAGCGTCGCTTCCACCGCCAGCGCCGCCGGCTTTCGCACCTTCCCGAAGAACTCCAGCAGCTCCGGCTTCGTCGTCCCGATCCTCCGCGACTCCAGCAGGTGACCGTCCGCGTCGAGGACGGTCACCCAACAACTCGTCTTGTGTAAATCCACGCCAACGTATAACTTCTCCATGGGGGCTCTCCTTTCGAGATTAAGATTTAGCCTTTCCAACCAAATCCTACTCGATTCGAGCCGCCCCCTTCATGACATCAGACGCTTGCCTTGTAGTGGTTGCGATTCTTCACCTTCAACCGCCTTTTTCATCTTTCATCATTCAAGATTCCTGATTCTCTTTTCTCCGCCCATTCTTGTAGCAGGCGTTGTGGTGTAAACTGTCTCGCTTTGCAGGGCAACAGAAGCCGGGCGCGCCAGCAGAGTGCAAGCCGACAAATCACAGGAGACAACACCCATGCATCGTTTAAAATTTCCCGTGCTTTTCCTTGCCGCAGCCTGCTTCGTTGCCGGCATCTGCGCGCCCAGGCTTCATGCTGAGAAAACGCCCGCGATGCTCGACGTAATTCCCAAGCCTGCCAGGATGGAAATTCAACCCGGCACGTTTGAACTTGGCCGGAAGACTCAAATTGATCTGGAAACCAGCAGCCCCGACGCTCATTGGGTGGGCGAATATCTTTCCGGGTTACTCTCCAAGCCGATGGGGCACGCCATTCCCGTCCAGCTTACCCACATCACCGGCCCGCTTCACAACGCCATTGTCTTTTCGCTCAAAGGTCCGGCCAGGCTGGGCCCGGAGGGCTACGAACTCAGCGTTTCGCATGATGCGATCCGCATCAGCGCTCCCAAGGTTGCGGGATTGTTTTACGCTGTCCAGACTCTGCGCCAGATGCTCCCTGCGGAAATTGAACACGGCGAACGCATGCGCGGGCCTCTGAAGGTCCAGTGCGTGCGCATTCAGGACCGTCCACGTTTTGCCTGGCGGGGCCTCATGCTCGACTGCAGCCGCACCTTCCTCAGCATCGCTTATATTCGGCACACGATCGATTTGATGGCGCTTTACAAGCTGAACGTTCTGCATCTGCACCTGACGGACGACCAGGGCTGGCGGCTGCAGATCAACCAATATCCGAAGCTGACCACCGTGGGCGCGCACTTCGCAAAGCGCTACGGAGGCGGTGGCGGCTTTTACACGCAACAGCAGATGCGCGAGCTCATCGCCTATGCCCGCAGGAGGAACATCACGATTGTGCCGGAGATTGAGATGCCCGGCCACTCCCAGGAAGTGCTAGCTGCCTACCCCCGGCTGGCCTGCCGCGCTCCCGGAAAAAAAGCGGCTTTTGACGTAGCCCCCTTCTGGGACTTTATGCTGGAGCACCACTTTTCACAGCCGCTGTGCGTCTGCAACGGCAAGGTTTTTGAAATGTACCGCAACATCCTTTCCCAGGTCATCGCGCTGTTTCCCTCACGGTTCATTCACGTTGGCGGCGATGAAGTGCCGCAAGGCGCGTGGAACGCGTCGCCGCTCTGCCAGTCGTTCATGAAAGCCAAGGACCTGAAAAACACCAACCAGCTCCAGAGCTATTTTATGAAGCGTATTGAAAAGGTGATTGCCTCAAAGGGCCGCCGCATGATCGGCTGGGATGAAATTCTGGAAGGCGGCCTGGCGCCCGGCGCAGCGGTGATGTCCTGGCGAGGTACCCAAGGCGGGCTGGCGGCCGCCAGGCTGGGGCACGACGTGGTGATGGCTCCCAACACTTACACCTATTTTGATTACACCTACCACACCACGCCCACGCAGAAAGTCTACTCCTACAACCCGGCGGATGGGTTTACCCCGCCAATGGCCCGTCACATTCTGGGTGTCGAGGCCTGCATGTGGACCCACATCGCTGCGACGGATAAGGAAATTGATTACCAGATTTATCCGCGGCTGCTGGCGCTTTCTGAGGTTGCATGGTCGCCGCAAAAGAGCCGGGAATGGTCCGGCTTCCGCTTTCGGCTGAAGAGCGAGCTGCCTCGCCTGCAAGCGCTCGGCGTTACCTACCGCGACCCGCAAACCGTTGGCACAAAAATTGGCGCATGGAGTGTGCGGGACCTCAAGGGTGGCACGCCGCGTGTCTTCGAGTGGGACGCAACCAGCTCAATCCCCCGAGCGGGTGATCTGGAGGTGCAGGTGCGATGGGAAAGTGGGAAGCATCCATTCTACGTGCGGTCGGTCGAGCTGCTTCAGGATGGCCGGCAGGTCAGCAAAATTGCTTTCCCCGCTCCAGTAAATCAGCGCAACAACGTAGCCGTCGGCTGGCTTTCTCCCGGCATTCGCCACCCAGGCAGCCGCTACACGCTACGGGTCACACTGCAGGGGACCAGGGAAGGTTCATCAGCAGGCAGCGTGTGGGTCATGCAGCCATCCAACTCTGCCGCGAAAACCGTACGCCGCCGGCCGTCGCCTGAATGATTCAGCCCCCGCCCGTGGGGCACCACCGGCTACGGCACGGGGTGCAGTGCACAAGCGCGAGCAGTTTCGCGATATTTCTTGTTTTCGTCTGCCGCGGGTGGCACATGTCTTTCGCCCTGCCGGGACTCGGGAGAATTTTAACGCCATCCGCAGTTATGAAAAAATAACGGCCGGATAGAGAGGGCCTCAGGAGCCGCGACACGGCGGTGGAATGCGACACCGTGAGCGACCATCACAGAGGAACCACGGACCCCAAACTCAGGGGTTCGAGCTGCGCGGTCGGGCCGGTACATTTTGGAGGCGCGCAATGAAGCAAGCGATCACCGTTTTAGCGACATTCATCGCAATGCTGGCCGCAGCGCCGGTCTGCGTGGCGGGCAACCAAGCTCAGACAAAGAAGCCACCGGAAAAAACGCAGGTCGAAGCAGGTGCGAAGGAAACCGAGGCCCGAGCCTATCACGAACTGAGCAAGGCTGAACAAGACTGTATTGTCCGAATGCTCAGCGCGTCGACGCTGGCGCAAGCCAAAGCTCGAAAGGCCATTTGTAACGATTCTTTCGCGCTTAGGGCCTACTATGCCTCGCTACTGGTCCGGTTCCATGCGCCGGGTGCGGATGATGAGATTGTCAGGAACATGCCGCAGAATCTTGTCGACCTGCATGCGTTTTACATGGGCACCTTTGACAAGGTAAGCAACTCCAACTTCAGGCTGGTCGGGTATGCTTACGAGCGGTATTACAAATCTCTCTTTCGGATTGTGGCCGAGCGACCTTCGCTTTTGCCTGAATTCTTCCCCATTGCAGATCGCTTCGGAGCTCCGTCCGGGGACAATGTAGATGAAACAGGATGGTTTTGCGGCGCATTGAATGACATTTACAAGAAGATTCCCACTGCCTACATGCGAGCTGTCCGCCAAACAAAGAATAAGGAATATCGCGAAAATGCTCGCGGCTGTGCATTGCACCCCGTGCCATAATCCAGGGGTCCGCGCCACCAGCTTGCGGGCAGAAGAGAATAAAGTTATGTAACTTGCCCTCCGGACTTTCCGGAGAGAGTGATTCCTTTTAAGCGTCGCGACGCACAGTCTTATGCACAGTGCCTGCCGCGAGAGAAAATGTGAGGTGCCTCGATGCAATGGGTACTCAAGAAGCTGTGGATTTTCACTATCCTGCTGGGAATCTCGGCTTCCGCGTGGGGGGCGGCGTTGCGGGCGGGTGTAGCGCAGGCCGATATTACACCCCCGGTGGGGCTCCCCATGTACGGCTTTTTCTCCCGCATCAAGAAGAATGAGGTTGCTACGGGAACTCGCGATCCTCTTTATGCGCGTGTCCTGGTTTTGGAAACAGGCCAGAGCAAAGTGGCGTTCGTTACACTCGACCTTGGGCGCACATTTGATCCCCCCACAATGGAACGGTTGAAGGCCATCCTCCGTAAACAGGATGGAATATCCGACCTCATCATAACGGCCTCGCATACCCACTCCGGCCCCAATATCATCGACGTCGATCCCCCCGCTGATGTGACCGCCTGGGAACGAGTCACTGTTGAAAAGATTAGCGGCGCTGTGAAAGATGCCTGCCATCATCTGGAGAAGGTTCGGACTGGAACGGGTTACGGAAGCGCGTTTATTGGGTACAACCGCCGGGTCGTTAACGCGGACGGCACAGTAAAGATGCTTTGGACTGATCCCACCAAAATTCCCACTTCTCCGGTGGACCCTACGGTTTCGGTCTTACGAATTGACCGCACAGATGGGCAACCGCTCGCAATCCTGGTGAACTATGCATGCCATCCCGTCGTCTATGGCGCCGACAACCGGGAGTATTCCGCCGATTTTCCCGGAGTGATGACAAGGTTTGTCGAACAGGCCTTTGGCGGACGGCCGATCTGTTTCTTCCTGCAGGGGGCGCCGGGTGACATTAATCCCTACTATGCCACCATCCCGCTGGCGGACGGGGCTGTTAAAGACTGCCAGTGGACCGGTGAAACGCTGGGCAGGGAAGTTGTGAAGGTGGCGAAAGACATCCACACGCAGGCGCCGGCAAATCCCAGCCTGCAGTTCGCTGAAGACGTGCTGCAAATTGGCGTTCGCTGGAACCCTCGGGAATTCCGCCAGGGCCTTCTAACAGACTTTGGGCCCAAGGTCTTTGACGATCACGCAGACTTCTTCAAGCTGCGCGCTCCGGACACGCTCCCGCTGGCTGTCACGACGTTGCTGATCGATAAACAGATCGCTTTTGTGGGAATGCCCGGTGAACCCTTTGTTAATTTCCAGATTGACTGGAGAGTGCGATGCCCGGTGCACAACGCCTTTTTCCTCGGGTACACGAACGGCTACTTTGACTATATCCCGACCATTCAGGCAGCCACCCAGGGAGGATACGGCGCCGGTGATTCGGACACCTATGTCCAGGTCGGCGCTGGCGAGCGGATGTTGAATCACGCCCTGATTCGAATCTATGGAATGCTGGGGAAGTTCAATGAGCTTCCCGAGGATTTAAGGAAAAAATGAGCGCCAAAGTTATAGAGGCAACCCACTCTACAATTCCATCCTAGTGGGCTCCGGCGGCACGCATCATGATGCCGTAGATAAAGAGCTGTGCGATGCCTGACGGGGGCAAGATTCGGATGTCGTAGCCGGGCGCCTCGACCGCGCAATCGCCATCATGCCAGTGCTGGCTGATCACCAGGTCACCCCACTGGGAGAAGTCGACTTCGGTGGCGAGAGGGGCAATAATCCATGCTGCCGTTGCATCCTGCTGCCGCACCTCCCGCCAGAGATCGAGATCAACTCCCGCGTATCCGACAAAGACAAGATAATCGCCCCGATGCAGTTTGCCTTGCAGACGGTCGCCGCCGCCGCCCCGCTGTGAGTTGACGTAGCGATACAACTTGCTGTTTGGATTTACGGAATGGGGCATGACATGTGCGATCACCGTTAACAGCGCTGGACGGCCCTCCCGGGCGCGCCGAGCCATCTTGTGCCCCACGCTGATGATCTTGGGCAGCTCCCATTCCCGAATGTTCTGAAGCATGTTTTGAATGAAAGAGACGTAGTCTTCTGAAAGGACTCCGGGCGCGACCGGCGCCATTTGTGGAATTCCGTCATGGAAGGCCATGCCCTTATACATCTTGTAGCGCTGCCTGGAGGTCAGGATCTGGATGGTTTGATAGAACACCAGCGTTTTGCCCTGGCGGGCCGTTGAGGCGGCAACTTCGCCGGTCAATGACCACAGGGAAAGGATGTTTCCCATGCGGGTAAAATCGTCGCTTGCGTTCAGGGGCGTAAAACTGTCAATCCAGTACTTGAAGTGTGGCGTGCCACTCGCAGGTTTGGGGCCGAAAACAACCACCAGGCATCCCTTGCCCTCAAGTGCTCTGGCCTGCTGTGCCACCTTTGCATACGTTGAGGGTTCGTAGGCCAGCCAGACAACGTCACCTTTCATCGGGGGATTCGACGCAGAAAGCCGTCGAACCATCATCAGTCCTCCGGCGCGGCCGGAACCCTCAGAAGCAAAGCCCTTATCGCCTCCCAGGTAGAATTTGCCGCCCCGGATCAGCGCGTTCGCCGTGGCATTGGCCGGAGCGATGAGCCGCGGCAGAGTTTCCCGCTGTTTCCTGACCATTTGGAAAACACTCGCGATATAGGAATTCACCGGGTCTGCTCCACGGGCGGAGCAAGGCATGAAGAACGCAAACACAAGGCTGCAGGCCAGGACGCCGATGGCATGGGTTCGCAGGCTCTCCCAGCTTTCAGGACCATCGCAACGCCTCAATGATTTGAATTGTAAGAAACGATAGAAATGCACTGTAGGATCTGAATTCATAGAACTCCTTAAGAGGGACTGAGCTCTCACGCTTTAGAATCGAGATCACTCAGAAATCTGTTTCCAATAAAAACCGCGGGTGGTACATCGATCGGGTTTCCGCGGCTGCTGCATACCTTCCGCAAGTGGGAATGCGTGCGACACGTACGGCATGGTTGTTTTCCTGGGGCTTGACTGTGGGGGGCACGAACCGGGATGGAGGGTATGAACCTCTATGAAAACGACGTCTCGCTTCGCGAGCTCACAAACACTATAAGGTAAGCATCTGCGCCACCCGCCAGAAGAACCTCAGGGGCAATTCAGATGGAAAGTCTAGCACACGTCAGGCCCTGAGAGTGGGTCCCATCCTGTCCCGGCCTGTTTGTCAGGGCGGAGGCTCCACGGCAGGAATCTCAGGCGGAAGGCGAAACCCCATCGAGCACTGAGTTTGCCCAGATGTAAAAGGCCACGTGCGGGCTCCAATATTCGCAGGTGCGCCAGTTGAGCGTGTACTGGAAGTCGAGCACCGGCTCGTCCTCGACGTTGCCGGCGATGCCGTTCATAATACCGCCCGGAATGAGGCTCACGAAGCGCGAGTGCGGAAAGGGATTGCGCATGCCTTCGCCGGTCATCATGCAGGACCCGAAGGGATTGGCTCCCATAATCCATTCAAGCTGCCGCTAAGCGAGGCGGACGCAGGCTCCGCTCTGGCTGCCGGCATACTTTGAAAACCAGCCGAGCATAGGCACGTTCGATGCCAGATGGCAGTTGGCGCCCTGCCACCAAAATCCCTGGCGAACTGGATAGAAGTAGCGATAGGTGAGATTGCCCGCGCGCGGCCGGTATATCTCCGGCGTTGGCGAACCGAGGAACACGCCCAGCGGGATGATGCGCCAGGCGTTGCGTGCCACCATCGGCAGCAGGTAATCCTCAACGTGGAGCGCCACCGCATCCTTCCACTTGCTGCGGTCGTCAGCGTCGGTAAAAGTCTCCATGAGCTCGAGCAGCGCCATCGGCGGTAAGGCGGAGTTGACGAGGTTTACGTAAGGCTTGTTACCATCCATCCAGAAACCGCGCACCTGGTGCTGGCCAGCGAGGTAAGCAGTGTTCTGGCGGCTGAGGAGATCACGCCCCAGCAGCAGGGCCTGCTCGCGACAGTCCGCATCGTGGGTGGCGCGGTAGAGCTCGCACGCGGCGAAGGTCCACCAGGCGCTGTCGGAGGTTGACTTCGGCGGATGATCGAAAGCCTTCCAGGCGTGCACTCCGGCGTCGAGGCAGTGCCTGGCATAGGCAGCGTCCGCTTTGGCGTAACACTGCGCCACCAGCGCCTGCAGGGTGGCGAAGACGGCGGCGGTTCCGCTGCGCTTTGCCGTGTTGATGTAGCGGTCGTCTGCGGTTCCGACAATGTTGTCGGTCCAATGATTGTCACTGTTGTCGCCGTTCACTCCGCCGGTGGTGTCGGCCCACACCTTGCCGTCTGTATCCTGCATTTTGAGAAAGTAGAGATTGCCGTGCCGCACCTCTTCGAGAAGCTGCTGGTGGGTTGCGGCGCCGGGCCGCGGCTGGGGAACGTTGCACAGCAGATTGAGCAGCGCGATGCCGTTCAGCATGGTCACGTCCATCCACTTGCGCAAATCGCCGGCATCGTGCCAGCCGCCGACTTCGTCCACGTGTTCGCCGTTGTCGCGGCGCCGGGCGTCATCCAAGTGGCAAACGGGGTGAACGTAGGGCACTTCGACGCCGCAGCGCTGGTAGAGGTAATATCCCACAGCTTTGGGTACCGTGCGGCGCCACACATCGTCTTCAATAGCGAACTGCAGTGAATGCTCCGAGCCCACGGTGATCTGGTAAAGGCCCGTGCGTTGGAGGTCGGTGAAGTAGGCGACGAGGCAGGGGCCGAAATCGGATTACACCTTTTTGAGCGGATGCGTGAAGCTGAACGGCCGCTGGCTCACGCCGTGCAAAGTGAACTCGGTGGGCAAGGGATTGGCGAGCGCCCTCACCACCAGCACCTTTTCACCGGCGCGCGGCCGGAAGCCCAGATGATTGATAGCAATGGTGGGCCAGGGAGGAGCCGTCATGCGCTCGACGGGGTCCTGGACCGGCGGGGCCTCCTGCGCTTTGAGCGCCGCGGCCAGCGCGGGAATGCTGGCCAGTGTGCCGATGAATTGGCGTCGCTTCATGATCTTCACCTCCGGAGTTCAATTTTCGATTTCGGTAGCGCTCGGAAGCATTCGTCCCACCCCCTCCGAATGCGACAGGCAGCGTGGTAGGAAATAGGGAACAGGTGGAAAGCAGGACCCCGGCGGATTCCAGATTCAAGAATGAAAGTTCCGGCGCCCATCGAGTGGCGCTGCAATATGCCGGGGGGCGCGAAATTGGCGACACTTACACGCCGGATTTTTTTGCCTGCCATGGCCCTTTTCCCGGCGCTTTTCCGCCTTATGGATTGAGGGCGGCAGATGAACCCAGGCCGCTGAAAAACAGAAGCATTGAGCTGGGGCCAAATCCGCCCAGGCCGCCTGCGGCAAAACAAGATTTGGAGGTGCGCGATGAAAATCATCCGCAATTGGGTGACCTTGGCAGGTTTTTCCGTGGTGGTTTTCGCCCTGTGCGCTACAGGGACCAGGGCGCAAAGCCTCAATACGACTCACTTTGCTGGAACTTTCACACTTCCTTTTGAGGCCGAATGGGGCGGGACGGCCCTGCAGCCGGGAGATTACAGCTTGTACTACGGACGCTTGAACCCTGGCGGCGTTAACGTCGTGGAGGTTGTCGGTAAAGAAAACAGCACTCCGCACATTGTGATTGTCCCGCGGGCAGTCCAGGATTCTTCAGCAAAGAAGAACGCGCTGGTCTGCATCCGCGAGGGCAACACCGGAGTGATTCGGGCGCTGGAGATGCCTGAAATCGGAGCGGCTCTAAAGTTCGGGATGCCGCGCGGAACTCAACTGATGGCAAAACGGTCAAAGGTCGGGAAGAACGTCCAGATGGCCCAAGGCCCGAAGCTGATTCAGCGAATATCCATCACTCTGGCCAGCAGGTAAACGCACCATTCGTCGGGTCGCTTGCGGGGGCGGGCACTGTGTCCGCCCCCTTTTTTGTGGGCGACGGTTGGTCCATGGCCTGGCCGTGGACTTCCGACCCGCCCTCAATTTTTCTCCAGGGTCGCGCCCGGTGTCCGATGCTTAAAAATCTCACGCGCAGATGACAGTTTTCAGTGCCGTTTCGCGCATTACAGGTTAAGAGCAGTTCATCTCTGGCGGCCGCCGGAGGAAGTCTTTTGTGGCAGGTTGGCAAACGTCCTGAGGGCTCGAAACAAACGCATGTGCGGAGGGCGGACATGAACGCAATCAAGGCATCATGGGCGGGAACGGGGCTGGCCCTGGCGCTTTTCGCGGCCAGCGCGAGTGGCGCGGGAGCGCAGGCGCTGCAGTTCACGATATTTTCAGGTACCACCCGGCTTCCTGTTGAAGCGGAGTGGCAGGGGAAGACGCTGCCGGCAGGGGAATATGCCCTGCACTATGGAACCCGCATGGGCGGGACTCATTACGTGGAGATTGAGGGCAAGTCGCCGGGAACTCCGCATCTGTTTATTACGCCACGGGCGTATCTCCCAAGTTCATCCCCGCAGAATGAGTTGGTCTGCGCCCGTGACGGCAACCATCTGGTGGTGCTGGAGCTTCAGATGTCCGGCCTGGGTGAATCGCTTTCATTTGCCATGCCCGGCGGCGCGCAACCCACCGCGCAGCCGGCCAGCATCGGGATGGTGAAACAGATTGCCGCGGGAGTGGGGGAGATACAGCGGGTGCCGGTGGCGATGAAAAGTAAATAGCTCTGCACTGAAGGCTTTCCTTTTCGTGGGGCGGGCCTGGGCCATGGTTTTTAGGCGTGGATTCCGGGTCCGCCCCCGGTTGTTTTTCCAGGGGCGGAGGGGTGTCCGGCAGAGGCGCACCCGTGGCGCACGCACGATCACTCATCGGCGCGGAAGCAGGACGTCAGATGATCATTCACCATCCCCACGGCCTGCATGAATGAATAACAGATGGTAGTGCCGACAAAATTGAAGCCTCGCTTCTTAAGGTCGCGGCTCATGGCGTCTGATTCAGCGGTGTGGGTGGGAACGTCGCGCATGGTACGGCGGCGCCTGCGAATAGTCTTGCCGCCCACAAATTGCCAGATGTAACGGTCAAAACTTCCAAACTCATCGCGCACTTTGAGAAAAGCTTTCGCGTTCCCGATGGCGGCGCGGATTTTCAGTCGGTTGCGCACAATTCCCGGGTCGGCCATGAGCCGGGTAAAATCCTTCTCGCTGAAGCGCGCAATTTTTTCCACGTCCCAATCAGCAAACGCGCGGCGGTAATTCTCCCGTTTGCGCAGAATGGTGATCCAGCTTAGTCCGGCCTGCGCGCCTTCGAGGATGAGCATTTCAAAAAGATGCCGGTCGTCGTGCGAGGGCACGCCCCATTCCTTATCGTGATAGGCAATGTAAAGCCGGTCGTCACCGGGCCAGGGGCAGCGTTTGATGGTTTGAGTCATAGCCCTCTATTTTTAGATGAAAACGATGGAATGTGAAAGCTGCAGGTTCGTGGAGCCGGTGGGAGCTATACGGCAAAGCCTGCCGTGTGTGCAGGCGTCCGAGGGATGCGTGATTATGCGCTTAAGGGCCGATAGTAGCGCCTGCGGAATGCGGGCTCGCTTAGAAGGACGGCCTGAAGAAAATAATAAACGTCGGCGAGGTAGCCTTCGTAGCCGCACGGTTGGCCGGCCCAGGTGGTCCAGTCAATTCCTTCTCCGGCTTTGTTGCGGACGCCGTTCTGGAAGCCGCCCTGTGCCTGACGGCCCAGCATGGCGCGCAATGCACGGTCCGCGCGTTCAGGCATTCCAACAACGTAGTGCGCCGCCAAAAAATGGAGAATCTGCCCCGCGGTGATCCCCCCGTTCATATACTGCTGAAAGGTGTCCCGGCCGTCCTCTCGTTTGGGGCATCCCACCGAGTCGGGCAGCAGATAGTCGCTGCGATGGACAGGGTTGAGCGTGCAGGGAAATCCCAGGTCGATGCGTGTGAATCCAACCGCGGCCATGTGGCGCCACAAGCGGTCGAGGATCTTTCGGCCCAGCGCGGGTTCTACCAGCCCGTATTCCACTGCCATGCCGTTTACCACAGGCGTGGCGTAATCGTGCAACTCCCCATCTGAACTGCGCCACCACCCCAGCCACCCGGTCTTGGGGTTGTAGAGCGCTTTGGCATATGCTGCTTTAAGCCGGTCTGCAAGCCGGCTGTAGCGGGATTGTTGCTGGCGGCGGCCCAGCTTGCCCTCCAGATCTGCCAGGCAACGCCAGGCCCGGTAGATCAAGGCATTCGAATAGCCGTCTTTTCCACCACAGTTCATGGCATCCCACCAGCAACAACTTCGCGCAGGTTGCTTGAGCGTGCCGCGATTTCCGCTCTGCAGGGCTTCCACCAAACCGTCTCCGTCCACATCCCGCCGGACGTAATACTCGGCGATGAACTCGAGCTGGGTTATCTTGCGATTGAGCCAGTTGATGTCCTGTGTAGACTCAACGTAATTCCAGGCGGCAATCAGCGGCCCGGAATTTGCGTCCAGGAAAGTTTGATAGTCCCAATATCCGGTGACGACGCCGCTGGAGGAAGTGCGATGGTCCAACCACCAATCAATGGTCTGGCGCACAAGCGCCGAAATGGCGATGCCTGCAACGGTTGGGAACCAGAAAGCGAGGTCGGAATAAAACGGCAGTGCCATGCTGCACGGGTCGCTCACAACGTTGTTCGCCAGAATACCGGCGGGCGCGCTGAACGGCCGGTCCTGCTCGCCCCACTTGGAGCTTGGCTGCCAGCCGTTAAACCAGCCCCGCCGCGCAAGCTTCCACAGATTCTGGTCCTGCAAACCGTCAGGAGGATCGAGCCGTACGGGAAGCAGTTCGACTTGGAACGGCCTCTCAGCGGTGAGAAGCGGAAGTTGCAGAATCAGGTCCACATTTCCCTGTTTCCTGTTGCCCTCCAGCCGCCCTTTGACTTTGGCGCCTGCCGATGGAGCCATAAGCACCTGACCAAAATCGGGCGAGCTCAAAATGCCTGGCAAATTGAAAGACCCATCTTTGTGGAAACCGCCGGGCAAGAGGGTGGTCGGGGTGCGGCGGGCGCTGAATGGAAACCGCATTTCGATGCCTGTCAGCGTATCCAGTCTGCGGCCCCGTGCGGTTAAATTGAAGCTAACCCGATCGTGAGTCTGCACGACGCGCCAATCAAGCGCTGCCTTAGAGCCAACATTGATGGCCCATGCTGTTCCTTCGCCGCCTAAAGGCCGGACGGGAAACTGCTCACCGGGACACCAAGTTTCGCCGGCTCGAATTCGCAATGAAACCGGCGAATTATCCTGCAACAGGTTCTGCTCTGAGCGTTTGCCACCTTCGGTATCCCAGCTTAGAAATGAAACGAGTGGTTTCCTGGGGTCGGTCCTTACCCTGAAAACAGCCGTGGGGCCTTGCTCCGCAGCGGTGCCCGGCATTCCAGCCAATGGCGCGGCCAGCCCAACTCCCATCAGGTGCATGAACGTCCGGCGGTCAATTTCTCGTGTGGCCATCTAATCGAAACACTTTCCTGGTAAGTGAAGTCGTAACGCCAACCCCCAAATACCTGACCACCATTCGGGCAAGAACTTGCGCGACGGCGCGACCATTATATAGGGAAACAAGCTCATGCCAACTGGTTGGCGGATAGTTGAACAGGCTCTACGATGGGAAACCCTTCGCTTCCGCGTCCGGAGAAAACGGTTCTTGCTACCAACCCAAGCCGGGCGTGCCGCATCATAGGACCGCGCCCATTGGCTATTCGGCATTTCGGGCGGTACGAATGCCGGCCGGCTGTGGATGCTCGCACGCTGCAGTTTCGTTTCTTTTTTTGATTGTCTGATCCAGCAAGCCAGTGACATCAAAAAGTGGAGTTTCAATGAATGCAAAGTGGGTGAAGTTTATTCCGGGAATCCTGATCTTTTTCCTTTCGTTTTCGATTCCGATTTGCGCTCAGAGTTCCGGCGCCACGCTTTCCGGGGTGGTCAACGACTCGTCGGGGGCGCCGGTCGCCAACGCCAAAATATCCATCAGCAACGTTTTTACCGGCCAGAGTGTGGAGACGCGGACGGATGCATCGGGCCACTACAGCTTGTCCAAACTGGGGCCGGGCAGTTATGACGTGACGGCGGTGGCAGAAGGCTTTCCGACCAGCAAGTCAACGGTGACGATGGCTGCCGGCGCAACGCAAACTCTCAACCTGCAAATGGATGGGTCTTCCGGCAGCGGTCCGGCGCAGAGCAACGGTTCGGCGCAGAGCAGCGGGGCAGAGCCGTCGCTCTCGAGCCTGGGTTTTCCCAAGAGTGAGGTGGAGGGGAACGCCAAAGAACAGGCGCGGCTGAACAAGCGCAGCCACATGCTGCAAATCCATCAGAAACTGGGCATGGTGACGGTGGCGATGATGATTGCCGCCCTTGCCACTTCCGGTGGGGCCAAAGGCCACCACGGGTTGCCGGGCAGCCCCGCTGGCCGCAACCTGCACATGGCACTGGGAGCGACGACGGCTGGTCTTTATGCCGCGACAGCCTATTTTGCCCTGGCTGCTCCGCGGATGCCGGGCATCAAGGTGCGCGGGCCCATCCGGCTGCACAAAGCGATGGCCTGGATTCACGGGCCGGGCATGGTGATGACCGCCATCCTGGGTGCAATGGCCTATTCCCAACTGAGCAACGGGGAACGCCTGCACGGAATCGCCAAATATCATCAAACGGCGGCGCTGGTGACGGCGGCAGCTCTGGGCACGGCGGTGCTTGCCGTGACTTTCAAGTTCTGAGGTTGAAGGGATGAAGATCATTCGGAATATTTTTTTATGTTCTCTGGTTCTCACGCTACCCGTGCTTGCAAGTGCAGCCAGCAGTACCTGGGTGCTGGAGCAATCCACGCTGACTTATCATGTTTCACACCCCCTGCACCACGTCGAGGGCGTCAGCCATGCGGCGCGGGGCAAGGGCATCTGCAAGGCGGGTGTGTGCAACTTCCTGGCTGCGGTGCCCGTAAAAAGTTTCAAATCGGGCGATACGAATCGCGATCTCCACATGATTGAGGTGGTGCGCGGAGCGAAGTTTCCCATGGTGATGGTGCGTACGTCGATGCCGCAAACCGACCTGAAGGGCGGATCGATCAAGGTGAACCTGTCCATCCAGTTTGCGGGCCAGACCGCCCATTACAACAAGGTGCCTTTCAAGCTGGTGCCAGAAGGGAAAGAAATTCGCGTGGTAGGAAGCATCCCCACCACCGTTTCGGACTTCAAAATTAAGCCTCCCGAACTGCTGGCCATGCCCATCAGCAACAAGATCCCGGTGGACGTGGATATGACGTGGAAAGAACAGTAGCTGCTGTCGCAGACGGCGCCGGGAGCGATGGTGGATGCGGCCGGCGCGGCGTCAACGGCCTGCTTCCATCTGCTCCGCCACAATCCTGTGGTGGTGTGTCTGCACGGTGGTGGAACTGGCGGCGTCCAGAATCGCCCCCAGCAACAAAGCGGCCGCGCTGATGACGAACATGAGCTTGTAGGAATGGGTGTGCGCGAAAAGGAATGAAAACGCCCAGGTGCTGGCCGTGTAGGTCAGTGAAAAGGATGTTGTCATCCAGCTCCAGAGCTGCCTTTGCTGCTGCGGGGCGGCAACCAGCCGGGAAGCGCGTCCGGCGGCGAGGGACACCGCGCCAAAAGAAGCACAGCCTACCAACACCGAGGAAATGGCCAGCGACACCAGACCTGCTGAAAACACCGGCAGCACCACCCCGGCGGCCTCCACCAGCAGGGCCAGGCGGAAACTCCGGGCAAAACCGATGTGGTCTGCGATGTAGCCGCCAAGGAAAGGCCCGACCGCGGCGGCTACGCCCAACAGCATCCAGAGTCGGCCGCCCGTCATCAATCCCATGTGGCGCCCACGGGCGATGAAGTCCACCCAGAAAACAGTGTGTGGAACAAAGCCTACGGCGTTTGCACAGTAGGCCATGAGGAGCAATGCCACCGGCCATTTGAAGCGCAGCGGCCGGCCAGCCTTGTGCCTGGAAGCGGCAGGGACCGGGTCCGCCGCGCGCCCCCAGTGCGCCCAGGTGAGGATGGTGAAGAGCAGGCTCGCAAGGCCGATGCCCAGCCATGCTGTGGCCAGTCCATGGCGAGCCAGTATGGGAACCAGGATGCCCGCAAGCACCATGCCTGCACCGAGGCCGACGAACATGAAACCCCCCACGCGGCCACGTTCCTCAACCGGGGTGCGAGCCAGAACCGCCTGCGGG
>Ga0102953_1001299_pt1 | contig 16036 bp, 14 predicted proteins | sample SalPon2A_C_D2_MG_FD_78509 | JGI IMG/M metagenome (GOLD analysis project Ga0102953, IMG submission 78509) | Soil microbial communities from South San Francisco under conditions of wetland restoration - Salt Pond MetaG R2A_C_D2_MG | ecosystem: Environmental > Terrestrial > Soil > Wetlands | place... | reverse complement strand
TCACCTAAATGCTGATTGACCAAGACGCCTTCCTTAGTGGCAACCGCAACATATGTTTTATCCGGTTCAATGGTTTTGGGAAGTTTGGCACAGGCAGAAAGACAGCCAGCCATTTCTGCACTTTGATCCTGGCCAAGCAGGCCTACGGCATCTGCACGGCATCTTTTGCAGTGGCGCATCTGCGGCAAATATTTTTCCGCCTCGTTGCGGATTTTGGCCATTTGCTTTTTATCTGGTTCGATAATGTCGGCAAAAGGGGTGCCGGCATTAGGAAACATCGCCATGCAGTTAAGCAGGTCTACGCCAAGTTGTTTCATGGTTTTGGCAACAGCGGTCACATGTTTATCATTGATGCCTGGAATGATGATGGTATTGATTTTCACTGTGACGCCATGTTTTTTTAGAAGCGTAATGGCTTTTAACTGACGGGCCAGAAGCAGTTCGGCAGCTTGAATACCGCGGTAGACGATATTGCCATCCCGGACCCAGCTATAGATTTTCTGGCCGATGACCGGATCAACAGTGTTGACTGTAACGGTGACGTGGGAAACACCAATTCTGGCGATTTCCTCTACATGATCGGCAAGGCACAAACCATTGCTGGACAGACAGAGAATCATCTTTGGAAATTCACTACGAATCAGGTGCATTGTTTCCAAGGTTTCGGCTGCATTGGCAAAGGGGTCGCCTGGGCCGGCAATACCGACAACAGTGATGCGCGGCTCCTTTTCGACCACTTTTTTCACATAGGTAAGGGCCTGGGAAGAGGAGAGAATATTACTGGTTACCCCGGGGCGAGATTCATTGACGCAGTCGTATTTTCGATCGCAGTAGTTGCATTTGATGTTGCATTTTGGCGCCACAGGCAAGTGAACTCTGCCGAACTGGCCTTTCACTTTTACGTTGAAACATGGGTGTTTGCTCAGGTCTTTTGGAATGGTCATTGTCTGTCCCTTTTTATCGTTTGTTATGAAAAATTTGTGGTTACATGTAGCTGTAGCCTACCGGTGAATCATCCTGCTTTTTGGTAAGGACTGCGTTAACAAGTGTATCAAACAGGTTTTGGGCGCCTCGATAGCCGATATGCAGGATTCGCTGTCCACCAAGTCGGTCATGAATAGGAAAACCGACCCTGATGATAGGGATCTGCAGCTTGCGGGCAAGCTGGTAGCCTTTGCTGTGACCGATGAGGAGATCAGGCGACAAACCGGCGACTAGCTCTGCCATTTCATAAAAGTCGGTGCCCTCGTGAATTTCCGTCTCTTCATCTAAAGCGTTTTTGCAGGCAGTCTGGATGGCGGTTTTCAGCTTTCCAGATTTGCCGCCGCTTGCGCATAAGACCGGTTTGATGCCAATTTCAGTGAGAAAGGCAGTGAGCGCCACGACCAGATCTTCTTCGCCGTAGACAACTGCCTTTTTGCCAAAAATGTATTTGTGGCCATCGGCCAGGGAATCAATCAATCTCCCGCGTTCTTCAAGATATTTGGCCGGGGTCGGAGACTTGGTCAGTGTTGTAATGGTGCTGAAAAATTGATCTGAAGCGCTAATACCGATCGGAACCGGAAGTTTATGGCACGGCACAGAAAATTTTTCCGACAATAACACCCCGCCTGACAGTTCATCCGCAATCGTGCTGCCAAACTCCAGTGTTGCCGTTGCATGAGCCATTTCTTTGATGTCGGCAATGGGAGTTCCACCATGGGGGATGAGTTCACTCTCCGCCAGGGCGGGGCCGTCCAGAGTCTCGGAGATATCCGGCAGGATTGTTGCCTTAATCGTGCAATCCAGGGCAATCTCCTTGAGGTGACGAATGTCGGCAGGGGAGACAAACCCGGGAAGGATATTGATTCCGCCGGCCTTGATGTCGGTCGTTTTATCGGCAAGGGCGTTAATGACGGCACGGACGGCGGCATGAAAGCCTTCCATATGAGTGCCGCTGTATGACGGTGTTGATACCGGAACAAGCAGTGGTTGGCTACCATCGTCTGCTGTCGAACTTTTGTACTCGTGGAGAATCATAGGTAGATCATCGCCGATGGTTTCAGTCAGACAGGTAGTGGCAATGCCGATAAGCTGCGGGTAAAATTTAGCGGTCACATTTTTAAGACCTTCCTTCAGATTGGGGCCTCCTCCGAAAATGGCATTTTTCTCGCCCAGAGACGATGATGCGATATCCATCGGTTCATTGAAATGGCTGATGATATAACGTCGCATGTAAGTAGCGCAGCCCTGGGACCCATGGAGAAACGGCATGGCCCCTTCTATACCGCGGAAAGCCAGGGTGGCGCCCATGGGTTTGCAGAGTTTGCAGGCATTGGTGGTTGAGATGTAGTTAGACCCCTTGCCAGGTGTTTTTATGTGCTTAGTCATTGCGGGACTCCTGGTTTTTATATTTTCTTGGCATGAACTGCCATACTGGACTGAGCACAGAACTGTACACTTCTCTGGCAAAGTTCAGCATGCCTTTGAATCCAGCTAAAGCTTCTTTGCGTTCATGATTATGATCACAAAAAGCCACGCCAAGCTTATAGGCAATGGGGCGTTCTTTAACGCCGCCCACAAAAATGTCCACATCCTTTTCCTTGAGAAACGACGAAAGTTCGAGCGGGTTTGAGTCATCGGCAATAATGGTTCCTTCGTCGGTTATTTCCTGCAGTTCACGATACTCGGATTCGGTACCAGTCTGGGAGCCCACCATGACCACATTCATACCGAGCAGCCGGAAGGCCTTGACCAAAGAAAAGGCCTTAAAGGCGCCGCCCACATAGATGGCCGCTTTTTTGCCCTGCAGGGCCCTTTTGTACTCCTGCAGTCGCGGGTAGATTTCCGACAACTCCTGACGGACAACCTCCCGGGCCTTTCTTTTCATCTCTTTATCCTGGAAGAAGTCAGCTACGGCATAGATGGAGTCGGCCATGTCTTCGATGCCGAAGTAGGAGACTCGAATTGATGGGATGCCGTACTCTTTCTTCATCATGTTGGCCAGGTGCATGGTGGCACCAGAGCATTGCACCACGTTCAGTGAGGCGCCATGACAGCGGCGGATATCATCGACCCTCCCGTCGCCGGTGATGTTGGCAACCACGGTAATGCCGATTTTTTCGTAGAGCTCCCGGATCATCCAGATTTCACCGGCCAGATTAAAGTCGCCTAAAATGTTGATGCTTTTCACCGGAATATCAGCGGTATCTCCGCTGCCTACCAACCGAAACATGGCGTTACAGGCGGCGGTGTATCCTGCTCGCTTATTGCCTTTGAAGCCTTCAGACTGAACTGGTATTGCCGTTACCCCGGTGGCTTCGGTGACTTTTTTGCATACTGCTTCCAGGTCGTCGCCAATGATGCCGACGATGCAGGTCGAATACACAAATGCCGCTTTGGGTTTGTGGCGTTCAATGAGCTCAATGAGAGCATTGTAGAGTTTTGTTTCGCCGCCGAAGATGACATCTTTTTCCTGAATATCGGTGGAAAAACTGAGCCGGTGCAGCTCCGGTCCGGAAGAGAGCGCCCCTCTGATATCCCAGGTGTAGACGGCGCAGCCTATCGGGCCGTGTACCAGATGGAGGGCATCTGCAATAGGATACAAAACAACCCGAGATCCACAAAACACACAGGCCCTTTGACTGATAGCGCCTGCTGCGGAATCTTTGTCGCAGGAAACTTTAACTGCGGTTCCTTCTGCTTTACGGATAACTTGTTCTTGACGTTCTTCTAAAATTGCGCTGTTCATAATTGCTCTTTCAATGAAAATGGATAGCTGAGGGTTTGTACCGTTTACATTTTCTATGAGCAACGGTTGTGCCAATACGAATTATTTTTTAAAAAGCAATTAAATCAAATAGTTATGTTGTGTTGTCAGGGAGAGTCGTTGTGGTGGGGATGAGGCAGTGTCGGATGGGCGACAAAAAAGAAGATGTGCTTACAAAAATGTCGGGTGAAGGGAATTTAAGTCTGTCAGGTAAGTGGTGGGGCCTTTTTCATGCTTCGGCCAAAAAAAACCGCTGATCCTTTGAAGGAAGCAGCGGTTTTTTTTATATGTGGCGGTGATTAGGATTTGAGCCCAACGATAGCGGCCAGGTCTTCCACCATAGCGTCAAGGGCTTTTGCCTGACCGCTCAGCTCTTCACTGGCAGAGGCGGCCTCCTCGGAGACAGCGGCATTTGCCTGGGTGACCTTGTCAACCTCGCTGATCGCATCGTTAATCTGGGCCACACCAACTGCCTGTTCGTTGCTGGCCACGGTAATATCCTTAGCCAGCACGCTTACCTTTTTAACATTCTCGACGATCTTGCCAAGAATTTCTGCAACTTCCTCAGCTGCTGCAACACCATTATTGGCCTTTTCCTGAGACTCTTCAATTAAAGTTGCCGTGGATTTTGCGGCGTCTGCACTCCGCAGGGCAAGAGACCGCACCTCTTCTGAGACGACGGCAAAGCCTGCGCCGGCCTCACCGGCCCGGGCTGCCTCAACTGCGGCGTTTAAGGCCAGGAGGTTTGTTTGAAAGGCTATTTCGTCTATGGTCTTCATAATCGATGCTGTCTGGTCAGAGGACTCTTTAATACTGCCGATGGCTTCTTTCATTTTGCCCATGCTTATCTGGGCTGATTCTGCAGAGTCTTTGGCTTCAGTTGCCTTGACATTTGCTTCGTTGACATTTTCAGCATTGGCTTTACTCATTGAGGACACTTCTTCAAGGGCGGAAGACGTTTCCTCAAGGCTTGCCGCCTGGGATTGTGCACCATCAGCCAGCTGGCTGCTTGATGATGAAACGTGGTTGGAGGCGTCTAAAAGGCTTGCGGCATTGCTCCTGAGGTCGTTGATGATTTTACTGATTGGTTTGATAACGGAATTGGATATCAGTCGCAGCACCAGGGTTCCAAAAAATATTGCCATAATTGCCAGTCCAAGGGCGACAACCCCAATACCCCGGCGAATTGCCTCGCTAAGCTGCTGGTCGGCTTCTTCCAGAGACTGGATGACTTCAAAGGCGCCATGAATTTCGCCGACTTTCCAGCCCTCCATGGGGCCGCCGGTTGGGTCCACTCCATTGCTGTTTCCCCAGTATTGCTGGGACAACGAAGGTTCACCATGGCAATACAAACATGTGTCGGAAAGGCGAACCGGCCGGAAATATCTGACAGCATTGAGTTTTTTGTCAATCATATAATATTCAGTTAAATTCTGCGCCTTCATGAGCTTTATGGCCTCGGCTTCAATGGCGTCCGGTTCATTGGTAGCCCTGCGTGGCGAAAATTTGGGGACTTTAAACACATAACCGCCTTCATCAGCTTTACGCATGGCAGCATTCCAGGCGGTTACAACAGGAACAACTCCCAGGATGGCTTCCTTGTTTCCAGCTTTGGCGTACTCTTTAATCTGTTCGAGACTGAACACTCCCAACTTCCATTTCCGCTCCATTTCATCCCTGGTGGATTCAGCGGTAAGGCAGATAGATCTGGCCTTGTCGACAAAAGCAGCAACTGTTTTGTCGTGGGATTCAGAGATGTACATTTTGAACAGCACAATTACCAGCACAGCTGGTAGAAGGATGCCTAAAAGTACGAGTTTTCCCCGCAGAGACCATTGCTGCATATCCATAATTTTGCCCTCATGTCCAGTGGTGTTAAAGATCGCTACAGAAATTATGTCACAGTGGAAAGTGCAATGTCAATAAAGATGGTGTCAGCAAGATAAATCTGATGTTGATGAAGGAATGAATGCCGAAAAAGAGGGGGGTGGAGCCGAAAGAAAAGGGTAAGTACTTATCTTAATTTGTTTCTAGATCGTGAATATAAGTTTCTATTGCTGATTCCTGGTCCTTAGAGAGGTTGTCAAATTTTATTCCGCACCTTCGTAAATAAGGGATTTCTGTAGCAACCTCTTCATTGTAAAACCAGACATTTTTTTTATCGATCTCTTTGTCAAAGATAATTCTCACGGGGATGTCTGTTGCCAAGGCGTTTTCGCCAAAGAAAGCTATGAACGCTTTGTCCTTTACCTTGCTTTCCAGCTTTCTGCCGTTATAGCAAAACGCCATGCCGGTCTTACTGATATCTAAAATCCTGAAAGAAATTATCGCATCAGGCGATAGCATTACGGCACTACTGTCTCTTATCGGGTGGCGGGGAAAGGCTCTGCGTTCCAGATAGTCAGGGTTGCTAGTAGTCATATTATGCCTCACAAGTGGAGTATGGCAATTAAAGTGAACTCTTTAATAAAACAATATTCCACAGACTGCCTGTTGGCAATAAAAAATACACAGCCAGATTAATGATTTGTCTTGAACGATCGTAATGGTTCCTTCTTGTTTTCAGTTATATTTTTATACTGTCTGTGTACTAAGATTCCTGCCCATAAAAATGAGACAGACAGCAAGACTGCACCAATTATAACGGATACTCGGGCAAGAAAATGATCATATTTCAGAAGATGTGATTCTGTTAATATAAATTGCCAATCGTGGAAGCCATATGGGGATGAATGTCCAATATTGCCCCCTAGGAGGGGTAAGGTGCCGGATCTCGCATCGTTAATGTATGGTGCAATATCAAAAAAATTCTGGGCAAACCACCATAGGGAGACAGAGGCCCAAAGGGATCTCGAGTCTTCAATAATAAAACCACAAGGCAGACCAGAGGCATCAGCAGCTGCCCAAGCGTACCCCCGAGTGATGTTATAAAGGCCCCAAATGGTCTGAAAAAAAGTGCCCTGCTTCATGGAAAGGGAGATTGATAAGATGCATGAAAGAGTGGCTTGCAAAGTTGCTCTCAATTGGGGCAAAGATAAATCGTGCACCCCAGATAACCATTACGATAAAGATGAATATCCGACCCGCAAAATAATAGCTGTTGACCAGTGGTGGAGTGCATAGTAATAAACTCCATATGTTGTTTCTCAGTGCTTCTTCACTTTCAAAAAATTCCTCCTGTTCGTTGTTGAGACTTCCTTCTATGTTGCGTATATGTCGATGATAATATTTTTCAAAAATCACCCCACATCTGAGGCATTCCTGGTTCGAATCGTTTTGCTGAAATTGGCATTTGGGGCATTGCATGTCAGATTAACCTGTAATCCTGGGACTCAAGTGCTTTAACGGCCGGCTCCGCCAACCAACAGAATGGTCAAAGGTAATCCGAATATATATCTAGCGTGGGCATAATAAGTCTCGGGTTTATTTTCTCTCAGGAACAATCTCCAGCCAGTAGCCGTTCGGATCTTTTATAAAGTATATCCCCATCTCTTTGTTCTCATAAGAGATGCACCCCATCCTTTTGTGCTTCTCATAGGCTGCCTCGAAATCATCAGTAACAAATGCAAGGTGGAGATCATTGTCCCCGTGGTTATACTCTGTGGCTCGATCCCTCAACCAGGTCAGCTCAATCTGATACTTATTCAACTCATCAGAAATATAGACAAGTTTGAATTTACCTTCAGGTTGTTCAAAGGTGCGGACTGGCTTTAACCCAAGTGATTCTTCGTAAAACGCTAAAGTGGTTTCCAGATCGCGGACATTGATGTTTGTATGGGCCATCGTAAATTTCATTTTTACCTCATTTTGTTGGAAGCCGGCGATTTTAAATCCTCAATTATGCCGGCCAGATTTATCGGTTGCAGCCTGTTTGCTCACAAGTTTTAATCTATTTGAGAAGCGCTGCGGTTAGGTTATTTATTGTTTTTTATTATTCACATTTCTATTGAAAGTCCAGAGTAAATCCGGTGACAAACAATAAGGAATATTTTATGCTCCCAGGAGAAATGGGGGTGTAAGGAGTGGGTAATAGTTTGATGAATATCGTTTTTGATATAGGAAATGTCATTTGTGAATGGAATCCGCGGAAACTCGTGGAGAGTGTTTTTCAAAATGAAAAAGAACGCCGATGTGCCTTTACAAGTATTATCGGTCACAATGACTGGCTCATGCTTGACAAGGGAACACTGGGTCTCGACGAAGCAATTCCAAGGGCCGTTCAACGTTGTCAAATTGCTGAAGATAAGGTTCGCACATTATTTGAAGAGACACCAAAGTCGCTGGTGCCTTTCCCCGAAACAGTAGGCCTTCTGGAAGAGTTGCATAGTAAAGGGTTCAACTTGTATGTCCTTTCAAATATGCACTATCATGCATTTGAATACCTCTCTTCCACCTACAAATTCTGGCAGCTCTTTACTGGCATCGTAATTTCCAGTCATATACAGTCAATAAAACCTGAGCCGGAGATATTCGACCATCTGCTGCAAGAACATAACCTTGTTCCACAGAACACCTTGTTTCTGGATGATATGCCAGTGAACATTGCTGCAGCGGAACAAAAGGGGATAGTGGCTGTTCTTGTCTGCCAAATTTCTCAAATGAGAGCGGATCTTATTAAAAGAATTAGTGCGTGAACATAGTTGTTCGTCTATGCCAGTGAGGAAAAAAAACCTAGATTATCATGAAAGAGATCGAGATTATCATATCAGGTGCGGAGATTAGTTATGCAGAAGCTCAGCAGATTGGACAAGAGGTTGCTCAAAGAGAAAATCTTGAGACTATGGCGATAGCACGGTTTAATAAACAGAGCAATTCATGCTCACCGTGCTGTCTAAAGGGCGATTTAAATGGCAAAGCCGGATGGGAGGTGTATGGAGAAAATCACGGTGGTCGGCTGAAAATAACCGTGAATGGCGGAGATTACGTTTTTATTTTTAGTTAGCTGCGTACTGTTTATAATTTAACAGTTTGATAATCAGGCGGCTTAGGTCTTTTGATCCAAAACTTCACGCACGGTTGTCGCCAGGTCATTTCTGCTTAATGGTTTCATAAGAAACCCTTTGACGCCTAGCTCTTTGATATTCTCCCTTGAGACCATGGAGCTATAGCCGCTGCAAATGATAATAGGCATCTCTGGTTTGATTTGTAAAATCGCTTTCGCCAACTCTGTGCCGGAGAGCCCAGGCATGGTCTGGTCGGTAATAATAAGGTCAAAAGTATCAGGGGCTGCTTGAAACGCCTCTAGGGCTTCCTGGCTGCTATAATGTGCAGCAACCTTGTAGCCAAGCTTCCCCAGGATTCCCTGGTGCAGCTCGACGATGGATTCTTCATCATCGACAACCAGAACCTGCTCAGTCCCCCTGGGGAGCGGCGCCTGGTTTTTTTCTTCAACTCCTGCAGCCGTTGTCTGCAGAGATGGAAAATAAACGCGGAATGTGCTGCCCTTGCCGGGCTCACTTTCTACTCGGATAAAGCCTCCGCAGCCATGGACGATAGAATGGGTCAGGGCCAACCCCATACCGGTTCCTTTGCCAACAACTTTTGTTGTAAAATAGGGCTCAAATATTCGTTCAATTGTCGCTTCGTCCATGCCGCATCCTGTGTCGCTGACTGTGAGTTCAACAAACGAACCAGCCGCAGTACCCGCTGTGTTTATGACATCGGATTCCTGCAGATCTACCTGGACCAACTTTACGGTTAAAACCCCTTTTTCGTTCTCCATGGCATGGAGGGCATTGGTACACAGATTGACCAAAATTTGGTGGATATTTGTCGGATTTGCCAGGATTAAATCACATTCAGAATTAATTTCTGATTGGATCTCAAGGGTTGTCGGCAGTGAGGCGTGCATAAACTTGAGTCCCTCTTTAATAATGGACGACGCCTGCATCGGTCCATTTGTTTCGGTGCTTTTACGGCTGAAGGTAAGAATCTGTCTGACTAATTCTTTAGCCCGTTTTCCAGCCTTGAGAACTTGATCAATGTCTTTTCCTGCTTGATTAGACTCGGGAATCTTATCTTTGGCTAACTCGGCAAAGCCCAGGATGGCGGCCAGAATATTGTTGAAATCATGGGCAATGCCGCCGGCCAAGGTGCCCATTGCCTCCATCTTATGGGCCTGGAAAAGTTCAGCCTCCATCTTTGTTTGTTCTGTTATGTCCTTGGCGATATGGACAATATTGGTTAGTTCTCCTGCGTCGTTCAAGACCGGCGAACTTGTGACATTAAAAGTTTTGCCTAAGTTCTTATGGGTGATGGTTGCGCTATGCGTTGTTCTTTCTTTAACGGTTGCTAGTTCCGGACAATTTGTACATGGGGCATCTGTTCCCCGGAAAACTTCATAGCAATATTTACCATTCAGCGCGCCGAGCTCAACCTGGAAAGCCGTATGGGCTGCCTTATTGGCCCTGAGAATGCGCATGTCTGTATCCTGGAGGGTAATAATATCGCTCATAGCATCAAAGGTTTTTTCCCACTCTTTTTTGCTTTTTCGTAAACCTGTCTCATACTGTTCTTTATCATCCAAGCGCCTGCCCAGCACTCTTGCCCCAAAATTAAAAAGCAGGATGCCACCAAACCATATGGCGGAAAGTATTAAAGAGTACGTTGTGAAAAACGCTGAAGTAACTTTGTTATATGGAGCTAAAGGAACGGAGACGCTGATGCCGCCGCGGATATCGCCTTCCTGATACCCTTGGGCAGCATGACATTTCAAACACCTTTCTTCCGTAATGAGCCTATTGATGTAGCGCAGATACGGCTTCCCGCCTATCGACTCAATAGAGCTGATTTCAACTTTCCCCGTGTTAAATTGCGTTAGTGCAGCCTTTTCCCATGCATCAGCATTGTTTTTGGGGCGTATTGGGTTTAAGCTCGTAATATGGCCTAATACGCCATATTGCTCTGCTGCCAGGGCATAAACCTGTCTGGTCATATAGGCTGGATTTAGTAAGGTTAGCTTGCGACCGGAAGGTGTTGTGATATCTCGCTCGGAGATGTGTTTTAAATAGGGATTAGGGGGGGTATGCTCAGTGGCAGGAACGTAGACTCCACCATGGCCGGCTGCCCAGCGCCGATAGACCAGGTCTTTGTTAAAACTTGATTTTGCCTCTGTTTCAGCAAGTCGTATAATTGCTGAATTCTCTGCAGTGATGCCCCAGGCAAAGGTGCCGAGAACAATAGCGGTCCACAGCACATTAAACGAAACGGTAAATTTTTTGAGTTGTCGTTTGGGTGTTGCCTTGTTTGCTTTCATTGTACGTCAGTTCTCATTCTGAACGGTTTTCTCTCAGGCGCGCTATAGCGTTATGCATCTCCACCCTATTAGCTTGTGAAAGACCCGTATTTCTAACAATTCTATCTTTTTGGGAAATGTAAATGCAAGCTAAATTTTGACACTGGCCTGCGTACAAGCAGCAAGAAAGCAATTTGGGAGAGAAAGCAGAAAATGATGCACAGACCTGCCGATATTTGCCGGCAGGACCGTTTATGTGGACCTTTTTTTAGTGTTTTCCCCACAAAGGATCTTTGCCAAAGCGTTTAAGCCACCACTCTTCGTCAGAGAGGTATTTTGTGACCTCGTCTTCGCTGAAACTGATTTTATACTGATCACAATAAGCAGACAGGATGTTGTAGGCGGAATTGATCGAGGCGGTCATCTCTTTGCAGCGCTTGGCCTTCTTGTCGGAGCAGGTATCGGGATGCCACTGTTTTATCAGGTCTCGGTAGCTGTTCCGTATCTGATCTCTGGTTACCTGTTCAGGCAAGCCAAGTATTGTTCTTGCCCAGGTGATTTTTTCATATTTATTCATTTTCACAGTCATTCAGGTCTTTGTGCAGCTGATTACCACGAAGGCCCCTTGGTCATGGCCATCTTTAACGGGTTCTGTGCTGCTTATTTTTGACAATTCGTGGAACAGAGTTTGTTTGAACGTGAAATTTGTAAAACCGGAGTGTTTCATAATTGCCACGAGTTCCGGAACCGAATAAAAGGTGGCATTTTTATAGAAGACAGAATCCTCTTTATTGTTTTCATACAGCTGCCCCAATGAGCTTTCTTTGTCCACCAAAGCGACAATAAGATGCCCATTTGGCTTTAAAACTCTTTTCGCTTCCTCTAAAGCTTGGTCAAGATTATCTACAAAACAGACGGTAGTGACCATAAGTAGAAAGTCAAAGTGAGCACTGCGGAAGGGGAGTTGCTCTGCAACCCCGCCAGACACGCCGGCTGTTCGGCTTCGGGCCATTTTTGCCATTTGGAAAACTGGTTCAACACCAAAAACGATGTCTAAAGGGGCGGCGAAGCGGCCGGTGCCGACGCCGATCTCAAGGCCCCGGCCTTCTTTGGGCAAAAGCGATCTGACGGCTTTCAGCTCGGCCTGGTACGCCCAGTGGTATTTGTCGAACCAGCGGTCATAACGTTCTGTATGCTTTTGAAAAGGTGAGATTTCGGACATGCTCAATCTTCTCCAGTGATCGCTCAAAGTGGTTTCCAGGAAAGAGTGTGGTAGTCAACTCGTCACACTCTACTCTAACACATTGGTTTGCGTTTGACTTGCTTCTGAAAAGAAAAAAAAGGCAGGTTCAAATGAATGAACCTGCCTTTACTGCTGCCATCCGGCTATGCACAGTTACTTTCAGCTCAGCCGTGAAGGATACCGTGAGAATCTCTCTTACTTGGAGATTTTGCTCAAAAGTTTCTCTGGGGTGACGAGTTCCCGTACACCATGGGCATGATTTTCATGGTATTGGTTGTTGCTGCACCATTTGCTGAAATCATCAATATCCAAGGTTCTGCAGGATGTGATCACGTCCCAGGTAACCTGAAAGGGGGAACAATGATTGTTGTTGAAGGTCGGACCGGTGGTGGAACCGATATAACTTACGGTGGGATCATCACTGCTGATTGGCGAGTTGGCAAATTTCAATTCGCCGTTTTTCTGTAAAACAAAAACCTGAGCAGCAACCCGTAATTCAGGGTTGGAACAGGTGGTGGTCATACAGGCGTTTAATCCACCGCCCATTGGTGTTACGCCGGCTGATTCAGTGTCGCAGGTGGTGTAGACCCAATGGACTTCGATAGTGTCACCTTCTGCGATTCCCTGACAACCTTCGTATTCGGCATGCTCGTTTTCAAGGCGGCCGGCAGCGGGCTCCTGACAGGCCCAGCCGGAATGGTCGCCGTCTTTCACAAAGGTTGAATAGGCGGCAGCCTTGTGCTCTGCGTTCCGATGAAAATGGACGTTGCAAAGGTTCATGTCGGCAGTTGCCGGGGCCATTTCAAAAGTAACGGCATTAGTGCCGGCGAGGCTGTCAACGTCTCGAGGCGCCTGCGGTCCGGCGCCGATGCATTGGTTTGCTTCTTTTGGGGCTTCATGGTGGCTTTCATTGGCATTAACGGTGCCAACCAGTGCGATACTGAGGAACAGGGCCATTCCTAATGACTTTTTCATTCAAATCTCCTTTCTAAAATGAATAGTATTATAAAAAAATTATGAAAGATTAATAAAATGAATTAGTATTCATTCTGAATGAGCCATTTTTGATACTTCGTTCTGACTTTGTCAAGCATAAAGATTGTTTTTAGGGGGAAGCAAAGCCGTGGATATTTATTTGTCGGCTTCGTTTAGGTTTCCTTTCACTTGACATTATACGTTGCATTCGATAAGCACCTAATGGTGTAAGAAAGAAAATTTGGCGCCGGTCTGTGATTATTTCTCCAAAAATCACCAGAATAGATACCTCTTCCTCTAAATCTAAGGGCAGATAATGAATTCCATCCAAGCGGCCATCTCTGAATGCTGTGTCTCTGCACAGGACGATAATGATTTAGTAAAAAGAATTGAGCGGGTTATTCAGGTAAATGACGATGCTGTGTATCCGGTAATTTTTTCAACCCTTACCAGCCTGGAGTTGCGGTCTGATGTCGCCAAAAGATACTGGAATGATATCTTGGTCCACCGACAAAAATTAACGACTGCCCTCGGTAGAGAAGTCTGTCTTGTCACGGCAATATGTGATTTTCTCTGTTCTGAAATCAGATTATTGAAAAACCCTAAAATTATCGATAGTAAAGCCTTTGCCAAAGTTGTTATAGAGTCAACCCACGACAGCTTGACCGGTCTTTTCAACCGGACCTATCTGGATGAAGCTCTTGACCAGCAAATTTCTTCTGCCGACCGTCAGAACTCAAATCTTTCACTGCTTTTTATTGATATAGATGATTTTAAGGAAATAAACGACACTTTCGGCCACCAGGCTGGTGATATGGTGCTGTCTAGCATTGCGGACACGATCCAGGGAGAAACGCGCGGCAGTGATATTGCGGCCCGTTATGGTGGTGAAGAATTTGTGGTTATCATGCCCCATACTGACAGTATAAGCGCCCTTGTTTTAGCAGAGCGCATTCGTCTAAAAATTGCCAAGCAGGAGCATGTCATCGGAGGCAAACCTTTTGCATTAACTGTGAGTGGCGGTATTGCCTCGTATCCGGTGCATGCTCAGACGGCGAAAGACCTGCTTAACCTTGCGGACAGTTCACTCTATCGGGCAAAAGGTGCAGGGAAAAACAAAATTACTCTATTCAAGGAGGATAAAAGGCGTTTTCTGCGGATCAAGTTTAGCCGGAAACTGAAAATTAAGGAACTTGGGTTCAATGATTCCCAAGCATTTTCAGCGCTCAGCAAGGACATCTGTATAGGGGGTGTGCTTTTTGAAAATCCGGAACCGCTGGCCATAGGCGCTAAAATTCAAGTCAGTGTTCCCATCAATGGTAAGGATCCTGTGCTGTTGATAGGCACGGTCGTCCGGCTGGAAGCTTATGCTAAAGACTGCTATGACATTGGTATGACTCTTTCTTTCAAGGAGATGGAGCGGACCGCCAAAGATGAAATCTCCAAGTTTCTAGTTCAGCAGTCAAAACAATGATGCTCTCGCAAAAAATCTCAACAGATCCAGCGCCACCTTGTAAAATCAACTACTTACATAGTGTCACGGGGATGTCGAGTGGGTTCTTTCGAGACCATCAAAACAATGATGCTCTCGCAAAAAGTCTCAATGATCCAGCGCCACCTTATACAATCAACTAGTCATAAAATCGTAATCTTTACAGTTTGTTGCGTATTAAGTGCCTCTGTGGTTTGCCAGGCCGCAGCATTGGCAGCGGATGAGCTGATCAAGATCATTGAAGATTCTCTAAACGGCAAAACTGCTGCCATGAAAATTGTCATGACGGTTAAGACCCGGCGGACCCAGAGAACGATCAAAATGGAAAGTTACAGTGTCGGCAAGAAAAAGAGCTTCATCAAGATTACCTATCCAAAAAAAGATCAAGGAATTACTTTTCTTAAAATAGATAACGCAATGTGGCAGTATGTGCCAAGAATCGAAAAAACGATTAAGATCCCGGCATCAATGATGCTCCAGGGCTGGATGGGGAGTGATTTCACCAATGATGATCTGGTTAGAGAGAGTTCCATCAGCGACGATTATTATAGCAAAATAATCAGTGAAGATGACAGGTACTGCGAACTTGAACTCATTCCCAAAGAAGACGCTGCAGTTGTCTGGGGAAAGATTGTCATGAAAATCGACATGGGCGTCTACCTTCCGACAGCTGTGTCATATTATGACGAGGAAGATGTTTTGATCAGGGTCCTCTATTACAACGATATAAAAAACTTTGGCGGCAGATTGTACCCAAGCCGCTGGATTGTTGATCCCAGGACAGAGGACAAGATAGGGCACCAGACAATTCTAGAGATCGATGATGTTGTGTTTGACGAAGAGATAGATGACTCCTATTTTACCAAGAGGGCGCTCAAAAGATTTTCCCGCTAATTCCAGTTTGAATATGCTTTAGAATAACGATTTAGCCAAAGGTGAGCGATGCCCTGTCTTTCCATTGCCCTTAAAAATGTCAGAGCAAACAAGAAGAGAGCGGCCATAACGATTCTGCTTATCTCCGTTACCACGGCCCTGCTTGTTTTTGCCTCGGCATTTATGGACGGTTCCCACAATCAAATGATCCGGAACTCTCTGGAGATATATCCGGGCTATCTGCAGATTACCTATAAAGATTTCCGTGACACCCCCTCGTATGAGAATCTCATTTATGACACGGAGTCGATTAAGGCCTCCCTGGCCAAAATCCCGGACATCGCGGCCTACGCTTCCCGCTTCGAGTCTTTTGTCCTCTTTGCCACGGACAGCAAGGCTGTTGGCGGCATGCTCACCGGCATTGAGCCTGACAAAGAGAGGCAGCTGTCCAGACTCGAATCATCGCTGGTC
>Ga0102953_1001297_pt1 | contig 16044 bp, 9 predicted proteins | sample SalPon2A_C_D2_MG_FD_78509 | JGI IMG/M metagenome (GOLD analysis project Ga0102953, IMG submission 78509) | Soil microbial communities from South San Francisco under conditions of wetland restoration - Salt Pond MetaG R2A_C_D2_MG | ecosystem: Environmental > Terrestrial > Soil > Wetlands | place... | reverse complement strand
TATAAATTCCTTACCTGATGTAACACCGGTGCAGGTATTGGTGATTACCAAGGCAGGCCGTTACTCGCCGTATGATGTTGAAAAGCTTGTAAGCTATCCAATTGAAACTGCCATGAACGGCCTTCCGGATGTTGCCCAGGTGCGCTCTATTTCGCAGTTTGGTTTGTCGGCTGTTACGGTTGAATTTGATGAGGGAACAGATATTTATTTTGCCCGGCAGATGGTTAGTCAGCGACTTCAGTCGATTAATGACGAACTGCCACCAGATGTGTCAAGCCCGCAATTGGGGCCAATCACAACTGCGCTGGGGGAAATTTATCAGTATGTAGTGCGAGGCGAAAATTATTCACTAACCGAATTGCGTGAAATACAGGACTGGTTAATTGCTCCGCAGTTAAAAGTGGTAAAAGGTGTTACCGAAATAAATTCGTTTGGCGGTTTTGTAAAACAATACAATGTAATTGTTCAGCCGGGGCGATTGCGAATGTTCGGGATAGGTATTTCGGAAGTTATGGATGCAGTTGCCAACAACAATAGTGTTTCGGGTGGAAACTACCTTGAGCACAACGGCGAACAGTTTATTATTCGTGGTTTTGGTCAAATCAATAAGATTGATGACATCAAAAATATCATCGTTACGAATATTAACAACAAACCGGTTTTTGTGCGTGATGTGGCCAATGTGGAAATGGGCACACAAATTCGTCAGGGTGGTGTTACGCAGGATGGGAAAGGAGAAATTGTTACCGGTATTGTAATGATGTTGCGAGGTGGTAACGGAAGGAATGTAATTTCCGGCATTGAAGACAAAATAAATAGTATAAATACCAATTTACCAGAAGGTGTAAAAATTGAAAAATTTTATGATCAGTCTGACTTGATTGATCGAACGACAGAAACCATTTCAACCAACTTAATTGAAGGAGGTTTCCTTGTTATTGTGGTGTTATTGCTTCTTCTGGGTGAAATTTCAGGAGCTATAATAGTGGCAATGGTTATTCCGCTTTCCATGCTGTTTGCATTTATCGGGATGCGCGAATTTGGCCTGGCAGCTAACCTTATGAGTTTGGGAGCCATTGACTTTGGGATGGTAGTCGATGGTTCGGTGGTAATGGTAGAAAACATTGTACACGGTCTTCAGAAAGAAAAAGGCAAAAACAAAGAAGAAATTATTCGAAAAGCGGGGCATGATGTGGTTCGGCCGATTTTTTTCGGGGTACTTATTATATTAATGGTATATGTTCCCATTATGACTTTTAGCGGGATGGAAGGAATTTTGTTCCGTCCGATGGCGATTACAGTGGCCGCGGCAGTTTTTGGTTCGCTGCTGCTGGCGCTTATTTTTGTCCCGGCTATCTCTGCCATTATTTTTCGGAAAGGGGTGAAGGTGCGTAAAAACTACCTCATTAATTTGTTGCGTCCGTTTTATACATCTTCGCTATCGAAATATATGGAACGCAAGTGGTTTGTTATTTTGGTGGCCGGCGTAATTTTTGGCGCTTCTGTTTTTTTGATGACACGATTAGGAACAGAGTTTATTCCTGAATTGGATGAAGGGTCCATATTAATTGAACAGGTTCGAATGCCATCGGTTACGCTGACTGAATCCATCGAAAATGCCAACTGGCTGGGTGGAAAGCTGGTTCAAAATATTCCTGAAATCCAAACGGTTGTGCCCAAAACCGGGCGCTCCGATCTGGCCAACGACTGGATGGGTGTGCATCAAACTGATGTCTGGGTTATTCTAAAGCCCACAGAAGAATGGCGTGAGGGTGTAACCAAAGAAGATATTATTTCGCAAATTGAACCTTACCTGAAAACTGAGCCTGGCCTGGCCTATAATTTTACACAACCTATTGCCATGCGCGTGGATGAACTTACCAGTGGGGTGAAATCGGATTTGGCAGTAAAAATTTATGGCGAAGATTTGGATGTCCTCAGCCGGATTGGCGAAAACATTTCAAAGTTACTTCCAAATTTGCAGGGAACCGACAATTTTTATGTGGAGCAAACCGTGGGACAACCTTATGTCACCATCGGGATCGATCGGGAAGCTGTGGCTTCTTTCGGATTGAATGTGAATGATGTTCAAAAAATAATTGAAGCCGGAATCGGAGGACAGGAAGTTAGCCAGTTATATGAAGGTCAGCGACGGTTTGGCATTGTTGTCCGCTATCCTGAAGATATTCGGAACCAGTTACATAAAATTCAGGATGTGCCGGTGCACCTGCCTAATGGCCATTTTGTGCCGCTGAAAAGAGTGGCTAACATTGTTTTACAAGAAGGCCCGCGCGAAATTCAGCGTGAAAATGGCTGGAGAAGGTTAATTGTAGGAATCAATATAAAAAATATTGACCTGGGTTCGTATGTGGGCAATCTTCAAAATGAGATTCTTACAAATGCCGATATTCCTTCTGGCTATTTTGTAGAATATGGTGGAACTTTTGAAAACCAAAGGCGTGCCATGCGGCATCTTATGCTCGTTGTGCCACTTTCCATTTTTATTATTATTGGGTTACTTTATTTGAATTTTGGAAAAATGAAATATGCCATTTTAATTTTGCTGAACCTGCCTTTTGCGCTGTCCGGAGGAATATTTTTACTGTGGTTGCGCGGAATGTATTTGTCCGTATCGGCAAGCATTGGTTTTGTGGCATTATTTGGAGTGGCGGTGTTGAACGGTATCGTACTGGTTGACCATATAAATGAACTTAGAAAAGAGAAAAAAGGCAAGTTGAAGGATTTGATTGTTGAAGGCTCGGCTGACCGATTAAGACCTGTATTAATGACGGCATTGGTAGCTAGTTTGGGTTTTATTCCTATGGCTTTCAATACCGGACCGGGATCGGAAGTTCAACGTCCGTTGGCAACTGTGGTAATTGGCGGTTTGATAACTTCCACTTTATTAACATTAATGGTGCTGCCCATTATATATTACTGGGTGGAAAAACGTAGTAAAAAGAAAAAGAAACCAGCCGCTGAAGTGGCAGAAGGTTAATCAATAAAATATGACAGATAAAAATAAAGGTGACCAGCGAAATTCCGGTCACCTTATTTTTAAGCTGGATTTTGAATTAGTCAATTGCTCTTTTTTTGCTTGGAGTCATTTTGTGCTCGCGGTTCATTTCAAAAATATCGGTACTAATGGAATAATCACCTATCAGGTATTTACAGAAATAGTCGGCTTTTATCCAGAAAAAATATTCGGTCATATCGCCGTAGGCATGCCGCTGACCGGGTAAAAGGACAAAGTCGAACCGTTTATTGGCTTTAATAAGTGCATTAGCCATACGAATCGTGTTTCCGGGGTGAACATTATTATCAATGTCGCCGGTAACCAGCATCAGATGCCCTTTCAGGTTTTTAGCCAATTGCGAATTTTTCTCGATATCGTAAATAAATTTCGATTCGCCTTTATCGTCGGTCTCTTCTTTAACTCCATGATGTTTTTCACTCCACCAGCGGTTGTAAATGTTGTTTTCGTGGTTTCCCGATTCCGAAACGGCTACCGAAAAGAAATCGGGATATTGCAAAAGAGCAGCCGTCGACATAAAGCCACCTCCCGAGTGGCCGGTTATACCCACTTTTTCAATGTCTAAGTATTTGTATTTGTAAGCCAGTTGTTCGGCTACATATTTTTTATCGGCCAGGCCGTAATCACGCAAATCGTTATAACCATAATTATGGTACCATTTCGACCGGCCGGGATGTCCGCCACGGTTACCCAAGGTAATCACAACAAAACCAAGTTGTGCAAAACGGTCGGTCCTGTCCATCCTTGCTGAAAATGCAGCATTAACAGCTTCGGTTTGAGGCCCGGGATAAACATATTCGACAATCGGGTATTTTCTTGTTGAATCGAAATCGAAAGGTTTGTACATAACGCCGTAAAGATCAGTGATTCCATCAGCAGCTTTGGCTTTGAAAATTTCCGGGAATTTGTAGCCTGCTGCAAACAGATTGGAAAGATCGGCTGTTTCGAGATTCATGACAACATTCCCGTTATTATCCCTGATTTCTGATTTTGGAGTTGTGTCGACACGTGAATAATTATCCAGAAAATAGCGGTGAGAATCGCTTAAATCCTCATCGTGCATATAATTGCCTGCATTTAGCAAAGTTAGGCCTGTTCCGTCGAGATTTACTTTGTAGAGATGCTCGTAATATGGATTTTCATTTTTTTCCCGATCGTTGGCAGTGAAATAAAGTATGCGGTTCTTTTCGTCAACACCAACTACACGATTGCAGTGCCATGGCCCTGAAGTAATCTGGTTTTCCAGGTTTCCTTCCGTGTCATACAGATAAAAATGTGCCCAGCCGTCACGTTCCGACCAGTGGATCATTTCCTTTTCTTTATTCAGCAGCACCGGATTTTCCTCTTCAACGTAAGTATTCAGCCGTTCCTTAATCAGCGTTTTAACTTCGCCGGTTTCGGTGTTGGTCACACACACATCAATTTTGTGGAGGTCTCGGCTGGTGCGTGTAAAATAAAGTTTTTCCGACGATTTCGAAAGCCACATCCGGGGGACGTAATCTTTGATCTGTTCTTTATGGGTCAGGTTGGCACGTGAAATCATAATCGACTGGTCAGTAAAAGCGGAGACATCAATCTGTTTGCCTTCTTTTTTCGTCATGTCGAATACCCAGAGTTCATCCTGGGGAATGTTTTTTTCACCCGGCATTTCGTATTTGTAGGTTTCAAGTTCGGGGCGTGGCTCTTTCAATACGTCGATCACCCAAAGTGCTTTTACCTTGCGATTATCTTCGCGCACCAAGGCAAACTTTTTTGAGTCGGGCGACCAGAGAATCCTGGCTGATTGCCGTTTTTTGCTTTCTTTTTCAATGGTTTTTTTATCATCATTTTCCTGTGCAGTATAACCTCCCCCAAATTCGTAATCTTTTTTACCGTCCGTGGTGAGCTGGTGTTCCACGATGGTCGAATCCGTTTCTCCTTCTTTTTCTTCCAGCGCTTTCAGGTAATTTTCCTTGTCCATCCAGTACAGGTTGTAATTGCGGGCAAATACCACATACGAACTGTCGGGCGACATGGAGGCCCAGCGGGGATGTTCCTTTGTTTCTTTCCAGTCTTTTTGTTCATAAAGTTCACCGTTCTGCAGATTATATTCGAAATGAAATATTTTCTTTTTTGGTTTTTCCTTTTTCGCTTTATCTACTTTCACTGAATCCTGCTTTTCTACATCTGGAGTTTTTTTTGCTTCCTCATCCTGCGAGCTGGTTACATCGAACTGGATAACAGTATCTCCTTTTTTAAATTTGGGTTTAATGGGAGGTAAATGCTGTCCGTCGTAAGGATCTTTTGTAATTCGCGTGAGCATGGCGGCCATTTTATCGTTATCGAATAAAGGTGTTTTTGTTTTTTTGTCGAGATTAACGAGATAGAAAAAGGTACCTTCAGAAGTTTCGTAGGAATACCAGAATTTATCACCGGTTTCTAGCCAGTTGGGTCTGACTGAGGTACTAAAGACCATTTTTTTCAACTTCTCGGGAGAGAATCGTTCAGCCAACCTGTAGTTTGCTTTGGTTTCGGGTTCATTTTGTGCAAAAAGTGCATTGCCCATCAGCAAAAATGCCAATAAATACAGGGAAGAAAGTTTACTATTCATTTTTTATAATTTTGAAATTTGTTTTTTGGTTTTAAGAAGCGATTAATATAGAAAATTAAAATTACAAATTTCATAAGAGAAGCGATTACTGTTTTTTGGAAATGGACTCCATTATTGTAAATTCTATTTACAGGTAACTTTCTAATTAAATACCCCGTTCAACCATGTAAAAGCAATGCCATGAAATCGCATAAACTACATACAATTGTGAACCGGTTTCTAATATTTCAGTGTTGTTTTATTTTTCTAATGATAGTGTGTCAATCCCCATTGGCGCAGGAACGATACTTTTCCGATCTACGTTTACGCATGGTAAAAACACAAATTCAATCACGTGGAATTACCGATAAGAATGTAATTGATGCTTTTCTAAAGGTTGAACGCCACAAATTTGTTTTGAAGGAATATTTGTCGATGGCTTACAACGATTCGCCGTTACCTATCGACGAGGGACAAACCATTTCGCAACCCTACGTTGTAGCATTTATGACCGAGGCGCTCCGGTTAAAACCATCTGACAAAGTGCTTGAGATTGGCACTGGTTCCGGTTATCAGGCAGCCATTCTTGCAGAGATTTGCCAGATGGTTTACACGGTTGAAATTTTCGATTCGTTGGGAGAAAAGGCGAAGCAGCTTTTTTCCGAATTAGGATACAATAATATAAAGTGTAAAATTGGCGATGGTTATAAGGGTTGGCCACAATTCGCCCCTTACGATGCCATTATAGTAACCTGTTCGCCCACCCACATTCCAAAACCGTTAAAAGAACAGCTTGCCGAAAGTGGTAAAATGATTATCCCGGTGGGGAAATATCCGTATCAAAACCTGGTTTTACTCGAAAAGAGAAAGGGAAAAATCCGGGAAACAAAAGTTTTGCCAGTCCGGTTTGTACCAATGATTTCAGATGAAGGAGAGACCTATTAACTATTTTGATTTTAAATTTCCGGGCAGTGAGATAAAATCTGAAATTTATTCATTATTTTGGGTTCAAACCAAAAACAACCAAAATGTCAAAGCCATTTTTTATACTGCTTCTTGCGGTTCAAGTTTTGTTTATTACAAGTTGTGCACAAAACCCGGATCCGCAGCGTCAGTGGTTTATGTATCGTGGCAATTACGCCAGCGGTGTTCTCAATAACGCCAACCTTCCGCAAACCTGGAATGCGGAAACCGGCGAAAATGTAGCATGGAAAACCGAAATTCCGGGACTTGGCCATTCTTCTCCCATTGTTTGGGGCGAAAAAGTTTTTGTGACGACCGCGGTAAGCAGTGGAAAAAGTGAAGATGTAAAAACAGGAATTTATGGTTCAATTACACCTGTTCCTGATTCGTCAGTGTATGAATGGAAACTGTATTGCCTGGATAAAACCACTGGTAAAATCCGATGGGAGAAAACAGCACATAAAGGAATTCCGAAGCAGAAACGACACCCCATGTCGTCGCACGCCAATTGTACACCGGCTACCAACGGAAAATATGTGGTTGCCTTTTTTGGCTCGGAAGGATTGTATTGCTACGATATGGATGGAAATCTTCAGTGGGAGAAAAATTTTGGGCTGCTGCGTTCCAATTTTTTCCTGGTTGAATCGGCAGAGTGGGAATTTGCCAGTTCGCCGCTTATTCATGAAAATACAGTAGTTGTGCAGTGCGATGTAGCTGAGAATTCGTTTGTGGCTGCCTTTGATTTGGCCACAGGAAAAGAACAATGGAAAAAATCGCGCAATGACTATCCCTGTTGGTGTACACCCAATATTTATTATAATGGCGAAAAACCTGTAGTTGTGGTTAATGGCTTTAAACATCGTGGAGGTTACGATTTTGAAACCGGAGAAGAAATTTGGCGGATGTCAGGTGGAGGCGATATTCCCATTCCAACACCTATTGTTGGAGAAGATTTGGTTTACTTTAACAGTGCACATGGGAAATCGTCGCCTATTTTGGCCATTCGTAAAGATGCCAAAGGAGACATAACGCTAAAGGAAGATGAAACTTCCAACGAAGGGGTGTTGTGGTCAACAAAACGTGGTGGTGCCTACATGTCCACAGTGCTACTTTACGACGATTACCTTTATAATGCTGCCTGGAATGGAAGACTTACCTGCTACAATGCCGGAACAGGCGAGCAGATCTATGCAGAAAAAGTGGGTAGTGGGAACAGTTACACCTCGTCGCCGGTAGCATCCGATGGCATTATTTATATTGTCGACAACGACGGGAATGTTTATTCGGTTCAGGACGGTCCCGAATTCAAAATACTTCATGAAAACAATTTGGGAGAAAGGATAATGACCACCCCAGCCATTTCAGAAAATTATCTCTTTTTCAGAACGTTGAATCATGTAATAGCTGTTTCCTTAAAGTAATGAAATAATGGTATGTTTTGGTTAAATTAAGATTGCACTAACGCGGACTGTGCCCTTTTCATTATCCGAATAATTGTCTTATTTTCGCTGAATTGTTTATATCAGAATTTTATGTGGCTTAGGGTTTCAAGCATTATCCTTAGGAATAAAATACTTCTGCTCATTATATTGGCAGCAATTACCATCTTTTTGGGATTCTACGCCCGGAAAGTGGAAATGTCTTATGAATATGCATCACTTCTCCCTAAAAAAGATCAGGCGTATAAAGATTACCAGAAATTTGTAAAAACGTTTGGAGAAGAAGGAAACCTTATTATTGTTGGAACACAGGATTCCAATTTTTTCCGTCTCGACCATTTTCAAAATTGGAAAAAACTATGCGGCGATCTTTCGAAAGTGGAGGGTGTGGAAAACCTGCTTTCGGTTTCGAATACATACAACCTTGTGAAAAACACCAAAGAAAAGCGATTTGAAGTAAAAATGGTTTTTCCGGACACGATTTCAACACAGGCGGAACTTGACACTTATGTGCAAAAATTTAAATCGCTCCCCTTTTATTACAATACAGTTTATAATAACAAAACCGATGTGTATTTGCTGGCTATTACGGTGAATAAAGACAAAATGCAAACCAAGGCACGGGAGCAAATGGTTAAATCGATTCAGCGTATTTGCCATAAGTTCGAAGCCAAAGAAAACATTAAGTTACATTACTCCGGGCTGCCATACATCAGGGTTGTAAATTCCATAAAAATTAAAAAAGAACTGTACTTGTTTAGTGTGCTGGCTCTGGCTATTTGTATTATCGTGTTATTTATTTTCTTTCGGTCGTTTAAAGCTGTATTTGTTCCGGTACTAATTGTACTTATCGGGGTGGTTTGGGCGCTGGGAATGTTGTCGTTGTTAGGTTACAAAATTACCATTTTATCAGGAATGATTCCGCCGTTACTTATTGTAATCGGAATTCCGAACAGTATTTATATGTTGAATAAATTTCATCATGAATATTTAAGTCACGGTAATAAAATAAAAGCCCTGCATCGGGTAATTATCAAAATTGGGAATGCTACTTTTTTAACCAACCTGACTACCGCATCGGGATTTGCCACATTTATTATTGTAAAAAGCGATATTCTTCGTCAGTTTGGAATAGTGGCCTCATTAAATATAATGGGTCTGTTTTTACTTTCACTTTTGCTGATACCTATTATTTTTAGTTTTATAAATCCGCCTTCATCGAAACACGTAAGACACCTCGACAATAAATTTGTTTCCAGCATTATCAATCATCTAATTAATTTAACACAGAACCACCGAAAAGCAGTGTATATTTCAACAATAGTTATTGTTGCTGTTGGTATTTACGGGATTACGCTTATTAAAAGTTCAGGATACATGGTTGATGATATTCCGAAAAGCGATCCCATTTATACCGATTTGCATTTTTTTGAAGATAATTTTGATGGGATAATGCCGCTTGAAATTATGGTTGACACCAAAAAGCCACACGGTGTTATGCAAATGATCACATTCAATAAAATGAATCAACTGGAAAAGAAACTTGCCAAATATCCCGAATTATCGCCGTCTCTTTCATTGTTGAATCTTTTAAAATTTTCGAAACAGGCATTTTACAACGGTAAAGAAAAATATTACAGTTTGCCCAATAACAGGGAGAAGAATTTTATTTTACAATATGCTTCCACCGGCGAAGAAAAGGCAGGTCTGCTACATTCCTTCATTGATAGTTCGCAGCAGATTACACGCATCAGCATCAGGATGAAAGATGTGGGAACAAAGCGAATGGAGCAGCTATATTCCGATTTCCATGCTGATATCGATTCTATTTTTACTCCTGGTAATTACGATGTAACCGTATCCGGGTCGAGTGTGACTTTTTTTAAAGGAACCGAATATTTGCTGAAAAATCTGTTTACCAGTTTGGCTTTGGCTATTTTGCTGATTTCCGGTTTTATGGCCATTATGTTTTCCTCATGGAGGATGGTTCTTTTATCGTTAATTCCCAATGTTATTCCTCTTATTTTTACAGCGGCAATTATGGGATATACAGGAATTCCAATTAAAGCTTCTACCATTTTGGTATTCAGCATCGCCTTCGGAATTTCGGTTGACAACACCATACATTTCCTGGCCAAATACCGTCAGGAACTCAAAGCAACAAGCTGGGATATTCGGCAGTCGGTGGTGCTGGCCTTAAAAGAAACCGGAGTGAGCATGATTTACACCTCGGTAGTTCTGTTTTTTGGTTTTGGAATTTTTGCACTCTCGAGTTTTGGCGGAACAGTTGCTATGGGTGTACTGGTTTCGTTAACACTGCTGGTAGCCGTTACTTCAAATTTAATATTGCTGCCTTCGTTGTTGTCAAGCCTGGAAAGAATTACTACCACAAAATCGTTCAAAGAGCCGCTGTTAAATATTTACGATGAGGAAGAAGATATCGAACTGGATGAGCTTGAAATTTCATATAACAATAAAAAGAAATAATTTCTATGTATTCTGTTGAAGTATTACAGGAAAAGATTAATGCTGAAATTCAAGATCGGCTGTTGAAGCTGAAAGTTCGGAATCCGGCAGAACTATACCAACCGGTTGAATATGCGCTGAACATCGGGGGGAAACGATTACGGCCTGTAATGCTGCTTTTGAGTTATAACCTGTTTTCAGAAGAAATTGAAAATGCTTTTCCGGCGGCTTTTGCGATTGAAACCTTTCATAATTTTACGCTGCTGCACGACGATATTATGGACAAAGCCGACGTACGCAGAAACAGTCCAACAGTGCACCGAAAATTCAGTGAAAACGGGGCGATTCTTTCAGGCGATGTCATGGCCTTTTTATCCTACCAGAATTTAATTGAATGTAAATCGGAGCGGTTAAAAGATGTTATTGGATTATTCACCAAAACCGCTATTGAGGTTTGCGAAGGCCAACAGTACGATATGGATTTCGAAAACCGGCTGGATGTTACGGAGGCAGAATACCTGGAAATGATTCGGCTGAAAACCGCTGTGTTGCTTGGCTCTAGTTTAAAAGCAGGAGCTTTACTGGCTAACCAGCCGGATGAAATGGCTGAACAGTTATATCAATTCGGATCAAATTTAGGAATGGCATTCCAATTGCAGGACGATTTGCTCGATACTTTCGGAACGCAGGAAACATTTGGGAAAAAAATTGGTGGCGACATTTTGGCCAACAAAAAAACATACCTTTTAATAAAAGCTTTGGAATTGTCTTCAGGCGTCCAACTTTCGGAGCTGAAAAAGTGGATTGGCACCGATAATGTGCAGGATGAAATAAAAATTAATGCCGTAACAAATATTTACCGTCAGGTAGGTATTGAAAAATTCACAGAAGAAAAAATTGATTTCTATTTTGAACAATCAACCAAAATACTTCAAATTATTTCCTTGTCTGAAATTCAAAAACAACAGTTGAAACTGCTTAGTAATAAAATACTGAAACGCGATCATTAAGAACGTTAAATTTAGCCCAAAATTCGCAGTTTTTAGTTGTAAAAAACCAAAACAATATTAAATTTGTTCACCTAAAAAATTTGGTGCAAAGTTGGAAAAACCGCTCCAAAAATCTAAAAGCAGATGGCTAAAAATACAGGTAAAATAATCCAGGTAATAGGTCCGGTAGTAGACGTAAGTTTCGAAAGAGAAGGAGGAGAACTTCCCGGCATTTACGACGCGCTGGAAATTATTAGGGAAGACAGTGATAATTTAATTATTGAATGCCAGCAACACATTGGTGAAAACACCATTCGTTGTATTGCAATGGATGCAACTGATGGTTTAAGAAGGGGCATGGATGTAGTTTCAACAGGTAGCCCTATTATTATGCCAAAAGGCGAGATTGCCCTGGGACGATTGCTGAATGTAATCGGAAATTCCATCGATGGACTGGAACAGTTGCCTAAAGAAGGTTTAAATATTCACAACGCGCCGCCCAAATATGAAGATTTAACTACTGAATCAGAAGTACTTTTTACCGGTATCAAAGTTATCGACCTGATTGAACCTTATGCAAAAGGAGGTAAAATTGGTTTGTTTGGTGGTGCCGGTGTTGGTAAAACCGTATTGATTCAGGAATTGATTAATAATATTGCGCTGGCACACAGCGGACTTTCCGTATTTGCCGGTGTGGGAGAACGTACCCGCGAAGGAAACGATTTGTTGCGCGAAATGATTGAAGCCGACATTGTGGATTATGGTCCCGAATTCAAAGAATCCATGGAAAAGGGAAACTGGGATCTTTCAAAAGTCGACAATGAAAAACTGAAAAAATCAAAACTGGCAATGGTTTTCGGGCAGATGAACGAACCTCCCGGCGCCCGTGCAAGGGTAGCATTATCGGGATTAACCATTGCCGAAAGTTTACGCGACGGCGACGGCTCGAAAGGTGGAGGACGCGACATTCTATTTTTTGTTGATAATATTTTCAGGTTCACACAAGCTGGTTCCGAAGTTTCGGCCTTGCTCGGGAGGATGCCTTCTGCTGTAGGTTACCAACCAACGCTGGCTACCGAGATGGGTGTCATGCAGGAAAGAATTACTTCTACCAAGAATGGTTCCATTACCTCCGTACAGGCGGTTTATGTACCCGCTGACGACTTAACCGACCCTGCGCCGGCAACCACGTTTGCCCACCTGGATGCTACAACCGTATTAAACCGTAAAATTTCAGAACTTGGAATTTACCCGGCGGTAGATCCACTCGATTCAACGTCGAGGATTTTATCAGCTGAAATTGTGGGTGAGGAGCATTATAAATGTGCACAGGATGTAAAAATGTTGCTGCAACGCTATAAAGAATTACTGGATATTATTGCCATCCTTGGAATGGACGAGCTTTCTGAAGAAGATAAACTGATAGTGCACCGTGCGCGCCGTGTGCAACGTTTCTTGTCTCAACCGTTCTTTGTTGCTTCGCAGTTTACCGGGCTCGAAGGGAAACTGGTTTCCATTGAAGATACCATCAAAGGTTTTAATATGATTATGAACGGCGAGGTGGATAAATACCCGGAAGCAGCATTTAACCTGGTTGGAACCATTGAAGAAGCTATTGAAAAAGGCGAAAGAATGCTGGCTGACAAATAATAATTTATTCCCATGTTTCTTGAAATAATTACACCCGATAAAAAAGTATTTGAAGGAGAAGCTACTCTGGTGAAATTACCCGGAAGCAGTGGAGCTTTTGAAATTTTAAATAACCACGCGCCTATTATTTCTACCCTTGAAAGAGGTACTATTAAAGTTGTGCAGGAGGGTGGCAAGGAGCTGTTTTTTGAAATCGACGGTGGTGTAATCGAAAATAAAGCCAACAAAATAATTGTATTGGTTGAATCGGCCTGATACGAAGAGATAAAAAAATTACTATATTACCTCGGGGAAATCCAAATCTTCGGGGTTTTTTGATTATTGCATAGAAATGAAGTACCTGGTAATACGTCTTAGTTCTATCGGCGATATTGTGCTGACAACGCCGGTTTTTCGTTGCCTGAAACAGCAGGTCGAAAATGCCGAAGTGCATTTTGTAACCAAACAAAAACATGCTACATTATTGAGCGCAAATCCTTTTATAGATAAAATTCACCTTTTTAATGAAAATATTGGCGACTTAATTACAGAACTGGAAAAAGAGCGGTTTGATTTTATTATCGACTTACACCAAAATTTCAGAAGTAACCGGATAAAAAACCAGCTGAAGGTACCTGCATATTCTTTTGAAAAACTGAATTTTAAGAAGTTTCTTTTGGTTCAGTTTAAAATTAACCGGCTACCCAAAAAACATATTGTTGATCGGTATCTGGAAACCCTTTCTTCTTTTAGTGTTGAAAACGACAATCGCGGACTTGATTATTTTATCCCTGAAGATGAAGGTTTTAAAAAAACTTATTTGCCTGAAATATTTCAAACGGGTTTTGTGGCTTTTGTAATTTCCGGAACCTATTTTACTAAAAAACTACCCGTTGAAAAGGTTGCTGAAATTTGTAATTTACTGAATTATCCGGTTATTCTTTTGGGTGGAAAAACAGAATTTGATGAAGGCGAAAAAATACTTTCACTATCAAAAGGGAACGTACTGAATTATGCAGGGAAGGTCAGTTTAAATCAGTCGGCCTCTCTGGTGCGCGATGCCAATGTGGTTTTAACCAACGACACCGGTTTAATGCATATTGCAGCTGCTTTCAAAAAGAAAATACTTTCGTTTTGGGGAAACACCGTGCCCGAGTTTGGTATGGTTCCGTATCAATCCGATCCAGCTTCAAAAATTCTGGAAATAGAAAATTTAAAGTGTCGCCCATGTTCAAAACTCGGACACCACAAATGCCCCAAAAAGCATTTCAAATGCATGCGAAATTTGGATGTAAATCAGGTAACTCAGTGGGTTGAGCAGAATTTTAAAGAAAGTTAGATTTATTACAACTTCATAAAAGCTTTCTCCAGTCTTTTCAGTGCATCTTCCAAAACACTTCGCGGGCAGCCAATATTAATGCGCAACCAGCCATCGCCGCCGGTGCCAAATCGTCCACCATTGTTTAATCCCACTTTGGCCTGTTCGACCACAAATTTGGTAAGTTCGTCGTCGTTCATTCCATATGCAGTAAAGTCGAGCCAAACCAGATAGGTAGCTTCCGGTTTCATAACTTTTACTTTAGGCAATTTATTTTTGAAGAAATCTTCGAGAAGCTGGTAGTTTTTCCACAAATATTCGAGCATTTGTTCCAGCCACTCGTCGCCGTGTGTGTAAGCGGCTTCAAGGGCAACTGAGCCGAAAATGTTTCCCATCCTAAGGTGCCCCACGCCCAGTGTTCTCTCGTAACGTGCAAATTTGGTTTTGTTGGGAATTATTGCCATCGAGGAAGACAGCCCCGCAACATTAAAAGTTTTGCTTGGCGCCATAAAAATAATGCAGTTGTTGGCCGCTTCTTCCGAAATTGTGGCGAAAGGAATGTGTTTGTGTCCGTCGAAAATCAAATCAGAATGTATTTCGTCGGAAATAACCATGATATTATTTTCAAGACAAATGTTGGAAAGCTCTTCCAATTCAGCTTTTGTCCAAACCATCCCTCCCGGATTTTGCGGGTTGCACAGCATTAATAATTTTGTTTTTTCTGTAATTTTCGACTTCATATCTTCAAAATCGAAGGTGTATCTGCCGTTATCCGGTTTCAGCGGATTTTCTATCATTTTTCGTTTTGTGCCTTTTACACAATCGAAAAACGGGAAATAGACGGGCGGCTGAACAATCACTTCTTCCCCGGGTTTCGAAAAAGTTTCAACGGCCAGCGTTAATCCGGCAACCACACCCGGGCTAAACGAAATCCATTCTTTTTTAATTTCCCAATTATGGCGGCGTTTCATCCATCCAATTATCGATTCAAAATATGAGTCGGATTTAAACGTGTATCCGAATATTTCGTGCCCGGCCCTTTTTTTTATGGCATCGACAATAAAATCAGGAGTTCTGAAATCCATATCGGCTACCCAAAGCGGCAACACGTCGTTGGTTTTGAACATCCATTCGCGGGCATCGTACTTTATGCAATCGGTTCCTTCCCGCGGAACAATTTCATCGAAATTATATTCTTTCATATTGTTAAGTGCTCTTTGTTTCTTTGAATATTTTACATTTCAATTTTTCGAAGATAATGAAGTGTTCCATTGTTTTCTACTTTTAACACAAAGTTGAAACGATTTAAATCCAAACAAAGATCAAAGTCGGTTTGTGGCGACCAATCTTGTTTCTCAGGATCGAAAAATCGTGCACCTGAACCATTTCTAATGGTTTCAACCATTTTTTCAAATTTATTTGGGACTCCTTCCAGCTCATTTTTAATGAACCCGGCACACAGTGTGTCTTCGTCGGTGGGATATTCGCACGCATATCCCATGCAAACCAAAGATACGTTTTCGGGTTGCACGTTTTGAATGTACCGAACAATGGCGCCTGCATTCACAAAACTACCTGTAATTATTTCATCTGCCATGGTTGCATTGACAATTCCCTGGGTTCCCGAGCTGGTGGTA
>Ga0102953_1001296_pt1 | contig 16047 bp, 17 predicted proteins | sample SalPon2A_C_D2_MG_FD_78509 | JGI IMG/M metagenome (GOLD analysis project Ga0102953, IMG submission 78509) | Soil microbial communities from South San Francisco under conditions of wetland restoration - Salt Pond MetaG R2A_C_D2_MG | ecosystem: Environmental > Terrestrial > Soil > Wetlands | place... | reverse complement strand
TACTCGAAGTTCAGGAAGCTGAAGCCGCCAAGAAATACATCAATACCGCCGCCACCACTCTTGATGCGGGGCGGCTCAATGGTAATTGGATAGGTGGCGTTGTTGGGCCACCTGGCGCTAAAGCTGCCGCCGGAGTAGTAGCCGCGTTTCTGCCCGGCGAAGTAATCCGGGGGATTGGAGGTGTTCTGGTTCAGCCAATCATCCACCCAACCGGCCCCGGCAGGAACCGGTATCAACAGCGCCGCAATCAGCAGCATCGAGAAAAATTGTATCATTTGCTTTGATAGCATCAGAATTCCTTTTGCAGGATTGATTCGGGATCCAGCCCTCCCCCTTTCTGAAAGTCATACACGGAATACCCCTGCGGCGTGATCTGCCCGTTCAGCAGACGAATCGAGCGAGACAGCCGCCGTTCCAGCTCTTCCAGGGCTACCACTCCAGAGGCTACCGGGATATACTCTTCTCGTCCTTTGCCGATCAGAAGCAGGGTCGGAGTGATGGTTATATTGAAACGTGCCGCAGTACTCGGGTTTTCGTTGATATCGATACCTTTCACCTGCCAGCCGTATTGGTCGGTGAAAAAACGCAGGATCTGTTGCTGTTCCACACAGTACGGACAGTCGGGGCTGTAAAAATAGAGCAATGCATGATCACTTGCGGCCGTCTGGATGGTGCTGGCGATCTCCTCTTTCTGCATCTTCACCCGTGCGATGACACCGGGCGCGGTTACCGGATAATCCCGCCCCACATCGAGGCCGGCATGTTTCTGGATCACATAGGAAGCGACATTGGCATAAACCGCAGCCTTCCGCCGAGCCAGATCCTGCATGGTCAGATATTCAAAAACATTCTGTTCCGTTGGCCTCTGCACCGCCTTTTTCTGAAACTCCATGAGCAGGCGCTGGAAATCATCCGGGTGCATGTCCCATAGCTCTTCCGTTGAATAGTCTGTTAATAGAGGCACCGGTCTTGCCAACGGGGATTCGGTTTCCTCTTCCGGCTCAGGCGCAGGTTCTTCGTACCAGAACCAACCTTCCTTTGTGTCGTCGTAAAATTTTTGTTCACGCCAGGTCGCTGCCTGAGTTACCCCTGAAAATACAAAGGTGAGCAAGCATAAGAGTATGATGGCCCTACCAAATGGGGTATGCCTTTTTAAGCACACTGTCTGCATTGATGAACCCATAATATCTGCTGTCATAACTTCGCGGGTGGTTGCCAACCATGAACAGGCTGCCGGGCGGAACAGGTCCGTTAAAAATAAATTGCGACAGCGGTTTGCCTTTTGAATCTTTATCCAGAGCCCGCCCGAGATAGTTTTCATCGCAAAAATACTCACCATTGGAAACCGTCAATCTATGGCCGGCAGCACAGCCGACTATTTTCAGCAGCCTGTCTGTTTGAGCCTGGCCCCCCCGCAAGGGGATATAAACAAGCTGTTTGTGAAACAGTAGATAGTCTCCTTCTTGAAAATCCAGAGACTCTGGCTCGACCAGAAAGAAGACGCGGTGTCCAAGGGACGGTGTAATCGTTACACTGATATGCCCAGGGAGCCATGCCCCTACGACCAAAGCTGAAGTCACAACCGTTATAATTTTCCATGTCGCAAGACGTTTATGGTTTGATTTCCCTGGCATTACGTAACACCACCTCTTTCAAGAGCACGATGTGATTTGCCGGTTCACCCAGCAGAGCCGCTTCCATGGCGTCGATGTTCTGACGCAACTCTTCATCCGATATTTCGCCGTTGACCGCTTTGTCCCTTTGGTTGCGAATATACCCCTGCAAATCCATGGTCACGATTTTCTGGGCGTATCGCTGATCGTAGAACGCGACCACACCCATGGCTGTTATAAAGCTCACAACCAAGGCGATAAGGGCTGTGTTTATAAGGCCATGACCGTGTTTTTTGGGAGTCTCGGTTGTTTTTTCGTTTAATTTGTTGTCCATCTCACTCTCCATGACGTATTCCACCCCTCAACGCGGCAATCAGCGTGTTCATATCTGCACTTTTCGCCTCTCGGTTAATTCGTTCCAGCAAGTAATCCAGGCTGGCATCGCCGCTTATGATTATCGGCTCTATCTGCTTTTCTTCTTCCTCCCCTCCGCTGATCGGCAAATACGCCAGAGCCGGAACATCTTCGATGGCGAAGCGCTGAAAAAGCTGTGGATCAATCTGAATGCTGACCTTATAGCTGTCGCATTGTTCTTTGGTAAGGTCACAAGCCGGATCTTTTTTCAGGATCTCCGCGATAAATTCCATGGTAGGCCTGATTTTTTTCATCCCGCCGACAAAGCCGCGCAGCACCATGATGATTTGGCCGGGACGGGCACGATCAATCATGGCCGCATAATTTCGGAGTGTGGTAAGCGGCACTGAACTGGAAACAAAAAGATAAACTCGTTCCGCCTTGGCATCAGCTACCACCGGTGAATTCTGAACGCCCGGTGGCATAGATTCGGTGAGGATATCTTTGAAAATGGTTTCTTGCAGGCGTTGCTGTTCGTCGCGTATTTTGGCCTGGAATTCCGGGGCGTTGAATTTGTCCATAATCTTTCCCGCCGCATCCTGACAGCCGCAGTCATCTGCCTGATCATTCCCCGGAAGCTGCAATTCCTTAGCTTTTTCTTGTGCCTTATCCAAAACGCCGGAGATGTCATTCATCTTGAGTTTCCTGCCCGGTTCATCGGCAAAGCTGTGCCCGGCAAACAGGCAAAGAAAGAGAATAATGGTTGTTCTGGTCATAAAGGTATTTTTCATTCGGACACGCAGCACACCCTTTTCCTGAATACCAGCCACAGGAATTCATCTCCCGGTCCCTTGCTGCCCCGGTAAGGCGGGTTAAGGTTTGAGCCAAAAAAGAAGGCGCTCTTGCCGATGGGCCAGGCCCTTTTTTTGACCACCGGACGCATCGCCTGCAGTTTATAATTCGGCTTGTACCAGATCGGCGTCAACACACAGGTACAGACATTCAGGCCGGGATCACAGATCAGCAGTTCTCGGGCCAGTTTGTAGATCATCCGGGCCGCGATAGTGGAGTTGGCCTGTATGATGTTGTCGTCATCGACATGGCCGGTCATGGGATAGGCGGAACCGCCGCTGCCTACACACCAGAAGAGGGCTTCCAGGGGCCGGGAGGCATTGACCGCTACCGAATCGGCCATGCAGGCCATCTGCGCAAACTGGTTGGCAAAGAGCAGGGCCTCGGGATGGATGATGAAGGACAGCTCGTCGTCCTGCCAGAGCGGGTCCAGCTCGGTGATATAGGCCACGTCAAAACCGGAATTTTCGACGCAGGTAAAATCCACCATCAGACCCAAAATGCTCCAGACCGGAAAGATCAGGTAATGGGCCTGGGCGAAAGTGGATTGATCCGGCAGGGCACTGTCCAAGCTATAATTCTTACCGGACAGAAAACCTTCTGTGGAGGCCAGATCAAGCCCTGAGCCCATTGAGGGGAAATAATAGGGCAAGCCCACGGTCTCAATCATCCGGGCCGGCTCCCAGAAACTCACGGAAATACCGATTCGGTAATATTTGGGCGGCGGCGCGGGACAGACGCAGATAGGAAAAGCGGCCACGTCAGGGGTGTCGTAGTTGTCCGGAGTGGGGGCGATGGTGATGCCGGCGATTTTGACCGGGAAGATTTCCTGCCAGGCTGCATCCGAAATGGGGTTGACGAACTGGCCGCTCTTGAGCGCCGCCATGGCGCTGGCAGGGCAAAAAGTCAACAGACAGAGCAAGAGAACGGGAAGGAATCTATTCATGCGGCACCCTCACCTCTTTGACCTGCAGCATATTGTCCTGCTGTCGGATCACGGACGGCACTACCGCGAGCTGCAGCCGCCTGGCTACGGTATCCGCGAGATAAAAAACCGGCCTGCTAAGTTCCTCGATGAGATCGTAGTAATCACCTCCGGAGAGAATCAGTCGACTCCGATAATCCTCAGCATAGGGAGAGGACTTAAACCAATCGACCTGTTGCCGGTCAGCAGCGTCGATGACAATTAAAACACTCGTGAGATTGACGTAATCCAAAGGATTGAAGGAAAAGCCCTTTGGGTACAACACCCCTCCTTTGCCGTCCGGGATATCGGCATCCAGTGTATAGGTCATGTCAACCAGAAAGGACTTGTCCGCCTTGGCGACCGGCAGGGGATGCAGATCACTGGGCTTGAATTTTTTAATCATCGCCAGCTTCTTCTTCCGGTCGATCACTTTTTCCCAGTCTACTCGTAAGGCGGCTTCCCTGATTTCGGCCAAAGCATCGGGCTCCACAACAGGGTAGACCTTCCCCACCGTGCCGAGATGCATAGCAAAACAAGCCTCAGTGCAAAAAATATAGAAAAATATGGCTGTTATGGTGCCTATTAGAAAACGCACGTATTCCCCGCTGAAGCAAAAAGTTACAGGTGTAGCGGTTGTGGTCCGCTACTCTCTTTTTTCCGGGGATGTGACGTTTTGGGGAGAGAAAATAGATTTACAACATATTTAGGAGAGATCTTGATTTTGATGAAAAATGATATACCTATCTCAAATGGTTATACCTTAAATTTGCATTGTCTTGCCAAAGCATCGACGGTTACGAGTAAAGAAATATTACAAAAGTGGAGAAGGTGACAATTGGATCTTAGAGGTAGGAAACTAAAGATAGAGTAATCTAATCCAGTTTTCAATTCTTTTAAGCTCGTTCATTATTATTCTCTTCACCCATTTCAATTACAGCTCCATAAAAGCTCTCCGCATAATGTCTAGCCTTAATCCTGACATAGTTGGGAAGTAACGAAAAGGCGATAAAAATTGCCAAAAGCAGGATTGCACTGGAAACAATTCCCCAAATCAACCCACCGTCAAAGAAAAAATATAAAATCCAACATCCCAAAAAACTTATCACCGCAAAAAAAAGCCAAAAAGGACTAAGCCCTAAAAGATTTCTAGCAAAACCATAATCAGCATTATGTACATTAAGACGATCTGCATGATTACTATTTCTAAGTTTATATCTCAATGTGCAAACTGCGTCATTTATGATAGCTTCTAATTCGCTATTTCTTCGCTCTTTGGCTTCAACAATATCAAGTTTCGTTAGATCTCTGATAATCTTGCACCATAAAGTTTTTTGCTGAAATGATCTCGTTTCATCATCTGGGTGTAACCATAAATTTGTTGGAGAGTCATGAGGCCACTTAGGCCAAAGCTTTTTTTGAACCCTATTACCGGCAGCAGAAGCAAGGTGAGAGCCCCCAACAGCAAACGCTGCGCTTAGCCCGACTCCAAGAACCAGGAGATTAAGCCATTCTAAAATTGGCCCTCCAAATGAGGCAGAGACAGGGAGCAAGAACATTATTGATAATAAAGCAGGAAGGAAACGAGCCTTTCTCTCATAATGGTCACTCAAATTAACATAATTAAGCCATGTTTTTTCTTCAGGATTTGATCGTTGCTGTGTCATTTTTCTCTAGAATGGGAAGATAATTTTCACTGTCTCCTATTTCTTCGACGAAACAGGCTATTTTTTTCTTTTCGCCGACAATTAACATTAATGGAGGGAAACCGTCACGCTCCATTATATTATTAAGCCAAGAGAATACTTTGCAATCATTATTGCTTGGTTTAATGCTAGCACCATTGGGATGTGAGTGCCATTCTCCAATATACGTTAACATTCCATCTGTTTGGCTTACTATAGCTTCAATTTTTTTCTTTAGACCGTGACATCCCCTTACATACCAAGTAGGCCACTCCCTGCTGTCGGGTGGAGAAGGTATGGTATCAACTACATAAATTATTCTTCTGGCAATATCGAAAGATCCTAAAAGAACACCGCCTGTTTCATTTGGTAATTTTGCTTCTCGGATTTTATTAAATTTGTTAATTAAATTTATGTCAGTCGAGATAGTCCAATCAGCAACAACTTTTTTAACTACAGGTGCTGGCTCAATCTCAACGTGTTGGACATTGCCACACTCATCAGCTCTCCATATTTTCAGATGAGCATTATCTTTAGAAGAAACTTCACGAAAAGCCTTTCCTGTTATTGCGGCGTGCAAAGCAACAAAATGCTGCGGCAACGTACTGGTAATATCACGACAAGACTGGCCATATCTTCTCCGCCCTTCAGGAGGCTTAAAATGACCTTTCAACCGTTCATCTTCAAGAATGGCTCGATAATATTGCATTTCTAGCTCATCAAGTTTTATAGTCCGGCATTTGTCCTCAGCAAGAAGCACTGAATCATTTCCTGTTGGGGTAAGAAAAATGGTGACCCGCCTCACGGAAGAATCAACGTCAAGGGCTAAATACCTTGCTACCGTGACGGAAGCTGACATATCAAGGACAACATCAGAGCTGTTTATAGCAATTTCTACCTCCTCATTGTGCTCACCTGGTGAAATTATATCGGCTGGGATATATTTATAAAGATCTTGATCTCTAGAGATAAGATTTGCTTCAAAAGATAACGCCCTTGATTTTACAAAGCCCACATAATGAGTATTAAGTTCATGTCGCGCGAGGTTATGGGGCATTAAACGGTCGTTATCGATGAGCATCCATTTACCAAAACCGGCACGTGCAAGATTCATTACGATCTGAGATCCTAATGCACCAACCCCAATGGCTGCAATTGACACTTCTTCGGGATCGGCATAACCGTTTAGGTTCGCTGCCAATTTTCTGGTTAATTCAAAGCATGGATTAAAAGAGTTTAAAAGGATGTCTTGACCATTTTTGGCACTGTCCGGAAAAAAGATGACTCCTAATCCGCCATTGTGAGGGTTAGGCTCCCAAACATCAAGTTTGATACCTACCTCTTTAACCGAGTCTCCTGTCATAAAAACAAAAGTATCGGTATGTTCAACTTCTCCTCCATTCTCTCTGGTTTTTGGACTAAGAATTATTAAAACCAAACACGAACTTAAATATTTTTCGGAAACAAAATCATCCTCTAACCAAACCTTAAATTTCTGGTGCAGCTCATCCAACAAATCCAAACCATTCTCTTTTAAAATTTTAGCAAGATCAGCAATTGAATTTGGACGACTGTTAATGATGCCATGCATCGTCGGTTGACATACATGAATACTGGCAATTACATTAAGAGAAGAGTTTTGAGAGGGTTTATTGGAGTGAGCAATAAAAAATTTTTCATCTATGCCCGTAACAAATAATCTGCTTGGGACAATTTCTTCTTTTCCTAAAAGATCATACGGAAGAAGGACATGACCCAAATGTCCAACAATTAACGGTTCGAGCGGCTGATCGTTCTGGTGAAGATTTCCCTTTGCTGTCAAGGCAAGCCATTCCCGAATCCTTTCAACAAAAATCGGTGCCGTCCAACGACTTTTTAGATCTCTATATTGCTCTTCATACAGGCATAAACTTTTCGGGTATTCTTGGTCTGTGAGATTAAGATGTGGGACTTTTGGGAAATCCGCCCTTAGTGATATTACTTCAGGGGCAGCTTCATCTGATTGTGAGAAAGTTGCAGCGATACGTTCTCGGCTGTTAATCTCATGTACAAGAAGTTGAGGAACTTCTACTTCTACCTCGAAAACAATTGTTTGGTTTTCTCCTTCTAATCGGCATTCTATGATTTGTGCATATTGAATCACCCCCTTAACAAGCAGTTGCGCAAGTGACCGTGCTTTTGGGATATCAATTTTATCTATATGAACTTTATGCCCTGGAGGCTCCAAAAATTTATTATTCATATTTTTCCCGCGCGAGGAGATTGTGTCCCACCCACAATTGCAGCGGCAGTAATCGCACGTTTTTTAACAGTGGCTTTAGATGCACTGATTTCTATCTCAATTGGCTTTGGTTCTGTTTTTTTAGGATACTCCATAGTCACTAAAAATTGATCTTTAGGCTCAGAAAGTATACTTTTATAATAATTCGCAGCTTGCCTATACGGGGGATGATCTTCTTTATCCTCGTCGCTATCTTTGGAAGGTATTGGCTTACTTGTTGAAATAATTTTTGCCCCACTCAGCCCTTGTTCCTCATACAGCCAAGCAACTTCATCAACAGGTTCTGTTTTATCCTTTCCCTTTTCTGGCCCGATAGATTTATAGCTGCAATGATGAGGAAGTTTAGCAATATCCCATTCGAGACGCTCTGGTCTTTTCTTTTTATCCCTGGTCACCTCAACGATATCAGTGATTATTTCGTGGGTGATATCAGCCATCAAAAGAAATTTTGTCTCAATCTTATCAATCTCAAAGGTGGCCTGCATCACAAGTGAATCAGCATTTCGATCTTCAACTTCACTATCATTTAATCTTTTTGCAAATGGAGAATGAACAAAAAATTCTACCTTGTCCTCTGACAAACTAAAACCTGGAGCTAGCCTACCAGCATCGGTAATAAGGTCTTTACGATCATCGAAGTTGATGTCATTATTTTTACACCATTTTTTTAGTTTCTCTGGCCTTGAAAATACACGGATATTTTCACCATTTTTAAATCGGTGCCTAGCTTCACGCTGTATTATTCGCGCCTCATCGTTATCCGGTGCCTCTTCCGTAATAATCGCAGCAGGAACCCACAGCATATTAATTTTTATTCGGTCATCGCCTTGATATTTTTTTGCATACTCAAACCAAAAGAAATCTGAGGCGCCCTTATAGTGATCTTCATCTAAATGGGTAAAAGCTACTACGTCAAAATAGTCTTTTCCATCTTCATCAAGGTCATCACGAAGTTCTTTTGGAAGATCACATCGGAGATCATACTTATCATCAGGATTACGCATATTTGCATAATCAAATAGAATTTTTTTTCCATTTTCGAGATTTATTCTCACTGAATCAGCATTACCCAAGGGAAAAACAGTAATAGTGTGCATAGTTGATGATCTCCTTACCATATTGATATAATAATATTTTCTAGTTACCCTTTTGGAGGAAATGGGTCATTTCCGTAAGTGTGTTCATTCTGTATCTTGCCGTTTTGTCCATGTATTTTTATCTGACCATGGCCACCAGATTTTGCCAGTCCCTTCCCCCTACCACCGCGCTCTCTTTATTATCAAAATGGCCTGAAGTACGTTTGCCTCCTTCATTTTTCACATCCTATCCTCCGCCGCTATTTTTCGTAACATGATAAACTTTTCTCTTTGGCATACATAACCTCCTATAAATTATGGATAATTGGGGTAAATTAGTAAGCACGGCATGGGATTTAGTCAAGCCAAAGACACAACATGTTGTGCATAAGCTTCACACGACAACACAATATGCACTATTACCCTTTGTCATTTTTCTTTACGAACACCCTTAAATGGCTTGTCATCAGCTTTTTGATCCATAAACTTTCCATCTGGGCCTCGTTTCGTCCATCGATCATTTTTTGGATTATAAACTTGTGATCTGTCACGGACAGCGCCATGCCTATGTCCGTCACCTGAAGGTGGATTTGTTGCCATAATAAATTCTCCTAGATTTAAAATGATTAGTTGGTAGAATCTGGTCTAATATTTTGCCGTTAGTGTTATATGCCGACCAAAAATAAAAATTTGGTTATTTTTTCAAAAAATAATTTCTCAGTGGCATATATAAGGAGATAGAGAATTCTTGAAGGCTGAAGTACGAAACCAAATTAAAGAAGCTGACTGGCCTCGTATTGTCAGAGAGTTGGCTATTTACGTGACTAAAAGGGTACGTATGACCTTTTGGGTCTCAGGTTCAAATAATATGCTGCCCGAGGGACTTTCTGTTGAAGATATCGTCCAAGAGTCCATTAAACGTTTTTTTACTGAAGACAGGAATTGGGACTCTACTCGTGTGGACCTTCTCCCCCTTTTAAAAGGAACAGCAAGAAGCATTGTTGGCAACCTACCCACCTCTGGTGACAACAGGTTTGTCAAACGGAATATCGTTTTAGAAGAAAATGAGACCGAAGATGAAAAAATCTCAAAAATGATTGACCAGAGCTCTGATGACACAACAAAATCTTTACGTAACCCTGAACAACTTTTATTCGAAAAAAGAGACCAACAAGTAATTATCCAGGCATATCATTATCTCCTGAAGCAGGCAGAAGGGAACGATGATTACGAGAGTGTTATTTTGGCAATATGTGACGGCTTCGACAAACCTGTCGAGATATCAGGCCAGACCGGTATTGAGCTAAAAAAGGTTTATGAATTAAAAAGACGATGGAAGATAGAATTTGAAGATGCTCTCCAGGTCGCATTGTCTAGCCAAAACAACTAAGGGACATGTTTATGAAATCAAAAGACAATAGCAAAGAGATCCAAGACTCAACTAAATTTTTCAACCATTTTGTAGAGTTTATCTCTGATTGCACTGACATGGATGATTCTGAAATTGATGATGAGCTGCGCTCTCAGGGTATTGACATAGATAATTTAATACTTGAGTCACAGCACATTGTGAATAGTGCCTTAGAAAAAGATAGGTTGGCGTGGCAGAAAGAAGCGAGCGTGAAAAGAAAATCCAATCTTAAAAAACTTGCTGAAAAAACAACGGATCTTACAAGGATAGGTAAAATTGAACTTATATCCCGAATCAGAAATTTTGTTGAGGCCACAGAACCAGATTTCTCTTTCGCACACAGAAATTTGAAGCTTGAAGATATGTCTGAGGATGAATTGCGTGACATTCTTTCTGAATATGAACAGCTTGCTGATGAATAATTTTTGCTTGCCATGAATACTGATACACAAAATCCTTCATCTGCAGCACGGCGCATTATTGAAAAGCTGGAAATCAAAGAGCCTTCTGAAATTAAGGTAACGTTAATAGCCGAAAACAGAGGAGCAACAGTTGTAGAATCTCATTTGACCTCTTCGGAGGGAAGAATGGTGCGAAGGGGGCGAAAAGGAAAGATTACCGTGCCTGCAAATGAAAGAAATGTTGGCCGAAAAAGATTCAGTATTGGTCATGAATTAGGCCATTTTGAACTGCACCCACAACTGACAAATTTCGTTGCATGCAGCAAGTCTGATATGACCGACTGGAAGGGCTACAAAAAAAGAGAAACTGAAGCTAATATTTTCAGTGCAGAGTTGCTCATGCCTGAACCGTTATTTGCACCACGGATCATTAGAAAGACGCCCAACATTAAATTGATTCAAAAACTTGCTAAGGAATTTAGAACCTCTCTAACAGCAACGGCGTACAGGTATATACAATTGACAAGAGAGCCTTGTGCTTTGATATATTCTGTGAATGGAAAGATTGACTGGTTTCTTAAAAATGAAAAGGATTTTCGCTTTTTTTTAAAAGGGCGTGGTACTCCAGTTGATGAAGATTCTTTCGCCTTTGATGCTTTTGGGGGAAAAGGCGACGCCGTAGATGGGTCTCTTGTCCCCGCTACTGCCTGGGTCGATTCTGATCATTCAATGTACGAGGACATGGAACTTAAAGAATCAACCATTTTCTTAGAATACTACAACGCTACAATTACATTATTATGGGAGCCTTAAGGTGTAACAGGGGCATTATCATTTTGTTGAATTTGAGTGACACCGGGCACTATTATCCCCACAGGCCAGGCGCTGTCCAACTGGAAGGCATTGCCTTCCCTGACCGAATGTATTCCACAATCGGCTCAAGGAAGATTTTAACCTGCCGTATGATCTCGGCAAAATCCGCAGGAATAGGTTCTTGCCCGAGTCTCCGATGAAAGGCCTGCCATTGGCCGCTCTTCATTGAAAGGAAGGAATTTGAGAATGCAGCAATTTCGTTGGGAAGATTTGTCCCACGATTTTTCAATGTTTCCGATATTGCAGCCTTAAGCCGATCACCCATGAAATCGAACTGTCTGGAGAGTAGCCAGATATCATAAAAGTCCTTCATGCGGCTGTTCAATTCGCCCAGCTTGACCATTGCCTCGAATTTTTCAGCAATAGCACTCTCCAGGCTGTAACCTACCAGCTGAGGTGGAGGAAAATCGAGAATGGTGGGAAGTATCGTCTCCTGGGGACCCGGGACAACCACATCGCCAAAGCCGATATCAATCTGCATCGGAATTCTGGCTGTTTCAAGCTGGGCGACAAATCGTATCCGCACGCCTTCATAATCAGCGTCCTCCGTGATTCTCTCCCCGGCAATATTGTCCGTATCGAATTGCAATCCGTCTTCTCGTTCAACCGAAAACTGGCAGATCTCACGTATCTGCTTGATGATATTTTCTATCTCATTTCTAGTATTCCGACCGAGCATGTCTATGTCCATGGTTGGCCGGAACAAAGGGGCCTGCCAAGCCCTGAGCATCAATGCGCCTTTCAAAATAAACTTTTCTGCATGAGGTGACTGCGACAACCTGAATAGAAAACGTTCAATGGCAAAGTATTGCAGCAGTTCATTAAAGGGGCGCTTGTCGTGTCTGGCCTTATTAAGCAGACGTTGACGGACCGAGGCAGCGATATTTTTCGGAGTTTTTCCATTCATACCATCGCCTCCAGGTATGGCTGCATGATTTTAGCCACTCTGCATATACGTCCATACCGCATCAGTTCTTCTGTATTGAATCTCCCTCTTTCCTTATAGAGTTTCAGAGCTTCCAGGACGACATCAAGCCCCAGTTTGTTGCGGAACTTGAAACAATCGGCAATTGTCTTTTCCGGCTCGTAGACAAGAATTTTCACCCCATCGATTTCGTATTTTTCGATGCCGACATAATAGGCTTCCTTGGTGAACCGGTGAATGGAAACAGGAGGGAAATCAATTCTGGGGGATTCCGTCCCTCTTTCAAGCGCGATGGCAACTTCATGAGGGACCTGGGTGGTAAGGTGATGGAAAGAAAGCGCTGAAATAAGGCATATTACGGCTTTGGGAACTCGAAGGGCTACAGATACGAGATCCGGGTTTGATATAGGAGGCAGGTCGGAAAGTCTGTATACGCCACGCGATACCTGTTCGATTCTACCTTGATCCCGCAGAGAGTAAAGCACCCTTGGGTGAATCCCAGCCTTGAGGGCCTCACCTGTTCGCAGGGTTCCACTATGCTCTTTAAAAATCAGCATTGCTTTCTTCTGAGCAGTTTGTTGTTCCGAACGTTTTTCCATGGATAAAGTTCCTTACACTTATTAACTTGTGTAAGTATTTTTATCCATAACAGGGTTAAGGTCAAGCGGTTTCTTCGATGGATAAATTATATTTTGTTTGCAATAGGCTATGATTTTAAGCGCATTTTGCAAACAAAATATAATTCTCCCTCGTTACTGCACCTTATTCTGAAAATCGTTGATCGCACCCTGGACATCGTTCTGCATCTGGGCCGCCGGCAAAGGGGTAATGTCACCAAACATCTCGGATAAATCTATTTCCGAAAAATCCAGCATCTGGAATTCTTCCGGGGTCAGTCCTTCGCAATTCGGTGCTCCCGCCGATCCCCAATTGCCATTGGGGTTGAATTGCTGGAGCTGCACGCGGCCCTGTTCATGGATAATCCGGCCCATTTTGGAATTGAAGAGGCAGTAAACCTCCGCCTCCTGAACGCAACCGATTAAAGGCAGGTCACGTTTACAGTAGGTGCCGATATAATGGGCACTGCCCGCCTGCTTGGCCTGCACGGTTTCCAAGCTGGCATCGGGGCAATGCTCCTTGAAGATCAAGAAACTGCCGACCGAGTCGTTGCAGCAATTAAAAAAGGTTGTGTCCAAGCCGTTCTGAAGGCATTCACTTCCTTTGCCGTTAAAAATCTTGATCTCCCCTACACAATCACCGGTACCAGTCGTGCCGCTATCCGAACACACCATGTCCCTGCCCGCTTCATCCAGCACCATCATCATCGAGGCGGCCTCGGCGAATTCATTCAGACATTGGCAGTCTTCGACAATTTCTTCTCCCGGGCCTGCCGGGCAGGAGTTGTCCTGTCCGCAGATATGATAAAAGGTGTCATACCGTGCCGAAGTATTCTGATAATCGGTGGTCACCCCTGTGAGGGAGGCCTGGGTATCTTGCACAAGCTTTCTGGTCTTGCAGACAAACTCGCAATCCTGAGGAGGCTCGACCGGGTTTATTTCAATGGCCTGATCATCGGTCGTCCATACCCCCGTGTCCTTATTCTTACGGGCATCGGTGAAGTCAAAGGTTGATTGGCCAAGATCATTGTCGTCCAAAGAACCGGTAATTGTGCCCACCCGGCGGGCGGCATCGCTGAAGTCGAAAGTGTTATTGCTGGTGCAGCGGTATGTCCGTTCCTTCTCCCACCAATCGCGGGTGATATTTTTACTGCAGCTGGCGCTGGCCGAAATCGTTCTGGTGCTTGGCAGCGGAGTATTGCTGGTTGGGTTAAAATTCCGGTAGGTCTGTACCCCGTCCACAAATTCCTCCTGGAGGTCACAGTTGCTGTCGGCCTCCAGGGCCGAACAATTGTCGCTTATGACATCATCAAGAGTTTGGCAGAGGTTGTTTACCCGTACCTCGACAAAGGCGTAGCCCTCGCCGCCGCCGGCCACAGACACCCTGATCTTGGTATCGACAAGCCCGGCTTGCTGAAAATACTGGGTCACATCTATATTCGGATTAACGTTCCATGAAGTGGAAAGCTCGCAGGCGCCACCAGTCTCGGGCGGGAAATTGGCATTCGGCCCGTTATATACCTTTGTTCCGCCAATCCAGACCTGGATGTAATCGTCCCAGATAGCCCGCATCAAGGTGGCGCTTCGGATCAGATCCGGCTTGTTGACGTACACCTTGTAGTTTTCTTCGAAGATGGAGCAATATCCCAACCAGTAGTTATCTCCCTGTCTGCCGAGAATAAGCCTGATGCAGTCAGTCCCGCAGATCTGCACCGCGCCGGTGCCGCCTGCCGGTGTGATGATATCGGACAAACTCACCTCCTGAAGCGATACCTCCCGTGACACGGTGCAACTCTGCACGCCGGTATTCGTGCCCTTGCCTGAAAAACTGGTGGTCATCATGGAGTAATAGCTGTCCGGATCAGCGGCCTGATTGGCAACTTCGGTGTACGCATCCCCCGATATAGAACCAGAATCGACGAAATAGGTAGTCTGGGGCACGGTACCGGTCGGCGAACCGCTGCTGTCCTGACCGTAATAGCTGATGGTCGATGCGTTCAGTTCCACTCTGGAAATGACATAGCCGCCTTTCTGCTGCTGGACTATGCCGGCAACTGCCCCACCCAGATCCTTGAGCATGGCCTCGGACTTGTTATTGCCTCCGCAGCTCTGATTGACGCAATAACAGCCGGCCAATTGATTCATCGGCACACTTTGCAGGGTCGCCCGTGCCGTGGCATCGGCGGACCAGGTGTAGCCCAGGCAATTGTCCCATGTCCCCGCATCACAGGAAATAATGCCGTTGGCGCAGATTCCCGAAGCATGAAACGGTATTTGATAGGCATAATCAAAATTACCGTCGAAGTCGAGGTCCTGAGAGACCTGTACCGGCATGAGATCACCGGTAGCGGCCGTCTGCATAGATACAGAAAGAAAGGCGTTGGAAGAGGGGTTGCTAATCTGCACGGCAGCCGAAGCCGAGCCGTCGATGGTCGAAAGCTGCGCACTGTCGGAGGTAAGCGGCAAAGAGGCGTTCTGCCTGATCCCGTCTGCGGAACCGAATTGCTGCAAGACTGCACCGGCAGCGTCCTGCGCAACTGTGGCAGGATCGGCAGCAAGGGCATAAACCGGCAGAAAACTAAGCGCGATGAAGACGCACCATCTCGCGGATGGCTTGATCATAGTCCTTGCCCTCTCTGACCAGTTTTTCTATGGCCGCTATTTCGCGGGGATTCGAGGTGTAGATGTAATAGGTATATGGATCTACCACCAGCCGCAGCACCCCGTTGCCGAAGGGGGTGTCAAAAAAAAGTTCCGAATATTTGGGCGGTTTTGATTTGACACTTTTGAGCAGCTCGGTGGTAAAATTATCGTAATCGATGAGTCCTTCCTGCTTGGCGGCGCTGAAGTCCTGGGATTCCAACAAGATTTTAAAGGCTGAATTCGATTTGATCACCTCGCCCACCGCGCCGAAGCTTTTCAGGTCAAAGAGCGACTGGGTGATGACCATGAACGAGCCCTGGTATTTTCGCGCCCGGCGATAGCCCTCGCTGAT
>Ga0102953_1001295_pt1 | contig 16051 bp, 16 predicted proteins | sample SalPon2A_C_D2_MG_FD_78509 | JGI IMG/M metagenome (GOLD analysis project Ga0102953, IMG submission 78509) | Soil microbial communities from South San Francisco under conditions of wetland restoration - Salt Pond MetaG R2A_C_D2_MG | ecosystem: Environmental > Terrestrial > Soil > Wetlands | place... | reverse complement strand
AACCAACGAGGATGTACTGGATTCCATTTTTACGCGATTTTGCATTGGCAAATGATTCCAGACTTTAGACTTTAGATTACAGAAGTTGGCTTTTTACTTTCACGTTAATTACTTCGATTTTGTCAATCCGAGATGGTTTGATCGGTTGATTAGTATTTGGTTTACTTTTTTCATGACTCTCTGACTTACAATGATTTATTCGGGTATAAAAGTTATTGGTTTTGATGCGGACGACACACTTTGGGTGAACGAGCCGATCTTCAGACAGATTGAAGATCGTTTTATCTCGCTCGTGAGGGATTATGATACAACCGGGGAATCGGCTAATGAGCTCTTCAAAACCGAGATGAAGAATTTGACCAGTTATGGATATGGCATCAAGGGGTTTGTTCTTTCCATGATTGAAACAGCTCTCAGAATAAGCGGAGGCATGGTTCCCCAATCAGTTATTGCCGATGTTATTGACCTGGGAAAAGAAATGCTGAATCATCCGATTGAGTTACTGGACGGCGTTGTTACCACACTGGAAAAACTAAAACCGGATTATCGTCTTATCGTTGTAACAAAAGGTGATTTGCTGGATCAGGAAAGGAAACTGCGGAAATCGGGCATCGAACACTACTTCCATCATACTGAAGTGGTAAGCGATAAGACGGAAGAAAACTACGCGAATCTGCTTACACATTTTGATATTGATCCCGGCGAATTTTTGATGGTGGGTAATTCGGTAAAATCCGACATCCTTCCCATTCTCAATATTGGTTCGAATGCTGTACATGTTCCGTATCACACAACCTGGCAGCATGAAATGGTTGATACCAATGGCATCGACCAGAAGAACCCGTATCACACCATAGATAGGATTACGGACTTGGTAGATCTCCTGGAATAAGAATGAAAAAGATTGACCTGAACAATTATCCCCGAAAAGACCATTTTGAATTCTTCAGAACGTTTGATGAGCCCCTGTGGGGACTGACCATGGATTTGGATTGCACGTTTGCTTATCGGTACTGCAAAAAGGGGTCCGTTTCGTTCTATGCTTTCTATCTTTACCGAACGCTGCAGGCGGCAAACAACACAAAAGAGTTCAAATACAGGATCATCGATGATGACATTTACGAGGTGGATACTGTCAGCGCTTCGGCGACCATCCTCCGTGATGATCACACCTTCGGGTTCTCTCTGATACGTTTTGACAATGATTTCAATACGTTCACCGGGAATATCCGAAAGGAAACGGAGAGAGTGCAGAATCAAAAAGGCCTCGAAATGCAGAATGATATTGACGTCATGCACATCTCTGTCATCCCGTGGGTTCGATTCACTTCGCTTTCACATGCCCGTTCATTCCATTATAAAGACAGCATTCCCAAAATCAGTTATGGAAAACTCCATGAAAATGCCGGCCGGTTGCTCATGCCGGTGTCTCTGCATGTCAACCATGCACTCGTGGACGGTTATCATGCTGGACAGTTCGTTGAACGGTTTGAATCACTGATGAACACACCGCTGTAAATGGTTATTGAGTTATTTACCTCACCCCAACCCCACTCCACATCCGTGGAGAGAGGCTTTTGAACAGAAAAGAATATTCAAGAGGATCGATGTTGCCTATCCAGAGAATGACATCCATGGGCGGCAGGTAAACTCAATAACTTAATGACTAAGTAACCTATTAACTCTCCGGAGGCTTGGTCCCGGGTTTGCCTTCTCTCCAGTTTTGATACATCCGGGTGGTGGGATAAGCCAGGTCGATAGTATCGTGCTTGTTGAATGCCGTCAGGATATCCTCCCATATTGTTTCCTGCATGCCCCTCCGTTTACGCGGATCAGTCAGGTATCTGAGGGTTAGCCGGACACCGCTGTCTTGCACATCGGTATAGACGGTCGGTGTAAGCACGCTGTAGTGAATCATGAATTCACGGGAGGCCAGCCGCAGTTGCCGTTCTGCCTCTTTTACGACCTCGTTGCACCGGTTTTGTGCGATATCAAGTAGCAGTGATTTTGCGGTCTTCCAATCGCTCTCAAACGTGATGAGTACGGGTATCTCGTGCCAGATGAACCGGAACTGGCGGCTGTTGTAGTTGATCACCGGATTGGCAAACACCTGATGATTCGGAACATGAATGATCCGCCCGGTACTCTGGTCGGCGTCGACCCATTTCCCGATTTCATTTATGGTGAATTTAAACACACGCTGATCGATGACATCCCCGCGGTTCGCGCCAATTTCTATTCTGTCGCCAATTTCAAACGGTTTTCGCCAGATGATGAAAAGCCATGCAGCCAGGTCAGTGATTGGATCGCGGAGCGCAACGGCAAGACCGGCTGACAGTAACCCGAAGAAAGTGGCCAGCGACTGAAAAGCCTCGAACCAAATACGGCCAATGATTAATATCCCCAGTAAAACAGCCGCATATACACTGTTTTTCTTCCATTTATAATGAATTATAGGGCTATCTGTTCTGCGACGGACTATACGCAGCACCAGGAAGCGTATGAACCACAACAGGAGGATAACCAAAAAGCTCCCAAACAGCTTAATAGCCACTGCCCTTGGAATATCGAATACGTTAGATAGAAATCTTATGGCTTCCTGCATCCATGCTCCTTTTTCATATGACCACAATCCGCGTGCCCTGTCACTCGTTAACAGGTAAGATACAAAGCAATCATCGTTTCCTTTAAAAACAATTCAATACAATGTTTTCCAATTTGAATTGTAGATATTTAATACAATCACTATTTTTGTAAACTGATTTGGAATCAACGTATCCCGTTTTATCATGATTTATACTCTTATTGTAATAATAATTGCCATTATCGCACTTCTGCTGAATATCGTGGTTCTCCTGCAGAGTGGAGAAGGCGGAGGATTGTCGGGAATTGCGGCTGGCGGATCCGCCACACAAATGATCGGGCAGCGCCGTACAGCTGACTTCCTTTCAAAAGCCACAAGCTATCTGGGCGGAGCATTTCTTGTGCTCTGTGTTGTGGCAAACTTTTTCATACAGCGAGGCGGACCGGCAAAGAGTGCTATCCAAACTGAAGCTAACATGCCGACCAATGCGGCTGCACCGTCACAAACACAATCTGCTGTTCCGACCCAGAATAATGCAACGAATAATACACAGCAGATTCCAATCCCTGCAAATAATGGCAACAACGCTGGTAACACTCAACAAAGTGGACAAAAACCGGCAACTCCACCTCCTCCTAAATCAGGTGGCGGCAACTAAGTTTTTCATTTCTCACACTTCCAGGCCCCGGTTATTTCATTTTCCGGGGCTTTTTTTATCTAATGACTATCCGCATAGAACCACAAAGCGCACCACTAAGGAGATGTAGCGTTCACGGTATATCAATATTTCCACATCTCTGTGCCCATTCTCAAACCCTTTGCGTTCCCTATGGTTACCCGAAGAGCCAAACGAATAAGGTCTATCAGACACATTTCAGATACAACCGCTCGAATATCTGATATCGCTTGTCTCAGGTCTAAAGTCTCATTCATTGAGCCACAGCCGCTGTCTTACCGGTTCCTTTACCCTCATATGTGCGAATGGCTCTGATTCTCTCTAATACAGGTGGATGCGAGTAGTTGAGAAACGCATAAAACGGGTGGGGAGTCAGGTTTGAAAGATTATCCCTCGATAATTTCTTCAAGGCGACAACCATCGACTCTGATTTCCGAATCGTTTTAGCTGCAAAGGCATCGGCCTCATATTCGTTCTTGCGTGAGAACATTTGCATCAGGATCGACAACACAAGTTCGATAGGCGAATAAAGCAGACCGAAAAATACCAACCCCGAGTAGAGTGAGACCTGGTCCATGTAGAAGGCATCGAACAAGCCACGGAACTGCAGGAAGATTGAGAGCAACAGAAATAATACACCGGTATGCAGGATGCTGATGATCATACCCTTTAAAACGTGTTTCCTTTTATAGTGCCCAATCTCATGAGCCAGAACCGCGACCAACTCATCCGTTGCATGATTCTCAATCAGGGTGTCAAAGAGAGCGATTCTTTTGTGTTTCCCAAAACCGGTAAAAAAGGCATTGGATTTTGAGGATCGTTTTGAGCCATCCATCACGTAGATATTCTCAACTTTAAAATTCACGGATTTGGCGTAATCAAGGATAGCCTGTTTCAACTCACCGTCTTCGAGTGGAGTGAACTTATTGAACAGGGGCATAATCCAGCGGGGAGCAACAAACTGAAGCGTAACGGTGAATACAACGACTCCCAGCCAGCCGTATAACCACGCAAGCGCGCCCGTGTAATAGAAAAACCAGAGAATGGCGGCCAGCAACGGAATACCGATAACAGCCCCAAGTAATGTCCCCTTCACCATATCCATGATGAATGTGCCAAGCGTTGTCTTATTAAAACCGTAGCGTTCTTCAATGACAAACGTACTATAGATACTGAATGGAATATGCAGGATTCCTCTAGCAACGACCAATATGCCGATATAGCTTATTCCGGTCACGATTGGATTCAGGTGCCAGCTGCGAACCAGGTGGTCAAGAATGTTAAACCCGCCGACAAACCAGAAGACAAGTAACAAAACCAGATCAAATACACCCGTTAAAATTCCAAAACGCGTTGTCTCTCGTGTATATTCCTGCGACTTGCGATACGCCTCATCATCATACACATCGCTAAACTCTTCCGGTACGGTGGGTTTCATCGCCTTTATATTCAGATAGTCTGCCACCAGGTTTAATGTGAAATCCACCAACAGGCTAACCAATATGATTATGGCAAAAATATTCATGTAAATGTTATTCGTTAATTTTCATAAGTGTGTAAAATTAGGAATTAGAAGGGATAGTTGTTAGTAAATGTGACATCCTGAAAACCAGGCTAACCTCTGGCTTGTTTTATGACGGCTTCCAGTTCTCTCATGAAGTTGCGAAAATGTGTCCCCCTCCAGTATAAATACCCACAGTTGGGACACTGTTTTATTTCCGGCCTCCGCTCCCTAACTAATTTCGGTATCTGATCGGCAACATCTCCAAATGGAACTTCAGTGAGAATGGTATTACAATTCGTGCAGCGTTTTCCAGGGTTCACAAATTGCCATAGGCGAAAGAATTTCATTACTTCGATCCATTGATCCAGTGGATTATCCGACCGAATCCAGCGACCGTATTTTAAAATTTTATGTTTCAGCGAACCTATATCGCGCGTGAGTACAATACGATCGTCTTTTTGTGCCTCATCGACAATCCGGGTGTCACTGCGCTGAGTTTCGTAGTCGGTATCAATACCTGCCATTCGCATTTTAACAGCCAGTTTACCCAGGTGTCCATCCAGGATAAAGCGTGGTGGGGTGGGCAGACACACTTCATAACCTGATTGTGATGATTCCCACGCATAAATATATTTTTTAGGAAAGACTTTAATCCGTTCTCCACCAAACAATTGTAATTTCAGCGAAACATTTTCCTGATCTTTTTCCGTTTTCCCGATTTCTACCTGTGGCACGCCAATAGATTCAATTGTATCTTTAAGTGCTGGTTGTCCTCTGAACCGGACAGCCAGTTCATTTAGTGGCACGCTTTCTTTTTTGAAATCTCTGAGGTCATCTTCAAGGCTGATATAGACAATGTGATATAACGGGTCGTGACGTGTTATCATCAGCAAAAAGTGCCTTATGTTGGTTTTTATGATTTCTCGTATCTCAAAGATTATTGCTTATTTGCAATAGCACAAATTGACTAATCCTATTATTTATTATTGTTTTAAATAAATTGGTCAGTTTTGAGTTTACTTTCATTTTACTTAGTTTTTATCCAATTTTGTGCGTGCGAGGCGTGTGTTCCGATAACATAAACGCATTACATCTTTATTTGGAATTTAACCCATTGTATGGATCTTTTTGATAAGCTCAACTCAAGGAATAGCCCCCTTGGTCCCTTTACATCTGATGGCTATGGATATTACACTTTTCCAAGACTGGAGGGACCGATTGGTCCTGAGATGATTTTTAATGGAAAGCCTGTTGTAGTCTGGAGTGTCAACGATTATTTGGGCATTGCAGACAATCCTGTCATTCGTGATTATGACGCTAAGGTAGCAGCTGAATATGGATTCAGCACGCCTATGGGGGCACGTCTGATGACAGGAAACAGTCGTCAACATGAGGCATTAGAAGAAGAACTTGCCAATTTTGTTCATAAACCTGCTGCTTTCCTGCTGAATTATGGATACCAGGGGATATCAAGCATGATTCAGTCGCTGGTCAGTCGCAATGATTTTTTGATTTACGACGAGCTCAGTCACGCATGTATTGTCGATGGGAAACAACTTGCTGTCTGCAAGAAATACGTATATAAACACAACGACATATGCAGCCTTGAGAAGCAGCTTGAACGGGTCAGTAAGATAGCCAGGCCCGATTCCGGAATCCTGGTGATTACGGAGGGTGTTTTCGGCATGACCGGCGATTTGGGCAAATTGCGTGAAATTGTTAACCTGAAACAGAAATACGATTTCAGATTACTAGTTGATGATGCTCACGGACTCGGGACAATGGGTAAAGACGGCTCCGGAACGGGTACTCATCTCGGTTGCCAGGATGGCATTGATCTTTACTTTGGAACTTTTGCAAAGTCTGTAGCACTCATTGGTGCTTTTGTCGCTACGGAACCCGAAGTTGTTACTTTCCTGCGAGCCAACGTACGCAGTCAGATATTTGCAAAATCGCTACCCATGCCTATTGTCCTTTCGGCAAGAAAACGTATCGCCATGATACAGGAACACCGGGAATGGCGGGAACAGCTCTGGAATAATGCCCTTCAATTACGCGAGGGACTACGTGCAATCGGATATAACGTACTCCCGTCCGAAAGTCCCGTTACCCCAGTCTTGACCAAAGGTAGTACGGAATTGGCAACCACCTTCATGCGTATTCTACGTGAAGACCATGGGATCTTTGTCAGTGGTGTTGCCTATCCGGTTGTTCCAAAAGGCCTGGTTCTGCTAAGGTTGATACCTACAGCCCGCCATACTGAGGAACACATCAATCGGACAATTGCAGCATTTGAGGCCATCAAACCGGTTGTGATGGAAGCACAGGAAAAGATGGAAGAAGTTAATCCTGCCTCCTGACCTGAACCAACCGAATGGTTTGTTTGGTTTGTATTAGATTCTTGATTAAAGAGATCTCTGTGCGGAATCTTGTGTGATACTGCGCTTTTATTTGTTATATCCGGGCTCGCATAATACGGCAAAAACGAGGTGATCTTCTCCTGATCCTGCAATAAAGATCACCCAGTCTACCAATCAGTCATCCTTGCCGAAGATCTTCTTTATAAATCCTACGATCCCTTTCTTTTGCGGACTGGAGTACTCCTTATTTTGCATTAACGCTCGTTTCGTCGATTGGGCATCGCGTAATGATTGCCGCTGTTGCTTCCTTACGTCTTCGTAGTTTACAGCCGTATCTCTATCTGATTTATTCCTGCGAGGCCCCCGGGTATTTTTCCTGCTATTTTGTGGTCTGTCGGGACGATTGTTCGTTTTACCGGCAGACTCTTCTTTCGTACTCTTAGCGGATGAACGGTCACGATTGTCCTGTCTCTTACGGGAAGAATTGGTCCGGCGTTGTGATCCGGATGACCGGCCTTTGCTTGTCGGCTTCTGATCCGTCTTTTTTCCGTTATCTGAAGAATCCTGTTCGGTAGTCTTTGTTTTTTGATTCTTCGAATTACCCCGGTTCCCCTTTGATCCGGAAGGCTTCCTGTTGTTGCGACTGCCACTTTTCCGGGGTGATCTCCCACCGGATTTACCTGAATCGGAAGACTTATCACCCTGATTATTTTCTTTCCCCCTACTTCCTTCACCATTCCAGCTGGCATCCGGCAGTTCCCGAAAATCCAGCTTATCCTTCATTGTTTTTTCAATGATCTGGAATTTCCTCTCGTCCTTTTTGCATACAAGGGTTATGGCATCTCCCTTTGCATCGGCTCTGGCTGTTCGGCCAATTCGATGGATATAATCATCCAGTTCAGAGGGAACGTCATAGTTTACGATATGACTGACATCGGCAATGTCAATTCCCCTCGAAAGGACATCTGTTGCAACAACGATGTTATATTTACCGGATCTAAAATCATTCAGAGCTTCCTCACGCTCCTTCTGAGTCCGGTCGCCATGAATACTGGTTACTTTCAATCCGGCTCTCGACAGGCTCCTTGCCAGTGACTCGGTACCCTTCTTGGTTCGAACAAATACGATGGTGGAATCCATTTTCAGATCCGTAGCAAGGTGGACCAACAGATCCGTCTTAACCTTCTCCGGAGCTTTATATACGATCTGTCTTACCCCTTTCGCTTCTGTCCGCGTAGCAACATTAATCCGGTCCGGATGATGGGTAATTTCGCGTGCAAATTTTTCAATATCGTCAGGTATCGTCGCTGAGAACAGGAGATTTTGTCGTTTCCGGGGCATACGGCTTTCAATCGTTCGAACATCACCGAGAAATCCCATATCAAGCATGCGATCAGCTTCATCGAGCACAAAGAAGTCAATGTTGCTAAAGTTGATTTCCCGAATAGTCATGTGATCGATCAACCGTCCCGGTGTGGCAACGATGATATTAACCTGTTCCGCATACAGCGTCTTTTCCTGGCGGGTCCAGTCATCCGACCCACCACCGCCATAGACGGTTGCAGAGGTCACTCCCGTATAATACCCCAGCCCGACAATTTGCTCGTCAATCTGTTTCGCCAGCTCTCTGGTCGGTGCCAGTATTAGGGCCCGAATACCCTGACCTTTATGTTGCTGAACCTTGGTTAGGATAGGTAGTACGAAGGCTCCCGTCTTACCCGTCCCGGTCTGGGCCGAAGCAAGTATATCTTTACCTTCAAGAATTTTGGGAATGCACTGCTCCTGAATAGGAGTTGGTTCTTTATAGTTGAAATCTCTAAGGCCGTTAAGAACATCCGGACTTAAATTGAGTTCTTCAAATTGCAAAATATAATGGTTTCTTAATCTCTAATTTAATTTCAAAATCCACAATAATAATGAAATTGGGCATATTTTATATCGTTACAATATACGAAATTATCTCATTCCCTTTTCATTCATGTGGTTTTGCCTTCTGTGGAAATTTTGCGGATGGGGCTTTCGTGCATCAGACGTTCTTTATCGGTATTCATGGCAATGCCGAAGTACATAAGTTCGATAATGATGATCAGGGCTATGCCAATTATTCCAAGCATCCCACCTTCCGGACCAAACGCCCCGCCGGTCCATGTTGCAGGTCCATGTTGAGTGATTGTTATCATCGTATGTTCATATGTCAACCCGCTTACCGGTAATCCAAGAATACTGCCTTCTACGAAATTCCAACCGGCATGAAGACCTATAGACAGGCCCAGACGTCCGGTTACAAAAAACGGGATGGCCAGCATCACTCCGGCAGACATGATGTTAAACGCAGACAGCCATGTAGCATGAGGGTTGGACAGATGAGCGGCTCCGAAAAGAGCTGATGAAATCAGGATAGCCCCTATTACGGCACCCCGCTTGTCATTGTTCTCAGTTGTTAACCCTTCGAGAAGATTTGTAAGCTGGTAGCCCCGGAACATCAGTTCTTCGTAGAAACCTACAAACATCATTAATACCAGATATCCTGCCAGGTACCAGATGTAGTAGGAGTTGCCGGTCATACTCCAAGCATATTCCCCGACTTTAAGCCAGCCAAAGCTCCATTCCGTAATAAAGATAAACAGCATGGCGACAGCACTGGCCAGCAAACCAAGGGTGAATTCCAGGAACCACACCCCTCCTAAATGCAACCCCAGATCGAAGAAAGAACGCTTGTCGAGATAGCGGATGCACAACCATACACTCAGAATCGTTGCCAAACCGGTGAACAGTGTCGCTCCAGCAATGGTACTCGTGAAACCCGGAAAAATCATGTACCCGAGAAAAACGATCTCCTCCATCAGTATAAACTGAAAAGTCAGTCTCCAACCTGACCGGATTCGCCGTTCACGATGATTATAAAATATATTCATGAAGAACTTGCTTTAATGAACGGACACATGTAAGATGAATTCCCAGAATAACTTCTTACTAATTATTCTTAAGCATGACTGAACGCTATACACTGTATGCAGAGCAATCTGACATTGAAACGGTTTTTAAGGCAGCCTTCGATAATGGTATCACATACGAGGCAAATTATAATATCGGTCCGGGCAGTACTAACCCTGTGGTTTATTCTCCTCGCCCATCAGTGCGCGTTATCAGTGCATTCAGATGGGGACTTGTCCCCCCTCAGGCCGATGATATAAATATAGGATTTAAAATGATTAACGCACGTGTCGGAGAACTAAATGAACAAAATTCTTATAAAAAATCTTTCCAGCGCCAGCGTTGCATTATCCCAGCTAACGGATTTTTCGAATGGCAAACCATCTTTAAGAAGAAAATACCGTTCTATTTTCGGACACTTGACCAGGAATTATTCGGGCTTGCCGGCATTTATGAACATTGGACTTCCAAAGACGGAAACATTGAGTTAACAACATTTGCACTGGTATCTACCGATGCAAACGCACTCGTAAAACCTCTAAAGGATGAAATGCCCGCTATCCTGGACCGCAAAGACTTCGACAACTGGCTTGACCCCGTCAACTCTGATACCGATGAACTTCTGAGCCTGCTGAAACCCTATCCGTCAGAAAAAATGTCGACGTATCGCGTTGGACAGGGAGTTAATGATTCAGAAAAAAACGACGCGGCCCTCATTCATCCGGTCGATGCCTGACAAAAGCAGGGCCATCATTTTCGTCTTTTCAATTCCCCCTATTCCCTTATACCTTATTTTTTTAAAGATAAAAAACAGGACTACTCCTGAGGCACTTCCCACGTAAGTACTTTGTCCCTGTTTTTGTTTGTGATATGGCCGGAACTGGAATTCAACCTGTAAATAACGATTTTTTTTGCCTGTTTTAGTGAAGGAAAAGGAAGCTTGAATTCTTCTCCGCCGGTATTTATATACTCTTTCCCAAAAAACACCGACCGGATGACTTTCCCCGAGGCATCTCTCAGATCAGCCTGGTAAATAGGAGCATTGGCAGAACTGGAATAATATGGATGGTCTGTTAACAAATGTGAGGTGACCGTCCAGTTACCATCCTGAGATGAAATCGTGAGTAACAGCGTTTTTGACGATACCTGATCCTGTCCCTGGCAGCCGGCCATCAGAAGTATCAATAAGCAGATCGGACACCACCAGGCCTTTAATGTTTTTTCCATAATCTTAAAATCGTGACCGAACCTACATTTATTGTCTGAATTAGCCTTGACTTCGAAGACTTCAGATCAATAAGCAATTCATTGTTGATTCAATTTGGTCAAAAGCTTACTAAAAATTGTAATGATCTCCTCCCGGGGCAAAAGCGACCACTCGTTGAAAAATTCATACTCAAGTCCGGATACCTCTGCGGACGACATGCTTGAAGCCATTTCAGTCCCGGTAACATCTCCCTTCTTGAATCTCCTGTTTTTTCTAACATACTGAAACATCGATTGATCGGGTTTCATCTCATACAAGACTGCAACAGTCTCCTCTATGCTCTTAAGCTTTGTACAAATGTTCCACTGCTGCCATGCCAGCAACCACGATTGTACCCGGTGAAACAACAATTCTTGCCTGCCGCGGCCCTGCAGCTGCAGATAATCAATGATCTCCTTTTTAAGCTGCGCTTTCTGACTCGCAGTGAAATTCCGTGCCAGTTCAAATGGAAACTGTGTCTCGTCATATAATTCAGCGGTTCCTGCTGACAGGCCGTTACTCATTCCATGCATAACAGACAACCAGGCTACATCCGATACCTCTCCATATTCCTGTGCCATCCGTTCAAACTGCTGTTGTTCGAATGATTCTGTCTGTGCAAAACCGTAAGCAACCGGTAAAAGGCTAAATCCGATAAGAAGGAAGCCTATTTTCTTTTTCATAAATCCGCCTCCTGATTACATGTGAAGGGAATCTGATCAAATTAGGTTACGTTTCGTCGCTGTGCAGCCACTTTTCCAGGACGGGTGACTGATAGTGTTCAAAGGTATCAAGCAAATCTTCGGCCTTGTCCTTGATGAGCAATAGGGATCTGTTTACCGGTTTAAGGAAACTCTCCTCCACTGCATAATCAAGGAAGCCGATCAGACGATCGTAATATCCACCGATATTGAGCAAGCCTGTGGGTTTTGCATGTAAACCGAGTTGAGACCATGTGAGAATCTCAAAAAGCTCTTCAAGTGTTCCCAATCCGCCTGGAAGGGCTATAAAACCATCTGACAATTCAGCCATCAGGGCCTTACGTTCGTGCATGGAATCGACGATGCGCAAATCCATGAGTCCGTTATGGGCAACCTCTCGACGAACCAGGTTTTGGGGTATAACACCGGTCACTTTACCGCCATCATTCAGCACCTCATCTGCAATGGCCCCCATAATTCCAACACGGGCGCCGCCATAGACAAGTTCAATTCCTTTCTCTACAAGTAACCTTCCGAGATACCGGGCTTCCTCTTCATAATAAATTTTGTTTCCGGAACTGGATCCGCAGTAAACACAAATGCGTTTCAATCTGAAATTCTTCGTCATCTTAATAGTCTTAGTGATTATCTGTTCTAGTAATGGTTACCCTAAACGTAACTAATTAAAGAACTGCTCGTATCATCTTAATGTTAGATTATTCAGGTATCAGTTGTCTCTATATTAGTGCGCTATTTTCAAATAGGAAAGAAAAGGACGAATAAAATGGAACAGTTATTAAACCCCGGAACGCTGATATTCCTCATACCATTGGCTGCCATAATTGGTGCTTTTGTTGTCAAACTACGTAAAATGGAAATCCAACGCACGGATGGAGCAAATGATGAGGTATTAAGAAGTGTACAACGTGAGCTGATTTCCCTTAAACGACGAATGGAAAATATCGAAACCATTGTTGCCGGAGACGAACCGGAAAAAAGGACACAAACCTCGCATCTTGATGAAAGAGATGAATCTGATGACTCTTTGAATGATCAGCGTCTCAGGAACATGTTGCGCTAAGCTGGTTAGGCAATCTTCGCAGTGATATTTCAGAACCGAATGATAACTATCACCGACCGAATTGGCGAAGATGATGATTGATATGCCGGTAACTCAATCTACCCCAGTCCTTTTTATTAAGCTGACCTAATATCGGGTGGATTCCCCATTCGTCTAAACTGCGCTTATTCGGAAATTCCCGAATAAGCATCTGCAGCTGTTCCATTTCTCTGTTCCAATCGCTCCTTTGGGGATTCTTCCATGATTCAGCTGTAGGCAATCCATGCGGCCATGGCACGATATAGATAACCAGCTTCTTCAATGGCCAAAAGCGCCATATTGGATTCAGTGGTTTTTCGTGATTAATCCCCAAAGCACATTTCATTTGCATTGAAACGTGGGCTATCATCTGAGGAGCGGACATTGTGCCCCACTTCGGTTTGTCATCGGGGAACAATCCGGACAACCGGTTCAACACATCTTTCCTACATCCCGCATCCAGCAACGTTTGCATAATCCATGATCCGATATATCACAAAAAGGTGCAACCGTCACTGTTATAAATTGTAGCAGATCACTCGGGATCGTGCTTATTTAGTCGTTATACCTCACCCAGACCTTCCCCGGATCTTTCGGGGCCGGGACAAGCTTTCCCCATATCCATGAAAAGGGGCTATCTTTAATTTTTGTCCGCGAGAATCCGCGTCTTCTGTGTTGTCCGTGTTCTATTCTTTTCAATCGACACTAATCTCGAATTCACGTTATGTACATTATAAAATCCGATTACGTAATGCCTTCACCACAGCTTCCGATTTGGAATGCACATGCAGTTTTTCATAAATATGCTTCATGTGCGTCCGGACTGTTTCAATACCGATATTTAGATCGCGTGCAACCATCTTATAACTCGAACCGCGTACCAGTTCATGCAAAATCTCCTTTTCCCGATGTGTCAGGTTAAAATTCTGGACGGGTGGTACAATCGTTTTAAATAGATTCAGCACTTTGTGGGCAATGACAGGTGTCATGGGTACACCTCCGTTACTTGCTTCTTCAATGGCTGAGGTAATCATTTCCAGAGGCATTTTCTTGAGAAGATAGCCGGATGCCCCGGCTTGAAGGGAAGCAAAAATTCTATCATTATCCTCGTAAACTGTTAACATGATAATCGTTAGATCCGGGTACGATTGCCTGAGTTTTTTTACACAATTTATGCCGGAGGTTTTGCCGAGATTGATATCCATCAACACGACGTGGGGAAGCGGCGGCAAAATATCGTGTACTGCCTTATCGCAGGAATCGTAAGAACCATATAACCGGAAGCCATCAGTGGCATTAATCAAGGTAGACAATCCCATCCTTACATCCGGATCATCTTCAACAATGGCCACGTATATATCCGTATGATTCATGATCCTTTACCCCAGGATTTGTTAACTGCTCGTATGTTTTATTGTAGTACAAATTTCCCTGTTAAGTAATCACCAATTTGGGGGATACATCGGGCGGATAAGTGACCTGATTTTGCTGCCTCTTGTGAAAGAGGAACCCAGCTATATGAACAATAAAGATGGCTAACCAGGAAACGCTATGACTTCAATGGCACGGATAACTCCGTCCTGGTTCCCTTCCCGACCTGCGAAGTCACTACAAGTTTTCCGCCAATATCTTCAGACCTTTTTTTAATATTGTGCAATCCGTTACCCCCACTTTCCTGCATGGTATCGAACCCCCTTCCATTATCACTGAAAATAATATATAGCGTATACGGCGATTTTTTCTGTGGCGAATTCGCTCCCATCACTTCAATTTTTATTTCGGCTTTTGTTGCGCCGGAATGTCGGGCAGTATTATTCGTTATCTCTTTGAAGATCAACAACAGATTATGCCTCGCATGGAGGTCGAACGTGATATCAGGAATGGTATCAGGAGTCGTTAAATAAACTTCGATGCCCTTTGCCTCAAGCAATCCAACAACAAATTCTTCCATTCTTAAAATTACGTCTGCCAGCGTCTCATTTCCCGGGTTTATAGACCAAATGATATCATTCATCGCATCCATCAAATTACGCGAGATATTCTCAACCCTTTCGGAAAAGTGAGCTGCATGTTCGGGGTCATTTTTTGCCTCCCGGCGTGCCAGTTCACTATAAATGGATATGCTCGATAATGCGGAACCGATGTCATCGTGAAGATCGGAGGCGATATCGCTTCTGAGCCGGGCCAATCTCAGCAATTGCTTATATCGATACCGGTTGACCAGCGATGTTATAGTTACAATCAGAAGAATTCCTGAAAAGATCATCAAGCCGATAAACCAGAATTTTTTCCAGTATGGAGTCAGTATTGTGAATGACAGGCTGGCCGGCAGCGGGCTCCAAATTCCATTTACAACAGTTTTAGCTAAAAACGTGTATGTTCCCGGCGGCAGGTTTCTGTAATTGACAAGGGTTTGTCTGCTTGGCGAGGTCCAGGAACTATCCAAACCAACGAGTTTATAGGTATAATGCACGTCTGAACTTTTCTGGAACTGCACACCTGCAATCTCAATGCTTAACTCGTTACGACTGTAGGGAAGCGGAGTTATTGCCAGGTGGCTTACTGGAGATCTCAGGAACCGGTAAATGTCAGCAAAATGCGTTACGTCGGGTAAAACCGGGAGGGTCCCGATTTGACGATTGCCCTGGGTAACATTCTTAATATATATGGTTGACAAATTCTGTTCCCTGTTCCCTCCGGGGTATCGAAAGAGGAACAGGGAGCTGGAAGTGCAAAATAAAATGGTGTCGGCTGATGCTGAATAAACATAATTCACATCATCGATTAGTAATCCCGGAAGGGAATGATAACTTCGCCAGGTCCTTCCATCATACAGCGAGAGTCCGTGAGCCGTACCAAACCACATTCTGCCCCGGCTGTCCTGGGTAATACTTCTTATCCAATTACTTTCAAGAACATTTTGTTTTGAGAAATTCCGGAAGGATTT
>Ga0102953_1001294_pt1 | contig 16053 bp, 14 predicted proteins | sample SalPon2A_C_D2_MG_FD_78509 | JGI IMG/M metagenome (GOLD analysis project Ga0102953, IMG submission 78509) | Soil microbial communities from South San Francisco under conditions of wetland restoration - Salt Pond MetaG R2A_C_D2_MG | ecosystem: Environmental > Terrestrial > Soil > Wetlands | place... | reverse complement strand
GGATCTGCCCAACTTTCCCCATGCGGGTCCACGAGTCTCAATGGATTATCAAGAGTATAATTATATGGACTGAAGCTTGGATACTTCTTTGACATAGGATCCACACTCAAAAACCTACCCAGCCAGCTATCGTAATACCTTGCACCGAAGTAATCGTAGCCTGTCTCCGTATCCCTATACTTGCCCGTGAACTTGTAACGGTCGAATTCAGAAGAAACATGGCTTCGGATAGGCATGATAGAACCGTACGGGAAATAGTCATCATAACCCACTACACTGGTTCCGCTTGAGATCGTATCAGTGGAATCGCTAATCATTCTGCCTGGTTGGTTATATGCTTAAAAATAGTACATATGCCTGCCGTTATTGTCAATAATTTCTTTTTTTGTAATTCTTCCCTGTGAGTCTCTCGTATAAATTACCTTTGCATTATATCCGGTTGCCCACTTGTGCACAACCCATTCCACATTGCCAAGATCGTCATAGGAATAGAAATCTGTCCTGAACAGACCGGGACACCTTATTTCTTACATTCTAAAACGTTTTGGACAGCTGTGATTAAAAACGACCGATATAACTAATTTTTTGCATTTCAGAATACTTATGATATCGTATCACAACAAGCCATAACCCATTGAACGATAAGCGGTAAATACTAGTTAAGAGTGTATCAGCCATTTAATCTTCTTTTTTATATTTTAAAAGCAATCGTTCATTTTTAACTAATTTATTTTATCCAATTGATCTAATGGCCGAAACTCATAAGCAATCAAGTAAATTCAGAGATGATATTCTTCGCCATGCCCCCTCATTTGAAAAAGTTGTAAAAGAGCAACGGGATCTGCTTCTTGCCAACCTGGTAATGATCGGGGAAATACCAGCACCCACATTTCAGGAAGCTGATCGACTGGAATTTGTAAAAAACAGGTTTACGGAGGCAAACCTGCAGAACTGTTCAACGGATGAGGTGGGTAACACGGTGGGGCTGTTGCCGGGCACAAAGGGAGAACGGACCCTTTTGATGGTGGCACATGCCGATACGGTATTTTCTGAAAAGGTGGATCACACCATTTCTGTGGGACCCAATAAAATAACCGGTCCCGGTGTGGCGGATAACAGTCTTGGTCTGGCCGTTCTCAGTACCATTCCCGCTTTTCTGGAGAATATGGACATCGAGCTCGATTCGAACCTCCTGCTCATGGGCACCACGCGAAGTCTTGGGCAGGGCAACCTGGAAGGTCTCAGGTTCTTTCTCAGCAATTCCACGATCCCGATTCACACCGGCGTTTCGATTGAAGGGGCGCAACTCGGACGACTCAGTTACTCATCGGTGGGTATGCTTCGGGGGGTGATCACCTGCATCGTCCCCGAAGAAGAGGACTTCCTTCGAATGACGGATACCAACGCGATTATCACCATCAATGAGGTCATTAATAAGATTATCGACATACGCCTGCCCAAAAGACCCCGTACCTATATCATCATGGGAGCTATCAATGCCGGGCACTCATATAATACGGCTGCCACCAAGGCAACACTGCAATTCGAGATCAGAAGTGAAAGGGCGGAAATAGTGCGTCAGATACGGGATCAGCTGGAAGAGATTGTGGCCGAGGTTTCCTCGCAGTCAGGCATGTTCGTGAAGTTGGATATCGTTGCCACACGCAGGCCGGGCGGAATCAGGTTCAAACATCCTCTCTCGCGCGTAACCCGGGAAATCATGAAAACCATGGATATCGAACCGGAAATACGTCCGAGTATCTCAGAGCTGAGCGCATTCATTTCAAACGATATCCCGGCCATTACTGTGGGTATCAGCAAAGCAGAACATATTCACGAGCCGAATGAAAGTGTACTGATTGATCCCATGTATAAGGGGATTGCTCAACTCATTAGCATACTTATGGCGATCGATAAAGGATATTGTGATGAAAATTGAAGAGTGGATTAAAAGCAACACCTTTCACCATTCCCGATTCTGGGATTTAAAAAAACTGGTTGAGGAAAAAGAACGGCAGAATATCAGGATATCCCTTTGTATCCCAACGCTGAATGAAGAGAAGACCATCGGGAAAGAGGTGGTCATCTTCCGTTCAGAATTGATGCAGCGCTATCCCCTGCTCGACGAAATTGCTATCATCGATTCCGGTTCCGAAGATAACACACTTGAGGTGGCATCGGCTTTTGGGGCACAGGTTTATAGCGCGACAGACATACTGCCCCATCTCGAGAGCAAACGCGGCAAAGGGGAAAACCTCTGGAAAGCCATCTACCAGCTTACCGGCGATATCATCTGTTATGTTGATGCCGATATCAAAAACATCCATCCCCGGTTCGTTTACGGGCTGGTAGCCCCCTTGATTTATAATTCCGAGACGAAGTATGTCAAGGCTTTTTACGACCGGCCCCTCGCCTACTCGCATGGAGTTCGTCCGTCCGGTGGGGGACGAGTGACCGAGATCCTTGTTCGCCCGCTCTTTTCCCTGCTCTTCCCGGACCTGACCGGACTCATACAGCCTCTTTCGGGTGAATACGCTGTCCGGCGCGAGGTGCTTGAACGCATCTCGTTTCCTATTGGATATGGCGTGGAGACATCGCATTTGCTTGACGTGTATCATAAGTGGGGTTTGGCTGCTTTTGCACAGACGGACCTCGATCAGCGCGTTCATCGCAACCAGTCGACCAGAGACCTGGGTAAAATGGCCTTTGGTATCATGCAAACCTTCCTCCGCAGATCAGAAAAACTGGGCATCTTCAAAGAAATACCAAACTATCATACGATACTCCGGCAATTTCAGGCTCAGGAGAAGGATTATCATCAGATTGAGTTCCCTATTGTGGAAGACGAACGGCCGCCCATGATCACCGTGCCCGAGTATCGTGAGAAATACTCAATCCCTGAAACTGAGGTTAAGTAACGTAATCCAAATGATCAAAGATCTGTACAAACCGGCAGATGAAAAACCATGTTGATCGGTCTGCTACATTATCATTTGAGAGGCGGTGGCGTTACCCGGGTCATTGAATCGACCGTAACGATGCTAAAAGAGCACGGTCACGATGTGATCGTCGTATGCGGAGAAAAAACCGAATCGGAATGCATCGATCAGCTCATCACTCACGATGCTTTGAGATATGATGTCACTCCGGATAATGACCAGCTCCGATCTATCGCTGATGATCTCGAAAAAGAGACAAAACGAAGGTTCGGTCGTGTACCCGATCTCTGGCATTTTCACAACCACAGTTTGGGAAAGAATACAACGGCTCCTTTATTAGTTTCCCACTGGGCTAAAAAACAAACTCCTGTACTATTACAAATACATGATTTCGCTGAGGATGGACGCGCGTCAAACTACCAATTCCTGACCCGAAATATGGGAAAGGAACAGCCTATTCCTCTCTATCCGCAGGCGCCTCATATTCATTATGCCACTCTGACACGAAGAGACCAACGGATTCTGAGTGACGCGGGTTTCCAGGATGACCTCCTGCACATATTGCCCAACCCGGTGTCGCTCGGGCACGGAACGGATCAGGATGATAATGCGCGATCACTTTTCCCTGAGTGTGAAACACTTATTCTCTACCCGGTACGAGGTATCCGGCGAAAAAATATTGGAGAGTTTCTGCTGCATTCTATTATTGCATCACCCGACACGCATTTCGCGATGACGCTCGGGCCGAAGAATCCGAAGCAGCAAGCATATTACCAAAAATGGGTGGCGTTCGCGCGGATGAATAATCTTCCTGTAACCTTTGAGGCAGGACATCAACAAGAGTATTCTTTTCCATCCGTCGTACAGGCGGCTGACCTGCTTATGACAAGCAGTATAACCGAAGGTTTTGGCTTGACTTTTCTCGAGGCCTGGCTTGCAGATCGTCCGATCGGCGGACGTGACTTGCCCGAGATAACCGGGGATTTCAAGGAAAAAGGCATTGTCCTCAGTCACCTTTACTCCACCCTGCCTGTACCACTGGATTGGCTTCCGAAAAAAAAGTTCGAAGACAAGGTTGAAAATGCCTTGAAACAGATGTACCACCAATATGGCCGGGAATACCGGAAGGAATACCTGCAACAGTTTCTGGATGCCGCCCTACAAAACGAAAATGTTGATTTCGGCAGGCTGGATGAGGAATTGCAGCGCATAGTTCTTGATAAACTACTGACCGATTCCGGCGCAGGTAACATACTCACCCCCTGTCAACTTCAGAAGAACATTCCGGACACGGATACAACGATGCACAACAAAAAGCTGGTAAAACGATACTATAGCCCGGATGCCTTCTATGAGAGGCTGATCAACATTTATGAAATGATGATCGATGCACCACCCGGTCCCGTTTCTTATGCCAACCCGGAACTTGTGATGGACCAATTTCTGAAACCGGATCGTTTCTATCTCCTCAAATCTGAATGACAGTATGAATTACCCCGATCGAACACGAGAAATTATAGAACGGATACGAGAACTTTCCAAACCGATGGAACCACAGCCAACCGGTACAAGTGCGAAACTGTCTAAGCCGGATGGTATCAAAGCTGTCCTTTTTGACGTTTACGGAACGCTCCTCATTTCCGGGTCCGGTGATCTGAGCATCGCCCGACAAACGAACACCGGTACGGCAATACGGGACGCATTTCAGACTATAGGTCAGACGATTGATACGGATATCGGATCGTCCGCTCTTTCCGAGCTTTTCTTCACTACGATTGAAAAATCACGCAGCCATCTGAGCGCAAACGGGATTGATTATCCGGATATCGATATACGCAATATCTGGCTCCAAATATGGGAAAAACTATACAGCGACGGAATCGTCTCCGTGGAACCTCAAATCGAGGCTATCCCGTTGCTATCAAACGAATATGAATGCCGGGTTAATCCCACCTGGCCAATGCCGCATGTCATGGATATCCTTGAAGTGATGCGTGAGTCTGGTCTTGTTACTGGAATTGTATCGAATGCCCAATTCTTCACTCCGTTACTGTTTGAAGCCCATTTACACAGCAGCCTGAGCGACCTCGGCTTCGATAAGCGAATCTGTTTTTTCTCCTACGAACAGAAAGTGGCCAAGCCGTCACCGATGTTCTTTGAGAAGTGCATGAATACGCTCTATCAGCTCTATTCTATCAGACCTGAAGAAGCGCTTTATGTGGGCAACGATATGTTGAATGATATCTGGCCGTCCCAAAAACTGGGATTCCGAACCTGCCTGTTTGCGGGTGACAAACGCTCCCTGCGCTGGAGGGAAGAAAATCCATTCATGAAAGATGTTGAATCCGACTTAATTGCTACAGATCTGATCCAATTGAAGGAAGCGTTGCAGATCTGACAATCACTCGTTAGTCAGCCACATCGTTTGATAAGCAGCCAATTCAAGCTGATCTTCATCTGTTGAAAACGAGTCGGCGGATATCAGATCCTTCCAGTTTCCCGAATGAGCGTCATCTGAATCGCCCGGCAGTACATGACGTCGATTTAAAGTGAGCTTCTCATCCGTGACATTGTGCAGGCATATGATCGTCTGCCGATCATCCAGTGAAACCCGTTTTAGTGCAAAAATTTTCTCGTTGATATTCAACGTTTCCTGCCGGGCATCCGGATGAAATGCGATTTGAGAGCTGCGAATATCCAGCAGATGCTTATATCTTTTAAAAATGATACCCTGCTCGGAATCGTCGTCCTCCAGTTTTTTCATCAGCTCATCACGATCCCACTTCTTCCGATTCAAAGTCCTGGCCCGGCCGGTTTCCTCGTAGCCTTCCACATTATTGGGTGACCCCACCAGATTGTTAAAATACACGGCCGGTATCCCTTGCAGCGACATGGCTACAGCCTGCGAACACATAAAACGATCGACAACAAGTTCATCCTTATCAGATTCTCTTAATGCATCGAGGTAGGTAATATTCAACTCATATGGACTTTCAGACCCGTCCTTATCTTTTTTGGTTGATATCTTACCGCCCCGTTTCCTGATCTTATCGATCAGTTCGTCAAACTCTTCCTTGGGTACGAGGCCTTTTAGCGGGCGCACACCGATACCATCGTGCGATGCCGTGAAGTTCAGATATGTCATCCCCTCGCCCGGGGTTGGCAGGGAGCTGGAGAACTCTGTTAAATACGAACTATTTCCCGTTTGCAGGGCGTGCAGCAACAGCGGAGGCAAACTAAACTGATAGATGATATTGGCCTCATCGCCGTCACCGAAATAACTCAGATTTTCCTCGTACGGAACATTCGTTTCAGTAAGTATCAGCACATGCGGCGCCAGTGTGCTCAGGATATCCCGGAATAGTTTGACAACCTCATGGGTGTTTTCGAGATGGATGCATTTGCTGCCGATCTCTTTCCAAAGATAGGCGATGGCATCCAGCCTGATAATCCTGACACCATGGTAAATATAGTAAAAGAGGATATCCAGAAACTCGAAAAGCACATCTTCATTCTTGAAATTCAGATCAATCTGATCCTCGCTGAATGTAGTCCAAACATGCTTCTCTCCCATTCGGGTATAACACTTGCTCAACAATGGCGTACTTCTCGGGCGAACCACATCCGACAGATCGGTGTCCGGATCAACGGTGATGAAATAGTCGCGATATGGGGCTATTCCTTCCACAAAATTTTTAAACCAGCCGCTCTCCCGTGAGGCATGATTCAGGATCAGGTCGAACATGAGGCGAAAATGGTTGGTAAAAGCTTCCACATTGTACCAGCTGCCAAGCTCATCCCTGACCTGCCGGTAATCAATAACCGAGAAGCCATCATCTGTTGAGAATGGGAAGAAAGGCAGGATATGGACCGTATCTATGATGCCGTCAAAATGATCTTCGAGAAAATGCCGGAGCGTGACCAGTGGGGCTTCATCATCTTTTGTTATGATATCTCCATACGTGATCAGTACGTTATCTTTTTCACTCCAGTATTCATCGACAGGATGCGGGTCGATGCCCACACCATACCGGCCAACCAGCATATCCATCCTTTCGATGAGCCGTTGATCATGTTGCCCGTCATAGAGTTTACGCAAACGCTGTCTGATACTGTCAATCTTGTCGCTGGAAAAATACCGAATCATAATTTAAATCAGGTTCCTTCAATATTAGCCATCAAAGAGTTTAGTTTACGGTCAAGAACCGAGTAGCTGTAGAATTTTTTGGCCAGCTGATAATTTACTTCCACCATATCATTGCGGTACTCCTCATCATTCAAAATCCGTTTGACATGATTTATGACTTTAGGGGTTATCAGTCCGTCCATCATTGCCACTTTAAAGCCTTTAGGCTCTATATCGCGGGCATAGATGGAATACCGGTTCACCAATAAAGGTTTGCGGAAGTAAATGCTTTCCAGGAAGGCGTTACCGAATCCTTCATACAAACTCGGGTAAGTAACAAGATCGGCATGGGGATACAAATCCCATAAGGTGTATATTTTCTCTCCCTTACTATTAAGCTGCCGCCTTTCTCCCACACGGGTAGAAACAAAATGGATATCAATACCGGCATCTGATGCGATTTCCTCCAGCAACGCCTTGTATTCATATCCTTCGTCGCCCGCCTCGTGCGAGATCACAAGTTTGTAGCGATGGTCATTCAGCATTTCAACCAACTCGATAGCATGTTCAATGCCTTTCCGTGGGACTACCCTTGTGGGTTGAAGCAGCATAATATCATCATCCGAAAGGCCAATTTCTTTCCTGACGTCGGCGTTATACTCGTCTATTCCCGGGGCCGGAGTCTCAAAGTCGAGAACATTGGGAACCAAAATGGATGGAACCCCCTTTCGCCAGGCCAGCGTCTCCTGTCCGGCCTGGTTAATTACCACATGCTGCATCGAGACTTCACGTGGCGGAAATGCCATTTGCAGAAAGTCATGGACACAATTGATTTCGAACCGTGTTCGCTCCCAGTAAAAATCGTGGTGATGGGCAATTACGGGTGTCTGCGATTCAGACATGTATTCGGTTAGTGCCACACCCAGAGGCACATGCATGGGAATTGCAAGGGCATTTTCAATGATCAATAAGTCCAGATTGTAAAATTTGACAAAGTCATATATCCGGGATTTGATATAATCGGCAAGATCGTGAATGCGCCGGGTTACGATCCGGGACCTGTTTTTGTAGCCCCATATACGCGCGTTTATCCATTCCACTTCTGAGTGCCCAAAGTAGGCCTCCGGAATACACATAGAACAATCGGGATCTTTGTCCAGTTTTCCGGCAAACCAGAACAGATTGTAATCATCCCGCTCCAGTACATCTGCCCATTTGTTGCTCTCAAGTGAAACGCCGTCGGTGCCTTGAAAGCGGGTTCCGACAAATCCTATATTTTTAATCATCAATAGATAATAACTTTCATTATATATTAGCCAAGCCTTTCTTACCCATTGGGTTATATTGCGAAACTTGCTACCTGATACCGCATTATAAACAGGGAATAACCGAAAATCATTTAGATATTGCCAGAAATATTCTGTCAAATAGATATTTTTATGGTATCAAAATACCCTTGGAATCAGATCCATTTCGTATTCCAGAATTAATAGTCTTAATTATGTTAACGTTTTTTGCCCACCTGTTTACTTTTTTTGTTTGATACGGATTAAGAAATTACAATCATTTATTTCATTTGTTCACCAAAGCGGATGTAATAGGGAATTAAGTCTAATTAAATTTATATATAAAAAAAATATCCTTATTTAATTAGGTAATACATCTTATAAACAGGCTTCCCATACCGGAACTTTTCGGCTTAACAGTCCGTATATTTGGTACGAGAAATGAATATGGAAACGCTTTTCCAGATAATTCATTTACTTTTTAAGATAATTGAGACTTAATTAGTCCTTTATAGCAAAGTTAATATTAAAGGGAGGCTCAAGATGAGACTCACAAATCTAAAAAAACCTGGTGCCGATATCGAAACCAACTACACAATCAATCTCGAGATCGGCTTTGTTATTGCCCTTTTAATTGTCATCACTATCTTTCGCGTACATTTAAACCCAAAATCCAGAGTCACGTTTCAGCAAACCCAGCAGGAAACCGTGAAGATGGAGGATGTGGTTCAGACAAAGCAGGCGGAACGTCCGCCCCCACCGCCCGTTCCACCGGTGCCGGTGGCTGTGCCCAATGATGCCATCATCAGCGATTCTCCGGTTGATCTGAATTCGGAGCTGAACCTTGATGCACCACTGAACCTGCCGCTCCCACCCCCACCGGCCAGCGCAAAAGATACGAGCGAGGAAAATGCCCATAGTGATGTTTTTGTGGTTGTAGAAAGGATGCCTCAGTTAAAAGGCGGAATTGAACAACTCCAGAAGTCTGTTGCCTATCCGGAAATGGCCAGAAAGGCTGGCATTGAAGGGCGTGTTTATGTCAAATTCATCATTAATGAGCAAGGCAACGTCATTGATCCAACGGTTGTCCGCGGAATTGGTGGAGGATGCGATGAAGCAGCCCTGGATGCCGTAAAAAAAGCCAAGTTTGTTCCTGGCATGCAACGTGGACGACCGGTAAAGGTATGGTATACCATCCCGATAGTCTTTAAGTTGCAAAATCAATGATTGTCGTATAAGACCTTAGGGTATGCTCAGTTTGTAAAGGGGTGTTTCTGGAGAAACACCCCTTTTTTATTCCAATTTCTTTTCTTCAACCAGAGGCGCATGGCACAATCTAACGGAAAGAAGCTCATATTTTCACTATATTTAATAAGGAAACGCTTCCATTAGTGACTAATGAAAGTTCTTTAATTATTGTGTAATTAATTCGGCTGAAAAATTAAGAGACGGAGGCTCACCATGAGGCTCACCAATCTAAAAAAACCCGTAGCCGATATCGATCGAAATTACCAGATTCACCTCGAGATCGGTTTTGTATTGGCCCTTCTCATTCTGATTGCACTTTTCAGAATCCCTCTGAATCCTGAGACGAAGTACATGTTACGGCAGGCTTCACAGGAGACCGTGACGATGGAAGAGGTTGTTCAAACCAATCAGGCGGAACTTCCACCTGCACCTCCAATGCCTCAGATACCCGTTGCTGTGCCTAATGATGCTATTATTAGCGATACCCCAATTGATATCAGTTCGGAGCTGGATTTTAATATGCCGCTTAATCTTCCGCTTCCGCCACCGCCTTCTTCTGAAAAAATGAAAAAAGATACCATTAAAGCCAAAACTGAATACGCCGATGTGTTTGTTGTTGTTGAGCGTATGCCGGTTCTTATTGGTGGTATAGATAAACTTCAGGAAAGCATTAAATACCCTGAAATGGCTAGAAAGGCGGGCATCGAAGGGCGTGTTTATGTCAAATTTATCATTAATCAAAAAGGACATGTTGTTGATCCTGTCGTCGTTCGCGGAATCGGCGGAGGTTGCGATGAAGCTGCTTTAGAGGCCGTTACCAAGGCCCGCTTCACACCCGGAATGCAACGGGGACGTGCGGTTAAAGTGTGGTATACCGTACCAATCGTGTTCAAGCTTAAATATCAATAATCAAGCTATTGAATAAGAGTTGCTGAGGAAGAGGCACGCGGTTATCCGCATGCCTCTTTTTTATATGCATTGGTAATCGCCAAATTACAGTCATTTAATAATAGAAGGCTTTGCAAAGCCTTCTAAAATTTGTAATTACTATTGATGCGACTTATATAATATTAAGCATAATCACAGTGGTTTTATAAAGAAAATGGCTTTTTTGAATAAAAAATGAATATTTATGAACTATCTTGCTAACTAATTCGTTGAAAAAATGAAGTAAATTTTAAATTCAGATTAGCGGGAGGTATAATTTTATGCCAATCATTGAGAATAAAAAGCCGAAGGCGGATTTAAGAAGAGGTTACAGGGTGCGTCTTGAGATAGGTCTTGTGCTGGCGCTGCTCATTCTTCTGGTGCTTTTTAACGTTCATCTTAACTATAAAAACTCAAAGAATTTCACGGCCCCCAAGCAAGAAACGGTTCAAATGAAGAAGGTCAGGGAAACAAAGATTCATAAGAAGCCCCCTCCGCCTCCTGCTCCTAAAGTTCCGGTAGCGGTTCCCAATGATGCTGTTATTAATGATAAGCCGATCGGGTTGAACAGTGAATTGAATATGAATCAGCCTATGAAGATGCCTCCCCCGCCACCTAAGGAAAAAAAGCAGAAGAAACAGAAACAGAGTGTTTTTGTGGTGGTCGAAAATATGCCAAAGCTTAAAGGGGGCATGAAAGCGTTGCAGGCAAATGTAAAATATCCGGAGTTAGCACGAAAAGCCGGTATTGAAGGTACTGTATATGTCCAGTTTGTTGTAAACAAGAAAGGGGTTCCAACAAATATTCACGTTGTACGTGGAATTGGCGGCGGATGCGACCAGGCCGCTATAAACGCTATAAAAAAAGCCCGTTTCACCCCAGGCATGCAGCGTGGACGTCCTGTATCTGTCCGGATGTCAATCCCGGTACGATTCCAATTGCAAAATCAATGATTTAGTGTACACCAAAGTTCATTTTCAAGGCCGGAAACCCCGGCCTTTTTTTATATCCGGTAAGCACCTACCCCCCATGTGACTATTGATTTTTTTTCATCTCCCAACAAGACTAAATCAAAATGTTTTGGCGTTAAAGCATTATCATAAACATTAACAATTGAGGAGGTAAACATGCGAATACTCAATTGGAAGAAGAAGGGAAGTGATCTGGAGTCAGGATACAGGCTTCGTGTCGAGCTTGGAATGATTATTTCATTATTGATTCTGATTGTACTGTTCAATATTCACATAAACTTCAATAATAAAGAGACCTTTACAGTACCCGACCAGGAAACTGTAAAGATGCAGCAGGTTGTCCAGACAAAGATAAATCAAAAACCCCCTCCGCCCCCTGTTCCGCAGGTTCCGGTAGCGGTTCCCAATGATGCCGTGATTCAGGACCAACCGAATTTCATGAGCAGTGAATTGAATTTGGATGCTCCTCTCAAGCTCCCTCCTCCGCCAGCTCAACCAGAAGCGAAAAGCCCAAAGAAGAAACAACAACAGCAAATATTTGTGGTCGTTGAAAAAATGCCGAAACTGATTGGCGGGCTGCAGGCTCTTGAGAAGAACATTCAATATCCCGAATTGGCCCGAAAGGCCGGTATCGAAGGCACCGTAATCGTTTCTTTTGTCGTCAACAAAAGTGGCGTCCCGATAGATCTGAAGATAGTAAGAGGTGCCGGAGGCGGATTGGATCAGGCAGCAATTGACGCGGTACATAAAGTTAGATTTACCCCCGGTATACAACGTGGACGACCGGTACCTGTTCGTATGGATATACCTGTACGATTCGAGCTTAAAGACGCAGATGGCTGATTGCTCCGGCTAATCATTCCGATTAGCCCATAAGCCATGACCCCGGTCATGGCTTTTTTTATGCCAAAAAACGAATTAACTCAACCGGATGGATATTTGATGCGGGGATTCTATATTTAACGTCTGTATTTAGATTTCTTTGAATCTGATTATCAATCTCCCCGCCGGGGAATCCAGCCATTATCTTCATTGCACCCTGACATGGAGAGCGACCCAGTATCCATATGAGACATGTTGTTAACTTGACTATTTCACACCGCATACCACGTAGTCTGAAATTTCTGCTGCCACTCCTCTTTCTCTTTTGCTCCACGACTTCTCTGGTTATTGGACAGGTTACAGATACGGTATCCGGCCTGGTAAAAGCTACCGGCCATCCTGTTGATTTCCTTCATATGGCTGTGAACATTGCCATTGATCCTTATAAAGGATCAGTTGACGGAGAGGTCACCCATACATTCACGCCACTCAGGCAACAAGTCGATTCCCTTGCATTCAATGCCGTAGACATCGATATAAAGCACGCTTACCTGAACGGGAATCCGGTCCGTTTTATAAATAACGGCAAGATGGTGACCATCTGCCCTTCCTCTCCTCTCCTGCTGGATACCATCGACAGTCTCCGTTTCGTCTACCGGGCGACTCCCCCCAAAGGGCTCTATTTTGTTGGCTGGGATGACTCAACCGGCAGAGCCAGGAAACAGGTGTGGTCGCAGGGACAGGGATATGGTAACAGGTACTGGATTCCCTTATATGATCATCAGAACGATAAGATGACTACGGAGACAACTGTCACGTTTAATGATCACTACCAGGTTTTGTCGAATGGGAACCTGGTGTCTGTTCATGAAAATCCCAACGGTACGAAGACATGGCATTACCGAATGGATCATCCGATGTCGTCCTACCTGGTAATGATCGGCATCGGGCACTACGGTATTGATTCATTGAAGACTCCATCCGGCATTCCGGTTCATCTTTGGTACTATCCCGATCAGAAAGACCGGATCGAACCTACCTACCGGCATACATTGGAGATGTTTGATTTCATGAAACAGGAAACCGGCCTTGCTTATCCCTGGGATTCTTATTCCGAGATCCCTGTACGCGATTTCATTCACGGCGCCATGGAGAACACCACAGCCACTGTTTTCGGTGATTTTTATTTTGTCAACAACCGGGAAGCGCTGGACCAGGACTACCTGAATGCGAATATTCATGAACTGGTGCATCACTGGTTTGGCGATTACGTTACAGCCCGTGCCCCCGTTGAGGGCTGGTTGCACGAGAGTTTTGCCACTTACTATGCAAAATTATTTGAGAAGAAGATTTACGGGGAAGATCATTTCGAATGGATGCGTTACCAGGAGCAGCAGGCTGCTCTGGATGCTGCAAGAAAGGGAACATTGCCCCTGTTATCCCTGAAAGCCGGTTATGAACGCATCTATAAAAAAGGATCGGCTATTCTTGGCATGCTCTCGTGGATCTACGGAAAACAGTCCTTTAAACGGGTTATCAATTATTATCTGACGCAACATCCCTACGGGCTTGTTGATACTCAGGATTTTTATCGCGCTTTTCAACATGTTTTAGGGATAAGCCCGAAGTGGTTTTTCGATGAATGGATCTATCAGGGGGGCCTGCCATACTATCACGTCACATGGAATGATAGCACTAATAGCAACCTCACAGTAGTCCACGTGAGACAATCAACCGTCGATACGGCCGAATCCCATCTGTTCCGGATGCCCGTCGATTTGGAGGTGCATTACCATGACGGGAACTATGACAGCGTAAAAACCTGGATTCAAAACGCTTCAACTGATATAACCATCCCAAAAATATCGGGTAAGAGGGTTTCTTATATCCTCTTTGATCCCTGCAGCCATATCATCAAGGCTACGGATTTTCCGCGGTCCCTGCCCGAACTGGAAGCGCAGGCGTCATCGGCACGATTTATGATCGACCGGTACGATGCCATCAAAGCCATGGATTCGATAGCTGTCGGCCTGAAGCTCAATTTCCTTATCAGCCGCTATCATACGGAGACTTTCCCTGAGCTGAAGGCAGAAATCATTCGCCAGCTGGCACCCGACTCATCATCGGCGACATTGAACGTCATGCAACAGGCTCTTCGGGATTCTTCCGTTACAGTCCGTCTTGCGGCGCTCACGGCTATGCCCAAAATACCGGACCCATTGCGTCCGGATGTCGAAAAAATGCTGACCGACTCTTCCTATACGGTTATCGCGACGTCCCTTGTCCGACTGGTACAAAGTCATGATGGCAATCTCTCTAAATATCTGAATGAGACAAAAGATGTTAATGGCCCGGGACACATGGTCAGCATTCTCTGGAATGAGATCAATGTCCAGTTGGGAAATGAGTACTCGCTCCATACCCTTGTGGATTACACGTCAAGTTCCTATGGTTTTCAGACACGAATAAATGCCGCACAGGTTCTGGGGCAGATGAACTATCTGAACCAGTCATTTGCCGGGAGCCTTCTCCAGGGCATTGCCACAGCAAACTATCGTCTGGCCGGCGCCTTCAGAGACATTTGCCGGCACTTTGCCAGTAATGATCAAAAAATGAACATGATCAAAAAAGTTTTCAGGGATTCTAAATGGACAAAGATTCAGGAGAGCCGTCTGAAATCATTTTTCGAGAGCCTTCCTAAAGATGAAGGGAATGATTGAAATTCGGACTTGTTTATAATAAAAGAGACTCCATAACTCAACCAGGCAATTATGGCTAAACCAACCCCTCAACTTATCCACAGTCTGCTCAAAACTACCGAAAGATTAAAGAATGGTGCCCGCTACGAATGGGGACATATGGGGCGCTGCAACTGCGGACACCTCATCCAGACGGTGACCGATATGTCGGATTACGAAATTGTCCGGTCCATCGATTTCGAGTTGAATGAATGGACCGAGCATGCGAAACTGTATTGCGACGGCAGCGGACATAAAGTTGATGATATATTCCGTTCTCTGGAAAACATCGGATTCGACTACGAAGATGTTATCAACCTGGAATACCTGTCTGATCCCGCTGTGGCCAGTGCTCTTCACGGCGACCAGCAACACCTGAGAAGAAACAAGCTCGATGATGTGATCCTCTACATGGAAACACTAGCCGATGTACTGGAAAAAGAACGCAGAGAATCCTTGCAGACCGACGAGCTGCCGGGGAAGAACGAAAAAGAGCTGGTTACGGCCTGATAGCACATTCGTAGGTAAAGAATCTGTTCCGGAATGCGTTGTATTACAACAGACCCTATCGTTATCTTTCCAGCAAACAGATAATGAAAGGTGATGGATATTCGCAAACTCACAACCCGGGAAATCTTCAATAACAATCAGGCACGCCAAATTCCGGATGGTTTTGACCGCACACGTATTCTGCTGCATAATATCAGAAGCATGCACAATGTAGGTTCCGTTTTCCGGTCGGCTGATGCATTTGGACTTTATGAGTTACTGTTATCGGGGTATACCCCTACCCCACCGCGTCCGGAGATTGCAAAAACCGCACTGGGTGCGGAAAAGCACGTGGCCTGGAGCTATTTCGAAGACTTCAGTGATGCAATCGATCAGTTGCGATCCGAAGATTACTACATTCTTGGGGTTGAACAGACTAATGTGAGTAAATCTCTTATTGATTTCACTCCGCCAGAAGATAAAGCCGTATGTCTCGTACTGGGAAAT
>Ga0102953_1001293_pt1 | contig 16058 bp, 11 predicted proteins | sample SalPon2A_C_D2_MG_FD_78509 | JGI IMG/M metagenome (GOLD analysis project Ga0102953, IMG submission 78509) | Soil microbial communities from South San Francisco under conditions of wetland restoration - Salt Pond MetaG R2A_C_D2_MG | ecosystem: Environmental > Terrestrial > Soil > Wetlands | place... | reverse complement strand
CAGGCCGGAAAAGCTTGCCCGCACTGCACCAGCAGAATCGAGTTGCAAGCTTTGGGTCGGCAGCAATTGTCCATTGTCTTTCGGGGACGAAGGCAATCCACCACCCGGTACGGCCCACAGATAGCTGCCCATGTACCATGGCTCGCTGCCAACCTGCTCGGGACCGACCTTGAGACTGCCATTGGCGAATGTGTAGTCCTCGTAATCCGGGAAGGTGACGGTCTTGGGCTGGAACTGCCCCCGCAGCTTGACCGGCAGGTAAGATGCCCCGCCGCCCGACAGGTAATTGACCTGTATGTTCACACTTGCCTTGTCGGCGTTAACCAGCGGTTTGGCCGGACCTTGCACAATCGCCTTCATGGTGGGTATGCGGAAGCTTTCGACCCGGAAACTCCCCGCATTGCCCACGATGAACCTGGCTTCCGGAATCTGGATCAGGTAGGTGCCCTGCTTGGCGTCCTGCGGTATCTGCCAGTCCACCACAGCGGTGCCGTTGCCATCCCATTTCACCTTCACAGGATAGCGCTCGTTACCGCCCTGATGCACGATGGTGATCGAATCCGGCGGTGTAAAATCCACTTGTGCGAAACCTGCCCGCGTGTGCTTGCGCAGGAACAATTTCATATGCACGGTTTCGCCGGCACGCAACAAAGTGCGGTCCATCACCGCATGGGCGATGTATTTTCCACCCCAACCGCCTTGGTAGGCATTGAACCGCCAGGGGGAAATACCTTTGTTCCAGCCGGACAACAAGAACGAAAAATCCTTGCCTGAGCGGGCCGTGACGAAATACTGCCGGTCGTAAGTCCGTACGCAGCCGGGCAATGCGGAAGTTTTTGGCAATGCCTCGTTGATTCGCAATATCCCTTGCGAATCCGTCCCCCCCTGGTAATACACCTTGCCGGAACAGTCGCGCACGGCAACGCTGGCATCCGCGACGGGTTCGCCATGATCGAGGCTGGTAACCCAGACCAGGGAGGATTCGCGCCCCAGCTTGAAATGAACCGACAGGTTCGTCACCAGTGCTGCGGCATGCACGTAATACGGACGCTTTTCCCCGAGCAGCGCCTCGCCCAATTTCGGGCTTTTCAGTTCCACCACATAGAAGCCAGGCTTCTTCAAAGGAATACCCACCACCTCGAAGGCTTTCTTGCCCTGCGTGCGTGGGATCTCGAACGACTTGCGCTTTTCATCTTCGCTAAAAACAGAAGTCAAACCCGGCCCGCGATCCATCACCGACTTTTTCAGGTCGCGGTCATAATGATAGGACACCTCGTTCGACTGCTGAATCCGGCGCATCCAGTCGATCACAGCTGTCGGCGAAACGGTATGCAATGTCTGCCCATCAATAGCGGGAATGGAAGAACCATCTGCCGGACTCACCATGGCCATGCTGGCCGGCAGGCTGGCTTCGAGGTTGCGCAGTGTCACCGGCAGCATCGGCGGTACCGATTTCGACGCATTGAGTTCGATAATGCCGAAATCGGCCGCAAACTTGGCAAGCGGAGGATTCTCGTCGGTGCGCACCTGCAGGGGAAAACTGGACGCGTTGGCAAGTGCCCGCCCCGCATCGTCCTTAAGATCATTCGGCAGCACCAATTTAAATGTGGTTTTTTCCGGCAACGGTACCGGGAAGCTGAGGTTCTGGACGAACGCATATTTGTCGTTCGTTTTGGGAACATTGGCATGCACGATCTTGCCGTCCGGCTCGACCAGTTTGATCTTGCGCGCATCCTTCGCAGCAATCGACGCGGAAAAATCCAGTTCCATGGGCAGCACGGGTATGTAGTCCGCATCCTTGTTGACGCGTTGGCACGAAAACTTTGCGTCGAACACATGACGGGTTTTGAATGCCAGCGACTGCGATGAACTGGTGGGAATGCCCGACTCGGATGCAATCCCCTTTCCCCACACCAGACTGACCCTGGTATCGTTGGGCAACGTGTGCATGCACTGCAAAACCACGATCGGCGAATGCGCCCCGTCCCGCAGCCTGAGAAACTTTTCTCGTTCCGACCCTTTTTCATCCACACCCAGCACCACGTTATGACCGGCGCCGCTGCCGCGCTTGAACACGGCCAGGTAATAGGAAGTCAGGAACGACGTCCGGTATTTGAGGATGGCCTCGCGTTCCTTTCCGGTTATCAGCCGAACCGGAATCTGTTCCGGTATGCCGTCAACCAGACAGCCCGCCTGCTGCTTGATCGACTGTGCAGTCGCCGGCGCATCGAGACCAAGAACGAACACCTGGTTTTCGTCGATGCTCGACACTCCCTCCCGCGGCATGCTCCGGAGAATGGCAGGGCCGCCCGTATTGAAACGGTAGTCAGTCTCGCCCACAACCGGTTTACCATCAAGCGCCTTCAGGCCGTCTTTTAATTTAAAGGAACAACTGATACCGGCAGGTAAATCGGCATCGAAATCGTAAACCCAGTTCCGCTGATCGGCCCATCGGCCCTGCCCGGACGCGGGACACGAAACATCGAACGGCGCAACTTCGCGGGGGTCGCCGAAATTAACCATTTGCGTTGAAAACCGCACGGTTACTTGCCGTACTTTTTTGACCTCGCCTTGAGGGGAGAAGAACTCGATGCTGGCCGCATGAACAACCATTGAAAAGCAGCACGCAATAACAAAGAAAAACGCTGACCTGATATGGCCTCTGGGATAATCCATATATACCCCCCTTTTTACCTCAGCCCATCTTTATAATATGGTTATTTTGAAGTATTTTTCACCATTAATCTATATACCAAAATATATAGATATTCTGATTGCAAGCACATTACAGGTGATGCATTCCACTTGACCGACATCTCTGGGCTGCCGGTTATCCGTAACCACTTGTCTCCGGCCGCCGCAAGCGAGATAACATTATCGGCGGGCAATTATCCGGCATAGTGCGCGTATGCCCTGATCACCTTGCCGTATGCATCGAAGTGAAATATTTATTTCGGCGACCATGCTGCCCCCCCGAAATCGTGGCTGTTCCACATATCTATCCAGTTAGCGGCGAAATATTCGGCGCACCGACAGACCATTACTTTTTTCTTTGTTATCGCGAATAGGCCGCCGTAATCTGCGCGCTGCCCAAGCTGTTGCCGCGCACTGCGGCATCGATTTGCGCAGGGTCGGCACCTTCGCTCACAGCCAGTCTCTCCACCTTGAGCGCATAGACGGTGAACACATAGCGGTGCGGCCCGTTGCCCACCGGCGGACAGGCACCGCCGTAGGCGTGTTCGCCGAAATCGTTGCGTCCCTGCCGGGCACCGGCCGACAAGGGCGCATGCACGCCGATGCCCGCGGGCAATGAATTCAGAGTGGCCGGAATGTCATAAATCAGCCAGTGCCACCAGCCATGGCCGGTGGGCGCATCCGGATCGAACACGGTCACCGCGAAGCTGCGCGTACCGGCAGGTGCATGCTGCCAGTTCAGCGCCGGCGACAGGTTGCCACCGTTGCAGCCATAGCCTCGGTACACCTGCGCCAGGCTCAATCTTTTCCCCTGAGACACATCCCGGCTCGACAACTCGAACGGCCATGCCGCAGACATGAAAAACAACGCGATCAGACCTGCAAACAAAGATTTCATGGAATGCTCACCAAGCTTACCCGAATAAATTACATAGCTACTTCTACGTATATGTCAGGATACATAACCACTATAGTATAGTAATGTACAGATTCACTCGGACTCAGCAAGGACTCGACTGGCCGGAAATACGATGAACGGCCAGCTTTTCCCGTAAAAACAATCGAGGCCAATACATGGGCGACGGGGCGGAAAAACTACAACGCCAACTGGAGGCCGCGCAACAGGCGCTGGCCGAGGCCGAGGTACGCTACGCCCAGCGCGAAGCCGAACATCAGGCCACCACCCGGGAGCTCGTAGAAGCGCGCAAGAAAATCGAGCAGGCACATCAGGAATGGATGGCCGCGCTGGATGTCATGGAAGACCCGATCTTCCTGCACGACAAGGATTTTCGTATCCTGCGCTGTAACCGGGCCTACCAGCAATGCGTCGGAATTCCGTTCGGACAGATAATCGGCCAACCCTACTACAACGTCTTCCCCAAAACTCATACCCCATTGCGCCACTGTCTGCAGACAATGGACAAGAATATGCAAGGAGCAGAAGACGAAGTAATTGTCGGCGAGACCATCTATCGCTCCCGTTCCTCTTCCATCAATGACAACCAGGGTAACTACCTCTACGCCATCCACATCCTGCAGGACATCACTGACCGCAAGCTGGCGGAGGACAACCTACGGGGATCAAAAGACCTGCTCCGCTCCATCGTTGAAAACGCTCCGATCCGCGTTTTCTGGAAAGACACGGACCTGTGCTACCTCGGCTGCAACACCCTGTTTGCAAAAGATGCAGGGCACTCCCGCCCGGACGAGGTGACCGGCAAAACCGATTTCGACATGGCGTGGAAGGACCAGGCCGAACTGTACCGCGCCGACGACAAGGCGGTGATGGATTCGGGCAATGCCAAACTGGATTACGAGGAACCACAGACCAAGGATGACGGCACTACGGTATGGGTAAGGACGTCCAAGGTACCGCTTCGCGACCAAGGCAACCGCATCATCGGCATGCTGGGCATCTACCAGGACGTAACCGAACGCAAGGTCGCCGCAGACAAGCTGCGCGAAAACGAAGCTTTCATAAAGGCCGTGCTGGATAACCTTCCTGTCGGAATCGCCGTAAATTCGATCGATCCTGCCGTGACCTTCAGCTACATGAACGACAGCTTCCCCAAGCTGTACCGGACGACCCGCGAAAAACTCAACGAGCCGGACACTTTCTGGGAAGCCGTTTACGAAGACCCGGAATTCAGGCAGCAGATCAGGCAACGGGTGCTGGATGACTGCACGAGCGGCGATGTCGAACGCATGCACTGGGACAATGTTCCAATCGCCCGCAAGGGGGAGGAAACTTTCTACATCTCGGCCAGAGACATTCCACTCCCCGACAAATCGCTCGTAATTTCCATGGTCTGGGATGTCACCGAACGCAGGCAAATACAGGAATCGCTGCGGCAGAGCGAGGAAAAATTCCGCGCCCTCGTCGAATCGACAAACGACTGGATATGGGAGACAGACCGGCAAGGGCGCTATACCTATGTCAGTCCCCGTGTCGAAGTGCTGCTGGGGTATCAGCCCGACGAGATATTGGGTAAATCACCTTTCGACCTAATGCCTCCGGAGGAAGCACGGCGCGTCGGCGAGACGTTCAGACAACTCATCGAGAAACGCGCACCGCTTGTTGCATTGGAGAATACCAACTTGCACAAGGATGACCACCTGATCACTCTGGAAACCAGCGGGCTCCCCTTCTTCGACGAAAATGGGGAGCTTGCAGGCTACCGCGGCATAGACCGGGACATCACCGAACGCAAACAGCATGACACCGAAATGCGGAAGGCCAACCGTGCGCTGTCGCTGCTGTCCCAGTGCAACACCCTGCTGGTGTATGCAACGAACGAACAGGAAATTCTCTTAGACATTTGCAAGCTTGCGGTAGAAACTGGCGGATACCTGATGGCCTGGGTGGGTTTCGCAGAGCATGATGAAAACAGGACGGTGCGCCCGGTTGCAGAATCCGGCTACGAAGAAGGATACCTGGATAACGTAAATATCTCCTGGGCTGATACGGAATATGGACGAGGACCCACGGGCACGGCGATAAGAACGGCCCGGACCATAATCAACCAGGATATTCATACCAATCCGGACATGGTCCCATGGCGCGAATCTGCACTCAAGCGCGGCTACCAGTCAAGTATTGCCCTGCCGCTTGTCAGCGAGGAACATGTCCTGGGCGCACTCACCATCTATGCGGTCGAGCCTGATGCGTTTACCGAAGAAGAGAAGAGTTTGCTGGAGGAACTGGCCAACGACCTGGCCTACGGCATCGTCACCTTGCGCACCCGCAAGGAACACGAGCAGCACGCAATCATCCTGCGGGAGAGTCTGGAACAATCGATCCAGACCATCGCCGACACCGTGGAGGCACGCGATCCCTATACCGCCGGCCACCAGCGGCGCGTCGGCGAACTGGCCACGGCCATTGCCCAGGAAATGGGCCTGCCGGAAGAGCAAATCAACGGCATCCATCTCGCGGCCATCATTCACGATCTCGGAAAAATACATATTCCGGCGGAAATCCTGGCCAAGCCCGGCAAGCTCACCGAGATCGAGTTCGAGCTCATCAAGACGCACCCGCAGGAGGGCTACAACATTCTGAAGAACGTGAAATTTCCCTGGCCGATTGCCGACATTATCCTGCAGCATCATGAAAGAATGGACGGTTCCGGCTACCCGCAGGGCCTGAAGGGTGAGCAGATCATTCTCGAAGCAAGAATCCTGGCCGTGGCCGACGTGGTGGAAGCGATAACTTCGCACCGCCCCTACCGCCCGGGATTCGGGATCGAGGCAGCGCTGGAAGAAATCGAACGCAGCCGCGGAGTGCGCTATGATACGGAAGTGGCAGATGCCTGTCTGCGACTCTTCCGTGAGCGGGGCTACAAATTACCGGATTGACGCCACACTGAAAACACATGGCAACCACAGAAAAACAGCATACCTGGAATATCGTCTGGCACGACCAGATGAGCGTTGGCATCCCGGAAGTCGATGAGGATCACAAGCACTTCGTGCAACTGGTCAACAACTTCAACCAGTCCATCATCAACCGTATGGATCAGTCCGAAATCCAGAAAAGACTACAGCTCATCCTTACCGATGCCAGGGAGCATTTCGCCCACGAAGAGAAATTATTCCGGGAATGGCGCTACCCGGATTACGAGGACCATGCTGCCCAGCATGCGCAGATACTCCGGGCGCTGCATGATATCCAGGAAGCTGCCATGTCCTACAACCTGTATTCCGAATGGATAGAAACCGGCATGGAAATCAAGGATGTGCTGATAGATCACATCCTGAAGGAAGACATGAAATACGCGGGGTTCTACCGCGCACGCCAAGGGCGGAAGCAATTCCAGTTCTAACGCGTTTCACTGCAATGAATTTCAGCTTTCGTCCTGCTTCAGCTGCTGCATGCAGTCCAGCGCGGCCAACTTGTAGCACTCGGCCAGCGTAGGATAGTTGAACACGTTGGCCACCAGGTCGCGCACACTGCCGTTCAGGTTCATCACCAGTTGCCCGATGTGGATCAGTTCGCTGGCCTGCTCGCCCACGATGTGCACGCCCAGCAGCTTCTCGTTGCGCGCATCCACCACCAGCTTGAGCAGACCGTGCGCATCGCCGATGATCTGGCCGCGCGCGCTGTCCTTGAAATAGGCGCGACCGACCACGCAGGGAATATTTTCCTTCTTTGCCTCGCGTTCGGTCTTGCCGACGTACGATATCTCCGGAATGGTATAGACCGCCATCGGCAGGTTTTCCGCCATCACGTGCTGCTCGCCGCCGAACGCATGCAGCACCGCGGCACGCCCCTGCTCCATGCCTGTCGCGGCCAGCGCGGGACGGCCGATCAGGTCGCCCACCGCATAAATGTGCGGCACGCGGGTCTGGAAATCCTCGTTGACTTCGAGCCAGCCGTTGTCGAGCACGAGGCCTGCATGCGCCACCTGCAATAGTTCGGTATTGGGTTGCCGTCCCTGCGCATAGAGCAGCGCATCGGTATGGAACTGCTCGCCATTCTGCAGCATGATCGTCACGCCCTCGCCTTCGCGTTTGATTTCCGCCACGCGCTGCTGCATGTGGAACTCCACGCCCATACCGAGGAAACTGTCGGCCAGCACTTTCACCACGTCGCCGCTCAGGTATTCCAGCAGTTGCGCGTGGCTGTCCACCACGTCCACCCGCACGCCGAGCGCGGCAAAGATCGAGATGAATTCGCAGGCGATCACGCCGCCGCCCACCACCAGCAGGGATTTGGGCAGATTGCGCAGATTGAGGATGGAAGTCGAGTCGAGTACCGTCTGCTTGTCGAACGGCACGTCGGCCGGGCGGCGCGGGCGCGAACCGACGGCCAGCAAAATGACCTCGGCTGAAATTTTGCGTGCACTGCCGGCGCTGTCGGTCACCTGCAGCGTGTGCGCATCGACGAACGAGGCTTCTCCCGGAATCAGCGCCACGCCGTTCTTCAGCAGCCGGCGCAGGATCACCGATTCCTGCTGCGCGATCACGCCTTCCTTGCGCTGCACCGCATCGGCCAACAGACCGTGGCGATTGACGCTTTCGCGCGAAAGTCCCTGGCGCATGCCGCCACTGGAACGCGACAGCAGGTAGGCCACCTCGCGTAGCGCCTTGCTCGGGATGGTGCCGGTCTGCAACCCGGCGCCGCCGAGCTTGGGCTTGCGCTCGACGATGGCCGCGCGCTTGCCCATGCGCGACGCCTGCCATGCCGCATGCTGGCCGGCGGGGCCGGAACCGATGATCAGGATATCGTAGTCCATGCGTGTTCCGATGTGATGACTTCTTTCTGGAGTGTGCCACGCCGCCTGCGGCGGAACAACTGGAACCTGTCTTAATACGCGCCGGCCACCACCTGCAAAAACGCCTCGCCGTACTTCGCCAGCTTGGCCTGGCCGACGCCGCCGACCTGCGCCATCTCATCCAGCGTCTGCGGCTTGCACTCGCGGATTTCCAGCAGCGTACTGTCGTGGAAAATAACGTAGGGCGGCACGCCCTGTTCGCGCGCCAGCTCCAGGCGCTTCTCCTTCAGCGCCAGCCACAACGGGTCCTCGTTGGCGCCGGCGAATGCTTCGCGCAAGCGCGAGCCGCGCTCGGCTTTGCTGGTCTTGCGTTTGGCCGGGGCCGCATCGCGCCGCAGCCACACCGCCTGTTCGCCGCGCAGCACCGGACGCGCGGCTTCGGTCAGCTTCAGTCCGCCGTAAGCCTCCATATCCACGCTGATGAAACCTGCGGCGACCAGCTGGCGATAGACGCTGCTCCATTGCTGTTTGGTGAAGTCATGGCCGATACCCCAGGTGGAAAGCTGGTTGTGGCGGAACTGCTCGATCTTCGCGGTTTCCTTGCCCAGTAATACGTCGATCAGGTGCGCCACACCGAAGCGCTGGCCGGTACGGTAGACGCAGGACAGCGCCATCTGCGCGGCATGCGTCGCTTCCCATGTGTCCACCGGATCGAGGCAGTTGTCGCACTGCTGGCAGCCGCCCGGATGCTGTTCACCGAAATAGCGCAGGATAGCCTGGTGGCGGCAGCCGGTGGTTTCGCAGAAACCAAGCAGCGCATCGAGCTTCTGCAGTTCCACGCGCTTGCGTTCCTCCGGCGCATCGCCGGACAGCAGCATCTGGCGCATGCTCACCACGTCGCCCAGGCCGTAGGTCATCCACGCATTTGCGGGCAGGCCGTCGCGCCCGGCGCGGCCGGTCTCCTGGTAATAACCTTCCATGCTCTTGGGCAGATCGAGATGCGCGACGAAGCGCACGTTGGGCTTGTCGATACCCATGCCGAAGGCGACCGTGGCCACCATTACCACGCCCTCTTCGCGCAGGAACCTGCTCTGGTTCCTGTTGCGCGTGGCAGCATCGAGCCCGGCGTGATAAGGCAAGGCATCCCGCCCCTGCTGCTTCAGCCACTCCGCGGTCTCGTCCACCTTGCGCCGCGACAGGCAATACACGATGCCCGCGTCGTTGGGATGTTCGGTTTCGAGGAAGGCCAGCAACTGCTGGCGTGCGTTGTCCTTCAGCGTGACGCGGTAGCGGATGTTGGGGCGGTCGAAGCTGGAAACGAATTGTTGCGCATCTTCGAGCGCCAGCCGTTCGACGATCTCGCGCCGCGTCGGCGCATCTGCGGTGGCGGTCAGCGCAATGCGCGGCACCCCGGGAAAGCGTTCGTGCAGCACGGTCAGCCCGCGATATTCCGGACGGAAGTCGTGGCCCCATTGCGACACGCAATGCGCCTCGTCGATAGCGAACAGCGCAATGCCGTTATCCTGGTACAAGCGCTGCAGCAAATTGAGAAAACCTTCGGTCATCAACCGCTCCGGCGCAACGTATAGCAGTTTGATCTCGCCGTTCAGCAACCACCCCGTCACCTCGCGCGCCGCCTCGGCATCCAGGCTGGAGTTGAGAAAGGCTGCCGCCACGCCGACCTGCTGCAAAGCCTCGACCTGGTCCTGCATCAGCGCAATCAGCGGCGACACCACGATGCCGGTGCCGTCGCGCAGCAACGAGGGCAACTGGTAGCACAGGGATTTGCCGCCGCCGGTCGGCATCAGCACCAGCGCATCGCCGCCGGCAGTCACATGCTCGACGATAGGCTGCTGCGCGCCGCGGAAACTGCTGTAGCCGAAAACGTCGTGAAGTAGTTGTGCGGGTGTATCGGGCGGCACGAACTATACCGTGCCGGTTTCCACCGCGTAGCGCACAAAGAACAGGTCGAGTTTGTGGGCGCGCAGCGAATTCAGCAGGTGTTCGGCCAGGCGCGAATCAAGTATGAATTCGACCTGCACCGGCAGTTCGCCCGCCAGTTCGAAGAAGGTCTCTTCATGCAGATGGCCATGCCTGCCGTAGCCGGCGATGGCGCGGAATACCGAACCGCCGGGTATGTCCTGCCGCTTCGCTTCTTCCAGCAGCCATTCGTACAGCATCTTGCCGTCGTGGCGCTGCTTTTCGCTGACGTAGAACTTGAGATAGACGCTTTGCATGGAATCCCCGCTTTCCTTATTGATGCAGCAGCTTCATGGTGTAAATGCCGAATACGGTCATCAGCAGCGAGCCGGTGAGGTGCGCCGAAATGATCGCCACGCCCCAGCCATACTGACCGCGCAGCAACAGTGTGACGGTTTCCGCGGAAAAGGTGGAAAAGGTGGTCAGCGCACCGAGCATGCCGGTGATCAAGAACAGCCGCCACTCCGGTGCCAGCCCCTGGTGCAGGTCGAAGAATGCAATCGCCAGCCCGATCAGGTAGCCACCCATCATGTTGGCGGCGAGCGTACCCAGCGGCAGTTCCGGCAGCATCGGGTTGAGCCACAGGCCCAATCCCCAGCGCAGCCAGGCGCCGGTGGCGGCGCCGAAGGCAATGGCAAGAAGTGCGTAAAGTGTCATGCACGCATTTTAACCGACCTGCCGCATTCACGCAGCGGGCTTTCCGCAAGGCGTCAATTGCTTTAGTATGCCCGGCTCGCACCATCGTTTATGGAGTTCCAAGCATGAAAACAACCCTGCGCCTGATCCTCGTCGCCTGCACCGGCCTGCTGCTTGCCGCCTGCGGCCCGACACAACACTACACCCAGAAACAGATGGAAAGCATGAAAGGCCACGGCATGGATTGGGTCAAGGACAGGATCGGCGGCCCCTTCGTGGTGACCAATGCCGGCAGCAGCATATGGTGGGACTACAACGGCATCATCATGCCGGACGGCCGCAAGGACGGCACCTGCCAGCTCGTGTTCGTCAAGGATATGGTCACCCAGGTAAGGTGCCAGTAAACGAAACCCGGACTGCTTAAGCCATCCGCACCGGCGCAAACCCTCCCCCCGCCGTGCGAAAATTGGTGGTCTGCCCCTGGTACAGCCGCGCCGCCACAAACTGCAGCCTGCCGTCGTAGACATAGCAGCGCACGTCCGACTTGAATGTAGCCGGCTCTGCGCCATCCACGCACAGCGTACGCTCGCATGGCGCAGCCATCTTCTGCGCCACATAACCACCCTGCATGATTTCCTCGAACACGCGGCGCGTGATATTGGCGCCGCGGTATGAACCCTTGCCGCCGTAACCGGTGGCCGGCTTGAAGAACCACTGCTTGCGCTCCGCCCACCATCGCTCGCGATCGGTCGCATGCACCTCGCGCAACTGCGGAATGCCCGCCGCAAGCGCCGCCACGGTTTCCGGCACCACACCCATCGAACGCAGTGCATCGGCATCGGTCAGCGACGACAGGTTGCGCTTGTCCGCATACAGCGCATAGACATGCGGATTTGGTGTCAGCACGGCCAAGTTGTCCCGATAGGCCGCGCTCAACTCGGCATATTGCTGCAGCGCGAAATCGGTCAGGCGGTTGTAGACCAGGTCGATCTTCTGTTCGTCGCAATACAACGCATTCTTGCGCAATGCCAGTTCCGCAGGGTCGGCAATCAGCGCAGTGATACCGGCACGCTCGAACATGCGCTGCGCCAGCAAAAACTCCGGGTACAGGTACTGTTCACGCGGCTGTTCGTCGACGATGGCAATCGTTTTCAGTGGCCGCTCGCCGCGGGCCAGCCGCCATTCGTTGAGGAACATATCCAGGTACGCCTGCTCGACATTGTCTGGTGCCATCGCCGTGCCCGGCAGGTTCAAACTCTGCTGGCTGCGATGCAACAGCGCATTGAAAAAACCGCCGCCGGCGTTGGTGTTGATCTCGATCAGGTGCGCGCCGTCGGCATTGAGGTGGAAATCGTAGCCCATGAACACGCCCTTCGCGCGCGGGTCGATCTGTGCCGCGCGGTCGGCATGACGCATTGCCTCGTCGCGCCACGCGGGCAATTCCGCCACCTGCTCCACCGCATCCACCACCTTGCGCATCCGCTCCATCTGCACGGCGGAAACGAAACAGGTCGCTGCCGCAAACAGATAGGGCCGCCCCTCTTCCACCATGCGCAGGAAATCCTCGCCCTCCGCAAGCAACGCCTGCTTCAGCCGACCGGCATCCACCGCGCCGGCATGGCAGTCGGCATTCAGTTGCGCCGCGCGGTCACTCACCACCCAGCATGCCTTCCTCGAGATCCTCGTCCGCCGGATGGTCGCCGAACCAGACGCGCATCAGCGCGCCATGGAAATCCGCACCCGCCACGCGCCCGATCTCCTTGCCGTTCAGGCTGACGACCGTACCCTCGTCCGGCACGTAATCGATGTCGATCACATCGCCCTCCTTCACTTCCTTGAACGTGTCGAAGATCGCCAGGAACTGCTTGACCTGCTCATCCAGCCGGGCAGGTGTCTTGTTCGCCTTCAGGTCATCCTCGAAACCGTCCCGCACCTTCTTGCTGCCGACCCCCATCAGCCAGTGCATCGCCACCCGCTTTGCACCCGCGTCGGCCAGCACATCCGCAGCCGTGTGTGCCTTCTTGTCCAGGTACAGCGCACCGACATACACCTTGAAGAAGAACTTGGTGCGAATGCCTGCACCATTCAGTTGCAGCGTCGCATTGCCCACCTGCGCCGTGTCGGGCACTTTTACGCCTTTCACTTCCAAAGCATGCACCTGAATCGAAATGCAAAGCATCAATACAGCAATCAATTTTTTCATGTTCAGTTCCCGTGAATAACCTTCAATCCGTGACAGCAGTCCCTTGGCTCAACAAAGTTGTCAGCCGCCATAAATAATTCGTTATCGACTACTCAGGCAATTGATATCCCTTTTCGTTTACCAACGCAATGAACGCATCGACAACTGCGGCATCGTAAAGCTTGCCACGCGCCGAGATGATTTCATCGAGTGCGGCTTTGACTCCCAGCGCAGGGCGATAAGGACGATGCGAAGACATGGATTCCACGACATCGGCCACAGCCAGAATGCGCGCCTCCGGAAGAATCTGATCCCCTTTTAATCCTCGTGGATAGCCGCTGCCATCCATGCGTTCATGATGCTGGCGAATGATTTCGGCAATGGGCAACGGAAATTTTACGTCCTTGAGGATCTCGTATCCCCTCTCTACATGGCTTTTGACCAAATCGTACTCAATGTCGGTCAAGCGGCCGGGTTTGGACAAAATCTCTGCAGGAATGCCGATTTTCCCGATGTCATGAACCAAACCAATCAGCTCAAGTTCCTTGCACTTGTCCTTTGGCCATCCCATTTCTCTGGCTATATCAGCAGCAATTATTCCAACCCGGCGCTCATGCCCAGCCGTATAGGGGTCGCGCTGCTCCACCATATTTGAAACAGCCTGTAGCGTGCCCTGCATGGATTCCTGCAGTTGTTGCAAATAATCGTCAAGCTGCTTTACATATTCCACGATCTTCTGTTCAGTCTGTTTACGATCGGTAATGTTTCTGAATGAGCCATAGTAATTGCCATCCGGAAGCAACAATGCGTTCAATTCCGAGGAAATTATGCTTCCATCACGACATAGCTGCTTGACTTCCCACAGTCCACGCCCGGTGTTCTTCAGCCGATTGAATGCACGCATTTCACTTTCAACGTCTTCAGGGGGAGTAATGTCGGCTATGCCCATATCAAGCAACTCCCGGGCACTATAGCCAAGTATCTTCTCTGCCTGACTGTTGGCATAGATAAAACGTCCTTCCGGGTTTGCAATCAGGACTGCATCTGCAGCATTATCGGTGATCACCCGGTAGCGTGCTTCGCTTTCCGCTATTTGCTGCTGCGCCAATCTGGCCTCATCGGCCCGTTTTCGTTCGATCTCGGCCAATTCCAACGCACTGTCGGTGCGCACCCTTTCCGATATCAGCTCCTCGCTGGTATCGGCAATCAGTAGGCCGGTCATGAAAAATATGACAAAGCCCTCCAGACCGACCAGGTTCGTGAAATCAGGGTTGCTGGTGATTTGCCATATATAAACAAATATCGAGGACAGGATCGTAGCCAGAATGCCGGGGATACGCCCGCCATAGACAGATGCCAGGGTTACCGCGGGAAAAAACGTGAGATACGCCAGGCGTGTCCCCATGTGCTGCAGAGGCCACCAGCGCAATAATGCAGCTACGGCAACCAGAATCAAGGTCAGCAACAAGCGCCTCGCCAGACTTTGCGGCCCTTTGATTTCCATGGGAATTCTCTTTGATGAGAAGATGGGAAAGTTAATTTAATAACATAGTTACAACATCACAACAACCCGGCAATCATTAAGGAGTTAGGTCAATCAGCGTGGTAAAAATCAACGAGCAGCCGAGTAACGCCGTCATATAGATTTACAGCGCCTCGAACACTCCAGCCGCGCCCATTCCGGTACCGATGCACATCGTCACCATGCCATATTTCTGTTTGGTGCGGCGCAGGCCGTGCAGCACCGTCGCGGTACGGATCGCGCCGGTCGCGCCGAGCGGATGGCCGAGCGCAATCGCGCCGCCGAGCGGGTTGACCTTGGCCGGGTCGAGGCCGACGTCGTTGATCACCGCCAGTGACTGCGCGGCGAACGCTTCGTTGAGTTCGATCCAGCCCATGTCGTCCAGCTTCAGGCCAACCTGGGTCAGCGCGCGCGGGATCGCTTCCTTCGGGCCGATACCCATGATCGCCGGCGGCACGCCCGCCACCGAGTAGCCGAGGAACTTGCCGATCGGCGTCAGGTTGTAGCGCTTCAGCGCGGCTTCCGAACACAGCAGCACCGCGCCCGCACCGTCCGACATTTGCGAGCTGTTGCCCGCGGTCACCGAACCGTTCTTATTGAACACCGTCCTGAGCCTGCCCAACGCTTCGAGCGAAGTATCGGCGCGCGGCCCTTCGTCCTGCGCCACCTCGCGCGTCCCTACCGTCACGCCGCGGCCTTCCATGTCCGGCTCGTGCGAGTGAATGGTGAACGGCGTGATCTCGTCGTTGAATTCGCCGTTGCCGATCGCCGCGATGGCGCGCTCGTGGCTCTGTAGCGCAAACGCATCCTGCGCCTCGCGCGACACCTTCCACTGCTCCGCCACCTTCTCGGCGGTCACGCCCATGCCGTAGGCGATGGCGATGTGCTCGTCGGTGGTGAACATCTCGGGGTTGAATGCGATCTTGTTGCCCATCATCGGGATCATGCTCATGCTCTCGGTGCCACCCGCAATCATCACGTCCGCTTCACCCAGACGAATCCGGTCCGCCGCCATCGCCACCGCCTGCAGGCCGGAAGAACAGAAGCGGTTCACCGTCATGCCCGGCACCGTGTTGGGCAGATCGGCCAGCAGCAGCGCGATGCGCGCCACGTTCATGCCCTGTTCCGCCTCCGGCATCGCGCAGCCGACGATCACATCGCCGATGGCCGCCTTGTCGAGCGACGGCGCCTGCGCCAGCACGCTCTTCAGCGCATGCACCAGCAGATCGTCCGGCCGCGTGTTGCGGAACATGCCGCGCGGCGCCTTGCCCACCGGCGTGCGCGTCGCGGCTACGATGTAGGCTTCCTGGACTTGTTTACTCATGACATT
>Ga0102953_1001292_pt1 | contig 16064 bp, 12 predicted proteins | sample SalPon2A_C_D2_MG_FD_78509 | JGI IMG/M metagenome (GOLD analysis project Ga0102953, IMG submission 78509) | Soil microbial communities from South San Francisco under conditions of wetland restoration - Salt Pond MetaG R2A_C_D2_MG | ecosystem: Environmental > Terrestrial > Soil > Wetlands | place... | reverse complement strand
GGAATTTTGTGTATCCAGCGCATGGCATCATTCCCTGTAGCGGCGGGTTTATCCCGCCACCGGCTTTTTGTATCCTCGCCGATGGCGGCGTAAAGCAGCCTCTACACCGTTCGATCTGGCAGCCCGGATAACGAGCGGCCACGTAGCGCGGTCCTCCGGTTTTGAGGTCCGTGGCCCTTTTTGCATTTCAAATCTCCTAACCCAGAACCCATCACTCAGAACTGTGAATTGAGCCGTCATTCGTAACTCGTAATTCGTAATGACGCTTTTCAATCGCCAATCGCAAATCACCATTCGCAAATGTTCATGCTTTTTCCAGCACCAGGCCGATGGCCGCGGAGAGCCGCCTCCAGTTGGCTTCTTCCTGCTCGAGATATTTGCGGCCGGCGGGCGTGAGCGAATAGTATTTCGCCCGGCGATTGTTGTCCGACTCGCCCCACTTCGCCCGGATCCAGCCGTTCTGCTCCAGCCGATGGAGCGCCGGATAAAGCGCCCCCTGGTTCACCTGCAGCACCTCGCCCGACACCTGCCGGATGCGCTGCGCGATGCCCCACCCGTGCTGGGCTTCACGTGTAATGGTCTTCAGGATCAGCAGGTCCAGAGTTCCCTGCACCAGGTCATTCGGCTTGCTCATTTTCACTCCCCTCAGTCATCGACAATAGTAGATATCACAGCTCCTGTCAATAATCAAGGGGAACGGACCCGGGAAGCAGCGGGAGTTCCGGCTTGAGGGCCGCCGCCTGTCGTTTCAGGTTCGGGTCTGCTGGCTCGACTGTAGCAATAAAGCTGGCCATGGAGGCTTCTCTCCATCCGGCGGCAGCGCTCCCGGTCGCGGGTGGGCAGGCGTTGAAACCGCGGGCGGAGCCTGCCCGGCAGGCAGGGCACTATGCGGGCACTGCTTCGCGATAAATAGCCCCTTCTAATAGCCTACAAAACACGCGCACCCCTTAAAATGGGACAAATGGGACGTTTGGGACATTTGAGACGATATTTTATAAGTCGTTTATAATAAATAACTTAAAGAATTTACATTTCCAATAAAGTCGCACTTTTTTAAAAACCTGTCTAATTTTGAAACAGCGGGTAAGAATTACACCATCGTCCAAAACACTCGATGAATGGTCGGCATCTTCAGGATCGCAGTTCTAAGTGATCGTTCCCAATTGAATATCTGTCGGGTTAAATTTTTTTGCAGGACACCTGTTCAAATTCTGTTGAATCAGGCTTACACTCCTTGGGGAAAGCGCGCAGCCGCTGAGCAGACTTTTTGCCGCCAAGCCTTGAACCGCGGGCGGCAGCAGTCCAGATGTTCGCAGCGCGTGTCCAGGTCACACAAATCAATCTCAGGTTTCATTCGCACACTGCCTGAAGGGAGGACTGCATTGTTCAACCAGGTACTCGATCCGATGCACAGTGTGGGGCTCACGGCTCTGGTGGCCTTGGTTCCGGTGGTTCTGCTGCTGGTTCTGCTGGCCGTGTTCCGCGTGACGGCCTGGCTGGCCACGCTGATTGGAGCCGTTGTGACTTTGGGGCTCGCGTTGCTGGTGTGGCAGGTTCCGCTCGGCAACGCCGTCAAGGCGTGCCTTTACGGCAGCGCAACGGGCGTCTGGGCGGTTGACTGGATCACCTTCTGGGGCGTTATCATCTTCAACACTCTGACCCTGACTGGCGTCTTCGGCGATTTTCAGAAGTGGCTGATCGCCAATGCCACTGCCGATGTTCGAGTCCAGACCATCTTGTTGGCCTGGGCTTTTGGCGCGCTGCTGGAAGGGCTGGTAGGTTTTGGTTATCCCTGGGCAGTGGTAGCGCCGCTGCTAATAGCGTTGGGCATTGCCGACCTCGACGCCATTCGTGTGGCGGCCATCGCCAACAATGCGCCGGTCTCGTTTGGAGCGCTGGGCGTTCCCATCATCGCACTGGCCGCCGTAACGGGTCTGCCCTTGATGGCCCTCTCAGCTTCCATCGGCAAGATTGTGGCGCTGCTGGCGCTGTTTCCACCCTGGGTGCTGATTTACCTGGTGGCGGGAAAACGCGGACTTCGCGGCGCGTGGCCGCTGGCCATCGTCGGATCGTTCGCCTACATTGCCGGGCAGTTTCCCGTCTCGCAATTTCTGGGCCCTTACCTGCCGGACATCAGCGGCGCCGTGGTTTGCTTCGTCGCCTTGCTGGTGCTGCTGCGCTTCTGGAAGCCCAAAGAAACGCTGGGCTATGGCGGCGTCCCGGTGCCGGAGGCAGAGGCCAATCAGTCGACCGGGCACGGCCTGACCCGGCGCCGTGTGCTGGCGGCCTGGGCGCCGTTCTTTCTGCTGGTCGGTGTTGTGGTGCTGTGGACAGGCCCATGGTCTTCACTTCCCGGCGTCACTTTGGCGAGCTTCAAGGTGGAAGGTATTTCCTCCCTGAGCCACAAGCTGATCAGCGCTTCTTTTGGGTTCAAGCCGTTCATCGGCGGAACATCGATCATGGTTTCCTGGGTGCTGATTACGCTGATGCTGCGCCCGGGGAAACCAACTCTCAAGGCGGTCTTCCGCAAGACCCTCGGGCAGATGTGGGGAGCGCTGCTGGTTGGCGTATTCATCTTCGCTCTGGCTTTTATCTTCAACTATTCCGGCATGGCTTCCTCACTGGCCTATGCCTTCTCCAAGTTGGGCGTCTGGTTCATCGTGGTGGCGCCAATACTGGGCTGGATCGGCGTGGCGCTTTCCGGGAGCAACACTTCTACGAACGCCATGTTCGGGGCCTTTCAGGCGATGGTGGGCAACCTGCTGGGCTTCCCTGTGTTGCTGGCGCCATCGTTGAATTCGGTGGGCGCGGAAGTGGGCAAGCCGATTGCTCCTCAGACGGCCAGCGTGGGCGTGGCCACAACGGGATACGTGCGAAACGAGGGAGAAGTCATCCGGCACAACATGGGGTGGACGCTGGTCCTGGTGGCCGTGCTGATCTGCATCGGACTGTTTTATTACTTCGTCATGCCCCAGGCGATGATGCTGCACTGATTTCAGGAGGACGAAATGAAACGAATACGATTCTTACTTGTAACCCTTGGGATCGCATTTCTTTTGCTGACAACGACGCAATGCACCTCACCGCAGCCTGAGCAAGCCGGCAGGACAGCCAGCGGCGGGGAGGCTAAAACGGGCTCTCCCGCCGACCATCTTCCTCCCTGGATCACCCGCATGACTTACTTTGGCCAGCGCGCCGACTGGTCGCTCGATGGCAAGAAGATCCTCTTTCTTGAAAAGACCTTTGGGCAAGCGTTTACAGTGGAAATGGGCACGAAGATCATCCAGCCCGTAACGCTGAACTACTTCAACGCTGGATACACGCGGGCGCTTTATCTGAGCAATGGCGACATCCTGCTTTCCGGCGCGCGCCAATTCGATCCTGAAGATCCCTGGCCGAGCCGCTCGAAGAATGCCGAACTGTGGGTGCTGAACAAAGATCTGAAGGGGCCGCCCGTAGCGCTGGGAACCAAATGCGTGGAAGGGCCCGCCGTATCCCGGGAACACTTGAAGATCGCCTGGACGCTGAATCATGAGACAAACCCAAAGGACCTGCCCGAAGGCGTTTCCCAAATCTGGATGGCCGATATCCAATACGACAACGGCGTGCCGAAGCTGGTGAACAAGAAGCTGGTGCTGGACAGCCGCAAGCTGCCTTTCAAGGCCAGCCTTGAAACCCAGAACTTTCGCCCGCCCGACGAAAAGGAGCTGACCTTTTCCGCCTATGGGTACCGTGGCACCGAAGTGATGGGAATCAACCTGGAGACGGGTAAGGTTACGGACTACTCCAAGTCGCCAACTTATGAAGAGCCGGAAGGAATCTTTCCCGACGGCAAGTACACCTGCGTGGAATCGAATCGCCACATCGGCAAGGGCGGCTCGCAGAATATTGACATCTACAAATTACGCCTGGATGGCTCCGCCCATTTTGAGCGCCTGACCTATTTCAACGACTATCCGGGCTACAAAGCGTCCAACCCGGTGGTCAGCGACAACGGGCGGTACATGGCGTTCCAGATGGCGAAGGTGGGAGACCCAGCCGGGATCGGCCGAGGCATCTTTGTTTACGATTTCTCAAAGGCTCCTGCACGGCAAAAATAAAACCAGACGGTGCCGACAGCCAAAGCAGGAACTTATTTTCAAAAGGAGATGGGCATGAACACAGTTAAAAATGCTTTACTGGGGTTGTGTGTTGTGGCTGTTACAATAGGAGGCGCCGCCTCGGCCGGTGCTGCGCAAAAGGGGTCGTCGCCAAACGTCCAGTACTACCCGCATCAGCAGGTGGCCGCCGCCTTTGCCAAGGGAGAGACTCTGACCCAGGGCAAGTCCGGGCAAGGGATTTACAGAGTGCTCACGGCGCGGCGGGCCGGGCCGGGTGAGGTGGAGGTGCACGCGCTTGACACAGATGTCTTTTACGTCGTCCAGGGAAGCGCAACTTTTGTCACGGGCGGCAAGGTTATTGGCGGGAGGAAGACAGCCCCGAATGAGGTCCGCGGAAAATCAATCCAGGGTGGCACGCCGCACTACCTCAGCCAGGGAGACATCCTTGTCATTCCTCATGGCGTCCCTCACTGGTTTAAGGCTGTACAGCCTCCGTTCCATTACCTGGTGGTCAAAGTACGCTGATCATTTTTGCAGCGCCCCTCAGGTCACAAAGTCAAAAGGAGAAGCCTGATGGCAAAATCTGATCATTTTCAATATACGCGCCGCGGATTTATCGGTGCGGCGGCAATGCTGGCGGGCGGCGCACTGGCGCGCCCCGGCAAAGCAAAGGCGCAATCTGCGCCCGCGTTGCCGGCAACCCCTGCCGCAGGCGCTGCCGATCCCGGCTGGGATGCCCTCAGCGTTACGGTGGGGCCGCAGAAGGCGGACTTGGTGGGAACCAATGAGAAAGTAATCCAGGCTGCAGTCGACTACATTGCCGGGTGGGGCGGAGGCACGGTCCACATTCTTCCCGGAACCTACCACATGCGCAACTCGGTCTCACTGCGCTCAGGCGTACGAATTGTTGGAAGCGGGCAGGACTCCGTTCTTTTCAAGGAACCGGAAGTAAAGACCAAACTGGCGGCCGACTCCACCTCCTGGCAACGCGAGGTGGTGCTGGCCAATCCCAGCGGCTTCCGGGTGGGTGACGGAGTGTGCCTTCAGGTGATCGATGAGTGGCACCGTGGCGCCTGGTTCATCCAGCGTTCGCTGGTGGCGCGCAACGGCAACCGGTTCAAATTGAACAAGCCGCTGGCCGATGACGACTTCACCGTAAAAGGGAAAGCGACGATTGCCACGCTCTTCCCGCTCTTCAATGTGGATGGCGTCTCCAACGTGCGGATTGAAAATATCGCTCTGAACGGTAACCGCGCCAAACAGGAATCGCTCTACCATAACTGGGGAAACATTCTGGGAGGCATCTGGCTGAACAAGAGCAACCAGATCGAGATGCGCAAAGTCATCTCGCGCGGGTCGTGCGCCGACGGCATCAGCGCGCAAACCTGCAACGATGTGCTGATTGAAGATTGCCATTGCCATGACAACCACGGTTTCGGAATTCATTCCGGCACCGGATCACAGCGGCCCATCGCACGCAACAACAGGCTGGAAAACAATTATATCGGCTTCTACTTCTGCTGGGGCGTGCATCACGGGTTGGTGGAAAACAACGTCATTCTGAACAACTCGCAATATGGCGTCCGGCTGGGCCAGAAGGATAGATACAACATCGTTCGAAACAACGAAATCCGGAACAGCGGCAAAGTCGGAGTGATTTTCGAGAAGGTGGGCGACAATCCTGCCTATTCACCCGATGGAAACCGCCTTGAAGGAAATCGAATTATCGACAACGGCGGAGAAACAGGTGTGGGAGTGGACGTCAGGGGCGTCACGAAAGATGCCGTGATCGAGCGGAATCAAATTACGGAAACCCGGCCGCCGTTGAAGCGTATCGGGCTGAGAATCGGCGCCCGCACGCGAGACGTGAAGCTCGCCGCCAACCACGTGACAGGATTTTCCGTGAACGTTCTGGACCTGCGCAAAGCAGGTTCGAAATCATAGGGCGCGAACCTCACAAATTCTGCCGAGCGGATGCTGCGCTCACATTTGCGCGCGCCGCAGAGGGGGTGACGGTTTCGCCGCCCATCATGGAAGGGAGATCATCTGATGGCGCTTTCGCCGGAAGAACTGAGAAGCCGGCTTCATGGACTGTTTTCTTTTCCCGTCACACCTTTCACTGAAAGCCTGGAGATCGATCTTGCCCGCCATCGTGAACACGTCGCCTGGATGGCGCAGGGAAAACCCGCTGCGCTTTTCGTCTGCGGTGGAACTGGAGAAATCTTTTCTCTCGACCTGGCCGAATTCCGCAGCCTGGTAAAAGCGGCTGTCGAAGAGGCCGGCGGCCGTTTGCCGGTGATTGCCGGCGCGGGCTATGGAACCCGGATGGCTCTGGGTTTTGCGAAGGCAGCCGAAGAGGCGGGGGCCGACGGACTGCTCGTTCTTCCGCCCTATCTTCTGCAGGCCGAACAGCAGGGGCTCTACGAACATTATCGGCGGGTCGCCGCTGGAACCAGCCTTGGCGTGATTATCTATCAGCGCAACAACGCCATCTTCGCTCCAGCGACCGTTGCGCGCCTGTGCAAGTTGAAGAACGTGATCGGCTTCAAGGACGGGCACGGAAACATGGAACTCCTGTTGCGAATTCAAAAGCAGGCCGGCGACCGGCTGGCCATCATCAATGGGATGCCGACGGCGGAGTTGTCGGCAGCAGCCTTCAAAGGTCTGGGCATCACAAACTATTCCTCCGCGGTCTTCAATTTTGTTCCCTCCATCGCCATGGCGTTTTATGAGGCGCTGATGAAAGATGACATACCGACGATGGACCGTCTGCTCGACGCCTTTTACCTGCCGCTGGCTGATTTGCGCGACCGCAGGAAAGGCTACGCGGTCTCGCTGATCAAGGCCGGCCTGCGGGCAGTGGGCAAACCGGCGGGGCCGGTACGGCCGCCACTCGTCGATTGTTCACCTGAAGAGGAAGCAAGCTTGAAAGCTATCATCACGGACGGACTGACTGCGGTTGGGGGATAACCCCTGGATAATCGAGGCGCCGGGCGGCCCGCCAGGCAAGGCCGGGCATTTCCAAGGAAGCGAGGCGAATATGAATCGCAGAAAATTCCTGAGTTCTGCTGCCGGAGCTGTTGCGGCCACGCCACTGGCTGGGGTGGGTGCATCTCGCGGCCAGGCCCACGACGTCAAGAAAGCTTCTCTTGGCCGAATGCAATTGGGCACGCAGTTTTCCGCTTTACCTTCGGACGATACACTGCGCGCCATTGCAGCCTTCGGCGTCAAGCACATCTGTAGCGGCTTTCCGGCCCCGCACTCCGATTCGCAATGGACGGTGGATGGCCTGCACCGGCTACGCGACCGCATCGCCAGGTTCGGCATCAACCTGGTGATGCTTCCCCTTCCGCTCAGTTCCAGTTACATCACCCATGCGAGGAACCCGGCCATCATGCTGGGCGAAAGTCCCGAGCGCGACCGCGAAATCGATAAAATCTGTGGGATGATTCGCAATTGCGCCAGGGCCGGAATCCCTGCGGTGAAATACAACATGACCATCCTGGGTGTTGTGCGCACCAGGCCGACTCGCGGCCGCGGCGGCGCCCTGTATAGCACCTTCAACTACGCCGAAGCTGAGGCGCAGCATCCGCCCCTGACGCCGGCAGGCGACGTCAGCGCTGACGAGATGTGGGAACGAATTACTTACTTTCTCAAACGCGTCGTCCCCGTGGCGAACGAATACAAAATCAGGATCGCCTGCCATCCGCACGATCCCGCCATGCCGGTGAAGGCCGGCTACCGTGGCGTCCATCGGGTGTTGGGCAGCGTGGACGGCCTCAAAAAATTCATCTCCATTTACGCCAGCCCCTACCACGGCCTGAACTTCTGCCAGGGGACGGTTTCTGAAATGCTGCCGAATCCCGGCGAACAAATCTACGATGTGATTCGCTATTTCGGCGAGCGCAAGAAGATCTTCAACGTCCACTTCCGCAACATCCGGGGGCATTTTCTCAATTTTCAGGAGACCTTTCCGGACAATGGCAGCGTCAACATGCTGCGCGCCATGCGCACGTACAAAGAGGTCGGCTATGAGTATATGGTCATGCCCGACCACGCCCCAACCATCGAAGGCGACAGTGGCCATCAGCAGGCCTTCGCATTCGAGTACGGCTACATCGCCGCCGCGCTCCAGATGGTTCAGGGCGTAAGCTGATGTTGCCGGCAGCATCGTGTAATTGGGACGCTGAACTTTCCTGCATGACCTGCATGCCTGCAATCCTCTCCAGAGCAGTTCCGCAATCACAGACAGACTTGCCCGGGTAACCTCCCGCGCCCGCCAATCGTATATGAATTTTGGGAACAAAATCAAAGTGGCTGGTGTCCGCTAAATTTGAGAGAATATCCCGCGAAATCTTAGACCCCACCAGTCAGGGTGTTAGAATGGACTCCTAATAGCTAGACGGCAATTCGGCAGGCACGATCGCACGTGGATGTTGGGGAACGCCCGTGAGCGGCCATACAACCGAACTCGTCAGCAAGACACCCGAGCCCAAAGGCCCGCCATCAAAACTGCAGCCGCCACAACCAAGAACTGCAAAACGCCGTTATCTGTGGATTATCGCGCTGGCGGCCGCTGTAGCTGCGGTAGCAGCCATCATTCTTATCATCATGCCACAATCCCAACCCACGGGCTCACCCGCAAGGTCCGCAGTGATTCGGACGGTGACGGCGGCCCGTGGAAATTTCGTCGATAAACTGCGTCTGAGCGGCACCACGGAAGCCGTAACCTCTTTTCCCATTGTCGTTCCGCGCCTGGCTGGTGTTCCAGGCGGTGCGCTCACCATCGTACGGCTTCTACCCAACGGCGCGCATGTGAAGCGCGGTGACCTTCTCGTTGAATTCGACAGGCAAAACGAAATTAAGAACTATCTCGACAACCGCGCCAAGTGGATGGACCTGGCCAACCAGGTGGCGAAGCAGCAGGCGACTGAAGGAGCCGCACGCGCCAAGGATGAGACTGATATCCAGACCGCTGAGGACGATTTGAAGACGGCCCAGCTTGAAATGCAAAAGCTCGAATTGCTGTCGCGGATCGACCAGGAAATCACCCGCCAAAAACTGACGGAAGCGCAGGCTTCACTGAAGGAGCTTCAGCAGACCTTCAAGTTGAAGCGGGCCGAGGGTGCGGCCGAACTGCGCGACATTGAACTGCAGCGCGACCAGGCCAGGCGCGACATGCTGCACGCCCAACGAAACGAAGAACGCATGGCAATCCACTCACCCATCGATGGCGTGGTCGTACTGCACAGCATCTGGAAGAGCGGGACATTCGCGACGGTGATGGAGGGCGATCAGGTGCGGCCGGGCATGGGTTTTATGGAAGTGGTAAATCCGTCGGAGATGGAAGTGGCGGCAAAAGTCAGCCAGAGGGATGTGGCCCGGCTGCAAATCGGACAGCAGGCCCATGTGCGGCTCGACGCTTATCCCGGTCTCGTTTTCCCGGCAAAGCTGGAATCGCTGGGCCCGATTGCAACACAGGGCCAATTTTCGGACACAGTTCGCAACTTCAGCGCACTCTTTTCAATTGCAACGAGCGACCCGAGGCTGATGCCCGACCTTTCCGCCGCGGTGGACGTGGAACTTGCAAAGCAGAAGAACGCCCTGATGGTTCCCAACGATTGCATCGACCGTGCGAAAGGGATGGCGTTCGTCTACCTGAAAGGCGCCGGGGGCTTCCGCAAGCAGGAAGTGCAGCCCGGTCCTCAAAACTATTTGATTACGGTGATTGAATCGGGCCTGAAAGCCGGCGACGTGGTCAGGCGCGGCGTCAGCAAGGGATAAGGCGGAGTTTTAAATGAGCGGAAGGCTGAGCGAATTGTTGAAGCGCAGGTGGAAGTGGGCAGTGGCCGCAGGCGCCATCGCAGTGGTGGCAATCGTCATGCTGGGCACACGCCTGGCGATCCCCGAACCAAGAATTCCCACCAGCAAAGTGGTGCGCGCTACTTTCCAGAATCTGTTGACGTTGCACGGCGCAGTGAAAGCACGGAGATCGGTGTTGTTAAACGCGCCCATGCGCGCCGGAGATCTCATGATTGTCAAGCTGGCGCCTGATGGTGCTGTCGTCAAAAAGGGTGCCCTGATTGTGCAATTTGACGCAAGCAGGCTGGAGCAGAAGCTGTCTGAAGACCAGTCGGCACTCAAAACGGCAGAGGCACAGATTCAGCAATCCCAGGCTCAGGCACAACTGACCGATCAGAAGGACCTGACGGATCAGGTGAAGGCACGATACAAGTTGCAGTCGGCGCAACTGGACGCCAGCAAGCGCGCCATCCTCTCCGAGATTGACGGCAAGGAAGCAGAGATCAAGGTGGCTGACGCGAAACTTGCGTTGAAGCAAGCCGGAGAAAAATTGAAGATGGACCGAGCCGCCGCGACTGCCGACCTGGCCGACCAGAAGGAGAAGCGCGACAAAGCCCGTTTCGATGTGAAGCGGGATGAGGCAGCGCTCGCAAAGATGACCCTCCGGGCCCCGACCGGCGGCGTAGTGACAATTCTGACACACTGGACGCCCAACGGTCCGCACGCTTACCGGCCAGGAGAGCAGGCATGGCCGGGAGCAGCCATCGCCGAACTGCCCGACCTCTCGACCCTCTATTTCAACGCGCGAGCAGATGAAATCGACCGCAGCCGCCTGAAGGTAGGTCAACCGGCACGAATCCGCGTGGATGCGCTGCCTGGCCAGGAGTTTCCTTGCCGCATCGAACAGATCAGTACGCTGGCAAGCCTGGACTTCTCCGCCAGTTGGCCGTTCCCCCGAAATTTTGAGGTTGAGATTTCATTCCGCCACCAAAATGCCGAATTGCGTCCCGGGATGAGCGCCACGGCGCGGGTGGCTGTGGGGCAGATAGCCGACGCGATCCAGATCCCCACCCAGGCTGTCTTCCAGAAGAACGGCCGCCCGGTGGCTTTTGTGCTTCGCGGGTCAAAGTTTGAGCCGCGCCCGATTCAGGTAGGACATCGCGGCGATGGCATGGTCGTGGTGACCGCCGGTCTCACGCCCGGTGAACGCGTGGCGACAGTAGATCCTACGGCCAAAGAATAAAACAATGCGAGTCTGGAAAATCGCGGTTCCGATTGTGGTGGTTGGCCTGGCAGGGTGGTTTGCGCAACGCAGCGCCGGAACACTCACAGACCAAAGCAAGGTGCCGACAGCCACGGTCCGGCAAGGTAACCTGAACCTCGACGTCCGGACCACGGGTGAATTGCAGACGGGACAGACCGTAACCCTCTTTGCCCCGCCAGTCGCCGGCGGGACACTCCAGCTCGTTCACCTAGATCGCGACGGAACCCAGGTGAAGCGTGGCGACGTCGCCCTTGAATTCGACCCCAGCGAGCAGGAATACAATCTCGAAAAAAACCGCACCGACCTGGAAGAAGGCGAGCAGGAGATGGCCAAGGCGCAGGCTCAGGCCGCCGTACAGGAGTCAGACGACAGGCTGGCGTTGCTGAAGGCAAAGTTCGCCGTGCGCAAGGCGGCACTCGAAGTCCAGAAGAACCCTCTGCTGGCGGCAATTGACGCCAAGAAGAACTTGCTGGACCTCGACCAGGCAAAGAGGGCGCTTGCCCAACTCGAGCAGGATATCCAGTCACACGCCTCATCCAACCAAGCGGCGCGTCAGGTGGCCCAGGCAAAGTACAACAAGGCGAAGAATGAAATGGCCCGCGCCGAACAGAACATCAAAAATATGACCATCCGCGCACCCATCGGAGGCGTCGTAAAGGTCCTGGAAAACCGTGGTGCGGTGAGCATTTTCTTCACCGGGATGACGATCCCCGAATTCCGCAACGGCGACCAGGTGCAACCGGGCACGCCTGTCGTCACCATCCTCGACATGACCCGCATGGCGATCATGGGCAAGATCAGTGAAACGGACCGCCCGGCCGTGCGCGTGGGCGAGCCGGTCGATATCCGTGTGGATGCGATTCCCGGCGAAGCTTTTACCGGCAAGGTCAGGACCGTTGCGGGGATGGCGGTGCAATCGCTGTTTGAGGTCAATCCGACGCGCAGGTTTGATGTCAGCGTCGAGTTTGACCATCCCGATCCCCGGCTGCGGCCGGGTTTTACGGCCCACCTGACGCTGCGCGGTAATGAGGAGAAAAACGCCCTCTACGTGCCGCGCGTGGCAGTCTTTGAAAAAAAAGGTAAGCCCTTCGTCTACCTCAAACATGGTGCCGATTTCACCTCGCACGACGTCAAGCTCGTGACACAGACGTCGGCCTGGGCGGTGATCAGGGGAGTCGATCGTGGTGATGAGGTCGCGCTCGTCAATCCTGTGGGTAAATCCAAGCCCAGGTCAAGAACGGCGGCGGAACCCGCGCTCCAGGGGGCCCGGAGATGAGCGATCAAATTCCCATGCCGGTGCTTCGCAAACCGTGGAAGCTCGCCAACATCGTCCCGGACTTTCTTCTGGGTTTCGAGAACCTGCGGATGCACAAGATGCGTTCGCTGCTGACCATGCTGGGCATGATCTTCGGAGTGGCCGCTGTGGTTGCTATGCTTTCAATTGGCGCGGGCGCTCAGCAGCGCGTGATGGCCTTTATCGAACAACTCGGAGTTCACAACCTGATTGTGGAAGCCAAGGAGTCTGATACCTTTCCGGAATACCGCAAGGCCCGGGCCATTTCCCCGGGGCTTACGTTCCAGGACTACCGTGTTATCGATGAGACGGTGAACGGCGTTGCCGCTTCCACTCCCCGTAAACGCTTCAAACCGACCAAGATGATTCCCAGACCACGGCAGACCATCCCAGTGGTTTATGGCGTGGATCCCGTCTACCAGGAGATTGCGGGACTGCGCCTGGAAACGGGAAGGTTTTTCAACAGCCGCGAAACGGCGGATGCCGCTGCGGTCTGCGTACTGGGGGAAGGCGCGCGAACCAACCTGTTCGGCCCCGAGGATCCGGTCGGCAAGTATGTGAAAGTTGACGACCAGTGGTTCCAGGTGATCGGCGTGGTGGCGCAACAGCTCGCTGCACAGAATGATGTTTCCGGCGTGCCCGCCGAAGATGTCAACAACCTGATCTACGTCCCGCTGGATTCTGCCATCTACCGCCTGGAAAATGCCGAGAGCAGGTTTCATGACGAGATTGACGGCATCTACCTGCGGCTGAAACCGGATGCGGACAGCCCGACGGTAGCATCTGTTGTGCGAGGGATTCTGAACGGCTCACACCACGGCGCCGCAGACTTCAGCATCATTGTGCCTGCTGAATTGCTGGCACAACGGAAACGCACACAGCGTCTTTTCGAAACCGTCATGGTTGCGATCGCTTCGATTTCTCTGCTGGTGGGCGGCATCGGCATTATGAACATCATGCTGGCCAGCATACTGGAGCGAACACACGAAATCGGGCTGCGGCGGGCTATCGGGGCCCGGAGGGCGGACATCATCCGGCAGTTCGTTATCGAGGCCATTCTGATCTCCTTTGTGGGCGGCATCATCGGAATCCTGTTCGGCTTCGGGATGTCGAGGGTGATCGCATGGGCCGCTGGTTGGTCCACCATCGTCACCGCCGGTTCCATTCTGTTGGCATTTCTTGTTTCGGTTTCTGTGGGTCTTGGGTTTGGCATCTATCCCGCCGTCCAGGCAGCGCGGCTCGACCCGGTGGAAGCGCTGCGCTACGAATAGAAGAACATCAGTTGGGAGGGCCGATCCTCAAGACCACCTCCGGACAAGCTGCAAACTTCTGAAGGAGGCCCTCTTCCTATGAGACGTGTGACCGCCTGCTGTCTTTCCCTACTGACGCTGGTGCTTCCACCTTGTACGTCTGCAAAGCAGAACATTACCGGAAGAATTCGAGCGCCCAAAGGCTTCCAGCAATATGTGATCAACGGCAAGCTGCGGCTGACCATGTCAGATGCTGTCCGGCTGATGCTCCTGAACAATTCCGATGTCCGAATTGAACAGCAGAACGTGCAACAGTCGCGGAATGCAGTAGTGAGGTCATTCGCGCCCTTTGACCCGCTGTTGAACTCCGCATTCAGCGCCAACCGCCAGACCACGCCCACCTTCACCCAACTGTCGGGAGCGCCCACCCTGAGCGACCTGGTGCAGAATACGCAGGTGGGCGTTCAAAAAACGTTTTCAACGGGGACGCAGGTCCAAACCAACTTTCAGACCTCACGGACCTCGACCAATAGTATCTACAATTTCTTTAACCCTTCACTCTTTTCCACACTGAATTTTTCCGTCACCCAGCCTCTGCTTAGAAACCGCGGCCGGTTTGTCAACCGCGCGCCCATCCTGATTGCCCAAAGAAACCTGGACCAGACAGAAGCACAATTCCGGCAGCAGATTGATGACGCCATCCAACGTGTGGTTCAGCAATACTGGCAGGTAGTGCTCGACCGTGAAAACCTGCAGGTCCTCTCCCAATCGTACAAGGCGGCACAGGCAAGCTACGCCCACGACAAGCGCGCCCTGCAACTGGGCGCTCTTTCACCGCTCGATATCTACCAGTCCGAAGCCGAAGTGGCCACCCGGAAGGTATCGGTGATCCGAGCGCAGTACGCCTTAAAGCAGGATGAGGACCAGTTGCGGATGACTCTGGGAGCAGATCTCGACCCTGCCTATGCCACGCTGGATTTGGACCTGATTGAGCCCCCCAGGACACCCGAGCCACTGCTGACAGTGAATACAGAGAAGGCGGTCACGGAAGCACTTGCCAAACGCCAGGACCTTGCCGCGCTCGACCGGCAGCTTGAAGCCAGTAATCTTGGAATTCGCCTTTCGCGCAACCAGCTGAAGCCGGACGTGGAACTCTCGGCACAATACTCAAGCAACGGCCTGGGCGGAAATGAATACAGTTCCACAGGAACCCGGATGCTGATTGCCAGCGGGGGACTTGGTGATGCGCTGGGCCAGGTGTTTGGCTTCGGATTCCCAGGCTATGGCGTCACCCTGCAACTGAACTTTCCCATCAGGAACCACGCGGCCGAGGCCAATCTGGCCGATGCGCGCGTGCGCCGTGAAGACACCCTTTACCAGATTCGAAGAACGAGACAATTGGTGCGACTTGAAGTGAAGGACGCGGTTAACGAACTGGACCAGGCAAAACTTTCAATTTCGGCAGCCGCCCGGGCCCGTGACCTGGCGCAGAAAAACGTGGAAGCCCAGCAGCGGAAATACGAGCTGGGCAGCGGGTTGATCTTTCTCGTTTTGCAGGCCCAGACCCAGCTTGCGCAGTCGGAGCAAAGCCTGGTGCAAGCGCAGGTGAATTACCGGCTGGCCGTGGCCGCGGTGAGGCACGCCACAGGAGCGCTGCTTGACCAGTATCACGTTCAGACCAGCCAGGCCGTTCCCTGAAAAGAAGCACATGCTTGCAGGACACCCGGTTCGGCGGTGTATTTCCGTCAACAAACAGAATCACCAGCGTGCCCGGAAGCACAACTCCGGTTCGGGAGAAATCGCACACTCAATGAGACCCTGTATGGTTCTTATTTTTCTTCTACGTGAAGCGGTGATTTGTAGTCGAAACAGGCTCATTGATTCGAAGGAAGAAGGGTAAAACAAGGGGGAAGACAAAACATTGGTACCGGAGAGACCAACCATCGATTTACTCGATAGCAAACTCCCGGTCCAGTCTCCAATTGGCAACGCGGAGGGGGTAGCCGCTTGATTATCTATTGCCTCCTCATCGGGATAAAGGCGGCACGCGGGCTGGTGTGCGGCTTGTAATCAACCAGCTCGTTGACCGGATGCCTGGACGCCCAGGCGATGCCGCGAAGCAGCAAATTCTGAACCACCGGGTTGGAGAAATTCTCGTAAATGTGCCCCTGCATCCAGACAAATGCCCGAGCCGGCTGACCGCCGGGAAGTGTGTGCACGTAGGTCCAGATTTGCGGAACCACTTGTCCCACGCCTCCGCCCCGTACGGCGGACGGAGTGTCCGGAATCTTCACGGTGGCCAAAACATGAATCTTCGGGTCAGTTGCCCATGTCATGCGGTAGAAAGCCTCATC
>Ga0102953_1001291_pt1 | contig 16068 bp, 18 predicted proteins | sample SalPon2A_C_D2_MG_FD_78509 | JGI IMG/M metagenome (GOLD analysis project Ga0102953, IMG submission 78509) | Soil microbial communities from South San Francisco under conditions of wetland restoration - Salt Pond MetaG R2A_C_D2_MG | ecosystem: Environmental > Terrestrial > Soil > Wetlands | place... | reverse complement strand
GCGGCCATCCGCGCCTACTTCGACGCGGGCGGCTCGGCGCCTACCCGCGCACGATCCGTTCCGGTGCGCCTTTCCAACCCCATAGGTGGGAAAGGCGCACCGGAAGGTAGTTTGCTAGACTAATTACCAAGGCTAATGACTTTGGAGACCAGCGACACGACGCTCACGGGCACCGCGGCGCGGTTGCGGATGGCGATCGTGCGGACCTCGCGGCGGCTGCGGCAGGAGGCCGCGGGTGCGGCGGGGCAGCTGACGCCGACCGCGGCGGCGGCGCTGGCGACTGTCGAGCGGCACGGGCCGCTGACGCCGAGCGAGCTGGCCGAGATCGAGCGGGTCAAGCGGCCGACGGCGACGCGCACGCTCGGCGTGCTCGGCGAGGCCGGCCTGGTCGAGCGGGCGCCCGACCCCGAGGACGGGCGCAGCGCCCTGGTCAGCATCACCGCCGAGGGGCGCGAGCGGCTGCGCCGCCTGCGCGGGCGCAAGAACGCCTACCTGGCGCGGCGCATGCGCGACCTGCCCGACGACGACGTCGCCGCGCTCGCCCGCGCCGCCGAGATCCTCGAGCGAATGCTCGACGGGGAGCGTCGGTGAGCGCCGCGGTGAGGCGCAGCTTCGAGTCGCTCTCGGTCCGCAACTACCGCCTCTACTTCGTCGGCCAGCTCGTCTCGCTGTCGGGCAACTGGATGCAGATGGTCGCCTCGGTCTGGCTGGTGCTCAGCCTCACCCACAGCGGCTTCGCGGTCGGCCTGACGACGGCGCTCCAGTTCCTGCCGATGCTGGCGATCGGCGCCTGGGGCGGGCTGCTCGCCGACCGCTTCGCCAAGCGCAGGCTACTGATGCTGACGCAGCTGCTGATGGCGCTGCCGGCGGTCGGCCTGCTCGCGGTCGCCGCGGCCGGCGTGGTGGCGCCGTGGATGGTCTACCTCGCCGCCTTCCTGCGCGGCGTCGTCAACGCGGTCGACAATCCGACCCGGCAGAGCTTCGTGATCGAGATGGTCGGCACCGACCGGGTGGTCAACGCGGTCAGCCTCAACAGCGTGCTCGTGCAGACGGCGCGGATCCTCGGCCCGGCGCTCGCCGGCGTCCTGATCGCGACGCTCGGCGTCGTCCCCTGCTTCGCCGTCAACATCGCCAGCTTCGGCGTGATGATCGTCGCGCTCTGGGCGATGGACCCGGCGCGCCTGCACGCCGTGCCGACCAGCGGTCGCGAGCCGGGGGCGATCCGCGCCGGGCTGCGCTACGTGCGGCGCACGCCGCAGCTCGCGGTCCCGCTGGCGCTGATGGGGCTGGTCGGCACCTTCGGCTTCAACTTCCAGGTCGTCCTGCCGCTGCTCGCGACCTTCAGCTTCGAAGGCGGCGCCGGCGCCTACGCGACGCTGGTCGGCGCGATGGGCGTCGGCTCGGTCGCCGGGGCGCTGTTCGTCGGCTCGCGCGGGCGCACCGGCCCGCGCCTGATCGCCGCCGCAGCGCTCGCCTTCGGCGTCACCGCGCTGCTCGCCGCCGCGATGCCCACGCTGGCGCTGGAGATCCCGGTGCTGGCGCTGCTCGGCGCCGCTGCCGTCACCTTCGCCGCCAGCATCAACTCGACCCTCCAGCTCGCGGTCGAGCCGGCGATGCGCGGCCGGGTGATGGCCCTCTACTCGGTCGTCTTCCTGGGCTCGACGCCGATCGGCGGCCCGTTGACCGGCTGGCTCTCGGAAGCCTACGACCCCCGCGTAGCCCTGCTCCTGGCCGCCATATCGGGCTTCGCCGCCGCCTACGCCGCCCGCGCCACCCTCCCCGGGGCCGACGGGCCTAAAACCCACCTATATCGTGGGAAATCGGCCCGTCGGCGGGAGGTTCGGGAGGGTCAGCCGGTGTAGCCGGCTTCCTTGAGATAGGCGGACGCGGCCTTGGCGGGCGACTGCTTTTCGAGTTCGACCCGGGCGTCGAGCTCCTGCATCACCGGCAGGGTGAGGCCCTTCTGCACCGCGACGATCGTCTTTTCGTAATCCGGCCCGGCTTCTTCGACGACCGGTTTCGTGGTCACGAAGATGACGTTGCCCGCCGGGAAGACATGCTTGTCGTCTTCGAGGATCACGAACTTGTCCTTCTCCGCCGCCAGCTGCGGGTCGGTGGTGAAGAGGATCGAGAGATCAGCCTGGCCCTTTTCGAGCACCGTGTAGCGCAGGCTGATGTCGACCGGCGTGAACGACTTGAATTTGAGGCCGTAGTACTTTTCGAGCCCGGCCAGGCAGTCGATCCGCTGGCGGCACTCGGGCGAACCGTCGAGCGTCAGTTCTTCCGACTGCCCGTCGAGGTCGGAGATCGTCTTCAGGCTCCGTTCTTCGGCCGTCTTCTTCAGCGTGCCGACCGCGTTGGCGGAGGCGAACGGGGTCGGCGGGAACGCCGTCAGGCCTTCCTTTTCGAATTCTCCCTGCGCCTTTTCGTAAGCGGCCTGCGCTTCCGCCGGCACTTCTTCGGGTTCGATGCCGAAGAACGAGGTCAGCGCCGTGCTCGCGTACTCCGGGTAGCCGGAGATCTGCCCGCCCTTGACCGCCTGGTGCGCCACGGTTTCGGAGCCGAGGTTGAGCGCGCTCGTCACCTTGTACCCGGCGGCTTTCAGGGCCTGGGCGTAGATTTCCCCGAGGATTTCCTGTTCGGGGAAGTTCTTCGAGCCGATCGTCAGCGAGACGCTGCCGTTTTCGGGGTTGGAGACGATCGCGCCGGCGCCTTCTTCTTCGCTGCCGGTGCTTTCGTCGTTGCTCGAGCCGCAGGCGGCGACGCCGAGGCTGAGGAAGAGCGCGAGCAGCACCGCTACCGCGGCCCGCGCACCGTTGGTCGTTCTTCTCACTGGTCGTTCCTCTCTCGTGATGGTCGGACATGGGGACATACGTCGTCAGGCGGCGCTCACCTTCAGGCCCTTCGAGGTCAGCGCCCGTTGCAGTGCCGCAAGCGAGAACTCCAGCGCCATCGCCAGCAGGGCGACCAGGATCGCTCCGGCCAGCAGCCCGTCGGCGCCGTAGACGTTGCGGTTGATGATGAAGTCGCCGAGCGTCAGCACGCCGGCCAGCGGGGCGATCGTCGCGGTGGCGACGATCGCGATCGTCGCGCCGCGGATCCCCGCCATCACGGTCGGGATCGCCAGCGGCAGCTCGACCCGCCAGAGGATCCCGAGCTCGCTCATCCCGATGCCGCGCGCCGCGTCGACCGGCGCGCGGTCGACCTGGCGGATGCCGACGAAGGCGTTGGTGAGGATCGGCGGGATGCCGAGGATCGCCAGGGCGATCGTCACGTTGCGCCAGCCGACGCCGATCGCCGCCGCCATGAAGGCGATCAGCGCCAGCTCGGGGATCGCCCGGCCGGCGTTGCCGAGGCCGATCGCCAGCAGTTCGCCGGTGCCGCGATGGCCGAGGTAGAGGCCGAGCGGAAGCGCGACGACCATCGACACGGCCAGGGCCAGCAGGGTCAGCTCGAGCTGGTTGACCGCCAGTTCGACCACCTGTTCGAAGCCGCCGACCTTCTTGCCGCCGGTGACGCTCGAGCTCTGCGGCTCGAAGATGAATTCGATCGCGCCGCCGAACGAGGCGAGCGGCGGCGGGGAGGGGAGGGCGCCGGTCACGCTTCGGCCGCCCTCCGCCACGGCGTCGCGAAGCGCTGGATCCCCAGCAGCAGCAGGTCGAAGGAGATCGCCATCGCGATCGCGATCGCCCCAGCGATGACGATGCTCGTCTTGAAGGTGAGGTTGCCGCCGGCGTAGATCTTCACCCCGAGGCCGCCGCCGCTCGCCAGCACGGCGAGGGTCGCGATCGCGACCGTGCTGACGGTGGCGATGCGCAGCCCGGCGACGATCTCCGGCGTCGCCAGCGGCAGCTCGACCCGCCAGAGGATCTGACGGTCGGTCAGGCCCATGCCGCGCGCCGCGTCGCGCACCGCGTCCGGCACGTTGGCGAGGCCGGCGAGCGTGTTGCGGTAGATGATCTGCAGCGTGTAGGCGCTGAGCGCGATGATCACCGAGTCGCGGCCGAGCCCGGTGATCGGCAGCAGCAGGAAGAAGAAGGCGATGCTGGGGACCGTGTAGAGGACGCCGGTCGCCGCCAGCAGCGGCGGCTGCAGCCAGCGGCGGCGGTGCGCGAGCAGCGCCAGGGCGAAGGCGATCGCGAAGCCGGCGACGACCGAGATCGCGACCAGTTCGAGGTGCTGCACGGTCGGCGTGCCGAAGCTGCCGATGTTTTCCTTCGCCCAGTCGAAGCAGAAGAGCTTGTTCGTCGCCTGGCAGGGCAGCGTTTCCGAGCTGCGTTCGCGGAAGAAACCTTCGCCGACTTCGCCGGCCGCGGCGAGCGGCAGCGCGGCGAGGGATGCCGCGATCACTGTGGCCGCTCCGCCGCGCCCTGCTCCTCCGTCTTCGCCGCGGGGGAGCCGAGGAACTCGGAGATGATCTCGATCGAGAGCACGCCGGCGATCCGCCCGGCGTGGTCGGCGACCGCCGCGTACTGCGCCTCGCCCTGCAGCAGGTCGGCGAGCGCGTCGCGCATCACATCGTCGCGGTCGAGCAGCGGGCCGAGCGGCGAGTCCGGCCGCGCCGGCACGGTCTCGGCGGCGAGGTCGCGCTCCGAGAGCCAGCCGAGCGGGCGGCGCTCGGAGTCGACCAGCAGCGGGTAGGGGACCTCGGCGCCCTCGAGCTTCGCCCGCACCTCGGCGGTCGCCTGGCCGACGTAGGCCAGCGGCGCCTCCCAGAGGTCGATGTCGGCGACCCGCATCAGCGCCAGCCGCTTCAGCGCCCGGTCGGCGCCGACGAAGTCCTCGACGAACTCGTCGGCCGGCGCCATCAGCAGCTCGGCCGGGGTCGCGTACTGGGCGACGCGGCCACCCTTGCGCATCACCGCGATCCGGTCGCCCATCTTGATCGCCTCGTCGATGTCGTGGGTGACGAAGAGGACGGTCTTGCGGATCTCCGCCTGCAGGCGCAGGAACTCGTTCTGCAGGCGCTCGCGGTTGATCGGGTCGATCGCGCCGAACGGCTCGTCCATCAGCATCACCAGCGGGTCCGCGGCGAGCGCCCGGGCGACGCCGACGCGCTGCTGCTGGCCGCCGGAGAGCTGCGCCGGGTAGCGCCCCGCCAGCTCGGCTTCGAGGCCGACCAGCTCCAGCAGCTCCTCGCTCCGCGCCGCGATGCGGTCCTTCTTCCAGCCGAGCAGGCGCGGCACCGTGCCGACGTTCTCGGCGATCGTGCGGTGCGGGAAGAGGCCGATCTGCTGGATCACGTAGCCGATCTCGCGCCGCAGCCGCGCCGGGTCGCGCTCGCGCACCGAGGAGCCGCCGATCTTCACATCGCCCGAGCTCAGCTCGACCGTGCGGTTGACCAGCCGCATCGCGGTCGTCTTGCCGCAGCCCGAGGGGCCGACCAGCACGCAGACCTCGCCCGCCGGGACCTCGAGGTCGAGGCTGTCGACGGCCGGCTCGCCGGAGTCGTCGTAGCGCTTGGTCGCGCTCTCGTAGCGGACCGCGGAGGCGTCGGAGGAGTCTGGGGCGGCGACCTCAGGCGAAGGCACTCAGGGCGAGCCTATACCCGCCGCGCCCGGCTGAGCCACATCAGGACCGCGAAGATTCCCAGGCCGAAGATGTTGAGGAAGAGCTTGTAGTCGAGCTGCACCGAGCCGAAGATGTCGTTGCGGCTGGGGCGCGGGCCGGTCGGGATCAGCCCCGCCAGGCCGAAGACCAGATCGACCAGCAGCGCCGCGATCACGATCGTCACGAACATCAGGGCGACGATCCGCACGGTGAACGGCGTGCCGTAGAACTTGCGGTAGGCGGCGACGATCGTCAGCACGATCAGGTCGGCGAAGATGAAGGCGATCACGCCGGCGAAGCTGATCCCGCCTGACCAGAGCACCGCCGCCAGCGGCACGTTGCCGACCGAGCAGACGAAGCTGAGGATCGCGATCAGCGGCCCGACCAGCACGTTCTCGATCGTGCGGATCGGGGCGGGCGCGTCGGTGATGAAGAGGAAGTTGAAGAAGTCGTTGCCGAGCAGGCCGATGAAACCGGCGAGCAGGAAGCCGATCGTGATCTCCTTCCAGAGCATCGTCCAGTCGGCGCGGAAGCCCTGCGCGACCGCCGTCCATTTTCCCTCTTCCTCCATGTCGCCATGCTCGTGGCAGGCGTGCGTGTGCTCCTCCTGCGTCTCCTGGGCGTGCTTGCGGGCCTGCTCTTCGAGCCGCGGCGAGACGAAGAAGCGCAGCAGCGCCGCCATCAGCACGATCAGGATGACGCCGCCGACGTACTCGGCGAGCGCGAACTGCCAGCCGATCAGCACCCAGAGGATCAGGCCGAGCTCCCAGACCAGGTTGGTCGAGGCGAACTGGAAGGCCAGCGCGGTCGTCGCCGAGGCGCCTTTGGCGAGCAGCGAGCGGGCGATCGAGATCGCCGCGTAGGAGCAGGACGAGGAGGCGGCGCCGAGCCCCGTCGCCAGCGCCACCGGCTTCGGCCCGCTCCCGGAGAGGCTGGCCTGGATCCGCTCGCTCGGCACCCAGGCCTGGACGATCGCCGAGATGAAGAAGCCGAGGACCAGCGCCCACCAGACCTCGTAGGCCATCAGGAACGACTGCTTGAAGCCTTCGCCGATCGTGCTCAGGACATCCGCCATCAGCTAATTCCTAGCCGATCGGCGCGCTCGGCGGCGCGGGCGACGATCTCCTCGACGCCCTCGACGGCGCCGCCGCGCATCAGCACGCGGCCGGCGACGACGGTCGTGTCGACGACCGAGCCGCTCGCCGCGTAGACGAGGTCGGAGGCGAGCTCGCCGAGGCCGAGCTCGGGACCGTCGCCGCGCAGCAGCAGGAAGTCGGCGGGGGCGCCGGGCTCGAGCCGGCCGGCGCCGCCGGCGAGCAGCGGCGCGCCGGCGCCGGTCGCGATCTCGAAGGCCTCGGCGGAGGGGACGACGGTCGGGTCGCCGGCGGCGTGGCGCTGCGAGAGCGCGAACAGCTTGAGGTCGGCGAGCAGGTCGAGCGAGTCGTTGGAGCCGGCGCCGTCGGTGCCGAGCCCGACCGCGACCCCGGCGCGGCGCGCCGCCGGGTAGGGCATGACGCCGCCGACGGCGAGCTTCATGTTGGCGACCGGGTTGGCGACGACGGTAGCGCCGCGCGCGGCGATCGCCTCCAGCTCCGCCTGGTCGAGCCAGACGCCGTGCGCGAGCACCGTGCGCTCGCCGAGCGCGCCGAGCCGCTCGAGGTAGGCGGCGGGCCGCTCGCCGTGCGCGGCGAGGCAGTCGCTCACCTCCTGCTCGGTCTCCGAGAGGTGGATGTGAAAGGCGAGCCCGCGCTCGGCGGCCGTCTCGCCCGCCCAGCGCAGCAGCCCCTCGCTCGCCATGTAGATCGAGTGCGGGGAGAGCGTCGGCTCGATCGCCGGCCCGCGCTCGGCCAGCGCGTCGAGCTCGTCGAGCACCCGCGCCTTCGTCTCCTCGGTCCTCCCGTCGGCGTCGAACAGCGGCCCGCCGATGTGCGCCCGCAGGCCGGCGTCCTCGACTGCCCGCGCGGTCGCCTGCGGGCGCCAGTACATGTCCCAGAAGCGGGCGGTGCCGGTGCGGATCATCTCCGCGCAGGCGAGGCGCGTGCCCCAGTAGACGTCCTCGTCCTCGAGTTTCGCCTCGACCGGCCAGATCCGCTCCCGCAGCCAGCGCATCAGCGGCAGGTCGCCGCCGTAGCCGCGGAACAGCGTCATCGCCGCGTGCGTGTGGCCGTTGACCAGCGCCGGCACGAGCGGCATTCCGGCCGCGTCGATCGTCTCGTCGCCGGCCTGCGGCGCGACCTCGGGCCCGATCGCCTCGATGACCCCGTCCACGCAGCGCAGCGCGACCGTCTCGCCGTCCAGCACCGCGCCGCTGACCGTCAGCGTCACCGCGCCAGCTCCGGCAGCGCGGCGGCGAGGTCGTCGCGCAGGCGCTCGGCGTTGCGCTCGCGGTCGCGTTCGAGCTCGGCGGGGGAGAGGGGGTCGGCGGCGACGCCGTTGGCGAGGTTGTCGACGACGCAGACCGCCGCGTAGGCGAGGCCGAGCTCGCAGGCGACGACGCACTCGGAGGCGATCGTCATCCCGACCAGGTCGGCGTGCGCGGCAAGCAGGCGGATCTCGGCCGGGGTCTCGAAGCGCGGCCCGCTCGTCTGCCAGTAGACGCCGCCGTCGCGCAGCGGCCCGGCGCCGCTCGCCTGCCAGGCGCCGAGCACGCGCCCCCGCCACCCGGCGTCGAATCCCGCCAGCATGTGGCCGCGCGGGTCCTCGAAGGTCGTCACGGTGGCCGTCAGGGCGATGAAGTCGTGCGGGCAGACGAGGCTGCCGACTCCCACGCCGGCGTCGAGCGAGCCGGCCGAGGAGATCGCCAGCACCCGGTCGCAGCCCGCCTCGGCGAGCGCCCGCAGGTTGGCCGCGTGGTCGATCCGGTGCGGCAGGACGTAGGCGCCGCCGGCGCCCGCATGGCGCTGCAGGACGACCGCGTGTGCCTCGGCCGCGGCGACGATCTCCACCCCGCCCGGGCCGGCGGCGCCGCTGCCGAGGATGACCGCAAGGCGTCCCACGCCGCCTGATCCTACGGGCGCGGTCGAGGTTTGAGTCGCATAGCGGTGAAAACCTCTACCGCGGGGGTAGATCGGGCGGGTACGACGGACCGTCCCGGCTATCGCTCAGCGGAGCGGCGCGTGCTCGCCTTCGGCGCGCTGGCCCCAGAGGCCGACCATCTCGTCGGCGAAGCGGTCTACGAGCGGCACATCGGGGGCGTTCGAGAAGAGCATTTCCAGATCGAACTCCCAGACGAGGATCTTGATGTCGAGGCTGACCGGCAGGCTCTCGTCGACGTCCTCGCCGAGCACGGCGTAGGCCTCGCGCAGGACGGCGACGTTGGCGACTTTGTCGGCGGCGAAGATCGCCTGGGCATGCGCTCCGGCGGCCCCGACCCGCTCGCGGTGCTCCTGCTTGCGTTCCTCGTAGTCCTCGATCGAGGCGTCTTCGGTCAGCGCCTCGACCAGCGTCGCCACGGCGTCGCCGAAGCGGCCGTGCAGCCCCCCGGCGGCGAGCTCGCTGCTCTCGAGCACATCGTGCAGCAGGCCGGCGGCGAGCACCTCGTCCGGGTAGTTGTGCTGAGCGAGCAGCTCGGCCACGGCGAGCGAGTGCTCGACGAAGGGGATCTCGTCGCAGCCGGTCTGCCGCGTCTGTCCGGCGTGCGCGCGCCGGGCGACCGAGAGCGCGCCGCGGACGAGCGCCGACCGCTGAGCCTTGGCGTCTAACCGACTGGAAGCGGGATACATCCGTCACAAAGCGTAACGGACCAAACGAAGAAAGCACTTCATTCGTACCGAAAAAGGACAGATGTCTTGCTTAGACTGCAGGGACCGGGCTGGGCTCGGGCGTGGCCGCGCGCAGGTCCAACTCCGCCCCCTCGACGCCGAGCTCGATCGCCCCCGGGTCGCCGCCGGCCGCCGCCCAGCGCTCGCGCGCTTCCTCGCCCAGCTGGTCGAGCTGGGCGTCGGAGTGCAGCGGGTCGTGGTGGAAGAGCACCGTGCGGTCGACGCCGGTGCGGCGGGCGAAGCTGAGCGCGTGTGAGAGCGAGGAGTGGCCCCAGCCGAGGTGGTTGGGGTACTCGGCGTCGGCGTACTGGCCGTCGTGGATCAGCAGCGAGGCGCCCTCGGCGAGGCCGAAGCCCGAGATCCACTCGTCCTCGAGCTTCTCGAGGTCGGCGCCGAGCGCCGGCTCGTGGTCGGGGATGTAGGCGAGCGACCGGTCGCCGTCGTCGATCCGGTAGCCGAGCGTCGGGCCGCGATGGGAGACCGAGGCGGCGCGGATCCGCGCCGGGCCGATCTCCCACTCGCTCTCCGGCGTGCTGCGGAAGGAGACGTCGCAGGGCAGCTCGCGCACCTCGACCGGGCTGAGCGGCGCCGAGATGTAGCGGGCGATGCGGTCGCGCAGCGAGGCCTCGGGCGAGGCGGGGCCCCAGATGACGATCTCGGTCTGCGGGCGGAAGCAGGGGGCGAAGAAGACGAGGCCCTGGATGTGGTCGAGGTGCAGATGGGTGAGCAGCAGGTGCAGGCGCGAGGGCTCGTCGGGCAGCGAGAGGCCGAGGTTGCGGATACCGGTGCCGGCGTCGAGCGCCAGCAGCGAGCCGTCGGAGAGGGTGACGCCGACGCAGGAGGTGTTGCCGCCGTAGCGGATCGTCTCCGGCCCTGGGGAGGGGACCGAGCCGCGCGTGCCCCAGAGCTTGACCTTCATCTCAGGCCGACGCTCCGTTGGGCGAAGCGCCGTCCGTGGCGGGCCAGAAGACGGCGATCGCGCCGCGCGAGCCGTGCGGCGTCTGGATCGGGAAGGCGGAGACCTCGACCCGGTGGCCGGCGCCGTCAGTCGAGCGGATCTCGAATTCGGCGTGCGCGGGGCGGTCGTCGCGGACCGCCTTGACCAGCGGCAGGTCGTCGTAGGGGATCGGCTCGCCGCCGTCGTCGAAGGGCCCGAACAGGGCGCCCCACTCCTGCGCGCCGACCGTTCCCAGCTCCTCCCAGGGCTTGCCCAGCAGCATCCCGGCGGCCTCGTTGTAGAAGACCAGCAGGCCGCCCTCGTCGACGAGGAAGGCAGGAGTCGAGAGGGCCGACATGAGATTGCGAGCGAGGATCAGCTCGAGCGGCTTCTGGGTCGAAGTTGGCACGTGATCGCCTAGCTTCCGTTGTGAGTGTGTGAAGGGGCTGTGACTTTCGTCACTTTGCCAATTTACAGCGCGACGGGGTACTCTGCCGCTCAATATGGACCATCCGATTTCGAGCGATAAGCAAAGATGGCGCCGTCGGTTCCTGCCGCTGCTCGCCGCGCTCTGCGTTGCGCTTGCCGCGGCTCCGGCCGCTGCCGAGACCGTGCCCCGCTCGGTCGTGCTCGAGTACGCGCCGAAGGTCTACTTCGACCCCGGCGAGCGCTTCTTTCCCTACAGCCCCGCCGCCTTCATCGCGCGCTCGGAGCTCGACTGGTCCGGTTGTCGGACCTCCAACCCGCGGAAGCGTCGCGGCACGATTGTCCCGTCCAAGCTGGGAGTGCGCAGCGCGCACCCGTACTTTTCGCCCTGGCTCCGGGTCCGAAAGCTGCTCGGACCCCTGCGCATCGAGAGCTGCTCGGAGAAGCGCGCGAATGGTGCGGCGCGATTCCGCAGCGGCGACTACACGCGCCCCTACGGCGGCGGGCGGGGCCGGCTGCTCTCCGGCCGCGACGGCTTCGTGCTCGACGCCGCTGACGCCATACACCCCGGCTATGCGGGCGCACCTTCGAATGCCCCGCTGTTCTACGAATCTGGGGTCACCGGGGCGGGCAACTACTTCGTCAACTACTGGTTCTTCTACGCCTACGACCAGTTCAAGCGTGGAGTGACTTGGCAGGCGCACGAGGGCGACTGGGAGCAGCTGGCGGTCCTGCTGACGCCGGACATGCGGCTCTTCGCTGCGGCCTATGCCGCCCATGGTCACTTCGCCACGGTGCAGCGTGGGGACGTCCCGCTCGCTAACGGCACGCACCCTCGCGCGTACGTCGCCCGCGGCTCGCACGCCACCTATGCGACGCCGGGCAGCCACCCGGTCGCCGGGCCCTTCCACGACCAGGCGGGGGAGGGAGGCACGACCTGGAACAGCTGGGCATTCCCCGGCGACTTCGCGCCGGGGGACGAGCAGGGCTGGTGGGGGTTCGGCGGCGCCTGGGGGAGCACCTCTCGCCTCGGCGCCGAGTACTCCGGCCCGCTCGGGCCGGGCCCGCACAAGCCGCGCTACCCGGAAGAGTGGGACGGCGGGGGCACGCGGACGCTGCCACTGGAAGCGCCTGTGGGCGTCCAGCCGCCGGTCGGCGAACCGCATCCGGCTCCGCCGCCGGTCAATCCGCCGCCGACGGCGTCGGGCGCCTCCTTCACGATGGCACGCAACGGCGGGCCCAACGGCGTCACCTACGTGAAGGCCCTGCACGCGAGCGACGACAAGGGCATTGCAGCCTGGCAGCTCCTCTATCAGGACTTCGGCTCCGGCAGCCAGAACTTCACCTGGTACGGGGACGGGCGCTTCGGCCTCAAGCCGACCGCGCCGCCGGGGGCGAGGCTGAGCTTCGAATACCGAGTGCTCGACAACGAAGGCGCCGCGAGCGACCGGGCGCAGGTGACGATCGTGGTCTGTCAGAACGGCACCGCCACGCCCTGCCCGCCCTAGCCGATCGCGTACGGCGGGTGCATCGGCGCGCGGGCCCAGGGCACCGAGGCGCCTGGTCGAGTACAACTCCCCGGCCTTGGAAAAGCGCACCCGAATGTACAGCCTGGCGATGGCCCTCTCCCGCCCCGCGGTCGCGGTGTGGGGCCGGCTCGAGGTCGAGGGTCTGGAGGCGCTGCCGGAGAGCGGCCCGTTGCTGGTGATCGGCAACCACGACAGCCACTGGGACCCGGTGGCGGTCGGCGTCGCGGCGATCCGCCGGCGGCAGATCAGGGCGCTGGCGAAATCGACCCTCTGGGACGTGCGCGGCCTCGCCCCGGTGCTGAATGGGATGGGCCAGATCCCGATCGTGCGCGGCGCCGGCGACAAGCAGGCGCTCGCGCGGGCGATCGAGGAGCTGCGCGGCGGCGCCTGCATCGGCGTCTTCCCCGAAGGCACCCGCTCGCGCGGCGAGGTCCTGCGTGCCCGCAGCGGCGTCGGCCGCCTGGCGCTCGAGGTCCCCGAGGCGAAGCTCGTCTGCGTGGCGGTCGAGGGCACCTCGGAGCTGACCGGCTTCCCCCGTCGCCCCCGATTGCGCATTCGCTTCTTCGAGCCGGCAGGCGGTCAGGCTCGCCCCGGCGAGGACCCAGGCGAGCTCTCAGCCCGCCTGCTGGCGGAGATCCGCGAGCTCGTGCCGCCGACGCTCTCCTGGCGCAAGCGGTCTCGCTAGAGCGAGGCGAGGAGGAGCTCGGTCAGCTCGGGCTCGAGGTCGCGCAGGCGCTGTGGGTCGCCGCTTGCGGCGCGGGTGGAGACGATCGCCAGCGCGGCGCCGATCAGGCGGCGCTCGAGGCCGGGGAGGGGGGTGGCGCCGTCGCGGTCGGCGAGGGCCTTGCGCAGCATCGCGCCGAGGCGTTCGATCAGCTCGCGGCGGGCGGCGGCGAGAGCGGCGATCTGCGGCGGCGGCTCGGCGCTGAGCAGCCGGGCGACGTCGGGCTCGGCGGCGAGGAACTCGATCGCGGCGGCGATCCCCGCGCCCGCGGTAGAGCTTTGGTCCGCTATGCGGTTCAAACCTCGACCGCGCTCGGTGGTGTAGGCCGTTTCGATCGCGTCACAGAGGCGCGCCGCCTGTTCTTCGTAGGCCGCCAGCACGCAGGCCCAGAGGTCCTCGAAGTGCTGGTAGAAGGTGCGGCTGGACACGTGCGCCAGCTCGGTCACGCGGGCGGCCGTGAGGCGGCCGTAGCCCTGCTCGGCGAGTGCCGCGGCGGCGGCCTCGAGCAGGCGCTGGCGCTGGTGGGCGCGGACCAGGTCGGCGGGCATGCCGTGGCGGCCGGGGAGCAGGCGCGGCGGCGGCGCGGCCTCGGCCGGCTCGGGCTCGGCAAGCGCGGCGCCGGAGATCAGCCGCAGCTCGGTCACTCGCCTGCCTCCGTCTCCCTCGCGGCGGCTTTTGCCGCCCAGTGCTCGCGCTCGCGTTCGAGGAAGATGCTGGCCCGCTCGAAGGAGCCTTCCGCCGCCTCCTTGCCGAAGTAGGAGCCGGCTGCGAGGTGCATCAGCTCGGGCAGCGCGTCCCAGACGCGGGCGGCGTCGCCCGCGGTCAGCGCCTCGGCGGCGCAGGACTCGATCCCGCCGACGACGAAGACGCCGGTCGCCTCGGGTGGCGCCTCGGCCGGGTCGATGTCGGCGCGGGCGCTGTCGATCGCCGCGGCGAGCCGCTCGACCGCCGCCTCGTGCCGGGCCAGTGCCGGCTCGCCGGCGATCTGCACCTCGACCAGCAGCGCTCGCGCGATTGCCGGCCGCGCGACGACGAACTCGAACAGGCGGGTGATCGCGGCGCGCACGCCGCCCTCCCAGCCGGGCGTGGTCGCCGCCGCCTCGAGCACGCCGACGCAGAGACGCTCGATCCAGGTCGCGTAGGCCTGGGCGAAGCAGTCCTCCTTGCCGGCGAAGTCCTTGTAGAACTGGGCGCGGTGGCCGCCGCTGCGCTCGAGGATCGAGCGGACCGAGGTCTCGCGGTAGCCGAGCTCCCCGGCGGCGAGCAGAACCCCTTCCATCGCGCCCTCCCGCGCATCGCCCTCGGGGGCCCGGTTCGCCCCCAGCGAATCGACTCGATTCATCGCTGCTGAAGCTTCCGGTGCCATAGGCCCTATAAAAACTACTCCTTTTTCGCCAGATATGAAATCTTTTTTATCTCGGCTACCCTGGGAGCCATGCAGTACCTCTCGCAAAGGCTGGCTACGAGGCCGTCTCCGAGGCGGGAGCAGAGCGACGGCGGGGACATGGCTCCACCGCCGCAGCGGGAGCGGATCCTCGATGCGGTCGAGCGTCTCGTCGCCGCACAGGGCTTCGCCGGCGCGTCGATCGAAGCGATCGTCAAGCAGGCGGGCGTCTCCTCGGTCACCTTCTACGAGTTCTTCGAGGGCAAGGAAGAGTGTTTCGTCGCCGCCTTCGAGCGGGCGGTCGATGAGGGGACGGAGGAGCTGGCGCGGGCGGCCGACGGTGACCCGGCGGCGGGCGGGTTCTCCTGGTCCGAAGAACTCGCCACGGGCCTGCGCACGCTGACCGGGCTGATCGCCGCCCGCCCCGAGCGCGCCCGTCTCGTCCTGGTCGAGGCGCAGACCGGCGGGCCCGAGTTGTCTCGCCGCTTCGAGGCCTCGCTCGACCGCGTGGCGGCGAAGCTGCGCGAGGGCCGGGCGCTGCCGACGGCGCCCGCCGACCTGCCGGCGACGCACGAGGAGGCGACCGCCGGCTCGCTCGCCTGGCTGCTGCGGGAGAAGCTCGAGACGGGGGGTGGGGAGGGGCTGGAGAAGCTCTATCCGGAACTGATCGACATCGCCCTCGCCCCCTATCTCGGCGATGGCTAGGGGCGGCGCCAGGACCAGCGGAGCGCTGGCCGGCGGCGAGCGGCTGCCCCCCGGCCGCCACGGCCTGCCGCGCGAAGCGGTCGCCGAGAACCAGCGCGAACGGCTGCTCAACGGCGTCGTCGAGGCGGTCGCCGAGCGCGGCTACAACGCGACCACGATCACCGGGATCGTCAAGGCGGCGAAGATCTCCCGCCGCACCTTCTACGAGCACTTCGAGGGCAAGCAGGACTGCTTCCTCGCCGCCTACGCGATGATCGAGGCCCACGTGCTCGAATCGATGCTGGCCGCGCCGGGGGCGGGGGAGGAGTGGCCCGAGCGCGTGCGCGCGAGGCTCGTCGCGCTGCTCGAGGTGCTTGCCCGCGACGAAGCCGTGACCCGCTGCTTCCTGGTCGAGCCGCTGGCGGCGGGCGGCGAGGTCGCCGCCCGCTATCGCGAGGCGATGAGCCTGATCGCGGCCGCCCTGCGTCCCGAGCCGCCCCCTTCGCAACTCAACATGGAGGTCCGCGACCAGGCGCTGATCGGCGGCATCGCAACCCTGATCGTCCGCCGCCTCAACAACGCCGGCGCCGCCCGCCTTCCGGAGCTTCTCCCGGACCTCACCGAGCTCGCTCTCGCTCCCTACATGGATCGCCGGCAGGCCAAGCGACTGGCGGCCTAGAGCCATAAACCTTCACATCGAAAACTTCTCCTTGCATTTGTAAACGGTTTCTTTTATGCTGCGCCATGTCGCCTTCAGGGAGAGGGCGGCAGGGAAAGCAGCAACAGGGAAATCAGAGCCAAGCCGAAGCCGCGGCAGGGAAGGCGGCCGAAAGCAAGGCTCGAGGGATAAGGAGAGAGCTACGTGAGACGCCACGCGAAGGCAGCAGACGCGGGATCGACCAAGCGCCGGGCAAAGACCAAGCCGGCGCTGCTTGCGTGCGCCCTGGCGGCGTGCGTGGCTGCCCTTGCACTCGTGGTGGGCTCGGCCTCGGGTTCCACGACCCGTTTCCTGCAGGAAACCTTCGGCTCCTCCGCGCAGCCGACCTTCCCCGCCGACAGGGGCATCGCCGTCG
>Ga0102953_1001290_pt1 | contig 16072 bp, 15 predicted proteins | sample SalPon2A_C_D2_MG_FD_78509 | JGI IMG/M metagenome (GOLD analysis project Ga0102953, IMG submission 78509) | Soil microbial communities from South San Francisco under conditions of wetland restoration - Salt Pond MetaG R2A_C_D2_MG | ecosystem: Environmental > Terrestrial > Soil > Wetlands | place... | reverse complement strand
TGCGCTCTTCTTCGTGTGGCTGTCCACCCGGCTGGTCGGGACGCTGCGGGTGTCGCTCCGGGAGATCTTCGACATCGCCCAGGCCCGCAGCATCATCGGGGGCAAGATCTTCGACATCCAGGTGGTGGTCATCGGCATCCTTCTGCTCACGCTGAACCTCGGCGCCATGGTCGGACTCAAGACGGCGGTCCGCTTCGGCGTCGACATCCTGGGCCTGGGGGGCGCCGCGCTGAGCTGGGCCGAGTGGCTCTTCGGCCAGACCGTGGCCATCGTGGCGATCTGGACGCTCTTCCTGGTGATGTATCGGTACCTTCCTGCCCGGCGGATTCCGTGGCGCACCTCCATGGTGGCCGCGACCTTCGCCTCGGCGTGCCACGAAGCCCTCAAGCACGGCTTCTCCTGGTACGCCGCCAACGTGGCGGACTACTCGTCCACGTGGGGGAATCTGGCCACCGTGGCGATCCTCTTCTTCTGGATCTATTACGAGGCCCTAGTGTTTATCTTGGGCGGTGAAGTCGGCCAGGTGTACACCATGCGAAAGGCCGCGAAAGTGCAGTCAGGCATCATCTTGGGCGCGAACGAATGAGCCGGGTGCCGGGTCTCGTCGTGGGACTGGCGGCCCTGGCCGCGGCATGGGCGGCGCCGGCCTCGGCCCAGGAGCGCTTCGCCGACGACGGCGGGGAGGTCCGTTTCCGGGCCGACCTGCTCGAGCGGGAGGTGGTCACCGACGCCCCCCTCATCCCCCACGCGGGCCGGTACGTCGTGGTCCATCTCGCCGAGAACCGGGTCTTCGTGTTCGACGGGGACCGGGCGGTGTGGTCCGCGCCCGCGGGGACGGGGACCGGCTTCCGTCTGGACACCGGCGAGCACCGGTGGAAGTTCTCCACGCCCAAGGGGATGTTCCGGGTCAAGAAGATGGAGAAGGACCCGCTCTGGGAGGCACCGGACTGGCACTTCGTGGAGAAGGGGCAGCGCATCCCCGACCCCACCAGTCCGGCCCGCCTCATGCGGGGGATCATGGGCTCCACGGCCATCTATCTCGGAGACGGCATCGCCATCCACGGAACCAACCAACCGCAGCTCATCCTGAACGCAGACCCCGAGCGTCGCAGGGTGTCCCACGGGTGCATCCGCCTCACCAACGAGGCCGCGCGAACGCTCATGTACATGGTGGACGTGGGCACGCCCGTCCTCATCTACTGAGGGGGCGGCGTGAGCGAGGACGGAGGGCACAAGGTGGTGGCGCGCAACCGCAAGGCGCGCCACGAATACGAGATCCTGGAGACGTTCGAGGCCGGGATGGCCCTGAGGGGACCGGAGGTCAAGTCGCTGCGGGACGGGAAGGCCTCCTTCCAGGACGCCTTCGCGCGCGTGGATTCCGGCGAGGTCTGGCTCCACAGCCTGCACATCAGCCCCTACGAGAAAGCCAACCGCTTCAACGAAGATCCTCTGCGCGTGCGCAAGCTCCTCATGAACCGTCAGGAGATCCGTCGACTGATCGGGAAGGTGGAGGAGAAGGGGCTCACGCTCATCCCCCTGGAGATCTATTTCCGGCGGGGCTTCGCCAAGGTCCTCCTGGGTCTGGCCCGGGGCAAGAAGCTCCACGACAAGCGGGAGACCCTGAAGAATCGGCAACTGGATCGCGAGGCGCGCCGCGCCGCTTCGGGGCGGGACGTATGAGGCGCCTCGTCGGTGTGGTCCTCGGGGCGGCTCTCTTCGCCGGACCGGTCCTGGCGCAGGAGCGCCCCTCCCTGCGGGTGTCCGACGGACGCACGGACCGCCTCGTGTCCATCGCCACCTCCCGTGGGTGGCTCGCTCTGGACGTGGATGAACTGTCCAACCTGGGTTGGTCGGTCCGGCCCGGGCCCGCGGGCGCCACCCTGGACGGACCCGGAGGGTGCCGGGTGGACGTGCGCGATGGTTCGCCCTTCGTCCTCTGGGACGGGGCTCCCCTGCAGCTCGTGGACGTCCCGTACTTCGATGGGGGGCGCCTGCTGGTCCCGCTGCAGTTGGTCTCGGACCTCCTGCCGTGGCGCCTGCCCGACGTGTACGCCTTCGACGGCCCGAGCCACACCCTGAGGGTCACGAGGGAGGAGGCCGGTGGCGCCCCGCCGGCGGTGGTGGCCGACGGGGTACCGGCGTCGGCACGAGACGTCCCGGGGGGCTCGGTCACTGTGGTCTCGGCTCCGGTGGCCGCGGCCGCACGGTCGCCGGTCCGCGGGTCGGACGGGTCGCCGCCGGAACCGGAGCGGGCTTCGGCGGCCCCCGACGTCCGCATGGTCTTCATCGACGCGGGCCACGGCGGCGCCGACCCGGGCTCCATCAGCAAGTCCGGCGTCCGGGAGAAGACCGTCGCCCTGGGCGTCGCCCGGGCCATGGCCAAGGCGCTGGAGGACCACGCCGGTCTCGAGGTCCACCTCCTGCGCGACGACGATACCTTCGTGCCGCTGTGGGACCGGGGCGCCCGGGCCACGGAGATGAAGGGCGAGACGCCGGGCGTCTTCGTGTCCATCCACGCCAACTCCTTCACCAACTCGGCGCGGGGCTTCGAGACCTACTTCCTATCGGATGCGCGTACTGAGCACGAGCGCCGCGTGGCGGCCATCGAGAACACGCCCATCGCCCTGGAGGACGGGTCGCAGCCCGCCGGCGAGGATCTGGACTTCATCCTCCGGGAGCTCAGGAATCTCGACACCTCCCACTGGTCTTCGCTCCTGGCCGAGATGGTGCAGACCGAGGTGGCCAAGGTGCACCCGGGACCGAATCGAGGGGTCAAGCAGGCGCCGCTGGCCGTGATCACGAACTCCCTCATGCCCTCCGTCCTGGTGGAGGTCGGGTATCTGTCGCATCCCGACGAGGCGAGGCTTCTGGCGAAGCCGGAATTCCAGGAGCAGACCGGGCGCGCCATCGCCGACGCCGTGCTCCGCTTCTTCGAGCGGTACCCACCGGGGTCCGGAGGCGGGGTGGGGGAGGGGCCGTGACGCGCAGGGCCGCCGCCCTTCTGGGCGTCGTGGCCCTGGCCACGGGGTGCGTCTACTACAATGCCCTCTACAACGCCGAGCAGCTCTTCGACCAGGGCGAACGCGCCCGTCGCGAGGGACGGGACTCCCTGGCCCAGGCGCGCTTCGGCGAGGTCGTGCTCAAGGCGGCCAAGGGGTACCGCCAGGAGCCGGGCGGCGAGTGGGCCGACGATGCCCTCCTCCTCCTGGGTCGGGCGTACCTTCGCCTGGGCGACCTGCGCAACGCCCGGGGCGCCCTGGAACAGGCCGCCGCCCTGGCCACCCGGGACGACATCCGCCTGGCCGCCGGCCTCTACCTGGGGATCTCCTACGCGCAGGCCGGCGACCCGGACGCGGCGCTGCCTCTGCTGGACCAGGCCCTGAAGGGTCTGCCCGAGGGTCGGTGGGCGGCGGAGGGGCACCTGTGGAGGGCCAGGATTCTCCTCGCCGCCGGGAAGGCGTCGGCGGGGTGGTGGGACCTCGATCGGGCCGGAACCTCGCACGGCGACGTCCGCCTGGACGCCGCCCTGGACCGGGTGGCGTGGGGGGTGGCGTTGGACGACCGCCTGCAGACGGCGGAGGGGGTCGACCGCCTCCTCACCTACGGCGAGGCGGGCCAGCGGGTGGACACGGTCCTCGCCCTGACCCAGGAGGCGGCGCGACAGTGGGGTCCCGACGTGGCCGCGGCGCTCCTTGCGGGGGCCGACTCGGCTCGATGGCAACGGAACCCTCGCGGCCTGATCCGCCTGGGCCGTGCCCGCCTCCTCCGCGCCGCGGGCGACACCGCCGGGGCACGTGAGGAGGTTTTCCGCGTGGCCAACGGGTACGGGGGCTCGGCCGCCGAGGCCCGCCTGGAGCTCGCCCGGGCCCAGCTCGCCCGAGCACAGGACCTCCTGGACCTCCACGACGCGCTTCCCATCCTCCTGCCGGCGCTGTCCGCCCCCGACGTGGCGACCCTGGTCGAGGGCCTCGAGGAGGTGGAACGGCTCGCCGACGAGGGCTTCAACCGGCCCCTGGCATGGTTCGCCGCCGGCGAGCTGGCGCGAGACCGGTTGGGCGCCCCCGATCTGGCGAGGGGGCTGTTCCTGGCGTATGCCGATCAGACCCCGTCGGATCCCTGGGCCCCCAAAGCCCTTCTGGCCGCGTTGTCCGTCACCGCCGACGAGGGGAGCCGCGCCTGGCTCCGGGGACGTCTGGAGGGAAGGGCGGAGAGTCCCTACGTTCGGGCGGCACAAGGTCAACCGGCCCCGGGGCTCGAGGCCCTGGAGGAGGAGCTGGCCCAGCGTCTCCAGGAGATCAACGCCCGGTGAGAGTAGCGACCCAGCGCTTCGGCGCGACCTTCCAGAACCCCGTGCTCCTGGCCGCAGGCACGTGCGGGTTCGGCATGGAGCTCTCCGAGGTCGTGGACCTGGACGCCCTGGGCGGCTTCGTGACCAAGTCGGTGACCCTGGAGCCCCGCGGGGGAAACCCGCCGCCTCGGGTCGCCGAATTCGAGGGCGGGATGCTCAACTCCATCGGGCTCGCCAATCCGGGCCTGGAAGGCACGCGACGGGACAAGCTGCCGTGGATCGCGCGCAACGTCCACCGCGCCCAGGTGTTCGTGAGCGTGGCGGGCCATCGCGTGGAGGAGTACCTGGCGCTGGTGGAGGGGCTGGACGGCGAGGAGGGCTTCCTGGGCTTCGAGGTCAACCTGTCGTGTCCCAACGACACCGCCCGGGACGGCGCCCCCTTCGCCCTGGATCCGGACGCCGTGGCCGCGGTCCTGCGCGGGTGCCGCGCGCGGACCCAGCGGCCCCTTCTGGCGAAGCTGGCTCCAAACGATCCCGACCTGCCCCGAACCGCCAGGGTGGCCACCGAGGCCGGCGCCGACGGGCTCACGCTGGTGAACACGCTTCCCGGGATCCTGCTGGACGGGGCCGGGCGTCCTGAGCTGGGGGCGGGTCGGGGCGGCATGAGCGGTCCGGCCCTTCGCCCCTCGGGACTCCTTGCCGTCCGCACGGCCCGATCCGCCACGCACGTCCCCCTGGTGGGCGTGGGGGGCGTGGGCTCGGGGCACGACGCGGTGGCGTACGCCCGGGCCGGAGCATCCCTGGTGGAGGTGGGTACCGCTTCCTTCGCCGAGCCCCGGGCCGCCTTCCGTATCGTCCGGGAGCTGGAGCGTTGGGGCCGCGCGCACGGCGTTGGCCGATGGGACGACCTGGTGGCGCCGGCTTCCCCGCAGAACCTGGAGACCTGATGGCTGGAGTGATCGTCGCGCTGGACCACGACTCGGCGTCGGAGGCCCTGGCCCTGGTGGACCGCCTGGGGCCCTCCGGGACGTTCTACAAGGTGGGTCTGGAGCTCTTCACCCGGTCGGGACCTCCCGTGGTGGAGGCGCTTCGCCAGCGGGCCAAGCGCGTCTTCCTGGACCTGAAGCTCCACGACATCCCCAACACGGTGGCCGGAGCCGTGCGCGCGGCCGATGCCCTGGACGTGGAGCTGCTCACGCTCCACGCCTCCGGGGGAGCCTCCATGATGGAGGCGGCCCGGGAGGCGGCGACCGGGGGCGTCCGCCTGCTCGGGGTGACGGTGCTCACCTCCCTGACGGCCAGCGAGGTCGAGGGGGTGTGGGGCAGGGAGATCAACTCCATCCGCGACGAGGTGGCGCGCCTCGCCCAACTCGCCCACGACTGCGGCATCGACGGCGTCGTGGCGTCGGCCCTGGAGGCGGGGTGGATCCGTCGGGCGCTGGGGCCCGAGCGCCTCATCGTGGCTCCGGGGATCCGTCCCGCCGGGGCGGATCAGGGGGACCAGGCGCGGGTAGCCACCCCCGCGAGCGCCGTGGAGGCCGGTGCCGACTACCTCGTGGTGGGGCGTCCCATCACCCAGGCCGCCGACCCGACCCTCGCCCTGGAGCGGCTTCTGGCCGAAGTTGTCCAGGCGGAAGAGTCCGACCGTACGTCCTGACGTCCCTGACCCCACACCAACCCCTCGTCGCATGCCGCTGAAAGTCCGGAACACGCTCACGCGCAGTCTCGAGGAATTCGTTCCGCTTCGGGAAGGTACGGTGGGCGTGTACGCCTGCGGCCCCACCATCTACGACTACGCCCACATCGGCAACTACCGCTCATTCCTCTTCTACGACCTGGTCCACCGGTACCTGGAGTGGAGCGGATACGAGGTCCGCTTCGTCATGAACCTCACCGACGTGGACGACCGGACCGTGAAGGGGGCCGTCGAGCGCGGCGTCGGCGTTCGGGACTACACGGAGGGCTTCGGGGAGACGTTCCTGGCCGACTGCGCCATCCTGGGGATGCGCGCCCTGGACGCCTATCCGAGGGCGACGGAGTACGTCGAGGAGATGGTGCGCTTCATCGAGGGCCTCCTCGCTTCCGGACACGCGTACCAGGCCGACGACGGGGCGGTGTACTTCTCCATCGCGCGCTTTCCCGACTACGGCAAGCTCAAGGGGATCGACCTGTCCACGCTCCGGGCGGGAGCCCGGGTGGCCCAGGACGAATACGAGAAGGAGGACGCCCGGGACTTCGCCCTGTGGAAGGCCGCCACCGAAGCCGACGAGCGGGCCCGGGCGGCGTGGGACGCCCCCTGGGGCAGGGGCCGGCCGGGGTGGCACCTGGAGTGCTCCGTCATGAGCCTCGCCGAGGTCGGGGAGACCCTGGACATCCATCTGGGCGGCGAAGACCTGGTCTTCCCTCACCACGAGAACGAGATCGCCCAGTCCGAGGCGGCCACGGGAAAGCCCTTCGTGCGCTATTGGCTCCATGTGAAGCACCTTCTCGTGGAAGGCAGGAAGATGTCCAAGTCCCTGGGCAACTTCATCACCGTGCGGGAGCTTCTGGACAAGGGGTACGACCCGGCTTCCATTCGGCACCAGTTGCTGAGCGCGCAGTACCGAAAGGAGCTGAACTTCACCATGGCGGGGCTGGACGCGTCCAGGAACGCCGTGCAGCGGCTCCTGGACTTCGAGGCCCGGCTGGAGGCACTTTCCGTTGACGACGGGGCCGAGGACACGCGCCTCCCCGAACTGGCCCAGGAAGCGGAGGCCCGCTTCCGGCAGGCCATGGACGACGACTTCAACTCCGCCGACGCCCTGGCGGCGCTGTTCACCTTCGTGAACCGGGTCAACGGCGAGCTCGATGGCCGCTCCGAGCTGCCCGGAGGGGACCGGAAAGCGGCGCTGGCGGCCCTGCGCTCCATGGATTCGGTCCTGGGGATCCTGGAGGTGGCCGGCGCGTCCCGCGCGGTGGACGACGACCTGGCCTCGTGGGTGGAGGAACGTATCGAGGCACGGAAGGCCGCCCGGGCCGCCAGGGACTTCGCCGCCGCCGACGCCATCCGCGACGAGCTGACGGCCAAGGGTATCGTCCTGGAAGACGGGCCCCAGGGCACGCGTTGGAAGGTGGTGTGAGCGGGTGGACCCAACCGGACCCACAGGAGCGGGAGCATGGGGTGAACCGAGAGGAGCATCCGGCGGAAGCGGTCCTCAGGGAGATCAACCGGCGCAGGGTCGGCCGGGTGGCACTGGCGTACCTGGCGGTGGCTTTCGCGGTCCTGGAAGGGGCGGCTGCCTTCCTGCCGTCGCTGGACGCCCCCGACTGGGCCTTCCGCGCGGTGCTCGGAGCGGTGACCATGGGCTTCCCGCTGGCCACGGTGCTGGCGTGGGACTTCGACATCACGGCCAGGGGGATCGTCCGGACGCCGGAGGAGCCCGAGGGTCCGGTGGAGGAGCTTCCCGTGCATCGGTGGGCGCTCTTCGTGGGGTTCTGGGTCCTGGTCGGACTGGCCCTCCGCATGATGACGTGAAGCGCGCCGGGCCCGCGTCCGGGCTCGAGGTGGAGCTTGACGCCCCACGGGGCCGTGGGGACATTCGGGGCGACCGCGGGGGAGGGCTCCGGGCGTGGACCGGGCTGGCGTAGCTCAACTGGTAGAGCAGCTGCCTTGTAAGCAGCAGGTTGGAGGTTCGAGTCCTCTCGCCAGCTTCACGGATCCCCTTTGCCGGCTCCCTTCGCCGGGGTCTCTTCGCCGGGGTCACCTTGGAAGCGTTGGACGGGCCGGATCGGGGGTTGATGACCCCGAAACCCCTGGTTACCTTTCAAAGCTCGATCCGAGATGGCCGCCTCTGTGAATCCCGAGGGGCGGCTCTTTTCCACGTCGGGGCTCGCCCCTCCCGTTTCCGGCCGAGGGGGGACCCGGGGGTGGAGCGGCGTCGAGTCGGTCGGAACGGCCCCGATCTGCGTCGGGTGCCTGCATGCGGTGGGGTACCGAAGCGGTCAAACGGGACAGACTGTAAATCTGTTGGCATACGCCTTCGGAGGTTCGAATCCTCCCCCCACCATCTACCGGGCGGCGAGGAAGGGTCGACCGGCGTTTTTGCGGGAGTAGCTCAGTTGGCTAGAGCATCAGCCTTCCAAGCTGAGGGTCGCGGGTTCGAGTCCCGTCTCCCGCTTTGAAGACGGCCGATGGAAAGGCCGGGACGGGGATGTCGCCCTGGTAGCTCAGTGGTAGAGCGCATCCTTGGTAAGGATGAGGTCGGGGGTTCAATCCCCCCCCAGGGCTTGGCAACGGGTCGCCGGTTGCGACTTCTGACGGAGGACTAGAGGCATATGCGTGACAAGGTCATCCTCGCCTGCACCGAGTGTCAGGAGAGGAACTACTCGCAGACCAAGAACAAGCGACTGCATCCGGAGCGGGTCGAGCATCGGAAGTATTGCCCGCGTTGTCGGAAGCACACCCCGCACAAGGAAACGAAGTAGCCATCATGGCCGTCGTAGAGAAGGTGAAAGAGACGCGGACCTTCCTGGAGGAGTCGTGGACGGAACTCCAGAAGGTCACCTGGCCCGACCGGGACCAGCTCCAGAGCGCGACGCTCGTGGTCATCGCGTTCACCATCGCGATCTCGTTGGTGATCTGGATGATGGACGGAGCCGTGCGCTTCATCCTCAACCAGATCATGGGAATCTTCGGGGCCTGATGTCCGACACGCGTTGGTACGCTGTTCAGACGTACTCCGGGCACGAGAACAAGGTGCAGAAGCTGATTCAGCGGAAGATCGATGACGAACCCGGCGAGCTCGAGTCCAAGGAGATCCGTGACGTCCTGGTTCCGACGCAGGAAGTGATGGAGATCCGCAACGGGAAGCGGGTCACGGTCACCAAGAGACTCTACCCGGGATACGTCCTGGTGAGCATGGCCATGAACGAGAGGACCCTGCACACCGTCAACAACATCCAGGGGGTCATCAAGTTCGTGGGCTCGGGCAAGGCGCCCCAGCCGCTGCGCGACGAGGAAATCAACAAGATCCTGGGTGTCGAGGTGGAGGAGGAGGGGACGTCCCGCGAGGAGATCCCGTTCCACGTCGGCCAGGTTGTCGAAGTCATGCAGGGGCCCTTCACCGACTTCTCGGGCACGGTCCAGGAAGTCTACCCCGACAAGGGGAAGGTGAAGGTCGAGGTCTCCCTGTTCGGGCGGCCCACCTCCGTGGAACTCGACTATACACAGCTCAAGGGCTACTGAGGGCGATAGACCATGGCGAAGAAGGTCGTTGGGTTCATCAAGCTCCAGGTTCCGGGTGGCCAGGCCAACCCGGCTCCGCCCGTGGGTCCCGCGCTGGGACAGCACGGCGTGAACATCATGGAGTTCTGCAAGCAGTTCAATCAGCGGACCCAGGACAAGCAGGGGATCACGACCCCGGTGGAGATCACGGTCTACGCGGACCGTTCCTTCACGTTCATCACCAAGACGCCTCCCGCGGCGGTGCTCATCCGTATGGCCATGGGCATCCCCAAGGGCTCGGGCGTTCCCAACAAGGAAAAAGTCGGCAAGCTGAGCAAGGCGAAGCTCCGCGAGATCGCCGAGACCAAGATGCCCGACCTCAACGCCAACGACGTCGACGCTGCCATGCGCATGGTGGCAGGCACCGCCCGGTCGATGGGTGTAGAGGTAGAGGCTTAAGCAGAACGCGGCCGCGGGCAAAGCCCGCGCCGTTTGATCGTTTGCAGTACGCTGTTTGTGAAGGAAACGGGGACGGTTCGGAAGCTGCCGGAAGTTTGGAGGGCATCGCCGACCACCCCGGTCGGGGGACGTGACTCGACTTCGACGGAGCGCGACTTGCGCTGGTGCGCCCGGAGCGCGCAGTCGGAGGCGAGACGCGGCCTCTACACTCGGGAGAGCCAAGGAGCGATCCCACCCGGATACCACCGCGTGAGAACCGCCACCGGTGGGAGGGCCAACGAGCCGGTTCGAACAGGAATGCCGAAACTAGGGAAGCGATTCGCCGCCGCCCGCGCTGCGGTGCCGGCAGGCGTCAAGTTCGCTCCTGACGAGGCAGTGAAGCTCGTCAAGGAGCTGGCGTTCGCGAAGTTCGACGAGACCGTCGAGATCGCGGCACGCCTCGGGGTGGACCCCCGCAAGGCCGACCAGATCGTGCGGGGCACCGTCGTGCTCCCCCACGGGACCGGTAAGACGGCCCGGGTCCTCGTCATCGCCCAGGGCGACAAGGCCAAGGAGGCCGAGGACGCAGGAGCCGACTTCGTCGGGGTGGACTTCATCGAGAAGATCAAGGGTGGTTGGCTTGACTTCGACGTCTGCGTGGCGACACCGGACATGATGGGCAAAGTGGGGCCGCTGGGTCGGGTTCTCGGACCCCGAGGCCTCATGCCCACGCCCAAGTCCGGCACGGTGACGCTGGACGTGGGGCGTGCCGTGAAGGAGATCAAGGCCGGTAAGATCGAGTTCCGGGTGGACAAGACCGGGAACGTGCACGCGCCCATCGGGCGGGTCTCCTTCTCGGAAGATCAGTTGAAGGAGAACCTGACCTCCTTCATGGATCAGATCGTCCGGGCGAAGCCGTCGGCTTCCAAGGGCACGTACGTGAAGAGCGTCACGGTCTCCAGCACCATGGGCCCGGGCGTGGCCATCGACCCGAACCTCTACCGGAGGGCGTGACGATGAACCGCACCGACAAGGAGTCCTTCGTCGCGGAGCTGCGCGAGCGCATCAGCAAGGCGCCCGTGGTCTACCTGACGGACTTCACGGGATTGGACGTAAAGGCCATCACGAAGCTTCGCCGCTCCCTGAGGGCATCCGGGGCCGAATACGTGGTGGTGAAGAACCGGCTGGCCCGTCTCGCCTTCGGTGAGACCGATCTGCCGAACATCTTCCAGGACATGACGGGCCCCACGGGGATGGTCCTCGGGTACGACGATGTCGTGGCCCCGGCCAAGGCCCTCACGGATTTCGCGAAGGATCACGACAAGAAGCCGGTGTTCAAGCTGGGCATCCTGGAGAACGAGATTCTCCAGCCCGAGCAGATCGACCGGCTCGCGAAGCTTCCTCCCAAGGAACAGCTCCTGGCGGAGCTGGCCGGCGCCATGTCGGCGCCGGTGGCCATGCTCGCCATGGCCCTCGAGGCGAAGCTTCAGGAAATGGCCGGCCTGATCGACGCGCTTCGCGAGAAGCGGCAGGGAGAGGACGGTTAAGCGCCCGGTTCCCGGGCAGTTGCAGGAGGGACGCGGGCGCGTCCCTGGTGAACACACAGGGTCAACCCAATCGCCGGCCAGAGCCGGATCGAATCAGGAGGATGCAGTACCATGGCGACGAAGCACGATGAGCTGCTCGACACGATCGGCAACATGACGGTTCTCGAGCTCTCCGAGTTCGTTGAGCTCTTCAAGGAGAAGTTCAACGTCCAGGCGATGGCCGCTCCGGTGGCCGTGGCCGGGGGCGGCGGCGCTGAAGCCGCAGTGGCCGAAGAGAAGGACGAGTTCGACGTCGTTCTCGAGAGCCCCGGGGACAAGAAGATCCAGGTCATCAAGGTGGTGCGCGAGCTCACCGGCCTGGGCCTCAAGGAAGCGAAGGACCTGGTGGACAGCGCCCCCGGTGCGGTCAAGGAGGGGGTCTCCAAGGCCGACGCCGAGGCCATGAAAGCCAAGTTGGAAGAGGCCGGCGCCGCCGTCGCCTTGAAGTAAAAGCACCGGAGAACCGCCAGTCCGTGAAAGGACGGCATTCGCTCCGGAGCCGGGTGCGCCGCGACATGCGCGGTCGCACCGGGCCAGCCGCGAGGGTCCCCGCCACGGGCGCCCCCCTCCATGGGGGTGTGTCCGCGGTTCGGGGATTTGCGCGCTTGGCTCAAGTAGAACCCGAGACGCCCGGAATCCGCCTCGAGCGGATCCTGTAAGGGGGACACACGTTGGAACTGCTGCGCAAGGATGATCGGCCCATCGTGAGCTTCGCGAAGCTCAAGCGAGTGATGCCGATGCCGAATCTGCTGGATGTCCAGCTCCGTTCGTTCGAGAAGCTCGTCGAGTCGGGAACGGATCCCGATACCCAATGGGACTTCGGCCTCGACCGGGTCTTCGCCGAGATCTTTCCGATCTCCGACGTCAACGAGAACTTCACGCTCGAGTACGTCTCCGCGGCCCTGGGCGAGCCGAAGTACTCCGTGGAGGAGTGCATCGAACGAGACATGACCTACGCGGCGCCGTTGAAGGCGACGCTGAGGCTCATCGTCTGGGAGGTCCTGGAGGAAGGCGCCAAGAAGGGTACGCCCCGGCGCCCCAAGGACATCATCGAGAAAGAGGTGTATCTCGGTGATCTGCCCCTCCTGACCGAGCTCGGAACCTTCATCATCAACGGCGCCGAGCGCGTCGTGGTGAGCCAGCTCCACCGCTCGCCCGGCGTGGTGTTCGAGGAGAGCATCCACCCCAACGGGTCCAAGCTGTACAGCGCCCGGATCATCCCCTTCCGGGGATCGTGGGTGGAGTTCACCATCGACATCAACGATGTGTGCTACGTGCACATCGACAAGAAGAAGAAGTTCCCGGCCACGGCGCTGCTCCGGGCCCTGGGATACTCCACGGACGCGAACATCTTCCAGCTGTTCTACGACGTCGGCGAGGTCAAGCTCACCAAGACGAACGAGCAGGAGAAGGCGGACCTCCTGCTGGGCAAGGTCATCGCCGAGGAGCTCGTCGATCCCGAGACCGGTGAGGTTCTGGTCGAGGAAGCCGACGAGATCGACGAGGAGGTCGTCGGGATCCTGGAGCGCCTGGGGGTCAAGAAGGTCAAGATCTACCAGAGCAACCGGCAGTCGCTTCGCGGCGAGAGCCCGCTGGTCAAGAACACCATCAAGAAGGACCCCACCGAGAGCGAGGCGGATGCGCTTCACGCCATCTACTCGTTGCTGCGGCCCGGCGAGGCGCCCAACGTCGAGACGGCCCGTACCGCCCTGGATCGTGTCTTCTTCAGCCCCAAGCGGTACGATCTGGGCCGCGTCGGGCGCTACAAGATCAACCAGCGCCTGGGCGTGGACGTCCCCAAGAGCACCACGGTGCTCACCAAGGACGACTTCGTCCACATCGTCCGGTTCCTCATCGACCTGAACGAAGGTCGGGGCTTCACCGACGACATCGACCACCTCGGAAACCGCCGGATCCGGACGGTGGGCGAGCTCATCGCCAACCAGTTCTCCGTCGGTCTGTCCCGCATGGCCCGCCTCGTGAAGGAGCGGATGTCCATCAACACGGACCCCGAGAAGGTCAACATCGACGACCTGGTCAACGCCCGCACGGTTTCGGCGGTCATCCAGGCGTTCTTCGGGTCCAGCCAGCTCAGCCAGTTCATGGACCAGACGAATCCGCTGGCGGAGATGACCCACAAGCGGCGCCTTTCGGCGCTGGGCCCCGGCGGGCTGACGCGGGAGCGCGCGGGCTTCGAGGTCCGTGACGTGCACTATTCCCACTACGGGCGGATGTGCCCCATCGAGACGCCGGAGGGTCCGAACATCGGACTCATCACCTCGCTGACCTGCTACTCGCGGATCAACGAGCTCGGCTTCATCGAGACCCCGTACCGCGTGGTCAAGAACGGCAAGGTCACCAACAAGATGGAGTGGCTGTCTGCCAACGAGGAGGAGGAGGCCCGGATCGCCCAGGCCAACGCGCCCCTCGACGACGACGGCGGATTCAAGAACGAGTTCGTGCTGTGCCGGGAGCGGGGTGACTTCCCCCTGCTCCGGCCGGACGAGATCGACTTCATGGACGTGGCGCCGGACCAGTTGGTCTCGGTTGCCGCGGCGCTGATCCCGTTCCTGGAGCACGACGACGCCAACCGGGCCCTCATGGGCTCGAACATGCAGCGGCAGGCGGTCCCCCTCCTGTATCCCGATTCGCCCCTGGTGGGCACCGGGCTCGAGGGCAAGGTCGCCACGGACTCCGGCGCCGTCATCACGGCGCGCCGGGGCGGCTCGGTGGTGCACGTCACCGCCGACGAGATCATCGTGGACACCGGCTCGGTGAAGGCCGGCAACCTGGACCAGCCTCTGGCCAAGCTGGCCCAGTTCGACCGCTATCGTCTGAAGAAGTTCTGGCGTACCAACCAGGACACGGCCATCAACCAGCGGCCGCTGGTGCGCGCCGGCGAGGAAGTGAAGCCGGGCGACATCATCGCCGACGGCCCCAGCACCGACAACGGCGAGTTGGCCCTGGGCCGGAACGTGATGGTCGCCTTCATGCCCTGGTACGGCTACAACTACGAGGACGCCATCGTCCTCAGCGAGAAGCTGGTGAAGGACGACGTGTTCACGTCGATCCACATCCAGGAACTGGAGCTCCACGTCCGCGACACCAAGCGGGGCATGGAGGAGATCACGCGGGAAATCCCCAACGTCGCCGAGGAGAGCCTCGTCGACCTGGACGAGCGCGGCATCGTGCGCGTGGGTGCCCGGGTGAAGAGCGGCGACATCCTGGTGGGGAAGATCACCCCCAAGGGCGAGACCGAGCTGTCCCCCGAGGAGAAGCTCCTCACCGCCATCTTCGGTGAAAAGGCCAAGGACGTGAAGGACTCGTCGCTGCGGGTGCCCCCGGGCATGAGCGGCACGGTCATCGACGTGAAGATCTTCAGCCGCCGCATCGACGACCCCCTCCTGGAGAAGGAACACGGGGCCAAGATCGGTGGCTTCCGTACCCTGGAGCGCGAGGAGGTCCAACGGATCTCCGAGGCCCGGGACGAGGAGCTTCGCGACGTCCTCGCGCGCCAGACGGTCTCCCTCTTCCTCAAGAAGGGAACCGTGCAGACGGTGCTGGACGAAGGCACCAAGCTGACCAAGGAGCAGATCGACGAGCTCAACTTCAACAAGATGGACCTGTCCACCCTCAAGGTCGTCAACAAGGAGGCCAACGAGCGCATCCGCCGGGTGGTGGACGAGTCCTCGCGCCGGATCCAGCGCGTCCGCGAGAAGACCGAGGAGCAGATCGACAAGGTCTTCCAGCCCGACGAGCTGCCGCCCGGAGTGGTGCAGTTGGTGAAGGTCTACGTCGCCGAGAAGCGGAAGATCTCCGTGGGTGACAAGATGGCCGGACGCCACGGAAACAAGGGCATCATCGCCCGGATCGCCCCCGAGGAGGACATGCCGTTCCTCCCCGACGGGACGCCGGTGGAGATCGTCCTGAATCCCCTGGGCGTTCCCTCGCGGATGAACGTGGGCCAGGTCCTGGAGACGCACCTCGGGTGGGCCGCCAAGATCCTGGGCTTCGAGGCCAAGACCCCGGTCTTCCAGGGTGCCACCGAGAACGAGATCGGCGCCCTGCTCAAGCTGTCGGGCCTCAAGTGGGCCTCGGGTTCCCTGGACATCAAGGCCGAGGCTCCCGCCAGCATCGGGGAGATCGAGTCCCTGATCAGCACGGCCACGCAGGTTCCCGTGGTGATGACCACCACGCCGGAGACCAACGGGTCGTCCAACGGGACCAACGGGGTCCACCCGGCCGCGGTCTCCCGTGGAATCGGGTCCTCCCTGGACGCGTACCTGTCCCTGGACCTGACCAAGAAGCAACAGAAGGTGTTCGACGACCTCATCGACTTCCTGTTGGCGGCCGCCGATGAGGTGGCGGAGCGCCAGGGCGCCAAGGTCGGCGACGTCTTCCCCCTGATCCAGAAGCTCAAGGGGCGGAAGAACGTCAAGTCGGGTCTGGACGAGGCCGTGGTGGAGTTGCTGACCCACGCACAGATCCTCCCCAACGGGAAGGTCTGGCTCCGGGACGGGCGGAGCGGACGCCGCTTCGACTTCCCCGTCACGGTGG
>Ga0102953_1001289_pt1 | contig 16081 bp, 15 predicted proteins | sample SalPon2A_C_D2_MG_FD_78509 | JGI IMG/M metagenome (GOLD analysis project Ga0102953, IMG submission 78509) | Soil microbial communities from South San Francisco under conditions of wetland restoration - Salt Pond MetaG R2A_C_D2_MG | ecosystem: Environmental > Terrestrial > Soil > Wetlands | place... | reverse complement strand
TGACTTCGCGGCAGGCGAGCGGCTGCGCGCCCTGGCCGACAAAATCCTCGACGAGACGCCGCAGTTCCTGAAGACGACGCGGCGTATCGTCAAGGGCAGCAACGGGCAGCCGGACCGCGAGATCATCACGGTCGGCATCGACATTCACGCGATGGTGCGCGCGCTGAAGGTTGCGAGTGATTTGCAGAACCAGGCGGCAGGGACCGTGCCGCCGCCGCAGGAAGTGGTCCACAGCGGCACGCTGACGGTCAGGGACGAGTCGGTGATTCAGGTGACACCGCATATGGCGCAGGCGGCGCAGGCCGCGCTCAGAGCCGCGCTCGACGCGCAGGCGCAGGAGGCAGACGATGCGACGGACGACAGCGATCCTGATTATTCTGGTGACATTGATGACGGCGATTAGCTGGGCGCATCCGGCCAGCAGCCCGGCGGCGTTCGGCATCCACATCTACGACCACCAGCCTGCCGCCCATCACTGGCGCTGGCTGGACCTCGTCGCCAACCCGAATAACAAGCGCGTCCTGATTATTGCGCCGCGCGACAGCGCCAAGACCACCTGGATCGCCAACGCGGTCCTGCCCTGGCGCATCGGCAACAACCCGCTCGCCACGCACTTCATCGGCAGCGTCGGCGACACGCAGGCCAAGGAACGCCTGCAGGCCGTCAAGCTGCTGATCGAGGCCAACGAGCAGTGGCGTGCCGTCTTCCCGCACGTCGAGCCGGACTACCGGCGCGGCTGGAGTCAGGACGGCCTGCACGTGCGGGATATCCGCTTCAGCTACGCGGAATGGATGCAACGCGTCGCGCGATACGGCAACGTCAACACGCCGACGCTGGTGGCAGGGGGTGCGGGATCGAGTATCGTCGTCGGCAAGCGCTTCAGCGGCACGGTGCTGTTCGACGACCTGCACGACGAGAAGAACGCCCACACCCTGCTGCAACGCGACCGGGTCTGGTCGTGGGTGATGCAGACGGTCATCCCGACCATGACTGAAGAGGCGCAGGCGATTGCGATCGGCACGCGCTGGAATCGCGACGACGTGCCGGGCCGCCTCAAGCTGAATCCGGCATGGGTTTTCGATGAAACGTCGGCCATTCTCGACGACGGCAGCAGCTACTGGCCGTCGTACTGGTCACTCAGGCGCCTGCTGGCGCGCAAGGCGGAGATCGGGACGGCCTATTTCCGCGCGCAGTACCTCAACGACCCGACCGGCCTCGCGGGCAACGTCTTCGATTCCGCGTGGTTCAAACCGCTGCCCGACGTCCTGCCCAAATTCAGGAAGGTCCTGATCGGCGTCGACCTCGCCATTAAAGAAAAAGAGGACGCCGACTTTACGGTCATCGTGACGGCAGCGCTCGACGACGAGAACAACCTCTACCTCCTCGACGTTGTGTGGGGCCACTGGTCGATGAACACGACCCTTCGCAACCTGAAGCGCATCGCCCGCGACGTGAAGGCGCGCTTCGAACGTCTCGACCTGATCGCTATCGAGGACGTCCAGTTCCAGGCCGCTGTCACGCAGGAGATGCTGCGCACGACGACGCTGCCCGCGAAGGGCATCACGCCCGATAAAGACAAGACGGCGCGCGCCCGTTACTGGGCCATCCGCGCCGAGCAGGGCAAGGTCTACGCCGACCGCGATGCCGCCTGGTGGCCGATTTTCGCCGACGACCTCGTCGACTGTCCCAACGGCGTGTGGGACCGCATCGACGCCGTCTCGATCCTGTGGCAGGGCGCGAGCCGCGCCAGCAAGTGGGAGTTCACCGTTTGAGCATCGTCGCGTATGGCGGACTCGACAGCCGGCTCGATAACCGGCTGCGCGCGCTGAAAGGCCAGATCGAGGACCTGATCGCGCTGCAGCGTGAGGATGCCTCCCCCGCGCAGCTGGCGCGCGTCTACGCCACGTGCGTGACGGCGTACCGCGCCGCCAACCTGCGCGCGATGGTCGTCGCGCAGGTGCCATACCGCGTCGTCGACAAACGCACTCGCCAGCCGGTGGACAACCACCCGCTCAACGCGCTGTTCCGCGACAACCCCGGATTCCAGGACCTCATGGAACGCAGCGAGCTGGCGATGTGTTTCTGGGGCCACAACCTGATCTTCAAGCAGCGCGTTCTCAACCAGCGCATCGTCGCGCTGCGCTGGATCAATCCGCGCATCTACCGCGCCCGCACCGATTTTCATCACGGCCTGCTCGGTTTCGATCTGGCGATGACGGACCGCGACGGCCTGCCGCGCCGCATCGCCCGGCATGATGGCGTCTACATGCACAAGGTCGACTTCGACGACGACTTCGACGGCGTTGCCCCGGCGGAGGTCGCCTTCGACCAGGCGGGCATCGAGACCGAAGCTGCGCTGACGGCGGTCTGGTTCCTGCGCAACCGCGCCATTCCCGGTGGCATCGTCCAGCCCAAGGACGAAAACGAGACATTCGACACGCAGACGCGCGGCGTGCTGCGCGACATGCTGCGCCAGATCGTCAAGGGCGCGCGCAACGCGGGCAAGACCATCGTGCCGTCGCACCGGCTCGAATGGATTCAGATGCAGCAGCAGTTCGACCAGATTGGGATGGAGCCGCTGACCGACACGTCACGCGAAGGTATTGCGATGGCCTTCGATGTGCCGCTCGATCTGCTCATCCCGTCGGCGGCGACGTATGCGGCGGTCTTCCAGAGCGACGACTCGTGGGGACGATATTTCGTCAAGGGGCGCTGCCGCTGGTACGCCGGGCAATTCACCGAGCAGGTGGCGCGCGAATATGACGACGACGTCATGCTCGAACCGGCCTTCGACGAGGTCTTCGACGACGACGAGCAGCAGCAGACCGACCTCGCCATCGCGCAGAAGGACGGCGGTCTGATCTCCGTCTACGACGCGCAGGTCAAGGTCGGCAACGAGGCCGCCGATGACCGTCTCAAGCAGGTATATGTGTTGAACGGCCAGCCGCTGACGGTCGACCGCATCCTCGAACTGGCGCAGAGTGGCTCGACGTGGCCGCCCGCCGCCACGCTGGGTGGCGGATTGGCGCTGCCGAACCTGCCGTCGCTGCTGCCGCCGCAGCCGGGCAGCGATGGCGCAGGCGATACAGCGACGCCTTCCGGCACACCGCCGCAACCTGCCGGACAACCCGCGCCAGCCGATGCCGCGCCGTCGAATCTGTCGTCCACCGACGGGCTGAACGGCGCGCAGATCGACGCCGCGCTGCAAATTCTCTCCGATCTTCGTACCGGCGTGATCAGCCAGGTCGTCGCGCTCGAACTGCTGATCGCCCTCGGCGTCGAGCCGAGTCGCGCGCAGCGCATGGTCGACGAAACCGCTCCATCTGGCAACGGTTTCCAGATGGACGGCAGCCAGGCCGCCGCGCGCGGGCATCACCATTACCATCCGGACGGCGACGATGCGCCCCCGCTATCTGGCAACGGTTTCCAGATAGACGACGATCCAGACGATCCCGACTGGTTGCCCGACGCCGTGTTCAAGGAACTGCGCGACTGCGCGCGCATCGTCGAGCGCGAGGGACCAGCCTATGCCTTCGCGGCCCGCGCGCTGACGCCCGACGTCGTGGCCTACGTGCGGCTGCTGGCCGCCACCGGCGGCGCGGCGGACGAAACCCTGGCGGCGGCGCGCGCGTACTGGCGCGGGACGGCGGACCTGCGGGCGATGCGCGCCTACGCCGACGTCGAGCAAGCGTATCGCGCCGCGCTCTACGACCTGATTCGCAAGGCATTCAGTCGCCAGGTGGGACGTGGTGAGTTCGGGGATCTGGGTCGCGCGGAGATCAGCGCGGCCTTCAACGGCGCGTTCCGTGAAGGCCTGCGCGACACCGGCGTCGCCGTCGAGAAGCTGGAAGGCGCAGAGGCGGCCTTCGTCCACGAGCAGGCGCTGGCCGAGCGCCGCTACTGGACGCGGCTCGCCGACAGCGTTTATGCCGAGCTGCTGCCGCTCGACCAGCAGATCAAGGACAGGCAGGCCGAAGCCAGACAGATCACTGACCCGTCGCTGCGCGAGCAGGCGAAGGCTGACATTCTCCAGATGAAGCGCGACCTCATCGCCGCGCGCGACGCTTTCCTGAAACGCCTCGATCTGTGGGCGCAGGGGCTGCGCCGTATCTACAGCCAGGGCCAGATGAGCGGCGAGCGCAATCCGCTGCTGCTCTACACCAACGATCCGTCCAAGGAGAACTGCCGCAGCTGCATCGCCGCCGACGGCCAGATTCATCGCGCGTCCGAATGGTCCGAACTGGGCATCTATCCGGGATCGGGCGCGCTGGAGTGCGTAGCGTCGGCGCGCGGGGTGCCGGTCTGTGGCTGCGGGTTCAGCGTCACGCAGGAGAAACCGCGCGGCAATCTCAAGGCGATTCCGCTGTTCGGCGCGGCACGGTCGCTGCCGCACGCGGCGAAGTCGAGCTATGGCACGCCGTCGGGCACGGTGATCCTCACCCTCACCGGCATCGACGGCATCGTGACCGCGCAGGACACGCTCATCGCCGAACGCGATGCGCTCGACAACAGCCGCTGGACGCCGCCTGTCGGCTTCCACGTGACGCTGGTCCACGCCGAGCTCGTCGACGAGGACCTGTTCGCCGCCATCTTCGAGGCCGTGCGGGATCAGGTGACCGCCTTCGATCTCCACGCCGCGACGCTCGACGTCTTCGATCAGGGCGACTATCGCGCGCTGGTCCTCCTGATCGACGCCACCGACGACCTGCGCGCGCTGCAGCGCGCCGTGTATGACGCCTTCCGCGAGCGCGACGTCGCCGTCTCTGATACCAGCGACCCGGCGCAGTGGCGTCCGCACATCACGCTCGGTTATGAGGAATCACAGGTGGATTTCGATCCCCGCGACGTAGACGTAACGGCACGGACGTCCTCGCTCGTGTTCTCGCGCGGTGATTACGCGGTGATTCACGAGTCGCAGCCCGTGGAGGTGAGGCCGTGATCGACACGCAGATCGCCTTCGACCTGCCCCTGCTGGATCGCATCCAGCAGCAGTACCGGCAGGCGCCGCAGCTGGTCGACGAGGCGATCCGGATGGACATCGTGCCCTTCGCGCGCAAACACGTCGACACCACCCTGCGCGTCGAACCCGGCCCGGCGAGCGCGGCGTACCCGCTGCGCTGGACGCCGTCGCGCCACCCGGAAGACCGCAACAAACGGCCCAATACGCGCTACGGCTACTATTCGCGCCAGAAGGCGGCATTCTTCGCGACGGACGGCTTCGGCGGCGGCATTCCCTACCGGCGCCGTCACAAGATCGTGCGCGGCTGGCACGTGCTGGGTGATTACCGTGACGGCTTCGGCGGCATCCGCATCACCCACGACAGCCGCATCGCGCTGTTCGTGTTCGGGATGTGGCAGCAGCAGTACCTGATGGACATCGGCTGGGCCAGCTTCGGCGACCAGATTCAAGTGTTGTCGCTCGACCTCAATGACCGGCTGGCGCTGGCCGTCAGCCGTATCGGTGACGTTATCGCATCGGGAGGCGTTGTCGCATGATCTATCGCACGCTCGATGACCTGCCGGACGAGGTTCTGAAGACGCTGACGACGGACGGCCAGCAGCGCTGGATGACCGTCTATAACGCCGTCCTGACCCAGACCGGCGATCCTGAAAAAGCGTATCTGGCGGCATGGGGCGCGGCGCGCAAGGGCCAGCGCATGGCCGGACGCGCGCTGGTCTTCGCCGACGGCGACACGCCGGTGGTCAAGGGCTGGGGCATGAAGTTCACCGGCCCGTGGGATCCCGATGCCTACGGCGAGCACTTCTCGACGATGACCGAACTGCTCGCCGACTATTATTCGGATGCGCCGCTGTGGTACGAGCACGGTCTCGACCTGGATTATGGCTGGCGGCCCATCGGACGGCGGCGCAAGGTCGAGATTTACGGCTTTGGTGTGTGGGCCGAGCACGAGCTCCACACCGATCATGCGCTCTACCCGCGCACGCGCGCGGAAACCGAGCGCGGCGAACTGTCGTACAGCAGCGACAGCATCGCCCATTATTACGAGGAAGGCCTGAACCGCGCCTCGGGTGAGGTGCGGGCGTGGCCGCTGGCGGGCTGGTCGCTGACCCGACACCCCGCCGAGCCGGGCCTCGGCCCGGTCACGCTCGATGGCATGGTCGCCGTCATCCGCGAGGTGGTCGCCGCCCCCGCGCGGCGCGAACCGACCGGCGACGGGCGCACGGTCTGCACCGTGACGGCCTGCAAGTCTGTCTATTCCCCGCAGATCGACCCGACGGTGACTGCGGATAACCCCACCGGCAAGCCCGAGGCGCGGGAGGCGCGACGGTACGCTGGCAATCGTTCGTTTGAATATGCGATGGAGGGAACCCTCATGGACCCTGAAATGCTGGCCACTCTGGCCGAATTCCTGGGCGTGGAAGCGACACCGGAAGCGGTGCGCGCGGCGCTCGAAGCGATTATCGCGTCGCTGTCCGGGGCGAGCGATGCCTCGCAGGCTGTGCCCGTCGACGGCGCCGCCGTGCGGGCTGCGCTCGATCTGGAAGACGACGCGGATGACGACGCCGTCATCGAGCGGCTGAACGCCATGCGCGCGCTGCTCGACGAGGCGGACGACGACGAGTCGCCGCTGAACTACGCAGCCCTGCGCCGCGCGCGACAGCAGTATGATCACTATGCCGCGACGACGCTGGCCGACGATCCGCCGCCGTTCATGACCGGCGGCGCTGACATCGATGACGATGATTTCGATCCCCCCGCGCGCCGCAACGCCAACCGGCCATCTGGCAACGGTTTCCAGATGCCGCGCGCCCGCCGCTCGCGCTCGCTCCATGCCCCCAACGTCAATCGCGGCGCGACAGCGCCGGGTGTCGGCGCGGCGGTGCTGGCCGCACTGGGTGTGCGCCCGCCGGGTTTCCGCTCGAACGCGCGCATGTCCGACATCCGGTCGCGGCTCTTCCAGACAGATCGCGCCGCGCGCGCGGCTGACAGCGGCTTCGGCCCCGCCGGGGCGTGGGTGCTGAACCGCGAAATCGCCAACGACATCCTCGACCCGCTGCGTTCCAATCTGGTGCTGTTCGAGGCCGGGGCCGAAGAGGTCCCGATGAACAACATTGACTCGCTGACCGTGCGCAAGATGGTCGGCGTGCCGGGCGCCTACTGGGCCGCCGAGAACACCGAAGTCACCGGCGACGACGCGTCGTGGGCCGTCGCTACCCTGAATCTGAAGGAACTGCGCGCGCCGACCACGTGGCCGAATCGCTGGCTGCGCAATCTGGCGGCAGGCGCCGAGCAGAAGATTCGCGACCAGATCGAACGGTCGATGCGTCTCCAGCTGGAATACGCCGCGCTGTTTGGCGATGGCTCGGTCCCGGCGGATGGGCGTTCGACGGGGCAACAGCCGACGGGCGTGCGTTACACGCCGAACATCGGCCTGCGGACGCTCAGTCCGGCGCGGCTGCTGACCCTCGACGATCTCGAAGTTGCCGAAGGGTCTCTCGAAGATGCCGACGTCGCTGAGAGCGAGACGTGGGGCTGGCTGAGCCACTCGCGCACGTTCCGCCGTTTCCGCTACATGCGGGATCAGAACGGCGAACCCATCATGCGTAATGACTGGATGTCCGGCGTCGTCAGCCGGACGCTGGTCGACTATCCCTACTTCAAGACGACCAACGTGCCGAAGACGCTCGGTGGCGGCAATGAGAGCACCCTGTTTCTGGGAGACTGGGCCGAACTGTTGATCGGCTTGGGGATGGACGTCGAACTGCTGGTCAGCGCCGAGCGCTACATCGAGAAAAACCAGACGTTCGTCATGGGCGTCGCCTACGTCGATTCGGCAGTCATGTATCCCGAAGCCTTCCACGTCACCGAGGGCGTGCTGTAAGACTGACGGCCTGACGCAAACACGCGACGGCGGGCCGCGCGTCCGCCGTCCCTGACTGACCAGTGAGTTATAAGGAGCAAGCATCATGCATGATGTGGCAGCCTTGATGAGCGTCAACGCGCTCTATGCGGTGGACAGCCGCGACGAGACGGTGGTCGCCAGCAGCGGTGTCGATATCACCAACATCGACGACGACCTGCTGGTGCTGCTGGACGTCGAGGCAGGCACGGGCACGAACCCGACGCTGAATCTGGCAATCCAGCACCGCCAGGACAGTGACGACACGTGGGGCGCGGTCCCGGCGGCGGCGCTGTACGACCCGGCCACCGGCGACGCCGATACCTTCGACGAGGTGACCGACGCGGAGGCCTCGACACAGACGCTGGCGCTGAAGCGCGAGCAGCTGAAGGCCGAGGTGCGCGGCGTCCTGACCATCGCCGGGGACGCGAATCCCGACTTCGTGTGCGCCGTGTATCTGCTCGGCCTGCAGAAGTACGCCACCGGCTGGTAGGCCCCGCCGGTTAACCAGGCAAGGAGACAACGCTCATGAGTAACGTAGTGCCTTTGACCGATGGCTACACCGTCGACGTCGGGACTGAGGAAGACCTGTCCCAGGCCGACGCGGCAGCTATCTACGAGACCATCGCCAACGTCACGGCGCTGGATGCCGCTGCGCTGAAGATCGCGCGAGGCACACTCGCCTATACCGACACGGCGGCGAAGACGTTGTTCACGCTGCCTGCGGGCGCGCAGCCGGTGGCGCTGCTGGTCAACGTGACGGCGCCGTTCGACAGCGACGGCACCGACCTGGTCGACATTGGCGTGGGCGGGGATGACTCGTTTAGCGCGGACGTCGACGTGAGCAGCGCCGGGTTGCAGACGCTGCCGTTCGACGACGAAACCGCGCTGGTCGCGGACACCGCCGTCACCGGGATTTACGCGGCAGGCGGCAGCGCCGCCAACGCGGGCACAGCGACGATCTGCGCGCTGTACTACGAGCCGGGATCGTAACCGGCAAGATGTGAGGGGGAGCGATCCCCCTCCCTGAGGAGCAAGCATGGGACCGAGTCGGATCGGCTGGTTTTTGCGACAACCCGGGCGCGCGGAGCGGGACGGTGGAGCGGCTGCGCTCACCTACCTGCTCGACGTGGTGTTCGCGGACTATGCGGACGACGCCGCGCCTGTTACCACGCCGATTGTGGGGCGGGTGAGTGGCCTGGATGTGATTGATGCGGGCAATACATTGTCAATAGCATCCGGCGAGTTGGTTATCGCATCCGGGTCTGGTGCGGATTTAAACTGGTCTGATGGTCCAGCGCCACGCGCGGCTGGACTTACAGCATTTGCGCAGTTGAAGCCGACATCAGCGGGCAGTGATAAATGGAAGTTGGGGTGGGTTACAAACGATCTTTTCTGGATCGGGAGTACCGGGATAACCATCTCGGCCACTGGCGCGAATATCGGGGCTGGTGGGTCAGCATATCGGGATTACGCTGTCATTCAGCGTAATGCCGGAGCATACTTCTTTATTGACGGGAAGCTGGTGTGGGTTAACGTAGCTGACACGATGGATCGTACGTTTGATAACTCCAAGCAAAATGCCATCTTCGAGGGCGCGCAGGCTATTGTGAGAATTGCCGATCTGATCGCGAACGGCTACGCGGCGCTCGGCACGCGCGATCTCGATCTATGCGTCCCTGGCACGGGCAACGGCACAAGCAGCATTGCGAGTCCGGCGGCGGGGAATACGTTTGCTCAAACAGACGATGCGTATTTGCATTGGACATTTAGTGCGGTCCCCGGGAGTGGAACGGGCCAATTTGACTTTCGTTCGGACGGAACAAACTACCTGCGTCTATATTTCAACCTCGGATCGAATTATTTTAATCTGTGGAAATACATTGACGGTGAAGGGTTATCAAATGTGGCGAGTTATAACGTCACATTGCAAGCTGGCGACGATATTTCCATAGTCTGCAATGGCGACACAATATCGGGCTTTGTAAACGATAATCTAGCGTGGTCCTGCACGATTACTGATGCGGTTCTATTAACAGGAACCGCAGGTGATTTTCAGAATTTGGGCGGGTTTACATTCTCGAATTTCACCGCACGCACGCTGGACGGCGTGGCGAACGTCGCTGGCAGCAACCATCCCGGTTACGGTGTTGCAACGGGCGTTTGGCCTGGCCCGCTGACCGTTGACGATGGCGTGACGCAGGAAGCCAGCGCGGACATTCGCATCAAGGTTTCAGGCGTTCCGATTACAGACACCACCGGGTTCTATTTTGCGTATGACAGCACCAGCCAGAACGGGTATCGGTTGTTGGTTTTGACAACAGGGCGGATCAATCTGTATCGGGTAACAAGCGGTAGCGCCACGCTCCTGACGTTTTATGATGCGGTTGCTGGATCGTCCGAGATCGCGGTGCAGATTACGCCATCCGCAATCAAGGTTTACCTGAACAATACGCTTGCGATTACGAACACAGACACAACCTACCGCAACGGTGAGACAGTTTTATATGCGGAGGATAGCGGCGGGACGTACTGGAGCGATCTGGTAACCCGGCCCTTCGATCCCGCCAGCGCGCCCAATACGCCAGCGGCGGCAAGTATTCAGGCCGCGCAAAGCGCACTAGCGACTGTATAAGCGAGGTTACGATGGCTCTGGTTGACTGGTCAAATTATCTGGACGACGTGCGCGGGTATGCGTATCTTGACGCCCGATTCGGCGTGCTGCATCAGGGTGCGGCGCTGCTGACATGGGTTGATTCGGTGGACGGCAACGGCGTCCCGACGTATCGATTTGACATCGATCACCCCGGCGCATTCAGCCCGACGCCCACCAACATCCAGGCACTCCCCGATCAGGATTTTCGGTATGTGCGCGATGTGGCCACGCAAACCCGGCGCGCGTCCGAGATTGCCACCCACGCCAAAATTGACGGGGTTTTCTTTGCCGATTTTGTGACGGAACGCGCGTGGAGCGCGGGCGATCTGGCGATTGTGGTGGTGGTGGCGTCAGAAACCGCGCTGGACGCGATGGTCAGCGCCGCGAAACATTTACCGCTTATGCGGGTTTTCTGCGATGAAAATCAGGGAGATGATCCGAACTATGCGCCGTCGCTGGCGTTTCCACTGGCGCATGTGCAGGCGATCAACACGTGGTTTGGGAATCTCGGTGTCAACGGTAACCCGAAATACCCGTTGGGGTTGACAGCCACGCAGGTTGCCAACTTTTTTGGTCAATACTACCCGGCGATCACATCGGCGGGGGACATGTCGGCGTGGATGCAAGCGCACCCGCGCAGCGACAGCATTGGCGCATTCGGGCAAATCTTCGAATACGCACCGTAAAAAACGCGCCCCGGCGGGCGACGAGAGGAGACAGACATGCCCATTGGAGGACGGCAGCGGTGGATCATCGAGGCGACGTGGGGCGCAAGTTCGACGGAACCCGACAGCTACACGCTGAAGAAACTCGGCGCGGAAGGCACGGTCATCGACGCGGCTGGCGAGGCTGTCAATGCCGTCGACCTGTCCGACGCGGCGATGATGGCGGTGCGCTTTCCAGCGGCGCTGGGCGGCAGCGCCGACAAGCTCAAGTTCGTCAGCGCGGCGTTCTCGAACGGCCCGTTCACCGACAAGGCGACGGCCAAATTCGCGCAGGACAAGGACGGCGCCGACATCGAGGTCAGCGGGGTCCAGTCCAGCCTCGACCGGGATCGCGACGTGGATCTGTCCATCTGCTCGCGCTTCTTCGTGAAGCCGATCTTCGTTCAATCCGACGGCACGACGCTGGCTGCGCCCGGCGCGGTGACCGTGACGTTCATGATCAAGGAGTGACGTATGGGAGTCCGATTCAACAACAACGGGTTCGTGCTGATGCAGCCCGACGGCGAACTGGTGTGGGACAGCGCGGTCTCGGCGCATTCGCGCAAGCCGGTCGCGCCCGGTGGCGTGCTGGAGGCCGTGCCGGACGCACCGGGGCTGTTCGTGCGCCTGCTGCCGCGCGAGGCCCGGCAACTGCCGGACGCGGATCGCGTGGCTGCCCACGAGCGCGCCCGCGCGTGGCGCGCGGGTCTGACGGAGGCGGCTGGCGGCAGCGCCATCCGGCAACCGTTTCCAGATGATGGCGATTTGCCGGCGGGTCATATCCGCGTGGATCGCGGGGAGGGGCTGGAAGTGATCGACCTCGCGGCGCAGACCGTCGAGCACTTGCAGGCGCTGGCGAAGGTCATCGACCTGCCGGGGCGTTCGAAGCTGAACCGTGACGACCTGATCGCCGCGCTCGCCGATGCGATTGCCGACGAGGTTATCGACCTGACGGCGGAAGACGATGGAGACGACGCCGCATGATCGTCTGCGTGAAGGACGTGAAGCGCGAGACGCTGCCGAACAAACAGTACGGCACCAATCAGCCCATCGCCGTCGATGACGCCTATCTCTATCAGGCGCTGCGGCAGGCCGAGCGCCGCTTCACGGATCTCGCCGGTTTCGACTTCGCGCCGCGTCTGCGAACGGTGGAACTCATCGACCCGTGGCGGCAGGGACGCGTGCTGCGCAACGGCGAGCGTCTGACGCTACCCGCGCCGCTGCTGGCCGCGACGCAGGTCGTCAACGGCGCGAACGGCACGGTCGATGCGGCGGATTACCGGCTGGTTTCCCTCGACGACACGGGCGAATCACCCATCGGCGCGATTGACCTCCCCGACGGCGTGTGGGTCGACGATGGCGGATCGGCGGCATCGCCGTCACCGGCACATGGGGCTACCACGTCGATTACGCGCAGGCATGGGTATCGAGTCTGGACACGGTCCAGGACAACCCGCTGCTGGCTGCGTCGGCGACGCTGACCGTCGCGGGCGCTGGCGATGCGGATTTCTACGGCGCGACGCCGCGCTTCAGTCCGGGCCAGATGCTGCGCATCGAGAGCGAGTGGCTGGAAGTCGTCGTTGTCGACGCAACCGGGAACACACTCACCGTGCGGCGCGGCGTCAACGGCAGCGCGGCGGCTGATCACGCGCAGAACACGGCCATTGAGGTCTTCGAGGCGGACGGCGAAGCCGTGCGCGCGCTGGCGCGCTGGGTGGCGCTGCATCTGCAGCGGCGCGGCGCGTTCGAGCAGGTGACGGTGCAGGGCTTCCAGAGCGTCCAGTTCCCGGCGGACGCGCCCGACGAGGTCCAGCATATCGTCAGCCGCTTCGCCGGGCTGTTCGATGTGCCGTTTCTGGAGGTGTAAGTATGACGACGCCGCAGAGCAACCTCGGGGTGGCCGCGCAGGGCGTGCTGGAGCGCGTGGTCGCGCTGGAGATGCTGGCGTTGCCCGGCACCAATGCCGTGCCGTATCCCTGGTACCGCCAGGATAGCTGGCCGTACTGGACCAACTGGACCAATGGCCTGACGCCGCAGCGGGGTGATCAGAAATCGGTCCAGCGGGCGGATTACAGCATCGAGCTGCGGCTGGTCGCCGGTCACCTGTCATCGACGTATGAAGGCCAGATTCAGTACGACGCCGCGCTGATGGTGGCCGACGTCGTCGCGTTTTTTGTTCGCCACGACCGGCTGGCCGTGCCGGATGCGGAGGATACGGCGCTGCGCAAGCCGCCGCGCTGGACGGCCCCGCAGGGCCATACCTTCCGCGCCGGACGGCTCGGTTTTTTCGAAATGGGTGACGTCGTGCAGGTGTTTCAAAGTTTCATCATCGACGTCCCGCTGAACGTCAACAACGAGGCATAAGGAGGAGTTCCCATGCCACTGAGCAATATCGCCAAAATCATCTCCGGCGGATTCGAGGAAGGCCAGATCGCGGCGCTGAACGGGGCGTATCCGATGGGTCTGGCCGGATCGCTGGCGCAGGGATCGTCGGCAGGGTTGTACAACATCCTCGGCGTGCAGACCGCCAACGTCCAGATTCCCAACTTCGAGAAGACGACCATCATGGGCAATAACCGCGTGATGGGCGCCTTCCTGTGGAAGCCTGGTGATACGCCCGAATGGGACCTCGACGTCGCCGTGTCCGACCAGGACCTGGCGGCAGCCGTCGAGAACACCAAAGCGCGCGATCTGGACAAATGGACGCTGCATCCGCTGCAGGCCGACGATGCCACCTTCCAGGACATGATGCTGCTGCTCTCGACCGAGGCGCAGTCGAAGGATGCCGGCAGCGACGGCGAGTCGCTGTGGTACAACCTGCTGATCCCCAAGGTCAAGATGGGCTACGTCGGCCCGCAGGGCGTCAACCAGCGCGGCGAGAACAACTTTCGCTATCACGTCGTCGTGCGTCCGACGGACACATACCCGTGGGGCGAGGCGCTGAGCCTGTCCAACGAGGGCACGACCGGCGCGGTCATGTTCGAGTGGACGTCCGAATATCGCGTCACGATGGACACCATCGTCGTCGCGGCGGCCACGGCGTCGATCACGCTGGCGTACACCCCGGCGATGGACGATGTCGCGGCGGGCAACGGCATCCTGATGTACGTCAATGGCGCGGACTACTCGGCCAGCCTGACGTCGGTGACCCCGGCCACGAAAGCGGTCGCGTTCACCGCCACCAGCCAGGACGACGACATCGGTGTCGTGATCTACGAGCGCGCCCCCTAGCCATCTGGCAACCGTTTCCAGATAAATGGGGGCGGGCGATCCGCCTCCATCTGGCAACCGTTTCCAGATAGACCCGTCAATCGAAAGGACGACGATGGACGACACCTACCAGTTCACGTATGACGGCGCGACGATCACGCTTGCGCGCCGCACCAACCGCCATGCGATGCAAATCGACCGCATCGTCGTGGCGCTGAGCGAGGGCGACGAGGACGGCGCGAGCCTGTCCTACAAGCGCCTCTACGCCAAAATGGTCGCGCAGACCGACGATGTTATCCCGCCCGGCGAAGACAAGGGCGACGGGATGCCGCTCGATCTGCCGTCGCCGCTGGCGTCGCCCGACGAGCTGCGCGCCGGGTTCGAGGCGTTCATGGCCGCCGATGGCAACCTCGGCGACAGCTACTACACCGCGCTCAACACCGTCAACGCGCCGCCCGGCCCGCGCGCGCTGCTGCCCGCCAGCGAACTCGACGAGGCCGAGCGAAAAAAAACGCGACGCGCCGCAAACAGTGGCGCGCCGAACGACGCCAGTTCTTCCGGCGACTCGCCAGCCGCCGCGACGAACCCGGCCTGAAGAAGGAGCCCAAGGACTGGGGCTTCTACTATCCGGACTGGTACGTCGAGCAGACGTTCACGATCTGGCGTGCGACCGGCTTCAAGGTCATGCCGCGACCGGGCGGACTGGATGACCAGGACCCGCACTGGGTAGCGGACATGGCGTTGTGTTTACAGCTGCTCGATTTCCAGCAGCAGGACTATACCGACGCGCTCGAAGGAGATTTGGCAATCCGTGCCTGACGAAATCAGCGAACAGGTTCTGCGCTTCCGCACCGACGAGGCCAGTGTTAACAAGGCCGTGCAGTCGGTCGGACAACTGAAGACGGCCTTCAGCGACACCGGCAAGGTGGCGGGCGATGCCGCGCGCCCGATCCGCGAGGTGGCGCAAGCCGCGCAGGAGACGAGCCGCGCCGGGGACGCCGTCTCGAAGCTGACGTACAGTGTCGAGGACGTCGGCAAGGCGGCAGATCGCGCGGGCGACAAGCTGGCTGATGCGATGGAGCATGGCCGGCGGCGCGCCGAAGACTTGCAGGATGAACTCGACAAAGTCGAGAAAAAGCTGGAGCAGATGCGCCGCGCGGAAGAGCGCCGCAAGCGCGACGAGGCCAGCATCTATGGTGATGTCGAATCGCGGACTCGGGCCATCACGGGCGCAGTCGGCTTTATAGGCGGGGACACCGGCAGCAAGATCGAGAATACAGTCAACATCGGGTCGGAAGTGCTGGCCTCCGTCGAGGCCGTCAAGCTGCTCAAGCTGGAACTGCCCGATCTGGTGAAGCAACTCGATCTGAGCGCGGGTGGCGTGACCGCTATGGGGGTCGCTATAACGGCTGCGATCATTACCTACGCGCTTGCCAAAGACAAACTCAATGAGTGGACCAAAGCCAACGAAATTGCCACGTCGAAAGTCGTCAGCCAGATCGATGCGCTGCGGGACTTCTACGATTTCATCGGCAGTGCGACCCAACAATCAGTTCAGGTACGCGAGGAAGAGATACGCTCGCGGAAGGCGCTGGATCAGCAGTTTCTCGACGATCTGAAGGATTTGCAGTCCGCCGTCGACGCGGGCT
>Ga0102953_1001287_pt1 | contig 16088 bp, 11 predicted proteins | sample SalPon2A_C_D2_MG_FD_78509 | JGI IMG/M metagenome (GOLD analysis project Ga0102953, IMG submission 78509) | Soil microbial communities from South San Francisco under conditions of wetland restoration - Salt Pond MetaG R2A_C_D2_MG | ecosystem: Environmental > Terrestrial > Soil > Wetlands | place... | reverse complement strand
GGCGTAGAGGTCGCAATACTCGACGGCGCGCACCCCGGCCGTGCGCTTGTGATCTCCGAGCAGGGCGATCTCACCGAAGAAATCGCCTGCTCTGGTGGTGGCGATCACCTTCCCTTCGCGGTCGACCACCTCGAGCTCACCGCCGCTCACGAAATACATGGAATGTCCGACGTCGCCGGCGTGGAAGACGTAGTCACCGGGGCTGAAGACGACCGGCTTGAGGGCGACGGCGATCGCCCGCAACAGGTCCTCTCCCGCACCCTGCAGGAAGGGGACGCGGCGCAGGATGGGACGATTCAAGAAGAGCGCGACCTCGGTGCGCAGCGCCGACGGAAGCTCGGAGAGGAGACTCTCCTCTTCGAATCCCAGCCTGCTCTCCCACAGGTAGCGGTAGTAGCCCACGATACGTTGGCGCAGGGGAGCGGGCAGATGCCGATAGCTCATGAATGCCTGGATCTGCTCGAGCTTTTCGCGGAAGCGGGAGCGAGCGGCGTCCAAGTTGGCGAGGAGCCCCGCCAAGCTGCCGATCACGTAGCCGTAGACCCCGACCCCCAGCACCATCACCAGCATCGCGTAGAGCGTCTGCTCGACGCCCTTGGGCGTAATGTCGCCATAGCCGACCGTGGCGATCGTGGTGACGCACCAGTAGAGGGCCTCGATGTAGTGCGGCATGGTGCCGGAAAAGTCGGCGGGAGCGCGAAGGGCGAGCCAGCCGCAGGCGATCCAGTGCACGGTGAGCGAGAGCCAGAAGACGAACCATCCGAGGCGCAAGAGGCTGGGCTGGATCACGAGCTCGCCGAGCAGCCGGTCGCTCAGCTGACCGACCCGGTAGAGCTTGAGCAGGCGCAAGAGGACGAGCGGCGTGAAGGCAGCAACGAGTCCGGCGGGCAGGGCCAGTGGGGGGGGGAGGACGAGAAGGAATGGAACCACCGGGAGGACGTCGACGAGGAAATCGTGCGCTAGATAGTGGCGAAAGGACCAAGACGTCCGCTGCGCCGCGTCGCGGGGAGCCCGTTCGGCGGTTGCCAGACGAAGGACGAGATCGATGAGAAAGACGAGCGAGGCAAGGTTGTCAGCCCACCCCAGGAGGCCGTGCGGAACGTAGCCGACAACGACTCTTAGGGGCGATTCGATGGCGGCATAGAGAGTGGAGACAACGAGGAGAGCGGACCACCACCGGAGCGAGGGATTCGTCGCGGAGAAAAAGTCATGAGGACTCCTCCGCGTTGGCGGCCGGTCGTCGATCGTCGCGGGCTCAGATCGAGCGCTCATATTCGCTCACGTCCATCTTCCACACCGGCACGCCGCAATATCGTTTGCCCTCCGGGCAGGGCGGATTCACCGCGGAGCGATGTCGCAGGCCGCACGGGGGGAGCAGCCAGCGTCCGAGGCGAGGATTGAGCTCCCGAATTTGCTCCGCCTCGTCCAGGCTGGCGCGCCAGATCTCCTCCTGGGCGTTGTAGCACAGGCGCATAGTGAGCTTGTGATGGAGGTTGAGGAGATCGGCGGACTCGCTGAAGCGCACCGCCACCGCGTTGGGCAGCAGATACTGCACCTCTTGAGCCGGGACTCCGAGGCGCTTGAGCTTGCTCATCCCCTCCCAGGCGCGCTCGCAGCTGGTGGCGAAGAGCCGCTGGACGCGCGGTTCGAGAGCAGCGAGAGCGGGGGTGATGACGTCGGGCTCGCCGTCGATTTGCGCCGCCAGGATGGGACGCGAACCAGGCGTCATGCGATGGCGCTGATCCTGGCTGTCGGCGCTGTGCGAGATCTTCTTGCGAAACGTGTAGTGGGCATGGGCCAGGCAGCGGCTGAGCTTTGAATGCGTCGTTAGATTGAGCTTTTCGCCGAAGTAGCGATTGCTGCGGGGATCGAGAACGAGAGCGAGGGCGTCTTCGTCGGAGAGCCGGTTCGGGGTCAGACCCAGGACCTCGCGCACCGCCTCGGCCACCGTGCCCTCGTTGTTGACCTTCCAGTCCACGAGCTTGCTCACCTTGCCTTCGAGGGAAGCGTCGAAGCGAGCCGTGAAGTCCTTGCCACCAGCCCGTGGAGAGCCGCTGGCGAAGCGTTCGAGGGCTTGAAATTCGAGCGTCTCTTCGAGCGCCATCGGTTCCTCGAGCACCGTGCGGTAGTCGGGTTCGGCTTCGAGCACCGCCTCCACCATGTGGCTCACCACGAGACGCTGCTCGAGGGGCAGGTCGAACTGCTCGCACAGGCGCCAGTAGCGAAAGAGGGTGACTGCGCTGACCGTGTGGTAGAGGTAGGCGAAGGTGGCGACGGGGAGGACGTAGCGAGCGACCTCCTGCGCCTTCTTGCCGATCTCCTTGGCCCACCGCTCCGGGTCGCCCCGGCGCCCCGGAAAACGCTGGAAGTAGACCTCTCGAGCCACCGGCGTCAGCTCCTCGCACAGTTCGAGGTAGTCGGCCACCATGCGATCGGCCGTGGCTCGATAGACCGCGAGAGCCTCGCCCGCGAGCGGTGGAATGGCGTAGGAGCCGGCGTTCACCGCGACGTAGCGTTGACTGACCTGCTCGGAGTTGTAGAACGGGTGGCTATGGAGGAAGGACCAAAGGAAGTGCCGGCTCACGTTGGAGAGCGCGAACTGGAACTGGCCGTGCTGGAAGGTGGTGTGGTGCCCGGCCTGGTAGAGATCGCGCGCCAAGCGGTCGCGCCGCGCTCGTCGCTCGCGCTGTCGATCCGGCGCTTCTCCCTCGCCAGCAACCTCCTCGGGCGAGATGATTCCACGACTCGAGTAGCAGGTACGAGCGGTCGCCACGGCGTTGTCGAAGGCCCGGTCGAAGCGATTGACCAGACGAACCGCGGGGGCCACGGAAAGGAGGGAGTCAGGCATTATGAAACGGCTCCGCGTCAGTCGGGAGACTCGATGGTCACTCTACTACATCTGGTCAACGGATCGAGCCCGACCGCTAGATGTTGTAGTTTCCTCCGATGATATGCTCCCCGCCACGAAGGTTCGTTCCAAGGAGGAATCGAGATGAAGGGAGCACTTCTAGGTTGTTTCGGGCTCGCCGTTCTGGCGGCGATCATTCTCGCGATATTCGGTTTCTCGCAATACAACGGGTTGGTCGCGGCCGACCAGTCCGTTCAAGAGCAGTGGGGGCAGGTAGAGAACGTCTACCAGCGCCGCGCCGATCTGATCCCCAATCTCGTCGCCACGGTCAAGGGGGCGGCGAACTTCGAGCAGAGCACCCTGACCCAGGTGGTCGAGGCGCGCAGCCGGGTGGGCCAGATCTCGGCCCAAGGGGCGCAGCAAGTGCTCAACGATCCGCAGAAGTTTCGCCAATTCGAGCAGGCACAGGCCGGACTCTCGTCGGCCCTGTCGCGGCTCCTCGTGGTGGTCGAGCGCTACCCTGAGCTCAAGGCGGTGCAGGCGTTCCGCGATCTCCAGGTTCAGCTCGAAGGCACCGAGAACCGGATCGCGGTGGAGCGTCGCCGATTCAACGAGACGGCGCGTCAGTACAACACGAAGCTCAAGATGATCCCCACTCGCTGGTTCAACGCCTGGTTGGGTTGGGGATTTGCGCCGCGGCCGTACTTCCAGGCGCAGACCGGTGCCGAGACTCCGCCCAAGGTGCAATTCTAGGACGGATCTTCATCCGAACCGCTAGCTTCTTCCTCAGGGGATGGAAGCGGCGAGCGTCGGATCCACGGTCTCGAGGGCCTCGATCAGGGCCGCGGTCGTCCGCTGGTAGGAAAAGCCTTCGGCAACCGCGCGGCCTCCGGCGCCGAGACGGCGGCGGAGGCCGATGTTGTCTCGAAGTCTCCTCAGGGCGCCGAGAAACTCGCGCTCGCTTCCGAGAGTGAAACGCAGGCCCGTCCGGGTGCCGGGATCGAGGGAGCGATAGGCCGGGATGTCGGAGAGTAGTGTCGGACGTCCGCAGCCCATGGCTTCGAGAGCGGGCAAGCCGAATCCCTCGACCGGGCTGGAGGCGCTGACATAGAGGTCGACGCTGCGCATGATCGCGGGGACCGCCGAAGGGGGAACGGCGAGATGACGCTCAGCATCAGGCCAGGCCGCGAGCTCCTCCGGTGGTGCATCGAGGGCGAGGCGCACGAGCTCGATTCTGGGTGTCTCACCGGCCAGGGCCTGGAGTCTCTCGATCACCCAGGCCACGCCCTTGATATCCAAGTCCCAGGGCCCCGCCACGAGGACGCGAAATGGATCCCCGCCGGGCTCTTCGGAGGGTGGGTGGAAGACGCCGGCATCGAAGGGCTGCGGCACGTAGAAGCACCGTTGCCCGAACTTCCGCTCGATCAGAGCGACCAGGTGGGGTGAGACCGCGAGCTTGAGGGTCGAGGATCGGTAGACCCTCTCGATCTCCGGCCACAGGTCTCGGATCGGCTCGTAGATGCCCTCGTAGCACTGGCACAGATGTCCGGCTATGGCGCCCGGGATCCGTTCGGCGAGGGGCACGGTGCGCCACATCGTTCCGATCGCCACGTCGGCGGGCCCGATCGCGTCGGGTGAGAGCTCGGGCACCTGCCGGTAGAAGCCCTCAGCGGGGCGGAAGCAGGAGGGGGGAGGGTCGGGGGAGACCGCCGCGGCATCGATTCCCTGGCGGCGCAAGAGACGGGCGTGCTCGAGGACGACCTTGACGCCGCCGAAGAGGGCGGCGCCTTCGAGCAGATAGACGACCTTCACCTCAGTACCAGTTCTTGCACCGCTGGCAGATGGGGAGCTCGGCGAAACGCCCCTCGCGGTGGATGCGGCGCAGCCGCGCCAGGGCCTCGCCGTGCCAGATGTTACGGATCGTGTCGCCGCGGCTGAGGTCGCCGACAATGAGCTCGTCCTCGCTGTCGAGACAGCACGCCGATACCTTGCCATCGGCATGAACCGAGAGGTTGCGCCAGAGCATGCGGCAGGGACCGCGGGAGGACTGGGAGGAGTCGAGGCCGTCGATGCTGTGATCCTCCACCTTGCCGGCCCAATCGTTGTACTCGTTGATCTGCAGCGCGTCGCCGGCGGCGAGCAGGGGCTTCCAGCGGGCAAAGAATTGATCGATCTCGGCGCTCGTCTCACGCATGCGGATGATGCGCAGGACGAGGTGGGGAAGCGGGCGTGATCCGCGCAGCTCGAGGAAGCGGCGGACGTTGGCCTCGACCCGGTCGAGATCGCCGCCGACGCGGACCTTGGCGTAGGTCTCGCGATCGACGCCGTCGATCGAGACCAGCAGAGCGTCGATCTCGAGAGCGAGAAGACGCTCGATGTTGGCGTCGTTGAGGAGCATGCCGTTGGTGAGCATGACCACGGGATGGATGCCGTGCTCGACGGCGTAGCCCACGAGGTCGGCCCACTGCTTGTGGAGCATGGACTCGCCGAAACCCTGCGGCAAGAGGACGAAGCCTCGCTCGTTGGAGACCTCGTCGATGACCCGGCGAAAGATCTCGGGAGCCATCAGCTTCTTGGGGCGCGAGGTGGTGGGGACGGGGCACATGACGCAGGCCAGGTTGCAGACCGCGGCGAGCTCGAGGGCAAACTCCACCGGGAAGGCGAGCCCCTCCCATTCCTCGGGTCCGGCGTCATTGAGCAGCCTGTTGCGCTGGTCGAAGACGGCGCCTCCGGCGGGGTCGAAAAGGGCGCGGATTTCCGGTTCCACCGCTTCGCTGCTCGGCGCTGCGGCGTCGTTGTGGAGGCTGGTGCTTTCGGCGGCGGTCTTGGTCATCGCGCGAGGCGGCCAGGGTGCGATGGCGCTCGATCAGGCTATCACGCGCTCATCCCGGCGGCGTGGTGGCGCCCCTTGCTCTTCCGGCGTTTCAGCGCCGGCGGTTGGCGCTCAAGATCCGCTTGCGCAAACGGAAGGCCTTCGGCGTCACCTCGACCAGCTCGTCCTCGCGGATGAACTCCAATGCCTGCTCCAGATTCATCGCCACGGGGGGGACGAGCCGCACCAGCTCGTCGGAGGTCGACGAGCGCATGTTGGTCAGCTTCTTTTCCTTCGTGATGTTGACGTCGATGTCGTTGGCGCGCACATGCTCGCCGACGATCATCCCTTCGTACACCTCTTCGCCGGGGCCGGTGAAGAGGACGCCGCGGGGCTGGAGATGGTCGATGGCGTAGGCGGTGGTGCGTCCGGCGCGATCGGCGACCAGGGCTCCGGTGGCGCGATGGGCGATCTCCCCCTGCCACGGCACCCAACCGTCGAAGATGTGGTTCAAGATGCCGGTACCGCGCGTTTCGGTGAGGAACTCGGTGCGGAACCCGATGAGACCGCGCGCTGGGAGGCGGAATTCGAGCCGCACCCGGCCGCTGCCGTGATTGGTCATCCGGGTCATGCGCCCACGCCGGATCCCGAGCCGTTGGGTGATCGCTCCGATGTACTCCTCGGGGCAATCGACCACCAAGAGCTCCATGGGTTCGTGCGTCACCCCCGCGATCGTGCGCGTCAAGACTTCGGGCTTTCCGACCGACATCTCGTAGCCCTCGCGGCGCATCATCTCGATGAGGATCGCAAGCTGGAGCTCGCCGCGTCCTGAAACCTTGAAGGAGTCCGGTGATTCGGTCGCCTCCACCCGGATCGCGACGTTGCTTCGCGCTTCCTTCTCCAGGCGCTCCTTGAGCTTGCGGGAGGTGAGATAGGTTCCCTCGCGCCCGGCCATGGGCGAGGTGTTGACCGAAAAGACCATGGCCAGCGTGGGCTCGTCGACCTTGACCGGCGGCAGCGGCCTCGGGTCCTCGAGGTCGCTCAAGGTATCGCCGATGTCGAGCTCCTCGAGCCCGGCGACGGCGATGATGTCGCCCGGCCGCGCTTCGTCGATCTCGATCCTCTTGAGACCGTCGTAGCCGTAGAGGGTGCTCACCCGCGCTGGGGAGATCTCCCCGGAATGGCACCGCGCGACGGTCTGGCCCCTCTTGATGATGCCGTTGACCACGCGGCCGATGCCGAGGCGGCCGACGAAGTCGTCGTAGTCGAGCGAGGTGAGCAGGACCTGGGTGGGCATGGCGGGATCGAAACGCGGGGGAGGAACGCTCTCGAGGATCTGCTCGAAGAGAGGCTCGAGCGTGGTCTCCTCGCCATCCGGCTCGCGCCGGCATGTCCCCTTCCTGGCATTGGTGTAGAGGACTGGAAAGTCGAGCTGGCTCTCGGCGGCATCGAGGTCGATGAAGAGATCGTAGATCTCGTCCAGAACCTCCGCCGCGCGAGCGTCGGCGCGGTCGATCTTGTTGATCACGACGATGGGCGGAAGCCCCGCTTCGAGCGCCTTGCGCAGGACGAAACGGGTCTGGGGCAGGGGACCTTCGCTCGCATCGACAAGCAGAAGCACGCCATCCACCAGCTTCAGAATGCGCTCCACCTCGCCACCGAAGTCGGCGTGGCCCGGAGTGTCGACGATGTTGATGCGGGCACCATGGTAGTGGATGGCCGTGTTCTTGGCCATGATCGTGATGCCCTTTTCGCGCTCGAGGTCGATTGAATCCATCACCCGCTCGGCGACCGTTTCGTTGGCGCGGAAGGTGCCGCTCTGCCAGAGCATGGCGTCGACCAGGGTGGTCTTGCCGTGGTCGACGTGAGCGATGATCGCGACGTTGCGCAGGTCCGAGCGTTCTTTGAGAGGCATTCCTTGGCTCCGCGCCCGGCAACCGTCGGGCGGAACCGCAAAAGATAGCACGCTCCGCCCTGTTCCTTCCCCCTGATAGGCTGAGAGCTTGACCCAGCGAAGAAGAGAGACCGACCGGAGGGTGTCGCGGTGCGCTTTGCCGTCAAGAGCTCCCTCGTCCTGATCGCTGTCTATCTGCTGATCGCGCTCGGCCTTGGCGCGATGCTCGAGTGGCGACTGTCGCAGGTCGCCTCGGCCATGATGGAAGAGGTGGCGCGGATGCTGGGACGCGAGATCAGCGTCGGCCTGGCGGAGTCCAACGCCGCCGACATTCTCGCTCCCGACCCGGCCTCACGCCGTCAGCTGCTGACCGTGATGACCAAGATCTCGCGCCATTCGGAAGTCGTTCGGTCGCTCTCGGTCGTGGCGGCGGACGGCGAAATCTTGAGCAGCACCCGTTTCGAGCGTATCGGCGCGCACGCACGTCGCGCCGATACGCTCTTCGCGGGACGAACCAATCCGCTTCTCACCCACGTGCCGCGCTCGATCCTGGCCCCTGGCAGCTACACGCTCTACTTTCCTCTCTTCCAGCAGGGCAAGCTGGAGGGTTACATTCGAATGTCTCTGGCCAATCAGCGGCTGGCCGAGATCTTTCGCGTCGCCCGAGTGCAGGTGATCGCGGCTACCGGCGCCGGCCTGCTCATCGTCCTGGTGGTCGCGGGAGTCCTCAATGTCCGCCTGTCGCGGCGCGCCGATCGACTCGCCGCGACCCTCGAGCGAGCGGCGCAGGGCAAGGAGGTCTCGCCACCGCCGCGGGATGAGTTCGCGCGCGCCTTCGAAGTGGCCGACCGGATCGGACGCGAGCTGAGCAGCGAACGATTGAAGAGCCGGCAGCTCGAGACCCAGATCGGAGCGCTCTCGACGGCGCTCGATGCCGGGGTTTTGTTGCTCGGTCCGGAGGGCGCGCCCGAGTTCGTCTCGCCGTCGGCCCGAGAGTTGTTGGGAGTCGAGGCGGACGAAGATCTCGAATCCGTGTGGAAGCGGCTGTCCGCCCGCCTTCCCCATCGATGGGATCTGGGGCGGGTCTTCGACCTCGCGGTTGGGGCTGGCGACGACCTTCGTCGGCTCCGCTTCCAGGCCTGGCCGCTGGCGGGCGGCTCGGACCGCAGCCGCTTGATCATGGTCCGCGATCGTGGGTTGGCCGACCGTATCGAGACGGACCTGCGCATGGCGAGCCAGCTGCGCGCTCTGGCGCGGGTATTCTTGGCGGTCGTCCACGACCTCAAGGCACCGCTCAACGCCATGGCGCTCAACCTCGAGCTCCTCACGCAGAGCGTCGAGCGCGATCAGAGCGCCGCCGAGGGCGAGACGGCGAAACGGAAGCGCTACCTGGAAGTGGTGAAGGGAGAGCTTCGCGAGCTCGATGGTTCGTTGGAGCAGTTGCTCGCGGAAGCGGTCGTGGCGGACGAGAGAGTGCGCCGTTTCGACCTCGCTGAGCTGCTTGAAACCATCGGCCTCTTACTACAGCCGCAGGCACGCTACCAACACGTCGAGCTTACGAGAGAGGCGCCACCCGACCCGGTCATCGTGGACGCCCCCCGGGCGCGAATCCGACAGGCGATCATGAACTTGGCGATCAACTCGCTCGAGGCGATGCCCGAGGGGGGAATGTTGGCCATGCGGATCATCCAGCCGTCCGGGGACGGAATGGCGCGGGTTGTGATCAGCGACGATGGCCCGGGGATTCCAGCCGAGATCGAGGACCGCGTCTTCGACCTCCACTTCACCACAAAAGAGTCGGGTACTGGGGTAGGCTTACACGTCGCTCGCTCGGTCATAGAAGCCGCCGGGGGCAGTTTGTCGTTGGAGCGATCGCCGGGCGCGGGAGCGACCTTTGTGGTCGATCTGCCGGTCCTGTCGCGCTCCATGGGAGAGAGAACCTGATGCCGCACGCGTTGATCGTTGACGACGACGAGGATACGAGATCCGCTCTCGCCGAACTGGTCGAAGGTCAGGGTTTCACCGTGACTACCGCCGGCGCCCTCGTGGAGGCGCGGAGCAAGGGAGAGGAACGGATCCCCGATGTCGTGCTCGTGGACCTCGTTCTTCCCGACGGGGACGGCATGGACCTGCTCGAGGCCTGGGCCGACAACGGCCATGACACGGACGTCGTTCTGATCACGGGACACGCCAGCGTCGATACGGCGGTCGAGGCGCTGCGGCAAGGGGCAACCGACTATCTGGTCAAGCCCATCGATTTTTCTCGTCTCGAAATTGTGCTGGCGAACATCGCGCGGACCAGAGAGCTCAGGGGGGAGATCGCAGATCTTCGCCGCGAGCTCCGCAGCCTCGGCCGTTTCGGCGATCTGGTTGGCGTCTCGGCGCCGATCCAGGAGGTCTTCGACCTGGTGGAGAAGGTCGCGCCGACCGACGCTTCGGTGATGCTCACCGGTGAGAGCGGAACGGGCAAGGAGCTCGTTGCGGCGACGATCCACCGCCTGAGTGATCGACGCAAAGGGCCGTTCGTGCCTTTGAATTGCAGCGCAACCTCCGCGACCTTGATCGAGAGCGAGCTCTTCGGACACGAGAGGGGCAGCTTCACGGGGGCCAATCGGCAGCACAAGGGGATCTTCGAGCAGGCCTCCGGCGGCACCTTGTTTCTCGATGAGATAACCGAGATGCCGATCGAGCTGCAGGCGAAGCTGCTGCGCGTTCTCGAGTCTCGGTCGTTCAACCGGATCGGCGGCGAACGGCCGATCGCCGCCGATGTCCGCATCGTCGCCGCCTCCAACCGGGACCTCGGCGAGGCGGTCAAAGAAGGCAAGCTACGCGAGGATCTGCTCTATCGGCTCAACGTCTTCCCCATCGAGCTGCCGCCCCTGCGCCGGCGGGGCGACGACGTCAAGCTTCTCGCGGACCATTTTCTCCGCGAGCTCAATCGTGAGAAGGGGACCGGGACGCGGCTTGCGCCCGCGGCGATGGAGAGGCTCGGCGCCTACTCATGGCCGGGCAACGTGCGTGAGCTCAGGAACGTCATCGCGCGCGCCTATATCCTCGCTGGCGAGGAGATCGGGATCGAGAGCCTGCCGCCGGAGGTGGTAGGGACGCGGGGCGCCGACCCTGGCGCGACGAGCGAAGAGCCGCCGGCTGGAGACGGAGTCCGAGTCGCGGTCGGCTCGAGCATCGCCGACGTCGAGCGGCGCCTGATCCTCGCCACTCTCGACTCCCTCGATGGCGACAAGCGGGCCGCAGCCGAGCAGCTAGGAATCAGCCTCAAGACCCTTTACAATCGTCTCAAGACCTACCGCGCCTGAACTCTCTCGCCCGCCGTGTCCCTCCACTCCCGCCACGAGCTCGATCTCTCGCTCGTCGTCCCCGTGTACAACGAGGAGGAGAGCCTCGAGGAGCTGCTCCGACGCACGATCGCGATGGCCTCCGGCCTCGGCCGCAGCTGGGAGCTGATCCTGGTCAACGACGGGAGCCGCGACCGCTCCCTCGAGATCCTCGAGGCCGCTGCGGCGGCGAATCCGCACCTGGTGGTCATCGACTTCAACCGCAACTATGGTCAGCACGCGGCGGTGTTCGCCGGCTTCGAAGCGGCGCGTGGCGAGCTCATCGTGACCCTCGATGCCGACCTGCAAAACCCGCCGGAGGAGGTGCCCAAGCTGGTTGCCGAGATCGACAAAGGGTACGACGTCGTCGGTTCGGTGCGCGAGAACCGCCAGGACTCGCTCTTCCGCCGCCTCGCGTCGCGCTGGATCAATCGGATGACGGCCCGCACGACCGGCGTCGAGCTCTCGGATTACGGCTGCATGCTGCGCGCCTATCGTCGCAACGTGGTGGAGAGCGTCTGTCAATCGGGTGAGATCTCGACCTTCATTCCCGTCCTCGCCGATATGTTCGCGGGTAGGGTCACCGAGGTGCGGGTGGCGCACGCCCCCCGCGCGCACGGCGAGAGCAAGTACAGCTTGTGGAAGCTGATCCGCCTCCAGTTCGACCTCATGACCAGCTTCACGCTCCTCCCTCTGCGCGGAACCATGGCCCTTGGGGTCGTGATGGCCCTTCTCGCCTTTCTCGTCGCTCTCGTGCTTATCGGCGGCCGTCTCTTCTACGGTTCCGAGTGGGCGGTGAGCGGCGTCTTCACCCTCTTCGCCTTGATCTTCGTCTTCATCGGCGGATTGCTCTTCGCCATTGGCCTCCTGGGGGAGTACGTGGGGAGGATCTATCTCGAGGTGCGGCACCGGCCGCGCTTCGTGGTCAGAAAGGTCATCAGCCAGGAGAAGGAGCAGTGAACGCAACCGTCGTCCTCGGCTACCACACGATGGGATGCGTCGGATTGAGGGCGCTTCTGGAGCACGGCTTCGAGGTGCGGGCGGTGTTCACCCACGCGGACTCCCCGGGCGAAGAGATCTGGTGGGAGTCGCTGGCCGAGCTGGCGGCGGCGCACGACATTCCGGTTCACTTGGTCGACGAGATGAAGAGCGCGTCGGCGCGCGAACGAGTCGCCGCCTATCGTCCGGAGTTCCTCTTCTCCTTCTACTTTCGCGCCATGGTCGCTGCCGAAATTCTCGCCCTGGCTCCGCGCGGGGCTCTCAATCTCCACGGCTCGCTGTTGCCGCGGTATCGGGGCCGGGCGCCGGTCAACTGGGTCTTGCTCGAGGGTGAACGGGAGACCGGGGTGAGCTTGCACTACATGGTGGAGAAGCCGGATGCGGGAGATCTGGTCGATCAGGAAGCGGTGCCGATCTCCCAGCGCGACACCGCCTACTCCCTCTATCGCCGTCTCGAAGGAGCGGCTCGCACTCTCCTCGATCGCACCCTCCCGGCGCTCGCCGCGGGCAACGCGCCGCGTCAGGCTCTCGATCTGGCAGCTGGGAGCTACTTTGGCGGCCGGCGTCCGAAGGATGGCGTGATCGACTGGACCTTGCCGGCGCGGCGCATCTACGATCTCGTGCGTGCCGTGACCCATCCCTATCCCGGAGCCTTCACCGATCGAGGCGGCGACCGCTTGCGGATCTGGTGGGCTGAGCCCCTCGCGGGAGAGGCGGGAGGCCGGCCCGGCGAGGTCCTCGCGAGCGACGCGCAGGGTATCGTCGTGGCGACCGGAGAGGGCAGGCTTCGCTTGATCATCGTGCAGCAAGAGGGAGAGCCCGAGCAGCCGGCCACGAGCTACGCGCTCGTCCACCCACTCGAGCCGGGAACCATCCTGGGAGAAAGGAAATGATGTCGTGAGAGTTCTGATTCTAGGGGTCAACGGATTCATCGGAAACGCCTTGACCCATCGAATACTCGACGAGACGGACTGGGAGATCTACGGCATGGATCTGGCGGCGAACAAGCTGGGGCATTCGCTCGGCGATCGCCGTTTTCACTTCATCGAGGGCGACATCACCATCAACAAGGAGTGGATCGAATACCACGTCAAGAAGTGCGACGTCGTTCTTCCGCTGGTCGCCATTGCCACGCCGGCCACCTACGTGCGAGATCCGCTGCGCGTTTTCGAGCTCGATTTCGAGGAGAACCTGCGGGTGATCCGTCAGTGCGTCAAGTATGGCCGCCGGGTCGTCTTCCCCTCCACCTCCGAGGTCTATGGCATGTGTCCGGACTCCGAGTTTCTCGAGGAGGAGAGCACGTTGGTCTACGGACCGATCGCCAAGCAGCGATGGATTTATGCCTGCTCGAAGCAGCTCCTTGACCGGGTGATCGCGGCCTACGGCCAGCAACGGGGTCTGCGCTATACGTGCTTCCGGCCCTTCAACTGGATCGGTCCCAAGCTCGACGACATCGACGCGGCCAAGGAGGGTTCGTCCCGCGTGCTCACTCAGTTCATCGTCAACTTGATGCGGGGAGAGCCCATTCAGCTGGTCGACGGTGGGCCTCAGAAGCGCTGTTTCACCTGGCTTGAGGACGGCATCGACGGGCTGATGCGGATCATCCGCAATCCCGATGGCGTCTGCGATGGCCAGATCTTCAATCTCGGCAATCCGAACAACGAGTGCTCGGTCGAGGAACTGGCGGGCCACCTGGTTGCGGTTTACGAGTCGCGCCGAGACCGAATCCCGAATTTCCACCCCGCGGTGATCGAATCGATCGCGGCGGACACCTATTTCGGCAAGGGCTATCAGGACATCTTCACCCGCAAACCGAGCATCGAGAAGGCGCGCAAGCTGCTCGGGTGGAAGCCCGGGACGGGGCTCGTGGAAGCGATCGAACGGACCTTCGACGCGTTCCTGGAGGAGTGGATCGCGGGCGAGGCCCTCGCCGCAAAAGACTAGCTTCTCCGCCATGACCTCTGCATCGGCAGGAGCGTCCGGGCTCGGCCTGCGCGTCGACGTCGACACGCACGACGGCATGCGGTTGGGAGTGCCGCGTCTCCTCGATCTCTTTGCCACCGCCGGCGTCAAGGCCACCTTCTACTGGGCTCTCGGACCAGATCGCTCGGGGCTGGCCGTTCTCAACGTCTTCAGGCCGGGCTTCCTGCGCAAGATGACTCGAACCGGGGCGGCGCGAATCTACGGCTGGCGGACGATCCTCTCGGGCACCCTGCTTCCTGCCCGACCCGTCGCCAGCGCCTTTCCCGCGGTGGCCAAACGAGCCGCCTCCGAAGGGCACGAGACGGGCGTTCACGCCTGGGACCATCGTGCCTGGCAGGATCGACTTCTCAAGTGGCCCGGCAGCAAGGTCGCGGCCGAGCTCGACCGCGCGCGCGATGCCTACTTGTCCCTCCATGGCGTGCCGCCGCGGACCTTCGCGGCACCCGCCTGGCTCACTTGTGATTCGGCCCTCTTGCATCAGGAGAGCTACGATCTGGAGTTCGCGAGCGACTGTCGCGGCGTCGAACCGTTTCTCCCCCGGGTGGAGGGCAAGGCGCTCGAGACGCCGCAGGTTCCTTCCACTCTACCGACGCTTGACGAGGCGCTCGGCGGCAGCCACGCTCACGCCTCCGACTACTTCGACGAGCAAGCGAGGATGGCGATGAAGCAGGAGTGGCCGGTGTTCACCCTCCACGCCGAGCTCGAAGGGGGACCCTACGCGGAGCACTTCCTGGCGTTTCTCGCTTCTTGTGCCGAGAGGGGGCTCGCCGGCGAGCCACTCGGCCAGCTCCTCGCTCGGCGCCTGTCGCGCGGAGCCAGGTTGCCGGTCTGCCAGATCGGCTATCGCGGCGTGCCGGGGCGGCACGGCGTGCTGGCGCATCAGATGCAGCGGTGAAGATTTCGCCGCGACGTTTCTACACTTTCTTGTAGATTTTGCCCGCCCACCAGGACGACGGGCTCCCGAGCCTGGGTTTTGACTCCGGCGCGCGGGCCTCTTGCTGCCCTCGGCCGGTGGCACGGATGGTGCATTTAGTCAAACTGTCCGCGCCCCCCCGCGGATCGTCCTCGAGACGAGGACGGGTTCTTTCCCAACGGTTGAGCGGTCGGCGCGAGCCGGCCGCTAGCGGCCCCCCGGAAGGGGGGTTCCCCGGACTCCATCGGCAGTCCGGGGAGCCCCCCTTTTTTTCTTTTTGAGCTCAGCTTGATCGTCCGGCGTCAGCGGGGAGCGGCGCCTGCGCCGCGCGGACGAAGGCGGAAGCGTTCTCGACCGGGGTCACGGGCAGAATGCCGTGGCCGAGATTGACGATATGTCCGCCGCCCGCACCCTCGGCCAAGAGCCTCTCGACTTCCCTCCTGATGGTTTCGATCGGCGCGAGGAGAGTGGTGGGGTCGAGATTGCCCTGCAAGACCTTGTCGGGTCCCACCTGTCGCCGCACGACGTTGAGGGGTACGCGCCAGTCGACGGAGAGGACGGCCACCGGCAACGAGGCGAGCTCGCTCAACAGGTGGCTGCCGCCGTTCACGTAGTAGATCAGCGGCACTCGTCCTTGGAGCGGTTCCAGCGCCTGGAGAAGAGCGGGAAGGGCGAGGCGGCGCCAGCGTTCGGCGTCGAGCAGTCCGCCCCAGGTGTCGAACACCTGGATCGCCTGGGCACCCGCTTCGACCTGCGCCGCTAGGTAATCGGCCGAGACCTCGGCGATTCGCGACAGGAGCTCCGAGAGCCCCGCGGGGTCGGCCACGCTCCAGGAGAGCAGGTGCTCGAAATGGCGTGACCCGCCCCCTTCGACGAGATACGCGGCGAGGGTCCATGGCGTGCCGCCGAAACCGATGAGTGGGACCTTGTCGACGAGTGCTTTGCGCAGCAGGCGAACCGTCTCGAAGACGTATCCCAACTTCTCTTCAACCTCGATGCGCTCGAGCGAAGCGATGTCCTCCCGGCGCCGCACGGGGTGGGAAAACTGCGGGCCGTCCCCCTTGGCAAAGGCGAGCTCGGCCCCCATCGCTTCAAGGGGGAGGAGAATGTCAGCGAAGAGAATGGCGGCGTCGACCCCGAGCGCGTCGACGGGCTGAAGGGTGACCTCGGCCGCGAGCTCGGGAGTCTTGCACAAGGTCAGAAAATCAACGCCACGGCGGATCTCGCGGTAGTGGGGCAGGAATCGCCCCGCCTGCCTCATCATCCAGACCGGACGGCGTTCGGCCGCTTCGCCGCGACAGGTTCTC